>ERZ761602.1333-NODE-1333-length-45310-cov-8.090112_pt1 | contig 45310 bp, 43 predicted proteins | sample MGYA00512165_ERZ761602 | MGnify/ENA primary metagenome ERZ761602 (study PRJEB28899, sample SAMN02445085) | bioreactor sludge metagenome | biome: EBPR sludge; isolation source: Thorneside wastewater treatment plant | place: Australia: Brisbane, Thorneside...
CCGGGGCGGGCTCCGGCGCCGGCGGCGTCGCGGGTGCCGCCGCGACGACGGGAGCCTGGGGCTTGGCCGGCATCGTCGCGTCGGCCACGACGCCGGGCTGCTGGCCGGGCATGGCGGTGGCGGCGGGCGTCGCGGCGCCACCCTGGGGCAGCCAGCCCATGACCGAGGCGGTGCCGGCCGCGGCGAAGACCACGACGGCGAGGGCGGCCACGATGATGGCCGGGTGGGTTCCGGTGCGCGGCACTTCGCCGCTGGCGTTGGTGTTCATGGCGTCGTCTCCTGGTGGCGCCGCGGGAACCGTCCCGCATCGCGCCGTTTCATGGAAAAGCATAACGCGAACGGATCGGCGGCGCCTTTCCGGTCAGATGTCCACGTGGGTGCCCAGTTCCACCACGCGGTTGATGGGGATCGCGAAGAAATCCGTCGCGCGGGTGGCGTTCCTCGACATCCACGCGAACAGGTGGTCGCGCCAGGACGCCATGCCGGGGCGCTCGCCGCACACGACGGTCTCGTGCGAGAGGAAGAAGGACGTCTCCATGGGCTCGAAGGCCAGCCCGTAGCGGATGCGGCAGGCGTCCAGCACCTGCCCGATGTCGGGCTGCTCCTTGAAGCCGTACCAGGCCTCGAGCCGCCAGAAGCCGTCGGCGAGGCGCTCGAGCTGCACGCGATCCTCCACGGGCACCACCGGCACGTCGTGGGTCACGATGGTGAGGAAGACCACGCGCTCGTGCAGCACCTTGTTGTGCTTGAGGTTGTGAAGGAGCGCCGAGGGCGTCGTGCCGGCGTTGCCCGTCATGAAGATGGCGGTGCCGGGCACGCGGTGGGGCGGCTCCGCGGCGAGGGCCGCGACGAAAGGCGCGAGGGGAATGCCCTGCTCGGCGAGGCGCTGCCCGAGCAGCGTGCGGCCCCGCTTCCAGGTGACCATCAGCGTGAAGCACGCCGCGCCGATCACGAGCGGGAACCAGCCGCCCGAGAGGAACTTCGCGCCGTTGGAGGCGAGGAACGCGAGATCCACCGCGAGCATGGCGCCCACCAGCCCGTAGGCGGCGAGGGGCGACCATTTCCAGATGCGCCGCGCGACCACCATCGCGAGCACGCACTCGATCACCATCGTGGCCGCGACCGCGATGCCGTAGGCGTTGGCCAGGTGGTCCGACGAGCGGAAGCCCGCCACCAGCAGCACGACCGCGACGAAGAGCGTCCAGTTCACGAAGGGCACGTAGATCTGGCCGATCGCGCGCGTGGACGTGTGCAGCACCTCGAGGCGGGGGATGTAGCCCAGCAGGATCGCCTGCCGGGTCATCGAGAAGGCGCCCGTGATCACGGCCTGCGAGGCGATCACCGCCGCCGCCGTCGCGAGGGCCACCATCGGCAGCACCGCCCACGCCGGCAGCATCAGGTAGAACGGGTTCCTCGCGGCCTCCGGGTGGGCGAGCAGGTAGGCCCCCTGGCCGTAGTAGTTCGCGAGCAGCGCGGGCATCACCAGCCCGAACCACGCGATCCGGATGGGGCGGCGGCCGAAGTGGCCCATGTCCGCGTAGAGCGCCTCGCCCCCGGTGAGCACGAGGAACACGGCCCCCAGCACGAGGAAGGCCGCGAGGGGATGGGCCGCGAAGAAGGTGAAGGCGTGGACCGGATTCGCCGCCGACAGCACGCCGGGGTCCGCGGCGAGGCGGACGAGGCCGGAGGCCGCGATCGCGAGGAACCACAGCACCATCACCGGGCCGAAGAGCCGGCCCACCGCCGCCGTGCCGCGCCGCTGCAGCAGGAAGAGCGCCGCGAGGATCGCGATGGCCACGGGCACCGGCGCCTTCGCGAGGGTGGGCGAGGCGACCGCGAGTCCCTCGACGGCCGACAGGACCGTGATGGCCGGCGTGATCATGCTGTCGCCGTAGAACATCGCCGCGCCGAAGACGCCCAGCACGATCACGGCCCAGCGCCGGCGCGGTTCGCCCTCCAGGCCCCGCAGCGCGAGGGCGAGCAGGGCGAGGATGCCGCCTTCGCCGTCGTTGTCCGCGCGCATCATCACCGCGAGGTACTTGAAGGCGATGACCCAGGCCATCGACCAGGTGATGAGCGAGAGCAGGCCCAGCACATTCTCGCGCGAGGGGGCGAGGCCGTGCTCGGGGCTGAAGCATTCCTTGAGCGCGTAGAGCGGGCTCGTGCCGATGTCGCCGAACACGATGCCCAGCGCGCCGAGCGCGAGGGCGGCCATCGGGGCGGCGGCCGGTGAGGCGTGGCCTGCCGCGGGGCTTGCGGGCATCTCGTCTCCCGCGCCGGGACCGGGCCCGGCGCAAGTGGAGCGGGAGAATACGCCCGTTTGCTGCACCGCACAACGCCCGGCCTCCCGCCCCGTCCGCACCCGGGAATTCGCGTTCCGTCGCGTCGGGGCTTGTGGGGACGGGGCCGTCCCGATACCCTGCGCGCACTTCCCAAGCCCCTGAAAACATGACGCTAATCAGAACCGCGGGCCTGCTCCTCGCCACTTTCCTCGCCGCCCAGCCGGTCGGGGCCATCGAGGTGCTTCGCCTCGCGCCGGGCGAATCGGTGCGGCTCGACGGCCGCTTCGACGAGGGCTTCTGGTCCCGCGCGAAGCCCCACGACCGCTTCCACGAGATCTCGCCCCGGGACCGCGCCGAGCCCGTGGTGAGGACCGAGGCGCGCTTCGCCTACGACGGGCAGGCGCTCTACGCCGCGGTGAAGGCCTGGGACCCGAAGCCGGAGGACCTGCGCGGGCCCTTCTCGCGCCGGGACAACGTCTTCGCCGACCAGGACCTGCTGGTGCTCTTCATCGATCCGATCGGCACGCGCAAGTTCGCCCACTTCGTGCGCACCAACCCGCGCGGGGTGATCGCCGACGGCCTGTACAACGAGGACACCGGCAGCGAGGATTTCTCGCCGGACTTCGAGGTGGACGTGGCCACCGGGCGCTTCGAGGGCGGGTGGACCGCGGAATTCCGCATTCCGTTCTCGTCGCTGCGCTACACGGACCCGCCGAGCCGCGAATGGAGCGTGCTCGTCTTCCGCAACTATCCGCGCGACCAGCGCTACCGCATCGCCTCGAGCCCCCTCGCGCGCGATTCGAACTGCTTCATCTGCCTCAACGAGCCCCTCACGGGCCTGGAGGACCTGCCCTCCACGCGCCACCTCGCGGTGACGCCGCAGGCCACCGCGCGCGGAACCCGGTCCCGCGAGCCGGGCGCCCGGCGTTCCGACAGCGAGGTCGCCGGCAGCCTCGACCTCAAGTGGCGCCCCCGCGCGGACCTCGTCTTCGACGCGACGATCAACCCGGACTTCTCGCAGGTGGAACTCGACACGCCGCAGCTCGCGGGCAACACGCAGTTCGCGCTCTTCTTCGGCGAGAAGCGGCCTTTCTTCCTCGAGGGCGCGGACATCCTGCAATCGCCGACCAACGCCATCTACACGCGCACGGTGACGGACCCCGCGTGGGGCACGCGTCTCACGCGCCGGGGCGAGGGCGTGGACTACACGGTGCTCGTCGCGAAGGACGACGGCGGGGGGCTGGTGCTCCTGCCCGGCACCTACGGCACGGGCTTCGCGCGCCAGGACCGGAAGAGCCTCGCCTCCATCGCGAGGCTGCGCGCCCAGGCGGGCGGCGGCGTGACGGCGGGCCTCGTCGCGACGGACCGCACCTACGAGGGCGGCGGATCCAACCGCGTCGTGGGGCCGGACTTCACCTGGTTTCCCAGCGCGGAGCACCGCGTGCGCGGCCAGGTGCTGCAATCGTGGACCACGGCGCGGGCCGACGGCAGCGGCGGCCTCGCGCGCGGCGAGGGCGTCTCGGACCACGCGGCGCGCTTCGACTGGAGCTTCAACGGCAAGCACTGGCGGCAGTTCCTCGCCGTCGAGGACGTGGGCAGCGGCTTCCGGGCCGACAACGGCTTCGTCTCGCAAAGCGGCTATCGCGTCGCCTACAGCGAGACCCAGCGGCGGTTCCTCGAGGTGGGACCGTTCAACGAGATCTCGCCGTACGTGAACGCCGAGTACAAGTCGGCCCCGGACGGCCGGCCCGTCTACCGCCAGCACAACGTCGGCGTGCTCTTCGGCCTGCCTCGCGCGACCTATCTCTACGTCGAGGCCCGGCCCAACAACCTCGTGGCGGTGCGCGAGGGCGGGGGCCTGAGGAAGCGCGACCAGTTCTACCTGCAGCTCGAGACCAATCCCGGCGACCGGCTCACGAAGATCTACTCGGAGATCGCCTACGGCGATCGCGTGGACGTCGCGAACAACCGCGTGGGCAAGGGGATGTTCGGCACGGTGACCGCGACGCTGCGCCCCCACGCCCGGGCCGAGCTCGAGTACCGCATCGACAACGACTGGATCGACAGCCGCGAGCCCGTGCAGGGCTCGGCGCGCATCCTCGCGCAGCGCTCCCAGCAGGCGGTGGCCCTGTGGCACTTCACGCCGCGGGACAGCCTGCGGGCGATCTGGCAGGCGGGGTGGGTCAAGCGCTCGCCGTCACTGTGGGAGCGGCCCGTGTCCTCGCGGGAGAAGTCCGACACCGTCTCGCTGGTGTACGGGCACCGGCAAGGCATCGGCTTCACGGTCTACGTGGGGGCGACCTACGGGCGCACGCTGGATGCGGACGCCGGGACGAAGACCTCGGCGGCGGAGGTCTTCGCGAAAGGCTCCTGGACCTTCGACGTCCTGTAGGGGCCGCCGGCGGGCGGGCCGGCCCCCGGGGCGATCAGGCGGACGCGGGCCCTTCCTCGGGGGCGGCGGGCGCATCGGCGCCGGCTTCGCCGTCCTTGGCGAGCTTGGCCTGCTGCTTGCGCTGGAGCTTTTCCTCTTTCTTGCGCTTCTGTTCCTGTTCTCGCTTGCGCTTCTCGAAGGCGTAGTTGGGCTTGGCCAAGGGGCGGTCTCCTCGTTCGGTTTCGTGGGCCGCATTCTGGCACGGGTTCGGCCCCTTTTCTTGCGCGAGGACAAGCCGGGGCGCCGCCGGGTGTGCCGGAAGGCGGTGCGATCGGGCGCCCGGACGGGGCGCGTCGGGACTCAGGCGGCCGGGTCCAGGAGCGAGCCGAAGCCCTCGCGATAGGTCGGGTAGGTGAATGCGAAGCCCGACCGGCGCAGCCGGAGGCTTGAGCAGCGCTTGTCGCCGCCGCGCTGGGCCGGACCGCCGGCGTCGTCGCCGACGGGGGGCGGCGGCAGGCCGAGTCGCGCGGCGATCCAGTCGAGGATCTCGCCCATGGGCGTAGGCGCCTCGTCGCTGCCGATGTAGGCGGGCTCCACCCGCGGCGCGACGAGCAGGTGGGCGAGGGCGCGGGCGGCGTCTTCCCGGTGGATCCGGTTGGTGAGGCCCCGTCGGGTGCGTTCGCTCACGGGACGGGCGCCCCGCACCATCGTAATGAGGCGGTCCCGTCCCGGGCCGTAGATGCCCGACAGGCGCAGCGTGGTGGCCTCCGGGCGCGCCGCGGCGAGCAACGCCTCTCCCTCGAGCAGCATCCGCCCCGAAAAGCCCCGCGGCACCGTGGGCGAGGCTTCGTCGACCTCGCTGCCGTCGTCCTGGCCATAGACGCCCGTGGAGGACACGAAGACGAGGCGCTTCGCCGGCCCGTCCCGCAGCGATTCGATGACGGCGGCGAGGCCGTCCACGTAGGCGGCGCGGTAGGCGTCCTCCGAGAACCCGTCGGCGGCGACCGCGTAGGCCACGGCGTCGGCCTCGCGGAGGGACGCCGGGTGGGTATCGCGACGCACCGCGTCGAAGGCGGCCCAGCCCGGGCCGGGTGGCGGATGGCGCCGGCCCCGCGTGACCTCGTGCCCCGCGGCCGCGAGCAGGTCCGCCGCGCGCTCGCCCACGTACCCCGCTCCGGCGATGAAGATCCTCATGTCCCGATGCTATCGCGGCGCGGACAGGATGCGCACGCGCTTCACCACCACGGGCGTGACGGGCCAGTGGCCGTGGGGTGTCTCGGCGCGCACGGGAACGGCGGCGATGCGATCGAGCACGTCGAGGCCCTTCACGACGCGGCCGAATACCGCGTGCCCCGGAATCTCCGTGCCCGCGGGCACGGCCTGGGGGCCCGTCGGCGTGGGCACGATGGCGCCCGTGTCGAAGCGGCGGTGGTCGAGGAAGTCGTTGTCGTCGAGATTGAGGAAGAAGCCGTGGGGCGCGAGCTCGGGGAAGTCGGCTTGGGTTCGGTGGAAGGCGATCGTGCCGCGGCGGTTGGAAAGCCCCGTGGCCACTTCCGGGGGAAAGGCCCGGACCTGCGCCTTCGGGGGCACGGGCAGTCCCGGGGCCGTGCCTTCGCCCGCCGCGATCTCGCCGCCCTGGGCGACGAAGCCCTTCACGACGCGATGCATCACCGTGCCGTCGTACTGGCCCGCGCGGGCGAAGGCCGCGAAGGCCGCCACGGAGCGCGGCGCGCGATCGGTCTCGAACTCGACGAGGATCTCGCCCAGCGACGTCTCGATCACGGCGTGATGGGGCGGCGCGGCGAGGGCGGGAAGCGCGGCGGCGACGAGCGCCGCGGCGAGAAGTCGCGTCAGCATCCCTGCTCCTGCAGTACGCGCGAGCGTCGAAGGAGCCGGTCCGGCTCCTCGGCCCGCACCCATTCGTGCGTCATGTGATTGTTGTAGTGGGGCCACCAGTCGATGCGGACGCGAAGGCGCCCGTCGCCCGCGAGGTCGCCGGCCGTGAGGCGCATGTCGCCTCCGTCGTGCTCGGCGGCCGTGACGAGCAGCACCTGGGATCGCGCGCCGCGGTGCAGGCGAACCACCAGCGACCGCCCCGTGCCGCCGTAGGCGCCGAAGCTCACGCGCGAACCGAACGCGCGCGCGGTTTCCTCGCCGGACCAGGTCTCGACGACCTCGGCGACGATGCGCCACGTCTCCCCTTCGTGCACGAACGTGAAATCGCGCTTCACGCCCGGCGCCACGATGGCGGCGCGCGGGGCGCCTTCCGGCAGTCCCGATGCGTCGCGATGGAGCCGGATGCCGTGGACCGGCATCGCACCGGCGCGGGCGTAGGTCACGACGGGCGCGGGGGGCGAGGGCAGGCGATAGACGGGGTACGGGCGCGGCGAGGCGAAGTGTTCGGCCTGCGCCGATTCGGCCTGCTCGATGCCCGAGACGAACTCCATGGCGGGCCCGTCGGGATCGACGGTGTCACCCGCGACGAGCTGGCGGCCGCCCGCGAGGCCCAGCGCGAGGATCCAGTCCACCTCGCCCGTCGCGAGCGTTCGCTTCACCAGGAAATCCGGCACGCCCTCGCCCGTGAGATCGCCCGCCCAGGCGACGACCTGCTCGCGCGGCACGAGCCCCGGGGTGCGACCCAGGACGACCCGCGGCGCTTCGCCCGGCGTGGAGAGCACGAGCCGACCCGAACCGGGCAACAGGCGACCCCCGGTGCCCTTCAGGAAGCGCGCTTCGAGCGTCCATCGCCGGCCGCCGGCATCGATCGCCTGGCGCCAGCCTTCGCGCAGCGCGGGCCATTCCACACCGCCGGCGTGCTCGCCCGTTCCGAAAGCCACGGCCTTGCCCGAGGCTTCGTGGGCCCGGAGGACGAGGAGCGGGCGATCGTCCTCGGCCCACTCGGCGACGGCGGCGCGCCGCTCCGGTCGCGCGAAATCGTAGGGCAGCTCGCGTTCGCGGTAGCCGCGGAAAGGGGCGAGCGAGAGCTTTCCGTCGGCGAGGCGAAGCGCGATCCAGGGCGCGCCGCCATCGCCGATGCCGATCTCGCGCTCGAAGGCCGCGAGGGGCCGGCCTTCGAGGGGCACGGGCGCTGCGCCCAGCGTGTTCACGGTATCGATGGCGGGCGCGGCGAACGCGAAGAGCGGCAGCGCGAAGGCGAGGCGGATCAGGCGGGCGGGCATGGGGCGCGGGGCGAAGGAGACCGGACCACGATAGCGCGGCCGGACGGGAAGATCATGGCGAACCGATGGCAGGACGGGGCGAGGCGATGACCGTCAGGGGCCGGGTCTGGCGGGCGCGAGCCCGGCCTCCGCGAAGATCGCATCCCAGGCCTGCGGGGGGATGCGCGCGACGGGCGTCGCACCGCCCTTGCCGTCGGGCCGGTAGGCCACGATGCCGGCCCGCTCGATGAACAGGCGCTCGCCGGATTTCTGGCTGCCGTGGACGTGGGAGACCAGAAGCGTGGTCGTTCCCGCGGCCGGGGGCACCGAGAACAGGGCCATGCGCGCCTCGCGCACTTCCGGCTGCGAGGTGAGGGCGAGCCGCGGGTCGGGCGCCGCCTCGCCCACGCCCAGCAGGCCCGCCGTCTGCCGGGCGCGGCACAGGGGCGAGGTGAGGAACGTCCCGATGCGCGCGCCCGTCCTGCGCAGCGCCTCGCCCACGCGCCGGGCCTGGGCCTCGCCTTCGTCGGTCAATTGCTTCACGGCGCAATCGGGCGGCTGGCGGAGCTTGCCCTGGTCCGCGTGGCGAAGGTAGAGCACGAGGCCGCCTTCGCGAAGCGCCGAGACGAGGGCCGCGCCCTTCAGTTCGTCCGCGGGATCGACGCGGGGCAGGGGCTCGGGCTCCTGGTTCGCATCGGACGACGGGGCCGGTGCCTGCGCGAGCGCGAGCGGCGCGACGAGCGCGAGGGGGGCGAGCAGCCGGGCGGCGGACGTGATCATCGCGGGATCGTTCGGGGGGCGTGACGCCGGATTGTCCCGGCTGCAAGGAGGCGGGTCAACGGCGCGCACGGCCGTGCTTGATAAGATGGACGCCTCCGCTTTCGCCTGCATCCCATGGATCTCTACATCGTCACGGGCCACACCAAGGGGCTCGGCGCCGCGCTGGCCGCGGCCATCGGTCGTCGCTCCGACGCCGAACTCGTCGCGCTCGGCCGCGCGCCCGACGGACCCATCGCCGGCGGTGCCCAGTTGCACGCCGACCTCGCGGACCTGCGCTCGGTCGCGCTCGGATTCGATCGCATCGAGGCGCGCATCGCCGGGCGCCGCTACGCCAAGGCGGTCCTCGTGAACAACGCGGGCGTCGTCGATCCCGTGGGCATGCTCGATCGCGTGGACCCCGCCGAACTCGAGCGTGCGGTCGCGGTGAACCTCGCGGCGCCGCTGCTGCTCATGCGTCGCTTCCTCGCCGCGACCGCGACGATCGCCAAGCGCCGTCGCGTGATCAACATCTCCTCGGGCGCGGGACGCCGGCCGATTTTCGGCTGGGGCGCCTACTGCGCGACGAAGGCGGGCCTCGACATGGCCACGCGCGTGGCGGCGCTCGAGGCGCAGGCGGCGCTCACGGGCGTGGAGCTCGTGAGCCTCGCGCCGGGCGTGATCGACACGGCCATGCAGGGCGTGATCCGCAGCAGCAGCCCCGAGGATTTCGTGGACGTCGAGCGCTTCCGGCGCATGAAGGCCGACGGCGAGCTGCGGCCCGCCGCGGCGGTGGCCGACGACATCCTGCGCCTGGAGGAATCGGGCGCGCTCTTCGCGGAGCCCGTCGCCGACCTGCGGACCCTCGGGGCGTGATCGACGATCCGTTCTTCTACGCGGTCGCGGTGCCGGCCGTGCTGCTCATGGGCGTCTCCAAGGGCGGCTTCGGCAGCGGCGTGGGACTGCTCGCCACGCCGCTCGTCGCCCTCGCGGTTCCCGCCTCGCAGGCGGCGGCGATCCTCCTGCCGATCCTCATCGCGATGGATGCCGTGGGCCTGTACGCCTATCGCGGCACCTGGGACCGCCGGCATTTCGGCGTGCTGCTCGCCGGGGGCGTGGCGGGCATCGTCGTGGGCACGCTCACCTTCCGCTTCTTCAGCGACGCGATGATCCGCCTCGCCATCGGCGCGATGGCGCTCGCCTTCCTCGCGTACCGGCTGCGGCAGGGGGGCATCGCCGCGCCCGCCCAGGCCCCTTCGCCGGCGAAGGGCCTCTTCTGGTCGACGGTCTCGGGCTTCACGAGCACCGTGGCCCACGCCGGCGGCCCGCCCCTGAGCGTCTACCTGCTGCCGCTCAAGCTCGACAAGACGCTGCTCGTGGGCACGACGGTCGTCTTCTTCGCGGTGATGAACGCGGTGAAGCTCGTGCCCTACGGGTGGCTCGGCCTCTTCGACGCGCGCAATCTCGCGACCTCCCTCGTGCTGGTGCCCCTCGCGCCCGTGGGCATCGGGCTGGGCGTGTGGATGCTCCGGCGCCTGCCCCAGGAGGGCTTCTACCGGATCGTGTACGCGATGCTCGGGCTCGTCGGCGTGAAGCTCCTGTGGGACGGGGTCCGCGGGCTCGGCCTCGCCTGAGCCGCGGGGAACCGGCGGGACTTACGCCGGTCGGATCGCAGGCGCGAGACTCGCGCTGCGCGAGCGCGACTCGCCGAAAACCCACACGACCGAGAGGAGTATCCGATGAAACGCATCCTGGCCCTCGTGGCCGGCACCGCCTTCGCGGGCGCCGCGCTTGCCTTTCACTGCCCCGCCGACATGAAGAAGATCGACGAGGCCCTCGCGAAGAAGCCCGCCCTCACCGAGGCGCAGATGAAGGACGTGAAGAAGTACCGGGAAGAGGGCGAGGCGCTGCACAAGGCCGGCAAGCACCAGGAATCGGTGGACACGCTCGCCAAGGCGATGAAGATCCTGAACGTGAAGTAATCGCCGCGCATCGCGGTTCGCGACGCCGGGCCTTTGCGCCCGGCGTTTCGTTTCCCGGCGGCTCGCGAAGGCTCAGCCGTCCTGCACGCCCGGCCGGCCCGCCTCCACCGCGAAGTGCGCGGCCGTCCCGATCGGGGCGTCCGCCTTCTTCACCGTCTCCACCACGCGCAGCGCCGTATCGAGCCGCTTCGGCCCGAAGTCGATCCGCACGTAGCCGCGTCGCGACCCGTCGGCGAAGCGCAGGTCCGGGTTCGCCTCGCGGATCGCGCCGGTGCGCTTCGCGTCCGGCCCCTGTGAGGTGATGGAGGTGCCGCAGAATTCCGCCGCCACGACGGGCGAGCCCTCCTTTTCCGGCTCGCGGCGCAGGTCGCCCACGTAGTTCGCATGCACGTCGCCGCCCAGCACGACCGGATTGGGCGCCTTCGATGCCGCGAGGTCCGCGAGCAGGCGGGCGCGGGCGTCGGGGTAGCCGTCCCAGCCGTCGGTCCAGTGGTGGCGCTCGCCCTTCGTGATCCGGCCGCCCGGGCTCATCAGCGTCTGCTGCACGATCGTGGTCCACCGCGCTTTCGTGCCGGCGAAGGCCCCCGCGAGCCACTTCTCCTGCGCGGCGCCGAGCATCGTGCGACCCGGCACGACGCGGTCGGCGCAGGCCGGGCCCACCACGTTGCTGCCGCCGCGCCCCGCCTTGGGACAGGCCTGGTGATCGCGGTATTGCCGGTCGTCGAGCACGAGCAGGTTCGCGAGCGCCCCCCACGCGAAGCCGCCGTAGAGGCGCACCTCGCCGCCGTCGCGAAGCACCGAAGGCCGGAGGGGCTGGTGCTCGAAGAACGCGCGATAGGCGGCCGCGCGCCGCGCGAGGAAATCGGGATCGAGATCCTCGCCGCGGTCGTTCGCGTAGTCGTTGTCGACCTCGTGGTCGTCCCAGGTCACGAGCCAGGGGCAGGCCGCGTGGGCCGCCTGCAGGTCCGGATCCGTCTTGTACTGGGCGTAGCGGTCGCGGTAGTCGGCGAGGGTGCGCGGCTCCTTCGTGTGGTGCTTCCTCACGTGCTCGCGGCCCCAGCTCGACTCGTAGATGTAGTCGCCCACGAAGGCCACGAGGTCCGGCGCGTCTTCGACGAGGTGGCGGTAGGCGTGGAACCAGCCCTGCTCGTACTGCTGGCACGAGGCGAGCGCGAGGCGCAGGCGCTCGTCGCCGCGGCCCGGAAGGGGCAGCGTGCGCGTGCGGCCCACGGGGCTTCTCGCATCGCCGGCGGTGAAGCGGTAGAAGTAGGACCGCGCCGGCTCGAGGCCCGCCACCTCCACGTGCACCGCGTGCGCGCGATCGGGAGAGGCCGCGGCGGAGCCTTTCGCGGCGATGCGCGCGAAGGCCTCGTCGTGGGCCACCTCCCATCGCACGTCGAAGGCCGCATCCGGCAGGCCGCCGCCGGTCAGGGGTTCGGGCGCGAGGCGGGTCCACAGCAGCACGCCGTCGGCCGAGGGCGACCCGGAGGCCACCCCGAGGGAAAAGGGATCGGAGGAAAAGCGCGGCGCGCTCGTCGCGGCGAACACGGGCCTCGCGAAGGCGGCGCCCGCCAAGGCGAGTGCCCGGAGCGCGAAGGCGCGGCGGGAGGGGCGGAGTGTCTTCATGCCCCCATCATGGCACGGGCGCGACGGAACCTTCAGGCGATCGCGGGGCGGCGGCGCAGGAACGCGACCCAGAGGCTCGCGGCGAGGAGCAGCGCGAACCACACCAGGGCCCATTCGGCGATCGACAGGCCGAACAGGCTCCACTCGACCTTCGCGCAGTCGCCCGTGCCGGCGAAGATCTTCGGCAGCGCCTGGGCGAGGGGGAAGTTGCCGAGGAGGAAATCGAGATCCGCCCCGCAGTTGGAGGCGACCTCGGGCTTCGGGAAGCGCTGCAGCAGCGACTGGCGCACCGACACGCTGCCGCCCGCGACGGCGAGGCCGGCCACGAGCAATCCGTAGACCTTGACCCCGGCGCCCACCGGCCCGTGCAGGGCGGCGATCAGAGCGACCACGCCGATGGACACGAAGGCGTAGCGTTGCAGGATGCACATCGGGCAGGGCTCGAGCCCCACGAAGTGCTGCAGCGTGAGGCCGAAGCCGATGAGGCCGGCGCACGCGGCGAAGATCGCGGCGAAGACCTGGCGGGGGGTGAGGCGTTCGAGGAACGGGGCGAGCATGGCGGCCATGGGGCTTGGGATGCGCCATTCTGGGGGAAGTTCCGGCCCCCCGTTCGATCCGCGTCAAATGCGGTCCTCCCGCCGTGAGCCCTTGGGCCCACGGCAGGGCGGCCGCGCCTTCGCCTCAGGCGGCCTGGGGCTGGGGACGGCGCTTCTGGGCGAGCCAGCCGCCGCCGAAGACGACCGCGAAGATCGCGGCGTACACCGCGAGCCGCGCGGCCTCGTGGTGGTCGAACCAGTCCTTGAGCACGGGCTCGCTCACGATCATCTTGCCGGCGGTCCACGCGAGCACCGCGACGCCCACGTGCACGATCCACGGGTACTTCGCGACCCACTTGAGGATGAAGGTCGAGCCCCACACGACGATCGGGATGCTGATGAGCAGGCCCAGCACCACGAGCACGAAGGACCCGTGGGCCGCGCCCGCCACGGCGAGGACGTTGTCCAGGCCCATGGCGGCGTCGGCGATCACGATGGTCTGCATCGCGCCCCAGAACGTGGCCGCGCTCTTGACCTCGTGCCCACCCCCGTCCGCCGGCTTGAGCAGCTTGTAGGCGATCCACACGAGGATCGCGCCGCCGGCGGCCATCAGGCCCGGGATGCCGAGAAGCCAGACGACGGCGAGCGTCATCACCACGCGCACGGCGACGGCGCCGAAGGTGCCCCACAGGATCGCGCGGCGCTGCAGGTCGCGGGGCAGCTCGCGCGCCGCGAGGGCGATCACGATGGCGTTGTCGCCGGCGAGGGCGAGGTCGATCACGATGATGGCCGCGAGGGCCGTGAAGAATTCGGGCGTGAAGAGTTCCATGCCGGCAGTCCTTTCCGCAGGTTTTCGGGGGGTGAACCCTCGCGGATGGACGGGGACGTCCCTTGCCATCCGGCAAGGGTCTCGCCCTGCGGTCCCGGACGGGACCGCCCGCGGCGCCGGGAGGGGAAACTCCGGACTGACGACGCCGAGGTGACGGGCTACTCCCCCTTGGGCCCGGCCGGCCCCGGATCGGGGCGCTCGCGGTCCTTCGAGATGGCCGCATTATCGAAAAACCCGATGGCCGCCGGATGGAGTTTCGCAATCGGCGCGGCGGCCGGGCACCGATATTGCCAATCGTGCTGATCGCCGCTATAAAGGCCGGGCGAAGCGGGGCTCGATCGAGGCCCGCCGAGCAGCCCTACAAAGGGGAGTAGCTTTAACGGTGACGTCGTCAATACGGACCGGCAACGGTCCCGGCGTCGCCGGCGGGTGCGCCGCCCGGCGACGCCCGTTAGCGAGACCTTTGCCAGTTCGTGGCAAAGGTCCGCCCGGAAATCCCAGCGGATCCATGCCTCGACCGGGGCAAAGGTCGCGGCATTCCGGGGTCCGGAATGCCGCGGGATGCAAGGCTCACGATCACGAGGATTTCCCATGACCCGCCCGCACCTTCGTCGCTATTTCCGCCACGGCTTCCTTCCCCAGCTCATCGCCTTCGAGGCCTGCGTGCGCCACGGCAGCGTCACCCGCGCCGCCGAGGAGCTCGCCCTCGCCCAGCCCACCGTCTCGTGCCTGGTGCGCAAGCTCGCCGAGACCGTCGGCGCGCCCGTGCTCGTGCTCAAGGCGCGGCGCATCGAGCCCACGGAGGCCGGGCGGGAACTGCTCGGCCTGTGCGACGAGATCTTCCCGGCCTTCGAGCGCTACGACGAGCGGCGGGCGGCCCTCGCCCCGTCCCGGCGTCGCGAGGAGGGGGCCGCGGTATCATCCGCCCCCTGACCGCCGCCGGAAGACCGCCATGTCCCTCGTCCTGCCCCGCCATCCCGCCCTCACGCTCGAGGCGGCCCGCCTCGCCGTGGCGGCATCCGAGGCGAGGGCGCGGGCCGGAGGGTGGGCGGTCGTCATCGCCGTGGCGGACGCCGGCGGGCACCCGATCCTCGTGGCCCGCCTGGACGGCACCCAGTCGTCTTCGGTGGACACCGCCATCGGCAAGGCGAGGGCCGCCGTCGCCTTCAAGCGCCCCACGCGGCTCCTCGAGGAGATGGTCAACGCGGGGCGCACCGCCTTCCTGAGCGTGCCGGGCTCCCATTGCGTGATGCAGGGCGGCCTTCCGGTCGTGATCGAGGGGCAGGTGGCGGGCGCGGTGGGGGTTTCGGGCGTGAAGGCCAGCGACGACGAGATCGTCGCCCAGGCCGGGGTGGACGCGATTCTCGCCGCGATCGCCTGATTTCCGGCCGTTTTCACGCAAAAGTTGGCCCGGGGAGCCTTCCCCCGGCAGAATAGCGGCCTATGGAACCCTTCGCCCTCGGCCTCCGGGCCCTTCACGCCGCATTCCGCGAGGGATCCCTCACGGTCCAGGGCTATGTGGAGGCCCTGAACGCCCGCGTGGCGCGCCTCGAGCCCCGCATCCAGGCCTTCGAATGGTTCGAGCCCGCCCGGGCCCTCGCCGATGCCGAGGAGCGCTCCGGCGGCATCCTGCGGGAGCTCCCCCTGTACGGCATCGCGGCCGGGGTGAAGGACATCGTGGCCACCCGCGGCATCCCCACGCGCATGGGCTCGCGCATCTTCGCGAACCACGTGCCGGGCCGCTCGGCGGGGCTGGTGCGGCGCCTCGAGGCGCTGGGCGGCCTCATGTACGCGAAGACGGTCACGACGGAATTCGCCTTCCGCCATCCGGGCAAGACCCGCAATCCCTGGAACACCGCCCACACGCCCGGAGGCTCGTCCAGCGGCTCGGCGGCCGCGGTGGCCGCGGGCTTCGTGCCGGTCGCGGTGGGCACCCAGACGCTGGGCTCCGTGATCCGGCCGGCGGCGTTCTGCGGCGTCGTGGGCTACAAGCCCAGCTTCGGCGCCATCTCGCGCGACGGCATCTTCCCCTTCAGCCGGACCCTCGACCACGTAGGCGTGTTCGCGCGCTCCGTCGAGGACGCGGCGTGGTTCGGCGCCTGCCTCATGGGCCAGGATCCGCGGGACGAATCGACGGGCATCCGCGCGGCCATGCGCACGCTCTCGGTCCCGCTCGCGGGCATCGCCGCGCCGCCGCGCATCGCCGTGGTGAAGACGCCCAAGTGGTCCCTCGCCTCGGAAGCCCAGCGCGCCAACTTCACCGAGGCCGTGGCCACCCTCAAGGACGCCGGGGCCCAGGTGCGCGACGTCCCCCTGCCACCCGCCTTCGGCGAAGCCTGGACGGTGGTGCAGGCCATCATGGACCACGACGCGGCGCGCGGCTTCGCCTCGATCGAGTCGCGCCACCGCCTGCAGATCTCCCCCGTTCTCGTGGCGCTGCTCGACCGCGGCAAGCGCATTCCCCCGGAAGCCCACGCGCGCAACCTCGCCCGGCGCGACGACTACCGCCGCTGGCTCGACGGGCTCTTCGACGGGTGCGACGCGATCGTCACCATTCCCGCCGCGGGCGAGGCGCCCGAAGGCCTCGCCAACACGGGCGATGCCACCTTCTGCTCGCTGTGGACGATGGCGGGGCTTCCCGCGATCACGCTGCCGTCGGGTCGCGGACCCCGCGGGTTGCCGCTGGGGCTGCAGGTGGTGGGTCGCTATCGCGAGGACGAGCGCGCCCTGCAGTGCGCGGCCTGGTGCGAGCGCGTGCTGGGCGTGAACCTGGGCCTTGCGGGCTAGTCCCGGCTCAATCGCCCGCGGCGCCCGCGCGTCCCCACCGGCGCGCCCACGCGCCCGCCGCCCCGACCACCAGCAGGTCGAGCACGCAGTAGAAGGCGCCGGCCGCCAGGGGCGGATTGTCCGCGGCGAGGCCGAGCCAGGGCACGCGCGGCGCCCAGGCCCAGTTGCCGAGCCACGTTCCCCACAGCTCCATCGCGAGCGAGAGCACGAACATCGCGGCGTAGAGGCGTCGCGCGGGCGACAGGGCCATGCACGCGAGGAACATCGCGAAGAGCAGCGGGCCCAGCGTGTCGCGGCCCGCGAGGGCGAAGCCCGCCACCACGGGAGCGGCGGCCGCGGCGATCCACCATTCGGCGTTATCCGGCATTCGCGCCGCGACCTGCGTGCCGAGGAAGAACAGCAGCACATGGCCCGGCGGAACGAAGAGCGGGATGTTCCCGAGGCGGTATTCGTAGAGGCCCCAGGCGAGCGACAGGAAGATCTCGCCGGCCGTCGCGAACACGAGGCAGGCGGCGAGGGCGGGGCGCTCGCCCGCGGGCCGGCTGCGCCAGAGCAGCGCGAAGACGAGCCACGCGAGCCCGTTGACCACGAGCTGGCCATGGCCGGCCCAGGACTGGTCGATCACGAGCCCGCCGGCGATGGTGGCGACGATGAGGGCGTTCACGCGCCCATTGTCCCATGAGCGGCGCGCCGGTCCCGCCGTCCGGACCTCCTGACGGGCGTCCCGCCCCGGCCGTCCACGATTCGCCCGTGGTGCGGGCCCTGCTGGTCGCGGCGGGGTTCCTGTGCGTGGGCCTCGGCCTGGCGGGCCTCGTGCTGCCGGTTCTGCCCACGACGCCGTTCCTGCTGCTCGCGGCCGGCTGCTTCGCGCGGTCCTCGCCGCGATTCCACCGCTGGCTCCTCGCGCACCGGGTCTTCGGGCCGATCGTGAGCGAGTGGGAATCGCACCGGGCGATTCCGTGGAAGGCGAAGCTCTGGGCCATCGGCCTCATGAGCGCGACGCTCGCCGCGTCGATCGTCTTCTTCGTGCGCAACCCCTGGGTGAAGGGGCTGCTCGCGGCGATGGGCGTGGCCCTCGCCGCGTGGCTCTGGCGGATTCCGTCGCGGGACCGGCCCCCGCGCCGCTAGCCCAGCCGGTGGAACGGCGCGTCCGCGACGCCGATGCGCGCGGGCGAGATCCAGGGCGCGTCCTTCAGGTCCTTCGCCACCAAGCCGTCCACGCCGAGCAGCACGGCGAAGATCGCCATGCGCACGGGGATGCCGTTGTCCGTCTGCCGGAAGATCGCGAGGCGCGGATCGCCGTCCAGGTCCGTGCCCAGGTCGTTCGCGCCGGGCGTGCCGTCGCGCGGCAGCGGGTGCATCACGATCACGTCGGGCCGGCAGAGCGCATCGACCACGCGGCGCTCGATGCGGAAATCGGCCGGGTAGGCCTCCAGCGCCTCGCCCGACATGCGCTCCTTCTGGATGCGCGTGGCGTAGAGCACGTCGGCCTTCTTCAGGGATTCGCCCAGCGTCGCGACCTGCTTCACGCGGTGGCCTCCGGCCCCGGCGGCCTCCACCAGCTCCGGCGGCATCTCGAGGGAGCGCGGCGCAACCAGCGTGAAGGTGAGGCCCTTGTAGAGCGAGAGCAGGCGGATGAGGGAATGGACCGTGCGGCCGTGCTTCAGGTCCCCGACCATCGCCACGTGGGCGCCGTCCACCTTCTTGCCCAGGCGCGCGAATTCCTTGCGGATCGTGTAGAGGTCGAGCAGCGCCTGGGTCGGGTGTTCGCCGGCGCCGTCGCCGCCGTTGATGACGGGCACATGCACGCCCTTGGCGAACTGGGCGACGGATCCCTTGTCCGGGTGCCGGACGACGATCGCGTCGGCGTAGCCCGCGACGACCCGCGCGGTGTCCGCGATCGACTCGCCCTTGGCCATGGAGGAGAACGTGAAGCCCGTGGTGTCGCACACGGAGCCCCCGAGGCGGCAGAACGCGGTGCCGAAGCTCACGCGCGTGCGGGTGCTCGGCTCGAAGAAGAGGTTCGCGAGCACGGCCCCTTCGAGCACGCGCGTCACCTTGCGGCGGCTCGCGACGGGCTCGAGGGCGGTGGCGACCGCGAGCAGGTCCTCGACCGCGTCGCGGTCGAGCTGCGCCACGGAGATGAGGTGGGGCTTGCCCTTGGGCGCGATGCGCTCGCGCAGGCCCGGGGCGGCGGGCCGCGGGGCCTCGCCGCCGGGCAGGGCGGCCACGGCCTTCGCGACGACCGCGGGCATCGCGCGGTGCTCGCCGGAGGCCGAGGGCAGCAGCCAGGTGTCCAGCGCACGGCGGGTGACGCCCAGGCGCTCGGCGAAATCGTTTCGGGTGAGGCCGAGGCGCTTCATGGCCTCGCGAAGGAGGGTCTGCTGGGTGGGCATGGCGGCGGCTCCGGATATACGCAATGCGCTCATGCTATATGGCACGATATGCGCAGGAAAATATGCGCGGAGCGTATATAGTTGCCGGCCCCGGGCGCAAAAAAATCAGCGGTCGGCCCGGGATCCGGAAAGGGAGGTTTCCGGTCCCGGGCTCGCCGCTGGATGTGCGCGCTTGCGGGGTTGTTCACTGCTTCTGGCGCCACTATCGCGCCCGGCCCCGCCCGCGGGGTGTGACGGCCGTCACAGCGCGGATTTCACCTGAAAGATTCGGCTATAGTCCGGCCGACATGAATCGCATCGGCATCGACCTGGGGGGCACCAAGATCGAGGCGGCGGCCTTCGCGGGCGACGGCCGCGAGGCCTTCCGCCGGCGCGTCGCGACGCCCGCGGGCGACTACGACGCGACGCTCGCTTGCATCGCGGCGCTGGTGGCCGAGGCCGACGCCGCCCTGGGTGCCCGCGGCACCGTGGGCGTGGCCACGCCGGGCGCGATCTCGCTCGCCACGGGCCGCGTGAAGAACGCCAACTCCACGTGCCTGAACGGCCGGGCCCTGCGCGAGGACCTCGACGCGCGGCTGGACCGCGAGGTGCGCGTGGCCAACGACGCGAACTGCTTCGCGCTGTCGGAGGCCGTCGACGGCGCGGGCCGCGGCGCGGGCGTCGTCTTCGGCGTGATCCTGGGCACGGGCGTGGGCGGCGGCGTGGTCGTGGGCGGGCGCGTGCTCGAGGGGGCCAACGGGATCGCCGGCGAATGGGGCCACAACCCGCTGCCTTCCCCGGAGGCGGGCGAGGCGCCGGGCCCCGCCTGCTACTGCGGACGGCGCGGCTGCATCGAGACGTGGCTCTCGGGCCCGGGGCTCGCCGCGGATCACGCCCGCGTCACGGGCGAGGTGGTGGCCGCCCCGGAGATCGCGGCCCGTGCCCTGCGTGGCGACGCCGGTTGCGCCGCCACGATGGAGCGCCACGCGCAGCGGCTCGCGCGGGCCCTGGCCGGCGTGGTGAACATGCTCGATCCCGATGTCATCGTGCTGGGCGGCGGGCTCTCGTCCATCGCGAGCCTGTACGATCGCGTGCCCGCGCTCTGGGGCGAGCACGTCTTTTCCGATGACGTCCGCACGCGCCTCGTACCGCCGGTCCATGGCGATGCCGGGGGCGTGCGCGGCGCCGCGTGGCTCTGGGGAGGGCCCTGATGCCGATCCGCACCGCCCCGCTCCGGCTGCACCTTTCGCTCCTCGCCGCGTCGGCGATCTTCCTCGCGTGGACGGGCTGGACGCCCAAGGACCGCTTCACCTGGGCGCTCGAGGTGGCGCCGGCGATCGTGGCGGCGGTCCTCATCGCGGTGGCGTATCCGCGCTGGCGCTTCACGCCCCTCGTGCTCGTGGCCATCGCGATCCACGCCGCGATCCTGATGGTGGGCGGGCAGTACACCTACGCCGAGGTCCCGGCCTTCAACTGGCTGCGGGACGAATTCGGCCTCGCGCGCAACTACTACGATCGCGTCGGCCATTTCGCCCAGGGCTTCGTGCCGGCGCTGGTCGCGCGGGAGATCCTCGTCCGCCGGGGCGTGCTGCGTCCCGGGGGCTGGCTCTTCTTCCTGGTCGCCTCGACCTGCCTCGCGATCAGCGCGTGCTACGAGTTCATCGAGTGGTGGGTCGCCCTCGCCACGGGAGAGGCCGCGGAAGCGTTCCTCGGCACCCAGGGCGACGTGTGGGACACCCAGTGGGACATGTTCCTCGCCCTGTGCGGCGCCGTGATCGCCCAGGCGCTGCTCGGCCGGGTCCATGACCGCCAGCTGGGCATCGATGTCCGTGGAATTCCGCCGGCCCCGTCCGGTCCAATCCGATCCTGAAACCCGGAAGGTTCCCATGCGCCCTTTCCTCGCCCTCGTTGCCGTCGTCGCCGCGCTGTCCGCGCAGGCCCAACCCGCCGCTCCGGCGACCGAGAAGGCCACCTTCGCCGGCGGCTGCTTCTGGTGCATGGAGCAGCCCTTCGACAAGCTGCCGGGCGTGATCTCGACCACCTCCGGCTACATGGGCGGCCAGACCGCGAATCCCACCTATCCCGAGGTGAGCGCCGGCACGACCGGCCACGCCGAGGTGGTGCAGGTCGTCTTCGACCCGTCGAAGGTGAGCTACGAGAAGCTGCTGGAGGTCTTCTGGGTCAACATCGATCCCACGGTGCGCGACCGCCAGTTCTGCGATGCCGGCACGCAGTACCGCTCGGCGATCTTCACGCATTCCGACGCGCAGCGCCGCGCGGCCGAGGCCTCGAAAGCGCAGCTCGAGCGCACGAAGCCCTTCCGCGCCGCCATCGTGACGCCCGTGCAGCCGGCCGCGACGTTCTACCCTGCGGAGGACTACCACCAGGACTACTACGTGAAGAACCCGGTGCGCTACAAGTTCTACCGCAACGGCTGCGGGCGCGATGCGCGCCTGCGCGAGCTGTGGGGTGACCGGGCCGGTGGCTAGGGCGATCGCGCTCGCGTTCGGGATTCTCGCGGCGGCGCCCGCGCTGGCGCAGGTCGAGCGCTTCGCGGTCGATCCGGGCCACACCACGCCGTCCTTCGCCATCACGCACCTGGGCATCTCCACGCAGCGCGGCCGCTTCGAGCGCACCGCGGGACGCATCGAGATCGACCGGGAGCGGGGCACGGGTCGCATCGAGATCGACATCGACGCCGCGTCCGTCAGCACGGGCAATCGCGCGCTCGATGCCGTGCTCAAGGGCGAGGATTTCTTCCACGTCGAGCGCCATCCCCGCATCGCGTTCCGCGCCGAGGCCCTCGATTTCGAATCGGGCATCCTTCGCCGGGCACGGGGCGAACTCACGCTGGCGGGGCGCACGCAGCCCGTCACGCTGTCGGTCGAGCGCTTCGGCTGCACGCGCCTGCCCTTCCTCGTGCGCACCACCTGCGGCGCGGACGTGGCGACGGTGATCCGGCGCTCGGCCTTCGGGCTCACCGCATGGTCGGGCTTCGTGGGCGACGAGGTGAAGCTCGAGATCCAGGTGGAAGCGATCCGGGAAGAGGCGGCCGCGGAGCCGCCCGTGCCCGGCGGCTAGTCGACAGGGAGGCGAATCGCATGGCGATCACGATGAAGCGGCTGGGTGCCACGGGCCTTCGGGCCGCGGGCTACGACGAGCGCGAGCGCAAGCTCGTGGTGGAGACCACCGCGGGCACCTTCGAGTACGCGAACGTCTCGCCGGAGACCTTTCGGCGCCTCATGGCCTCGCCGTCTCCGGCGAGCTATTACCGGGAATCGATCGAGGAGGAATTCACCGGCCGGCGGGTGTCCGCGAAGGCCCCGCCGCCCCACGACCTCTTCGGCGCGCCCGGCGACAAGGAAAGCTGATGCGCCGCTAGCGCGCGTCGCAGCGGACGATGTTCGCGAAGGGGCGCGACGGGTCAGACGCCTTGGTCTTGTCGGTGCAATAGCAGGTCTCGACCCACTCCCAGCGGCCGGCCTTCGTCTGCCGCATGATGTGCTCGCAGGTGAGCGTGCTCATGCGCCCGCCCGCGACTTTCGTCGGACGCATCGCCAGGGGCGGGGGCACCGGCGGCTTCACGTCCGGCCGGGGCGGCGGCACCTCGTCGACGGAATCGCAGATCGGCATCTGCTTGCAGGCCCCTTCGCCGTTGCAGAGCCATTCCCACGTGCAGTGGGCGGCGGCGGGCAGCGGCGCGGCGGCGAGGGCGAGGGCGAGGGCGATGCGGCGTTCGGTCTTTCCCATGGATCCCCCGGGGCGGCTCCCGCTCTGTCGGCGAGTCGTCATCATGGGCCGAAGTGTGATCCCCCGCGCGCGCCCGCGGCAATGCGGCTGCGCTTGCACTGTGTTACGGAATGTCACTCCCGCGGCCCGCGCTATGCTGGGCGCCCTTCGATGAAACCGGATGCCGCCATGACGCCTTCGCGATTCCTCCTGCTGTCGCTCGCCGCCCTCGCGCTCGCTCCGTCGGCGAATGCCCAGCCGGCCGATGCCGCCGCGCTCGAGAAGCTGCTCGCCGCCCGGCTCGAAGCCGAGGGGTCGCCCACCTGCGTCCTCGCGGGCTTCGCCGGCGAGCGCCACTTCTTCGCCAAGGCCTGCACGCCCGGGGCGAGCGCGCCCACGCTCGTGCCCGAGGCCTGGGTGGAGATCGGCTCGGTGTCCAAGGCGCTCACCGGGCTTCTCGCCGCGCAGATGGCGGGCAAGGGAGAGCTCGACATCGAGGCCGCGGCCGCGTCCCTCGCGCCGCCGGGCGCGAAGCTGCCGTCGAGGGGCGAGTCGCCGATCCTCGTGCGCCACCTGCTGTCGCACGCGTCGGGCCTGCCGCGCATGCCGGCGGACTTCAAGCCGACTGACATGGCGAATCCCTACGCGACCTACGGGCGCGAGGCGCTCTACGCTTCCCTCGCGGCGACGAGCCTCGCGCGCGCGCCCGGCGAGGCCATCGACTATTCCAACCTCGGCTTCATGTGGCTGTCGGAGCTGCTGGGACGCAAGGCGGGCTCGTCCTACGACCGCCTGATGGCCGAGCGCCTCTTCGCGCCGCTCGACTTGAAGGACATCTCGGCCCGCGCCGGTTCGCCCGCAGGCGCGAAGCTCGCCCAGGGCCACGACCTCGCGCGCAAGCCGGTTCCGCCCTGGGACCTGCCGCCGGAAGTGGCGGGCGTCGGCGGCATCCGGGCGACATCGGTGGAAATGCTCAAGCTCGCCGAATCGATGGCGGGACTTCGTCCCGGTCCCCTCGACGGCGCGATCGCGCGCTCCCTCGGCGTGCTCAAGGCGCGGCCCGGGGGCGGCATCGCGTGGGGCTGGGTCGTGATGGAGCGCCCGGGCGGCACGGTGTACTGGCACAACGGCGGCACCGGCGGCATGCACACGATGCTCGCCTTCTCGCCCGACCGCCGACGCGCCGCGTGGATGGTCGTGGACAATCCGCTGAGCCTCGACGATCTCGCGCTCCACCTGGTGGACCCGTCGATCCCCGTGAAGAAGAAGCGCGAGGCGATCGACCTGGGCGAGGCCGCGCTCGAGGAAGTGGTCGGGCGCTACGAGATCGCGCCGGGCTTCGCGATCGCCTTCACGCGCGAGGGCACGCGCCTCTACACGCAGGCCACGGGCCAGCCGCGCTTCGAGGCCTTCGCCGAGGCGAAGGACCGCTTCTTCCTCCGGGCCTTCGATGCGCAGATGCACTTCCGCCGCGACGAGGCGGGGCGCATCACGGGCTTCGTGCTGCGCCAGGGCGGGCGGGAGACGCCGGCGCGGCGTCTGCCCTGACCCCGGTTCAGGCGGGCTTCGCGGCGCGCGCGACGGGCGCCTCGCGGATCGGCAGGTTCACGAGGGCCGCGGCGGCCGCGAGGACCATGTCCGCGACCCACATCGCGGTGTAGCTTCCCGCGCTCACGAAGGCGATGCCGCCGAGCCACGCGCCGAAGAACGCGCCCACCTGGTGCGTGAGCAGCGTGAGGCCGAAGAGCGTCGCGAGGTGTCGCGTGCCGAAGAGCTTGCCCACGAGGCCGGCGGTGGGCGGCACCGTCGCGAGCCAGGTGAGGCCCAGCACCACGGCGAACACGAGGAAGGTGAGCTCCGTCTTCGGCGCGAGCAGGTACGCGCCCACGGCGAGGGCCCGCGAGCCGTACATCCAGAAGAGGATCCATTTCATGCGATGGGTCTGGGCGAGCCAGCCCGCGCCGAGGCTTCCGGCGATGTTCGCGAGGCCGATGATCGCGAGCGCCGTGGCCGAGACCGCCGTCGGCAGTCCGCAGACCGCCACTTCGCCCGGCAGGTGCGTCACGAGGAACGCGATGTGGAAGCCGCAGGTGAAGAAGCCCGCGTGCAGGCACAGGTAGCTGCGGTCGCGGAAGGCCTCGCCGAGTTGCGCGGCGAGCGTGGGACCGGCGGCGCGGGCGTGGGCTTCGCCCTTGCGCTCGCGGAAGGGCCACGCGAGCGGAATGGTGGCGAGGGCCGCGGCCGCGAGGCACCACAGCGCGACGACCCAGCCCCAGGCCGCGATGAGCGCCTGCGACAGGGGCGCGAAGACGAACTGCCCGAAGGAACCGCCCGCGTTGATGAAGCCCGAGGCGAAGGCCCGGCGCTCCGGCGGCAGGCGGTTGGCCGCGGCCCCCATGATGATCGAGAAGCTGCCGGCGCCCGCGCCCGCCGCGGCGAGCACGCCCAGCGCGAGCGTGAGGCCCAACCCGGAATCCACGAAGGGCACGAGCGCGAGCCCCGCGGCCAGCATCACCGCGCCGATCGCCATCACGGTGACGGAGCCGGCGCGATCGGCCAATGCGCCGAACACGGGCTGCGCCGCGCCCCACGCGAACTGGCCCACGGCGAGCGCGAAGCTCACCGAGACGAGCCCCAGGCCCGTGGCGGTGTTGATGGGCGAAACGAACAGGCCGAGCGACTGGCGCACGCCCATCGTGATCGCGAGGATGGCGGCACCGGCGATGGCGAGGTGCCACCCGGCGCGGGTGGAGGTCATGGCGCGTGAGGCTATCACGCGCCATGACCGGGGATGGACGAGGCGCTACTTGTCCTTGTCGCGGCCGGGCTTCTCGCCCTGGGGCTTGTCGCCTTCCTTGTGCGTGCGCGGCGCCTGCTGCGCGGGGGCGCGATCGGCGGAGCGGGCCTCGCGTCGCTCGGCCGGCGGCGCCGGGCGAGGTTCGGCGGCACGGGGCGCGGGCCTTTCCGCGGGTCGCGGCGTGGCCGGGCGCTCGGTGGCCTGCGCGGGAGCCGGCCGGCCTTCCTGCGGTCGCGATTCCGCGGGCCGTGGCGGTCGCTGCTCGCGCGACGCATCGCGCGATTCCGGCCGGGGACGAGACGGCTCGGCAGGGCGCTGCACGGCGGACGGCGCGGAGGGCGCGGGGGTCGCCTGCGGCGGGAAGGGCGAAGCGGGCGCCGCGGGCGTGGCGGGACGGGCCGGCTGCGGAACGGCTTGCGGACGCGCCGACGGGGCCGGGCGGTGGCCGGATTCCGCGTGCGGCACGAAGCCGGGACCGACGGCGGGGCCCGGCACGGGGGAAGGCCTCTCGACGGGGCGAGGCGCTTGGGCCGGCCGCTCGACGGGGCGCGGCGCGTAGCCCGGGTGTTCCACGGGTCGTGCCGGTTGGCCCGGTCTTTCGTGCGCCGGCGGCGCGAACGACGGCGCCGAATGGCCCGGCGTGGGACGCGCGTATGCGGAGCCGGCGGACGGTGCCGGCTGCGCCGGACGGGACGGCCTCAGGTTCGCGAGCGCGGCGCTGCCCGAGGTGACGGGCTGGCGCGCGATCACCTCCCGCGGCACATGGGCGATGTGGTCCCGCACCGGGCGGCGATCGTGGAAGATCTCGCGGGGCACCACGGTCGCGCCGTAGTCGCGGTTGTAATGGTGATGGGGCCGGGGCCGGTTCACGATCACCACGTGGTTCACGCGATTCACGTAGTTGGCGTGGCTGCGGTACCAGGGCTGGTAGCGGTCCCAGGGCGACAGCGGATACCAGCCGATGGCCCCGGCGACGCCCGAGCCGATCGTGATGTTCCAGCCGGGCTCGCCCACCCAGCCCACGAGGGCCGGCGCCCAGACGGGGCGGCGCTCGTAGCGACCCGGATACCAGCACCAGCGCCCGCCGACGTGGACCCAGCGCCCGTAGTGGAACGGCGCGTAGCCCCACGGGGCGTCGTCCACCCAGGTCCATCCCCACGGTCGCACGTAGGTCCAGCGGCCGTAGCGGTAAGGGGCCCAGTCGGCCTCGACGCGCGAGGGCACCCAGACCGTGCCGTACTCCGGCTCGTTGCGCCATTCGCCGTATTCGTCCAGGTCCTCCCAGCCCGTCATGCGGGGCGAGACGTAGCGGCTGGCCGGGCCGTTGGCGATGCGCTCGTCTCTGGCGCGGGCCCAGTCGTCGATGCCGGTTTCCACGGCGGGTTCGATGTCGACGTCGCCTCGGTCGCCGGAGACCACGGCGGTGCGGCCGATGTCCACGGGCCGGGATCCGCGCTCCGTTTCCACGCGGGCGCTGCCCGAGAACACCGTGAGGCGCGATTCGCCCCGGGCGGCGTCGGCGTCGATGCGGTAGCGGCCGTTGGCGCGCAGGTGGAAGCGCGCCTCGCGCGTGGCGATCACCAGCCTGTCGCCGGGCTCGAAGTAGCGCACCCGCACCGCGAGGCTGCCCCGGGCGAGGTAGGCCTGGAGCAGGTCGACGTCCAGGCGCGCGATGTCGAGCTGCGTGGCCTCGTCCAGCGCGAGGGCCGTGGAGCCGGCCCGCACCAGCGCGCGGGAACGCGGCTCCGTCCACACGGAGTTCTCGCTCGTGAGGTGGGCGTTGACGCGGGCCTTTTCCCAGGCGGCGTCCGGATCGGTGAAGACGAGGGCCTCGCCTTCGATGGCGGCGAGGCGCCCGACGAGGCCCGGCGGATCGTCGTTGGCGGCGAAGGCCGGCGCGGCGACGAGCAGCGCGGCGATGAAGGCGAAGAGTCGGTTCATGGTCGCCCCTTTCGGAAGGGCAGCGGATCGCCGGCGGACGGCCGGTTCGTGAAGTCCTTAACGCGCGAAGGCGCCGAGCGGTGGACGAGACGGGCGGCGCATTTTCCAACACCCTGAATTCATGCCATTATTGCCCACGCCGGGAACGCTGGGGACACCCTGCCGGATCGCCCGGCCAGGATCGTTCCCACGCCGCACGAGACGGCCCTCGGCGCCACCTCCAAGAAGAACCTTCGGGGCAACCGGATGGACAAGACCACCGTCTTCACCAAGACCGCCAAGGGCATCACGCAGGTCAACCAGCGTTCAGCGTCGCTTTCCCGCGACCTGATGAAGGTGCTCAAGCTGGTCGACGGCAAGTCCACCTTCGAGCAGATCCTCGAGAAGGCGGAGCTCGACAAGCCCAGCCTCGAGAAGGCGATGAACACGCTGATCCGCGACGGTTTCGCGCGCGTGTTCGCCACCCGCAAGGAGCCCGATCCCTTCGGCGAGGACGATTTCGACTTCACGGCGCCCGGCAAGCTGCCGGGCACGACCCAGCGCGTGGTGGCCGCGGCGGCCCTGGACATCAGCGAGCTCGCCCGCCAGCAGGAGCGCGCGGAGACCGACAAGAAGGCCCGCGAGCAGGCCCAGGTGGCCGCCCGCGAGAAGGCGAAGCGCGAAGCGGAGGCACGCGCCGCCGCCGAAGCCGAGGCCCGCGCCCGCGCCGAGGCCGAGCAGCGCGCCATGGAGCAGGCCCGCCGCGCGAAGGAAGCCGCCGAGCGCGCCAAGGCCGAGCTCGAAGCCAAGCTGCGGGAAGAGGAGGCCAAGCGCCGCGCCGCCGCCGAGGCCGCCGCGCGCCAGGCCGCCCAGCAGAAGGCGAAGGAGGAGGAAGAGGCCCGCCGCATCGCCGAGCTTCGCGCCCGTGCCCAGGCCGAGGCCGATGCCCGCGCGAAGGCGGAGCTCGAGGCGCGCGTGAAGCAGGAGGAGGCCCGCAAGCAGGCTGAGCACGAACGCCAGGAAAAGGCCGCCGCCGAGGCGAGGGCCCGCGACGCGGCGGAAGCCGAGCGCGTGGCCGAGCTGCGCGCGAAGGCCGAGGCGGAGGCGAAGGCCCTCGCCGATGCCCGTGCGAAGGCCGAGGCCGAAGCCGCCGCGCTCGCCCGCGCCCGCGTCGACGCGGAAGCCGCCGCGAAGAAGCAGGCCGAGGCCGCCGTCGCGTCGGAAAAGGAACTCAAGGCCCGCCTCAAGGAGGAGATCGAGGCGCGCATCCGCTCGGAGATGGAATCGCTCCTGCGCGACGAGATCGAGGAAAAGGCCCGCGCCGAGATGCAGGCCGAGATCATGGCCGAGGCCCGCCTCGCCGCGAAGGCCGAACTCGAGGAGCGCCTGCGCGAGGAGCGCGAGGCCCTCCAGGCCGCGGAGCTCGAGGCCCGCAAGGTCGCCGAGGCCGCCGCCCGCGAGCGCGCCGACAACGAGGCCCGGCTGCGCGCCGAGGCCGAGGCCCGCGCGCAGGCCGAGGCCGCCGCCCGCGAGAAAGCCGAGGAGGAAGCCCGCCGCCTGCGCCGCCTGGAAGCCCGGGCCCGGGAGGAAGCCGAGACCGCCTCCCGCGAGAAGGAAGCCGCCGCGGCCCTTGCCGCCAAGGCGAGCGCCGAGGCCGCCGCCCGCATCGAGGCCGAGCGCGCCCAGGCCGCGAGCCGCATCGAGGCCGAACGGGCCCAGGCGTCCGCGCGCATCGAGGCCGAGCGCAAGGCGAAGATCGAGGCCGAGGCCCGTGCGATGGTCGAGGCCGAGGAGCGCGAGCGCCGCGAGCGCGAGCTGGGCGGCAAGATCGAGGCCGAGCGCCGCGCCCGCGAGGAAGCGGAGATGCGCGCCAAGATCGAGGCCCGCGCCCGCGAGACGGTCGAGGAGACCACGCGCGAGAAGGTGAAGGCCGAGCTCGAGGGCGACATGACCCGCCGCGCCGAACTCGAGGGCAAGGCCCAGGCCAAGGCGTACATGGAGGCCAAGGAAAAGGCCGAGCGCGACGAGGAGGAACGCCAGCGCGCCGACCAGGAGCGCCGCGCGCGCGAGATCGCCGACGTCCTTCGCACCAAGGTCGAGCCCGACGCCGAGGAAGCCGCGGCGCCCGTGCGGCGCCGGCCCAAGCGGCGCGGCAACCTGCTCAAGACCGCCGCCATCGCGCTGGGCGCGATCCTGGTGATCGGCGTGGGCCTGCTGCACGTCGTGCCGCTGCGGGGCTTCGCCAACAAGCTCGAACGCGGGCTCGCCGGCTGGCTCCAGGACGACGTGTCCATCTCCAACCTCAAGTTCACGCTGCTGCCCTCGCCGCACCTGAAGATCGAGGCGATGTCCGTGGGCAAGCTCCTCGATGCGAAGGCGAGCCACGGTCGCGTCTTCGTGGACATCGGCGCGTTGCTGTCGGACCGCGTGGTCATCAACACCCTCGAGCTCGAGAACGTCACGATCTCGGCCGAGGCGGTCAAGCGCATCCCCGCCTGGGGCAAGGCCGAAGGCAAGGCCGCGGCGGCGCAGGTCGACCTGATCCGCCTGAAGGGCGTGAAGCTCGACGTGCAGCCGGTCGTCGCGCCCTTCACGGCGACGCTCGCCTTCGGCAAGGACGGCGCCTTTCGCCAGGCGAACCTGGGGGGCGACGGTTGGAACGCGCTCGTGCGGCCCCAGGGCGCGGACTACGAGCTCGATTTCAGCGCCCGCAACTGGTCGTTGCCGATCGGCGCCCCCGTGCCGATCTCCGAGGTGCGCGCCAAGGGCACGCTCACGGCCTCCGGCCTCACGGTGCCGGAGTTCGAGGCCGACGCGATGGAAGGCAAGGTGAACGGCACGCTGCAGGTGGGCTGGGGCGGGGCGATCAAGCTCGCCTCGGACCTCTCGATCGCCCGCGTGAAGGCCGACCAGTTCATGCCCGCGTTCACGAAGGACATCGCCGTCACCGGCAAGATCGAGGGCAACTTCGCGGTGAGCGCCGAGGCCCCGACGGTCGCCGCGCTGCTCGCGGCGCCGAAGGTCCAGGGCAAGTTCCGGCTCACCGACGGCTCGGTGTCCAACGCCGACCTCGTGGCGGCGATGCAATCGCCCGACGCCGCGGGCCGCGCGGGCGTCACCAAATTCGCCGAGCTCACCGGCGAGTTCTCCGCCGCCGACGGCCGTGCCGCCTACCGGGCCCTCAACCTGCAGGGCGGCGTGCTGCGCGGCGGCGGCGGCATCGACGTGGGCGCCAACGGCCAGCTCGGCGGCCGCCTCTCGGTCGAGATCCGCTCCAACGTCGCGCAGGACCGCGGCGCGTTCTCCGTGACGGGGACGGTGGCCAAGCCGATCCTGCGGCGCGGCGGCTGACGGCGCGGTTGGCGGACGAAAAGCGCGCCGCGGGGCCGAAGGGCCTCGCGGGACTCCGGCCCCTGTTCGCGATGCTCGCGCCCTGGCGCGCGCGCGTGGTCGTGGCCTTCGCGGCCATGCTCGTGTCGGCGGCGATGGTGCTCGTGATCGGCGAGGGCCTGCGTCGCGTGATCGACGAGGGTTTCGCCCGCGGCCGCGCGGACCTGCTGGACGCCACGCTCGCCACGCTCGTCGCCCTCATCGCCGTGCTGGGCGTGGTCACCTTCGTGCGGGTCTACAACGTCTACTGGGTGGGCGCGCGCTTCACCGCGGACCTGCGCATCCGCGTCTTCGGCCACCTGCTTTCGCTCGAGCCCGCGTGGTTCGAGGGCACGCGCACCGGCGACACGGTCTCGCGCCTCACGGCGGACGTGACCCTGATCGAGTCGGTGATCGGCGGCACGCTGCTCTATTCGCTGCGCATGGTCTTCACGCTCGCGGGCTGCGGGGCGATGCTGGTGGCCACCAGCGTGAAGCTCGCTCTCATCGCGCTCGCCTGCCTGCCGCTCGTGGTGCTGCCGATCGGCCTGCTGGGACTCAAGGTCCGGCGCCTGTCGCGCGCCGTGCAGGACCGCGTGGCGGACGTGAGCGCCCAGGTGGACGAGGCGCTTCACGAGGTGCGCACCGTCCAGGCCTACGGGCACGAGGACCACGACCGCGCCGCCTTCCGCGCCCGGGCCGACGCCGTCTTCGCGGCGAGCGCGAAGCGCGCCCTCGTGCTCTCGTCGCTCATCGCGGCGGTGATCGTGCTCGCGTTCGGCGCCGTGGGCCTGCTGTTGTGGGTGGGGGCCCGGGACGTCTTCGCCGGCCGCCTCACCGCGGGCGAGCTCACGGCCTTCATCTTCTACGCGATCATCGTGGCCAATGCCGTGTTCGTCCTGTCGGAGGCCTGGGGCGAGCTGCAGCGGGCCGCCGGCGCCTCGGAGCGCCTGCTCGAGATCCTCGCCGCCCGGCCCGCGATCGCCGCGCCGGCCGCGCCCGAGGCGATGCCCGTCCCCGCCCGGGGCGAGGTGCGCTTCGAATCCGTCCGGTTCCACTATCCCTCGCGGCCCGAGACGCCCGCGCTCGAGGACTTCACGCTCTCGGTGTCGCCGGGCGAGGTGGTCGCGCTCGTGGGCCCGTCGGGGGCCGGCAAGTCCACCGTGTTCCAGCTCCTGCTGCGCTTCCACGATCCGTCCTCCGGCGTCGTGCGCATCGACGGCGTGGACGCGAAGGGCGCCGATCCGAGGGCGCTGCGTTCGCGCATCGCGCTGGTGCCCCAGGAACCCGTGATCTTCGCCGCGAGCCTCGCCGACAACGTGCGCTACGGCCGGCCGGAGGCGGGCGAGGACGAGGTGCGCGAGGCCTGCCGGCTCGCCCACTGCCTGGAGTTCGCCGAGCGCTTGCCCCAGGGGCTCGCGACGCCGCTGGGCGAGCGGGGCGTGAAGCTCTCGGGCGGGCAGCGCCAGCGCGTGGCCATCGCCCGCGCGATCCTCGCCGACCGCGCGATCCTGCTGCTCGACGAGGCGACGAGCGCGCTGGACGCCGAAAGCGAGCGGGCCGTGCAGCTCGCGCTGGCGAGCCTCATGAAGGGCCGCGCGACGCTCGTGATCGCGCACCGCCTTGCCACGGTAAAATCCGCCGACCGAATCGTGGTGATGGACCACGGGCGCGTCGTGGCCACCGGCACCCATGCCGCGCTCGCCGCCGAAGGCGGGCTCTACGCGCGCCTCGCCGCCCTCCAGTTCGCCGCCCCCGCCGAAAGCACGACCCCATGACCCCATCCGCACGCCCCCTCGCCCTGTGCCTGGCGGTGGCCTGCTTCGCTCTTGCGGCCGTCGCCCAGGAACCGCGTGAAGCCGCCGAGCCGCCCGCCGCCCCTTCCGCCCCGGCGGCCACGCAAGCCACGCCGGCCGATGCAGCTCCGGCCGCCCCGGCCGCGCCCCGCGTGCCCACGCCGGCCGCCGTGCGTCCCGTGCGCGAGACCCACCACGGCGTCGAGATCGTCGATCCCTACCGCTGGCTCGAGGACGGCGCCACGCCCGAGGCCACCGCGTTCTACCGTGAGCAGGACGCCCACGCGCGCGCCGCCTTCGATCGCATCCCGGGCCGCGCGGGCCTGCTCGCCCGCATCCGCGAGCTTTCGGCGCAGTCGGTCACGGTCTCGTCGGTGTCGATGGAATCGGGCCGCGTCTTCTACCTCAAGCTCTCTGCCGGCCGCGGCGTGCCCGTCCTGTGCGTGCGCGAGGGCTTCGGCGGCACCGAAAAGGTCCTCGTCGACCCGTCGGTCCACGACCGCGGCGAGCGCCGCGCCTCGATCGACTGGTACCGCGCGTCCCCCGACGGCCGATTCGTCGCCGTGGGGATTTCGGTCGCGGGCACGGAGGACTCGACGCTGCGCGTGGTGGAAGCGCCCTCGGGCCGCGACACGGGCATCGCCATCGACCGCGCGCGGTTCAACACGGCGCTCGCGTGGCACGGGGACAGCCGCGCCTTCTACTACGCGCGCATTCCGGAAGGCCAGGGCGAGGGCGCGCGCCGCAACGCCGGCATCCGGATGTACCGCCACGTCGTGGGGCGTCCTGCGGACCGCGACGAGATCATCTTCGCCTCGGGGGTGGCCGGCGCGCGCGAAGTGCCGGAGTTCGTGTATCCGTCGCTGGTGGTGCCCGAGGATTCGACCCACGCCTACGCCATCGCGCGCAACGGCGTCGCGCGCGAGATCGCGGTGTACGAGACCCCGATGAAGGACCTGGCCGCGGGCCTGCCGCGCTGGACGCGCGTGGTCGCCTTCGAGCATGGCGTGACGGACGCGATCGCGTGGAAGGACGACCTGTACCTGCTCACGCACCGCGACGCCCCGCGGCGCAAGGTGCTGCACCTCAAGGCCGGCAAGGGCGATGCCACCAGGGCCCGCACGCTCGTGCCCCAGGGCGACGCGGTGATCCTCGCGATGGCCCTCGCGTCCGACGCGCTCTACCTGCGCACGACCGTCGGCGGGCTGGAGCGCCTGGAGCGCCTGAACTTCGGCCTCGGCGCGTCGAAGACCCCGGAATTCATCAAGACGTCCTTCGACGTCTCCTTCGCGCAGCTCATCGCCCATCCCCGTCGTCCCGGCGTCGTCGTGCGAAGCCAGGGCTTTCTCGAGCCGCCGGCGGTGGTCGCGGTGGAGGCGAAGACGGGCAACCTGAAGAACACCGGGCTGCAGCCCGCGCCGGCGGCGGACTTTTCCGCCTTCGACGAGGTGCGCCTGTACGCGCCGTCCCACGACGGCACGAAGATCCCCGTGACGCTCCTGTACAAGAAATCCACGATGCTCACGGCGGACCATCCCACGCTGCTGGTCGGCTACGGGGCCTACGGCATCTCGCTTTCGCCGAGCTTCGATGCGACCCGCCTCGCGTGGCTCGAACGCGGGGGCATCCTCGCGATCGCCCACGTGCGCGGCGGCGGCGAGTACGGCGAGGAATGGCACCGCGCCGGCTTCCGCGCCACCAAGCGCAACACCATCCTCGATTTCATCGCCTGCGCCGAGTTCCTCGTGAAGTACGGCTTCACGAGCCCCCACCGGCTGGCGGCGCAGGGAACGAGCGCGGGCGGCATTCCGTCGGGCGGAGCGCTCGTGCGGCGGCCGGACCTCTTCGCGGCCGTCGTGCCGCGCGTGGCCGTGCTCGACATGCTGCGATTCGAGTTCTCGCAGAACGGCCCGGCCAACATCCCCGAGTTCGGCTCCATCGCGACCGCCGCCGGATTCGAGGCCCTGCGCGAGATGTCGGCCTACCACCAGGTGAAGGACGGCATCGACTACCCGGCCGTGCTCCTCACCACGGGCATGAACGACCCGCGCGTCGATCCCTGGCACGCGGGCAAGATGGCCGCGCGGTTGCAGGCGGCCACGGCCGGCAAGCGTCCCGTGCTGCTGCGCGTGGAATGGCAGGGTGGCCACGGCCGCGGGGCGACGCGGGCCCAGCGCGAGGAGGAACTCGCCGATACCTGGTCCTTCCTGCTGTGGCAGTTCGGCCACCCGGATTTCCAGCCATTGCCCGCGGGCTGACACGGCGCTGTCACATATGGGGCGTTCCCGGCCCCCGTCGTGCTGTAATCGCCGTCCTGCCTCACTGAACCAGGGACGGAGCGACGAGCATGGATCTGATCCTGTGGCGCCACGCCGATGCCGAGCCGACGGGCAACGACATGAAGCGCGAGCTCACCGACAAGGGCCGCAAGCAGGCCGCGCGCGTGGCGAAGTGGCTGCGCGAGCACACGGACGGGGACTGGCGCGTGGTCTCGAGCCCCGCCGCCCGCGCCCGCCAGACGGCCGAGGCGCTGCATCGCGACTTCGAGAAGTGCGCCACGCTCGGCCCCCTGGAGACGGAGAACGCCCTGCTTCGCGAGGTCGGCTGGCCCCATGCCGACAAGCCGGTGATCGTCGTCGGGCACCAGCCGACCCTGGGGCGCGTGGCGGCGCGGCTGCTGACGGGGCGCCTGGGTGACTTGCCGGTGAAGAAGGGCTCCCTCTGGTGGTTCACCACCAAGGTGGACGAGGAGAACGGCACGGGCGAGACGATCCTCAAGGCGGTCATCACGCCGGATCTCGCCGCCTAGCGCGGCCCGCGGCCGGGGCGGGCATAATGGCGGCTGCCGAATTCCGGAGGGCACCGCCATGATCGACCTTGCCGTCGCCGACATGACCTGCGGCCACTGCGCCGCCACCATCACCGGGGCCGTGAAGGCCCTGGATCCCCAGAGCACCTGCGAAGTCGATCTCGCCGCGCGCCGCGTGCGCGTGGAGAGCGCGTTCTCCGCCGAACGCGTGCGTGCCGCCATCGAGCGCGCCGGCTTCCACCCGAGCGTCGTCGGCTGACGGGGCGGCCGTGGCGCTCGCCGCCGCGCCGGACCGCGACCGGGCCCTCGAGAACTACGGGCGGCTCGCCGCCGGATACGACGCCACCTGCGGCAACATCATCGCCGTGCGCGAGGCCGCGCTCGCCGCGTTGGCCGTGCAGGAAGGCGAGACCGTCTTCGACGTGGCCTGCGGCACCGGCTGGACCCTCGAGCGCCTCGCGCGCGCGGTCGGCCCCTCGGGCACGGCGCTGGGCATCGAGTTGTGTCCATCCATGGCGGACATCGCCCGCGGTCGCCTCGCGGCCTCGGGCCTCGCCGCGACCTTCGCCGTGGGTTCCGTCGACACGCTCGACACCTCCCACCGCGCCGACGCCATGCTCTTCTGCTACACCCACGACGTGCTGCAGACGCCCGGCGCCGTCGAGCGTCTCATCCGCCACGCGAAGCCCGGCTGCCGCATCGCCGTGGCGGGCATCCGCTTCCTGCCGTGGTCCTGGGGGTTCGCGATCAACGCGGTGACGGCCTGGCGCACGCGGCACTACATCACCACTTACCGGGGCCTTTCGCGCCCCTGGGCGGGCCTTGCGGCGGCGTGCAGCGAGTTCCGGATCGTCCGCCACTTCCACCTCGGCTCGAGCTACCTCGCGACCGGGCGCCTGCGGGGCTAGCGGCGATGGCGATCCACGACCTCTCCGCCTTCCGCCACGAGCACGCGTTCGACGCGGGCAACGTCGCGGGCGAGCGGCGGCTGTGGATCGTCGTGGCCGTCACGGCGGCCACGATGGTCGCGGAGATCGCGGGCGGCTGGATCACGGGCTCCCTCGCGCTGCTGGCCGACGGGTGGCACATGGGCACGCACGTCGCGGCGCTCGCGATCGCCGGCTTCGCCTACCGCCTCGCGCGGCGCTGGGCGAAGGACGAGCGCTTCGCGTTCGGCACCTGGAAGATCGAGGTGCTCGGCGCGTTCTCCAGCGCGCTGCTGCTCGGCGTGGTGGCCCTCGCGATGGCGGCCGAATCGGTCCATCGCCTCGTGCGGCCCGAGCCCATCGATTTCGGCCCGGCCCTCGCGGTGGCCGTCGTGGGGCTCGTCGTGAACCTCGCCTCGGCCTGGTTGCTGGGCGGGCACCACCACGATCACGGGCATGGTCACGATCACGGGCACCATCACGACCACGATCACGGGCACGACCATGGGCATCACGACCATGGCCATGAACACGGGCACGATCATGGGCATCCTCACGGCCACGATCACCACGACCACCACGACTCCCACGCCCACGGCGACATGAACCTGCGCTCGGCCTATGTCCACGTGCTGGCCGACGCGCTCACCTCGCTCCTCGCCATCGGCGCCCTCGCGACGGGCCTGTGGCTCGGCTGGGCCTGGCTCGATCCGGCGATGGGGCTGGTGGGCTCGGCCGTCATCGCGTGGTGGGCCAAGGGCCTCATCGCCGAGTCGGCCCGCGTGCTCCTCGACCGCGAGATGGATTCGCCCGTGGTGGGGGCCGTGCGCCGCGCCGTGGAAAGCGACGGCGACGCGGAGATCGCGGACCTGCACGTCTGGCGCGTGGGCCGCGCGAGCTACGCCTGCATCGTCACCGTGGTGGCCCGCGAGCCCCTCGCGCCCGGGGCGTATCGCGCGCGGCTTGCCGGCATCGCGGGCATCGCCCACGCCTCCTTCGAAGTCCACCGCTGTCCGCACCAGCGTTGCCCATGACCGAACGCACCGTCCCGATCGTCCGCGAGTTCCGCCACATCCTGCTCTGGCCCCTGCAGCTCAGGCGCCTGCGCAGCGCCGCGGGCGTCTCGCACCACTGGGAGGTCTTGCGCGAGCACCCCGGCCCGTGGCGCGAGGTGCGCGACTACCTGCTCGCCGACGACGAGACCTGCCAGAAGGGCTACCAGGAGTTCGTCTACTTCCTGCCCTACGTGCAGCGCTTCCTCTACGGCTTCGGCGAGGCGGACGCGCGCACGCCCTCGAGCCTGCACGTCTTCCGGCGCGACGACATCGCGCGGGCGAGGGTGCGGCTGCACGAGGACGAGACGCCGCTGGATTTCGAGGTGGCCCGCACGCGCCTGGTCTTCTTCTACGACGTGGACATCGCGCTGGTCGCGCTGGAGGTGGTGGCCCGCGACCTGCCGCTCGATCGCGCCGTGGAGGTGATGGACCGATTCGGCCGGCCCTATCCGCCCTACTGGGAGGCCGAAGGGCAGGGCGCCCACTGCACCTGGCAGGTGGAATTCCTCGACGCCGAGGGCAAGCTGCTGTCGGCCTCGGACTACGGCGACCGCGACAAGTACGTCTCGCTCGTGCGCGACATCAAGCAGACGCCGTTGTCCTTGCACTGGGAATACCTGCTGCAGCCCCTCGTGCCCGCGTACCTGGGGGGCGGCCAGATCCAGTACTACCAGATCGAGAACAAGCGCATCCCGATCATGACGTACCTTTCGTTCGACGAGCCGCGCGCGCTCACGCGGGGGGATCTCACGCGCATCGGCTTCGCGGCCAAGTGGGGCCCGTCCGACACGCTGCCCTTCGCGCCGGGCTTCCTCGCGGATTTCGAGACGAAGCACTGCTACGACCGCTACTGGGACGGCGCCGATCCCGCGAGCGGCATGAACACCCGCTACGTCTTCTGCGGCGTGGCCTTCGCGATGATCGCGCGCCACGACGACGCCCGGGGCGACCTCGTGGCGAGCTTCCGGCACCAGTTCTTCCAGATCGGCCTCATCGCCAACTTCCACAAGGGGGCCCTGCTCAACCTCTCGAACCGCTTCTCCATCGCGGTCGAGCGGCTGAGGGTGGGCGACTACGAAAGCGTGCGGGAATTCAAGCGCAACGTCCGCGAGGCGCTCGAGCTCTTCCTGCGCTTCAACCACCGCTACTGGTTCCACGAGATCTCCAACCAGGTGCTCGCGGCGGACCTCTTCTCGCGCTGGGGCCACCAGCTCGGCAGCGATGCGCTCTACTCGGAGGTGCGCGAGGAGGCCCAGGACATCAACCAGTACCTGGACGCCGAGCGCACCCGGAAGGCGAGCGACAACGCGATGCGCCTCACGGTGGTGTCGGCCTGCGGCATGGTGGGCACGGTGGTCACGGGGTTCCTCGGCATGAACCTCTTCAGCCACGCGGACCTGCCCGGCTGGGACAAGGCCTGGATCTTCCTGGGCATCTTCATCCCGACGATGGCCCTGGGCCTGTACACCGTGGTGATCTCCAAGCGGATCGCGACCTTCTTCGAGGCGCTGTCCTCCGAACGCATGACCTGGCGCGAGAAGGTCACGGCCTTCCGCCAAATCTTCCGCCCGCCGCCGCGCCAGCCCCGGGGCCGCAAGCGCGTGGCCGGCGGCGATGCGCCCACCCGCCGCAACGCGGGCACGGGCGGCAAGCGCACGCCCGCGACGGGCACGGGGCCGGCCTGAGCATGGACGCCGAAGCCGCCGACGTCCTCGCCTTCTGGTTCGGCGCGCCCGGCAGCCCGGAGCACGGCAAGCCCCGCCGCGCCTGGTTCGCGAAGGACGCCGCCTTCGACGAGGAGATCGGGCGCCGCTTCCGGGCCCTGCACGCCTGCGCGGCCCTCGGCGAGCGGGACCGGTGGGACGCTTCCCCGCGGGAGCTCCTCGCGCTCCTCGTGGTGCTGGACCAGTTCTCCCGCAATCTCTACCGGGGCGATGCGCGGGCCTTCTCGCAGGACGGCGCGGCCCTCGCGGCGGCCCGGCGCATGATCGAGCGTGGCTGGGACCGGGACCTGCTGCCCGTCGAGCGCCAGTTCGCCTACCTGCCCTTCGAGCACGCCGAGTCGATGGCCGAGCAGGACCGGGCCGTCGCGCTTTTCACGGATCTCGAGGCCTTCGAGGCGACGAAGGGGCTTGTCGTCTGGGCCGAGAAGCACCGCGACGTGATCCGCCGCTTCGGGCGTTTTCCCCACCGCAACGCGGCCCTCGGGCGCGAATCGACGCCGGCCGAGATCGAATACCTCGCCCAGCCCGGCGCCGGATTCTGAAGGCGATGGCACCGATCCTTCGCGCGCTTGTCATCGCCTTCGTCGCGCTCGCGGTGCCGGCCGCCGCGCGGGCCGAGCGCGCCGAACGCGGATCGAAGGAGCCCGTGGCCATCGAGGACCGCCAGTTCGGAAAGCCCGCGCGCGCCTTGTTCGATCTTCGCCTCGGCCCGAAGCCCGAGCAGTCCTTCTGGATCGCCGACGGCATCGACTTGCTGGGACACCCCGACGACGCGCGCCGCCTTCGGGCCTACCTGCTGCACCAGATGCTGAAAGTGGCGAACGGCGAAGCGATCGACGGCAAGGTGACGGCGGGAATGGCGGCCGACCGGGCACGTCGCATGGATCCGGTGGAAGGGCCCGCGGGCAAGCGCTTCCGCGACGCGTGGTCGCGGCGCGTCGCCTCGGATCTCGCCGCGAGCTTCCTCGATTCCCGCGTCGATCCCCCCGCGTCTGTCACGGAACGCGCCTCGGGCTTGCGGGAGCTCGCGCCGGGCGCCTGGGCGGGCCGCGACGCGCACGTGCCGCGCGAGGTGGCCTACGTCGCGATCGACCTCGCGAACCGCGGCCGCATTCCCCTGGCGCTCGGCAACGTCGCGCTCCTCATCGAGCCGGAGTCGGGCGCCGTCGCGACCTTCCGCTTCGAGTGCCCGCTGCCCTCGGTGAAGGGCGCTTGGGTCATCGCGGCCGGCGAGACGCGGCGCATCGCGTGCCTCACCTCTTCCACGAGCCGCGGCCAGCCCTCGGACCTGGCGCGAAGCCTGATCCACGCGCAGGCGAAGCCCGAAACCGTGCGTGTCGATCCCTTTCCCGCCGAACGCCGCCTGCAGGTCGCGGATGCCGACGATCTCGCGAAGGCCTATGCGGCGCTCGATCCCGGCAAGCTCGAGACCCATCGCGCCGCGCTCGAGGCGTGCCGCGCGGAACTGGCCTGCTCGTCGGGCGAGCCGAAGCCGGAGGTGGCGAAGAGCGCGGCCGCCTACGGACTCATCGCGCTTTGCATCGTGCTCGTCTACGGCCTCATTGCCGTGTGGTTCTCGAACGGCCTCGCGGCGCTGCTGCTGTGGGTCGGCGGCAGCGGCGCGATGGTGTGGATCGGCCGCGGCATCCATGCCGGGAGCAGCCACGAGGGCTGGGCGGGCTACGGGCTGCTGATCGTCTACGCGGGCCTCGCCGTGGCGCCGATCGTCGCGGCCCTCGTGCTCTACGGCGCTTTCCGCGTGCTCCAGCGAACGCGCTGGTGGCCGCGGCAGCCCGGGTGATTGCGTCCGGCGCTCAGCCCTTCTCGCGCTTGCCCTTGGCCGAATAGCCCTCGGGCACCTTGAAGAGATCGGCGGCGGGCTCCGCGCGGCGGATGTTGGCGAGCTTGTAGATCGTCTCGCCCTGGCGCGGGTCCACCGTGCGCGAGAACACCGTCACCTGAAGCTCCGGCGAATACCACGTCTCCGTGGAGACGATGATCGGGTTCCTGTTGCCGATCTCGCCCGCGGGGATGCTGTAGGACGTGCCCTTGCCCTCGGCCTTCACGCCGTCGAATTCCTTCGTGCCCAGGTTCGAGGTGGTCGTCGCGCGGTACTTGGAGAGCACGCGCTCGCCCTTGGCGCCGGGCGGCAGCGGCGGGACGGGCGGGGCCGGGGGCATGGGCGGGACGGGCGCGAAGTTCCACTCGAAATTGGCCGGGGCGCCTTCGCCCGCGCTCACCACCTGCACCGTCACCTCCTCGCGGCGCTTGCCGTCGCCCTCGTCCGTCACGACTCGCCGCTCCACGCGCTTGCCGCCGGACCCGGGCGTGAATTCCTTGCCGTCCACGAAGACCTTGCCGCCTTCGATGCGCACCGATTTCGCGCCCGCCTCGAACTCGATCTTCCCCGGCACTTCCTTGCCGTCCAGGCTCACCTTGCCGTTCTCGATGCGGATCTCGCGGTCGTTGAAGCGCAGCACCTGGAGCTCGTGCCGGCCTTCCTTGCCCGAGGGCGACTGCCGGAAGACCACGCGGGGCATCGCGATCACCTTGTGGGAGCCGGGCAGCAGCATCGTCGAGGTGCCGGCCACGGGGTCCGACAGGCGGATCGATTTCGCCTCGCCGTTCACGACCGTCTCCTGGCGCGTGCGGCCCTCGCCGTCGCGGAAGACGCGGCCCGAGGTCTTCTTCGAGATCACGTTGCCGTCGGCGAGCGACTGGTTCGATTCGGTGATGACGTCCGCGCTGTAGGGCGCGCCCTTCACGACCTTGGCGCTGTCGAGCCGCTCGGAGAACATCGTGGACATCGACGCGCGCATCTCGTCGGCGAAGTGGCGCCAGTGCTCGGCGCTCGCGCGCGCCGCCTCGGCGCCCGCCCGGGCCGCCTCCGCGCCCGCCTTGGCCTGGGCGACGATCTCGGTGGTGTCGAAGACGAAGCGGTGCTCGCGCTCCACGGTCTGGGCAGCGGCGGGCAGGGCGCCGGCCAGGGCAAGGGTGGTGGCGAGGGCGAGGGGGCGAAGGCGCATGGCAATCCTTTCGTCGGTCATGTCCGGGGTTCAGTCGAGAAGGCGCACGGCGAGGGCTTCGCCGTCCGCGGCATAGAGCAGCTCGGCCCGCACGGGCTCGCCGGCGCGCTCGGGCGGCACGGGCAGGCCCCACTGGGCGAGAAAGGCGCGGGGAAATTCCGTGCGCACCACCCGGGCGGCGGGCTCGAGCGCGATGCGGTCCATGGAGCGCAGCGCGAGGAACGGGCCCGGTTCGGCCTGCACTTCGGCGAGCACGCCGGGCTCTTCCACCGGCATCGGCGCGGGGCCGCGCACCATCCAGCTCACCATCGCCACCGTGGCCGCGAGGGCGAGGGGCGGCATCCACCACAGGCGAGGGCGCGAGGGGCCGGCCTTTTCCGGCGTGCGCTCGCGGAAGGCGCGCAGCAGGCGCTCCTCCACGTCGGGCGGGGGCGTGAGGGCGGCAGTGGCCTCGCGCAATTCGGCCAGCCGATCCGCGGCGCGCGATTCGGCGACGGCCGGGTGCAGCGGGTTGCGGGCATTCGTCATGAAGCCTCCTTCGCGCGCGGGGCGTCGTCCAGCAGCCCGAGGCGCGCCATGCGATCGGCGAGTTGGGCCCGGCCCCGCGACAGGCGCGAGCGCACGGTGCCGATGTCGATGCCACAGACCTGGGCGGCCTCGGCGTAGGAAAGGTCCGTGAGCTCGCACAGCACGAGCACGTCCCGGTAGTGGGGGGCGACGGCCGCGAGGGCCCGGCGGACGGCGTCGGCGGCCTCGCTCGCGAGCAGGCGCGTCTCGGGGCAGGCGGTGTCCACGAAGCCGGGGTCCTCGGCGAAATCCGCGGGATCCTTCGGGTCTTCCTTCAGGCCCGCCTCGCGCCGCACGAAGTTGCGCGCGATGCCGCACAACCACGCCGCGAGGCTGCCGCGCACCGGGTCGTACTGGCCGGGCTTCGACATGAGGTGCAGGAACGCCTCCTGCGTGGCGTCCGAGGCCGTGGCCGCCGAGCCCGACCACAGCAGGGCGAAGCGGTACACCGCGTCCTTGTGGCGCCGGTAGAGCTGCGCGAAAGCCTCCTCGTCGCCCTGGCGCAGGCGGGAAAGGAGGGTCAGCTCGGGTTGCATGTCTCGGGGGGCCATGGTTTCAAGTCCGTCTCCCCCTATTGCGCCGGCGGGCCCGGAAAGTTCCCGGAATTTTCCGGGGGGGCGGGGCCGCGCGCCGTGGAAGCCCCGGTGGCGGGCATCTTATACTCGCGCCTTACCGGACCGTCCCGCCCCATGCAACCCGACGAGATCGCCCGGCGCCTCGCGAGCCCCCCGCCGCTCGAGGCGCTGCTCACTGCCGACGACATCGAGAAGCAGCGCCTCGCCGCCGCCGCGGGCACCCTCACGCCGGCCGCGGTGCTGCTCGCGCTGGTGAACCGCCCCGAAGGCCTCACGGTGGTGCTCACGCAGCGCACGGCGCACCTGGCGGACCACGCGGGCCAGATCAGCTTTCCGGGCGGGCGCATGCAGGCCGAGGATGCCGATGCGGGCGCCTGCGCGCTGCGGGAAGCCGAGGAGGAGGTGGGGCTTGTCCCCGCCAAGGTGCGCCTGCTGGGGGAACTGCCGCACTACCACACCTCCACGGGCTACCGCGTGCGGCCGGTGGTGGGCTGGATCGAGCCGCCCCTGGACTTCCGTCCCGATCCGAGCGAGGTGGCGGACGTCTTCGAGGTGCCGGCGGACTTCCTGCTGGACCCGGCCAATCACCGCCATGAGCGCGCGTACTACAAGGGGCGCCTGCGGCACTACTGGGCGATGCCGTGGCGGGGGCGATTCATCTGGGGCGCGACGGCCGGGATGCTGGTGACCTTCCAGCGGATCCTCGCGGCGGGCTGAGCCAAAAAAGAAGGGCCCCAAGGTTGGGGCCCTCAACTCCACGCATCCGGCGGTCGAGCGCTGCACCCGCCGAATCCGGTTGTCCCTGCGGTTCGCAGGGACGAAGCCAATCCGTCACGCCCCCAAGATAGTCCCGGGGCGCGGGGGGCGTCCAATCGATATTTGCGAAAGAGGTTATCGAGCGGATCGATAACCCGGCGCACCGGCGGCGGCCAGGATCCGGTCGCGGAACCAGGCCCGAGCGGGGTCGTGCTGGGTGCGCACATGCCAGCACAGCGAGAGGGTGTATCCGGGAATGGCGAGGGGCGGGCGCCGCAGTCGCAGTCCGAAGCGCGCGGCCTGGTCCCGCGCGATGCGCAAGGGCACGATGGACACGAGGTCGTTGTCCGCCAGCATGGCGAAAGCGCTCGCGAAGGCCGGCACGGAGACGGCGATGCGCCGCGACTTGCCCCGGGCGGCGAGGGCCCGGTCCGCGATCTCCGCGCTGTAGCCGTGGGCCGTCACCACGACGTGGGGATGGTCGAGCAGCCGCGCGAGCGTGAGGGGGCGCCGGGCGAGGGGGTGGCCGCGATGCATGGCGACCACGAAGCGCTCCTCCAGCAACGGCATCGAGACGAAACCCTCGCCCTCGGGCGGATCCACGGCCGTGGCCACGTCGAGTTCGCCGGCCGACAGGCGCGAGAGCACCTCGTTGCGGAACTTGGGGAGCACCTCCAGCGAGACGTTCGGCGCCTCCCGCGCGAGCACGCCGTACAGGCGCGGCAGCAGCATGAGGCCCATGTAGTCCGACAGGCCCAGGCGCAAGTGAAGGTTCGCGCTGGCCGGGTCGAAATCCTTGGGCACCTCGAGCGTGGCCGCCACGGCCGCGAGCGCTTCCTTGAGCGGACCGTGGATCTGGCGGGCGAGCGCCGTGGGCTCCATGCGGTTTCCCACGCGAACGAGCAGCGGATCTCCGTACGCATGGCGAAGCCGGTCGAGCGCGGCGCTCACCGCCGATTGCGAGAGGTTCAGGCGCCTGCTTGCCCCCGTCACGCTCGATTCGTCGAGCAGGGCCTCGAGCGCGACCAGCAGGTTCAGGTCGTGGCGACGCAGGTCCATCGCGCGCCGGGCCCTAGGTGAGGGGCGACTGGGACGTGACCTGCCGCGAGGCGGGGCGCGCCTTGAGCGTCGCGTACCAGCGCTCGAGGTTCGGGCGCGGCGTGCGCGGGCAGGGCAGGTTGAGCCACCGGTGGGCCGCGCAGCCGTTCACGATGTCCGCGGCGGTGAAGGCATCGCCCGTGAGGTAGGCCCGGTCCGCGAGGCGCGCATCGAGGATCGCCGCGCCCTTCTCGCCTTCCGCGAGGGAGGCGGCGACTGCCGAACAGTCGCGTCTTTCCGCCGGCACGCGCACGAGCTGCCAGAAGGCGTCGCGCATCGCGGGCGTGAACGTCGTGGCCTGCCAGTCCATCCAGCGGTCGATGTCGGCGCGCTTTCGCAGGTCCGAGGGCCACAGCGATTCCGCGCCGTGGCGCCCGCACAGGTAGCGCACGATCGCGTTCGATTCCCACAGCACGAAGCCGTCGTCCTCGATCACGGGCACGAGGCCGTTGGGGTTCATC
>ERZ761602.1334-NODE-1334-length-45302-cov-10.733662_pt1 | contig 45302 bp, 36 predicted proteins | sample MGYA00512165_ERZ761602 | MGnify/ENA primary metagenome ERZ761602 (study PRJEB28899, sample SAMN02445085) | bioreactor sludge metagenome | biome: EBPR sludge; isolation source: Thorneside wastewater treatment plant | place: Australia: Brisbane, Thorneside...
GCGAGCCGATGATCATCGGTCGCAACTTCCTGACCAAGATCAACGCCAACATCGGTAACTCGGCCCTCGGTTCGAGCATTCAGGAAGAGGTCGAGAAGATGACCTGGTCGATCCGCTGGGGCGGCGACACGGTGATGGATCTGTCGACTGGCAAGAATATCCACGAAACGCGCGAGTGGATCATTCGCAACAGCCCGGTACCGATTGGCACAGTGCCGATCTACCAGGCGCTCGAGAAAGTCAACGGCAAGGCCGAAGATCTGAGCTGGGAGATCTTCCGCGACACCCTGATCGAGCAGGCCGAGCAGGGCGTCGACTACTTCACGATTCACGCTGGCGTACTCCTGCGCTACGTACCGCTGACTGCCAGCCGCTTGACCGGCATCGTTTCGCGCGGTGGTTCGATCATGGCCAAATGGTGTCTGGCGCACCACCAGGAAAGCTTCCTCTATACGCACTTCGAAGAGATCTGCGAGATCATGAAAGCTTACGATGTGGCCTTCAGCCTCGGCGATGGCTTGCGTCCGGGATCGATCTACGACGCCAACGATGCTGCTCAACTTGGCGAGCTGAAGACGCTGGGCGAGCTGACCGACATTGCCTGGAAGCACGATGTGCAGGTGATGATCGAGGGTCCGGGGCATGTGCCGATGCACATGATCAAGGAGAACATGGATCTGCAGCTCGAGCAGTGCAAGGAGGCGCCCTTCTACACCCTGGGCCCCTTGACCACCGATATTGCTCCCGGCTATGACCACATCACCAGCGGCATCGGCGCGGCGATGATAGGCTGGTTCGGCACCGCCATGCTTTGCTACGTGACGCCAAAAGAGCACCTCGGTTTGCCGGACAAGGATGATGTCAAGGTAGGCATCATCACCTACAAGCTCGCCGCACACGCGTCCGATCTGGCGAAAGGCCACCCGGGCGCGCAAATTCGTGACAACGCGCTGTCCAAGGCGCGCTTTGAGTTTCGCTGGGACGACCAATTCAACCTTGGCCTGGACCCCGACAAGGCGCGCGAGTTTCACGACGAGACGCTGCCCAAGGAATCGGCCAAGGTGGCGCACTTCTGCTCGATGTGCGGCCCGCATTTCTGTTCAATGAAGATCACCCAGGAAGTCAGGGAGTATGCTGCAGCTCAGGGAGTCAGCGAAGCGCAGGCACTGAGCAAGGGAATGGAGGCAAAGGCGATCGAGTTCGTCAGGGGCGGCGCCGAGGTCTATCGGAAGCTCTGAATGCAGCGCTGCGGCGCGGCACGCGGGCACAAGGTTCGCGGATGTCGCGTCTCCTTGAGGGCGCGTTGGCCGCTCAGTGGGCTGCTGCGCTAGCTCGCTTGGCGTTTTGCGGCTGGGCGCCCGGTGCGTGGCCGGTGTACAGGCAGGCAGCGATGCCGGTGGCAATGCCGTCTGCCATGCGGGCCTGGCGGTCAGCGTCGAGCAGCATCAGCTCTTCGTCACGGTTTTTGATCACTCCGGCTTCGAAGAGCACTGCCGGCAGCGTGGTGCGATAGAGGACGACAAGATTGTCGTAGTAGTGCACCGCGTTGGCCGCGTCGGCGATCTCGCGCGGCGTTCCGGATGCGGGTGTGGCGTGATGCCGGGCAGGCACGAAACCCAGCCGCCGCAGGCGGGCGCCGATCGCGGAGGCGCAGCGCAGGCTGGTCGCCAGATCGGGGCTGTCATGAGAAACGAAGAGTGCGAAGCCGCTGTAGTCGTCGGTGTAGGTCTGCGTGCTTCCCTGCCAATCCCATTCCTGGAGCAGATCGGCGTGCACCGAGTCATGGTGGATTGAAATGAAGAAATCGGCCCCGGCGGCCTGCGCGGGGCGGGCGGCCAGACTCTCGATCTGGCCGTCGAAGTTGATGCGTCGCACGGCCAGCTGGCGCTGGTCGAGTTCGTCGCTCAGGCGTTTCGCAAGCATGAGATTGAAGTCGAATTCACGGCCGCCACGCGCGCTGGTCGCGCCATGAGCGGCGAGGGTGTGGCCGGCGTCGATCGCCACTGCCATGGCGCCGACCTTGGCAGCCGGCAAGACGAGCACGCTACTGACGATGATCGCCGGCAAGCTATGCAGGCCGAGGTGGCGGCAGCTGAGGCCGCGGCGGAATCGAGCTGTGCGCACCCTAGAAATCCTTGGCTGCTTCCCAGAGAATGAAGCCGTCTTCCTTGCGCGTCCACTCGAGGAGTTCGATCAGCGGGAAGGCGCGCTGAGCCAGTCCGATCGGCGGGCTGTCGTCGGCTTGATCGTGGTTGCTGTCGTCATTGCTGTCGTCATTGCTGGCGGCAGTGGTGGCTTGTTGGGGAGGCGTGTCACCGGCGCCGTGACTGCCAGCGGCCACGGCCGTTCGCAGGCGGTCGATCGCTTCGGGCAGTTGCTCGGTGGTAATTACGCCGCGTGCGCTGCAGTCCTTGTGAAGGATTTCGAGGAGTTGACGGGCGGCAGGCGAGAACATCATGATCTGCCCGGAGGTGCTCGAACTGAATTTGACCAGCATGCGGACTTCCTTGAGCTTGGGTGGTGACCATCTATTGTCGTCGCTGGCGTGGGTGAGAACAATAGCCGGTGCTTAGGAAGGGCGGCGATCCTTCCCTCCTTTCGGATAGCCGTGCGAGAGGTCGTGTACACTGCACGCATGAGTTCACTTCTTCAGCAACAACCGTATGGCCGCTCGCTCTTGGCCTTCGCTCGCTGCACCGCTTTTCCTGGGCGGCGAGGATGATTGAGCTGGAGCGTCTGCTGCGCTCGCAGGGCTTTGGCAGCCGGGCCGACTGTCGTGCGCTCGTTCGCTCGGGTAGCGTCTGCGTTTCCGGGCGGCTTTGCGAGGACCCTTTCGCGCGCTTCGCTGCCGAGGGCCTGACTTTTGCGGTGGATGGCGTTCCCTGGCGTTATCGGCGTTTTGCATATTTAGCACTTCACAAGCCCGCTGGCTACGAATGCTCGCAGCGGCCTCGACACCATCCCGGCGTTTACTCCCTGCTTCCTTCCCCGCTGTTGACCCGTGGTGTGCAGGCGGTTGGGCGCCTTGACGAGGACACCACCGGGCTATTGCTGCTGACCGACGACGGGCAGTTCATTCACCGCTATACCTCGCCGAAGAAAGCCGTCCCCAAGGTCTATGAGGTGACGACGCGGCATGTCGTTGATGGGCTACAGATTGCCGCCCTGCTCGCTGGGGTGGTCTTACACGACGACCCCAGGCCGGTCGCGGCGCTGGACTGCGTTCTTCGCGCCCCGCGCTGCCTGCGCCTGACCGTGACCGAGGGGCGCTATCATCTGGTAAAACGCATGCTCGCCGCCGCCGGAAATCGCGTCGAAGCCCTGCATCGGATTAGTATCGGCGGTTTCGCCCTGCCGGCGGCCCTTGAAGAGGGGCAGTGGATGTGGCTGGAAGAGGCGGAGCTAGCGCTGTTGGCGGCCGAAAAGGCAAGCGCTTTCTGAAACGAGAGGAGCGGCGATGACCTTGACCGAGTTACGCTACATAGCGACCTTGGCTCGTGAGAAGCACTTTGGGCACGCGGCGGAAAAATGCCACGTCAGCCAGCCGACATTATCGGTGGCCTTGAAGAAGTTCGAGCAACGCTATGGCGTGATTCTCTTCGAGCGCTCGTCTGCGGAAGTGCGCTTGACGATGCTCGGGGATCAAATCGCCGTTCAGGCGGAACGGGTTCTGGAGGAGGCGGCCAGGCTGAAGGAGCTTGTTGAGCAGGGCAAGGACCCCTTGTTGGGGCCCTTGCGCCTGGGAGTCATCTACACCATCGCGCCCTACCTGCTGCCGCGCCTGATTCCGGCCATGCACGCGCGTGCGCCGCGGATGCCGCTTTTTCTGCACGAGAATTTCACGGTGAATTTGAGCGCGCAGTTGCGGCGCGGGGATTTGGACGTAATCGTCGTCGCCTTGCCGTTTGCTGAAGCAGGCATTGTTTCGCGCGTGGTTTACGAGGAGCCGTTCTGCATGGTTTTGCCGTACGGGCATCCGCTGACGCGGCAAGCCCTGATCGATCCGGATCAGGTCGCTTCCGAGAGCTTGCTGCTGCTTGGCAACGGTAATTGCTTCCGCGATCAGGTGGTTCAGGCGTGCCCGAAGCTCTCCGTGCCGGGCGGTACGGACGGCGCACTCGAGGGAAGCTCGCTCGAGACGGTGCGCCACATGGTTGCCAGCGGCGCGGGTGTCTCTGTAGTGCCGGCTTCTGCGGCGGCTTCGTGGCCGCGCGACGAACTGCTGGAGTTTCGGGAGTTCGGCAATCCGGCGCCGGTGCGGGAGGTAGTGATCGCTTGGCGGGCAAGCTTTCCGCGGCCGCAGGCGATCGACGTCTTGCGTGCGGCGATCCTGGACGCACCGCCGCCCGGGGTGTTCCCGGGCTGACGAGCATTGTTTCCGGAAAGGCTTTGGATAGCGCATGCGGGCGCTGCTGGCTGCTGTTTCACGTGAAACAGCAGCCGAGGTGGCTACCGCTAGCTGCTGGCCACTGTCTTGCGTGGGTTGGGCTTCTTTACGGTTTCGGGCTTGTCGCTGTCGGTTGGGGCGGCAGCCGATTTGGGCTTCTTGCTGCTAGCTTTGGGTTCGCGTTTCTCGAATTCAAAGCCGACTTTTCCATCGGTGCCGCGCACCAAATAGGCTGAGAACTTGCGGCGCGTGCGTGCCGAGACGAAGCCGCGCAACAGGTCGGTCCGCCCGGTACTCAACAGCTTCTGCATCTGTTCGGGCTCGATCGTCTGCTGGAGAATGATTGTCCCGGAACGGAAGTCACAGCTCTTGCTTGGCCCCTGCGATTTCTCGCAAACGTAGGCCATACCGTGCGGGAAGACGCGGGCGCCGCACTTCGGACAGGCGCCTTGGGCTTCGCTCTGCGAAAAGTCGACTTCTTCGGCGGCGTCGCCCGCGCTTCCCTGGCCAAAGTCGAACTCCGGTGCGTTGTCGGCGTTGAGCTTGATTATGGCGTTGAAGGGGCGCCCCATCTTGTTGCGAAAGCCGGTCAAAGGGCCGATTTTGCGCTCGGTGAGCAACTCGTCGATTTCGCTGCCTTCGAACTGACGGCCGGCGACGATTTTCCAGAGGGAGAAGTCGCAGGCCTGGCACTGAAACTTCTTGTAGGTCTCCTTGATCAAGCCGCCGCACTTCGGGCAGGGGGTTTTCAATTCGCCGAAATCGCCGGGGATGGTGTCGCTGTCGTAGCTTTTGGCGCGGGCAACGATGCGCTCGGTCATCGCAGCGATCTCGCTCATGAATTCTTTTCGCGACATCTCGCCGCTCTCCATGCGCGCCAGCTTCCATTCCCATGCCCCGGTAAGCTCTGGGGCGGTCAGCTCGGGAATGCCCAGGCCGTTGAGCAAGGTCATCAGGGAGAAGGCCTTGGCGGTCGGCTGCAACTCGCGGCCCTCCCGGTGAAGATACTGTTCGGCGAGCAGGTTCTCGATGATCTGCGCACGTGTCGCCGGCGTGCCGAGGCCTCGCCCAGCCATCGCCGCGCGCAGTTCCTCATCGTCCATCGTCTTGCCGGCGCCTTCCATGGCGGTCAGCAGCGTCGCTTCAGAGTATCGGGGTGGCGGCTTGGTCTCATGTACGTTGAGGACCACCTCTTCGGCATTCACGACTTCGTTCGGTTGAACGGCGACCAGATTGCCTTCGCTGCCTTCCTGAGCGTCGCGGCCGTAGACCGCGAGCCAGCCGGGATTGACCAGGACCTTGCCTTCGGTCTTAAAGGGCTCGCCGGCGACGCGTGTGATGCGCGTGGTGATCAAAGATTCGGCGGCCGGATAGAATATGGCGAGGAAGCGCTTGACGACCATGTCGTAAAGTTTCAGCTCCGGCTCGGACAGGTGCTTGGGCGCCTGCAGGGTCGGGATGATCGCGAAGTGATCTGAGATCTTGGCGTTGTTGAAGATGCGCTTGTTGGGCACTACCCACTGACGGGCCAGGATGTTCGCGGCAAAAGGCGCATAGCGAGCGAGGGTGGCTTCGTCAGTGCCTTTTACGGCGCCTTCACCGGTGAGCATCGACAGCGTCGCTTTTACGGTTTCCCGATAATCCTCGGGCAGCGCACGGGCGTCAGTCCTTGGGTAGGTCAATACCTTGTGTTTCTCGTAGAGCGCTTGCGCCAGACCGAGCGTCGCTTTCGCGGAAAAGCCGAAGCGGCTGTTGGCTTCTCGTTGCAGACTGGTCAGGTCGTAGAGCAGCGGCGACAGTTGCGTTGAGGCCTTCGACTCTTCGCTGACCGTGCCCTCCTTGCCGGTGCATTTCTGCTGTAGGGCGATGGCGCGCGCTTCGTCCCAAAGGCGGTCAGCACGTGCGTGCTCGTCGTTTTCCTTGCCCTTGAATTTTTCGTCAAACCACTTGCCGCGGTAGTCACCGGCGGCACAATTGAAGAGTCCCTCGACTTCCCAGTAGGCGCGCGGCTTGAACTTGCGAATACGGTCCTCGCGTTCGACCATCAGCGCCAGTGTCGGCGTTTGAACGCGGCCGACGGTGGTCAGATGGAAGCCGCCCGTCTTCGAGTTGAAGGCGGTCATCGCGCGCGTGCCATTGATGCCGACCAACCAGTCGGATTCCGAGCGGCAGACGGCAGCGTCGCCAAGACCGTGCATCTCGGCGCCGCTGCGCAGGCGGGCGAAGCCGTCTCTGATTGCCTGTTGGGTCATCGATTGCAGCCACAGGCGTTCGACCGGCTTGCTGTTCTTGGCGTGCTGGACGATGTAGTTGAATATCAGCTCACCCTCACGGCCGGCGTCGCAGGCGTTGACCAGGCCGACGACGTCCTTGCGTTTGATTAGGCGGACCAGCAACTTCAGGCGCGCCTCGGTCTTCGCAATTGGCTGAAGCGCGAAGTGCGGTGGTATCACCGGCAGATGGGCAAAAGACCATTTGCCGCGCTTGACCTCGTACTCCTCGGGGCAGGCCAGTTCCAGCAGATGTCCGACGGCTGAGGAGAGCACGTAGTCGTCGCTTTCGAAGTAGTCGTCGTGTCGAACGAAGCCGCCAAGGGCGCGTGCGAGATCAGCGGCGACGGAGGGTTTCTCGGTGATGATCAGTTTCTTGCTCATGGGGTCTTCATCAGTCCGGGAAAGTGGCCACAATGTTTGCTGGCGAATGGGCGCGACCTTACAGATTTACGGTCAAATTCGCGCATGCGAGTCACGAAACGCCCTTCTCCCTTCTGCGGGAGAAGGGCCGGGGGAAGAGGTGGGTGGTCATGACTTTCATGATTTGGGGTGTCCCGTCGCGTCATGACCGTTAGGCGGCCCATGATAAGAGCTCTCTGCGGCGCTTGGCAAGCAAGGCGGGCAGCAGGACAGTTCGCGGGATGATTGCGAAAAGCGCGGCCTAGCTGTCGTCTCCGGAGCGGCAGGAGCATCCTGATAGGGAAGGGTCGCGATGCTCAGTGGAGCAGTCGGTGATCACCGTCGTCGAGTAGTTCCTCGACGATCAGGGGTTCGAGCGCCTGCTCTCGGCTCCAGAGAATCATCAGGACGATGATCTTGAACTTGGCCAGAGGCACCGGGTCGTCATCGAGGAGCATCGCACCTTCAACGACCAGCTCGCGCAAGGCCGGTGGCAACATGTCTGCCGCCTCGAGGAAGGCGATGAAGGCGAGGCAGTCCGGGCCCAGCTTGCGCTGTTCCTCGTGCAGGTAGATGCGTAGCGCACGCTGATCGCGCGGACGTTCGATTGCCGGCGTCGACTTCAGACCGTCCAGCCAGCGCAGGGCCACTGTGATCGCCTCTTGCTCGAAACCGATGGCGCTCAGGCGGCGTTTGAGCGCCTTGGTCTTGGGGCGGGCGCTGAAGTCGTGATAGTTCTCAAAAAGGTAGACCAGAATGTCGATCATCAGAAAGGGCTCTCAGGCTTGGGAAATGCGTTGATAGCGACCGCCCGGCAAAGCGGCGACCTGACCATCCAGTTCCAAGTGAAAGAGCATCACCGAAACCACGTCAGCCGTCAAGCCGCTCCGTTGCACCAGTTCGTCCAGGCTGCAGGGGTCGTATCCCATGCTCGGCAGCAGTCCGCCGTCGAGCGCATCGAGGGCGCATGCGCCGGCTGGCGCCGCTGCGTCAGCGCGCGGGCCGAGTAGTGGCCAGGAGAGCTCGTCGAGGACGTCCTGAACGGTTTCCACCAGCTTGGCACCCCCTTTGATCAGCTTGTGGCAGCCGCGTGAATGGGGAGAATGAATCGATCCTGGAATGGCAAATACCTCGCGACCCTGTTCCGCCGCGAGGCGCGCAGTAATCAGCGAACCGCTATCGACGGTCGCTTCGACGATCAGGGCGCCGCGCGAGAAACCCGAGATCAGGCGGTTGCGACGCGGGAAGTTGGCGGCGGCGGGCGGCGCGCCGAGCGGGAACTCCGAAACGATTGCTCCTCTGGCGGCGATTTCATATGCCAGCTGCTGGTTGGCGGCCGGGTAGAGGCGGTCGATTCCGGTGCCGATGAAAGCGACGGTGTTCGGCGAAGTTCGCAAGGCGCCGCGATGCGCGGCGGCATCGATGCCCAGCGCCAGGCCGCTGGCGATGGTCAGGCCCGCTTCGGCAAGGGCGGCGGCGAAGCGCTCGGCGTTGCTGACCCCTTGAGGAGTCGGGTTGCGACTACCAACGACAGCCAGCGCCGGTTCATTGAGCAGGTCGAGGCGGCCGCGGACGTAGAGTAGCGTCGGTGGATCGGGAATTTGCAGCAGCGCTTGCGGATACTCGGCGTCGGCGAGGGTGAGCAGCTGCTGGCCAGGGGCTTCGGACCAGGCCAGGGCTCTGCCGACGACTGCGTGATTGTCGGTATCGAGCAGCAGGCTTGCCGCCTTGCTGCCAATGACGCCGGCGATGGTGCTGCGGCTGGCTGCGAAGATGCTCTCCGGAAGCCCGAAAGCCTCGAGCAGTTTGCGTTGGGTCCTGCCGCCAACACCCGGAACCAGCGTCAGTCGCAGCCAAGCCGCCAGCGACTCTGCTGCGTCCATGGCTATCGCGAAAGTCGCGCAAGCGACTCACGAAGCTCCCTTTTCTGCCCGCAGTGTGAGGCGGCGAATTTAGGGAGCATGCTCCCTGCCCGGCGAACGCTTCCGGCGTGCAAGCCGAAATCCCCACTGCAAGCGAAAAGGGTGGCAATCATGACTTTGATGATCTGGAGTGTCCCTTCGTGTCATCGCCGTTAGGGTGTGCGGACGAAATCGTTGACGTCTACCGTGCCCTCGGACTGCACGACCAGGCCGTAGGAAATCCTGTCGAAGGTTCGGAAAACGAAGAGCAGGCCGATGCGCGAGGGCGGGATGTCGATCACCGTCTTGTGACCCTGCTCGTCGCGTTCATGGACGATGCGATTGCGTTCGAGGGCCAGGACGTGTCCGATCTCGATCCCGTCGGTTCGGCCGCGGTTGATCGAGATGATCGAGCCCCGGCCGGCCGCGTCGACGCCGCCATAGACCGAAACCACGCGCCCATCGACAACGAAGTCGGGTTTGTGCGGCACGTAGGCGATCAGCGGTGGGGGGCTGGCGGGTAGCAAGCGATCGCCGAAACCGACCTCCTGCGTGGCGGTGCGCACTTCGAAGGTTGCCGGATTGCCGGCTTCGATCTGCTTCGCGGTGCCCAGGTAGAAGGCTTCATAGCCCAGGATGTCGTCGCTTTCCGGATCCCGCAGGGGCTTGCCGTTGCGATAGATATGCCAGTCACGAGGCGCGGGGTCGGCATTGGCCACGTAGGCCAGGTCACCGTTGCCGAGAAACACCCGATCGAGCTGGGTGGCGACGATGCGCGCCACGTTATCGAGCGCATTCGCCTCGACGACCAGCGGGTCGGAGAGGAAAGGCCGGATGACGTTCGGCGGAATTGCCGGGATCGCCTGCTCGTTCATCTCGGAATGAATCTGCGGGTTCAGTCGACCGCGCTGCAGACGGAGCATGGCGTTGCCCTGCGCGTCGCGATCAAGGAGGATGATGTCGCCCGGATAGATCCAGTGCGGGTTCCTGATTTCCTGCCGATTCATTCGCCAAATTTCCGGCCAGCGCCAGGGTTCTTTGAGGAAGGTTCCGGAGATGCCCCACAGGGTGTCACCGGGCACGACCACATGCCGGGTGGGGGCGCTGTCGGCCAGTTGGAGAGCTTGCCCGGCGGCGAAACTGAGCGCGCTGACCATGGCAAGAAGGAACGCGGACATAATGCGGATCATCGTGTTATCCTCGTACGATCTTCGTACATGGCGGTGTGGCGGGATAGCGGCGTCACGCGCGGGCTGTGAAGCGCGCCGTGTTTCATCTTGGCCGCGTCAATGGCCGAAATCGTGGCGCCATCGTACAGCCGCCGCAACAGGCGTCAGAAAACCCAAGACACTACATTAGATTCTGCACGCAGTTATTTCTTCGATCAAGCCTTTTATGTCTCTACTACCGATACTCCGCTTTCCCGATCCGCGTCTGAAGCGGGTCGCCGCGCGCGTGGAAAGCATCGACGACAAGCTTCGCCGGCTGGCGCGCGACATGGCCGAGACGATGTACGAGGCACCTGGAATCGGCCTTGCCGCGACGCAGGTGAATGAACACGTGCAGTTGATCGTCATCGATGCCTCGGAAACGAGAGATCAGCTGCTGACCCTGATCAACCCGGTCATTCTCGAGCAGGACGGCTTGCAGGTTTGCGAGGAGGGTTGCCTGTCGGTCCCCGGCATTTACGACAAGGTGGCGCGTGCCGAGCGAGTCGTCGTTGCCTATCTGGACCTTGAGGGCGCTGAGCGGACCGTCGACGCCGTCGGTTTGCTGGCCGTCTGCCTGCAGCACGAAATCGATCATCTACAGGGGCAGGTCTTTGTCGAGCACCTTTCGCAGCTCAAACAGCAGCGGATCAGGAGCAAGCTCGCCAAGCAGGCGAGAATTACCGCGTGAGGCTAATTTTCGCCGGTACCCCGGACTTCGCAAGTCTGGCTCTGCAGTCGATCATCGCCGCCGGTCATGAGGTGGCTCTGGTGCTGACGCAGCCTGACCGCGCCTCGGGGCGCGGCATGGCGTTGCGTGCTTCGCCGGTCAAGGAGCTCGCCTTGGCGTCCGGGATCGCCGTGTTGCAGCCGTCGAGCTTGAAGAAGGATTTTTCTGCGCAGGAGCATATACGTACGCTTGGCGCCGAGGCGATGGTCGTCGCCGCCTATGGACTGATTCTGCCGCAGACCGTTCTCGACATGCCGACCTTCGGCTGCATCAATATCCATGCGTCTCTCTTGCCGCGCTGGCGCGGCGCCGCTCCGGTGCAGCGAGCGATACTCGCTGGCGACGCAGTGACCGGGGTGTCCATCATGCAGATGGAGGCCGGCCTCGATAGCGGCCCGCTGCTGCTTTGCGAGAGTCTGCCGATTGCTGCCGAGGATACGGCGGCCACGCTCACCGACCGCCTCGCCTTGCTCGGCGGCCGCTTGATCGTCGATGCCCTGGCTGGTCTGCCGCTGCCGCCACAAGCCCAGGCCGAGGGCGGCGTCACCTACGCTGCCAAGATCGACAAGGCCGAAGCAGCGCTCGATTGGCGGCTGCCGGCCGCGCAGCTTGCCCGCTGCGTTCGCGCCTTCAACCCATTTCCCGGTGCTTCCTGCGCGGTCGACGGCACGCTGCTCAAGGTGTGGCGCGCTACGGCGATCGCTGGCCATGGCCAGCCTGGTGAGATTCTCGCTGCCGAGCGCAGCGCTATCGTCGTAGCCTGTGGCGAAGGTGCTCTGCGCCTTGACGAGCTTCAGAAGCCAGGCGGCAAGCGCCTGGCAGCGGCCCAGTTCCTGGTCGGGACCCCTATCGCGGCGGGTTCGCGGTGCGCTTTACCTGTCACTTGAACGGCCGACCGGATTAAGGGCGTCCTTTTGCGAGACTGCACGGCGCCAGCGCGCTTGAAATCTGGGCTGGCCGGCATCATTTAGCTTGCCACACCATCGTGGTGCACAGCTGTTTTCTCGGAGGTTTCGGAAATGCTCGGTAACTGGGTTAAGACGTCGATTCTGATGGCTGCCATCGTGGCGCTGTTCGGCGGCATCGGGGCAATGGTCGGTGGTCAGACAGGAATGCTGCTGGCGCTGCTCTTTGGCGGTGCGATGAATGTCTTCGCGTATTGGTACTCGGACAAAATGGTGCTCAAGATGTACAAGGCGCGAGAGGTGGACGAGGCCTCGGCGCCGCAGTTCTACGGGATGGTTCGCGAGCTCGCGCAACGGGCGGGACTGCCGATGCCTAAGGTGTATCTGATCGACGAGGCGCAGCCGAACGCCTTTGCCACGGGGCGCAATCCAGACAACGCTGCGGTGGCGGCGACAACCGGCATTCTGCAGTTGTTGTCGGCACGTGAAATCCGCGGCGTGATGGCGCACGAACTGGCGCACGTCCAGCACCGCGATATCCTGATCTCGACGATCTCGGCGACCATGGCTGGCGCGATCTCGGCCCTGGCCAATTTCGCGATGTTCTTTGGTGGCCGTGATTCGGAAGGCCGCTCGAATCCCGTGGCCGGCATCCTGGTCGCCCTGCTTGCGCCGCTGGCCGCTTCCTTGATTCAGATGGCTATCTCGCGGGCGCGCGAGTTCGAGGCGGATCGTGGTGGTGCGGAGATTTCGGGTGATGCCAACGCGCTGGCCGATGCCCTGACCAAGATTGACGCCTACGCCCGCGGTATTCCTATGGTGCCTGCCGAGGCGCATCCCGAAACGGCGCAGATGATGATCATGAACCCGCTTTCCGGCGGCGGCATCAAGGGCCTGTTCAGTACGCACCCGGCGACCGAGGAACGCGTCGCGCGTCTGCGTGCTCTGGCCCGCGCTTGAGCGGCGTCGCCATGCCGCTTTGGCGCTGACGCCAACGGCACCGTGCGCGCCAGTGTTTCACGTGGAACATCGGCGCTCTCCCGTTCTTCCAAACAGGCGTTGGAGTTGGTCAGCCAGACGGTAGCCGGCTTCGACAAGGCGCCGGCTGGCGATCTCTACTGCGCCGCTCTGGAACTCGGCGCTGATCGTGAGCACGCTCTCTTCACCCGGTGGATACGCCGAATCGCGCGCCAGCTGCCAGCTTTCGTCAAGCCATTGTGCGGGCTCTCCCGGCGGCGTAGTCGGCGCATAGAGGATGGTCAGCGCCCGGGCCGTACTCGCCAAATGCTTGCCACGTAGCCATGGTTTTCCGGGGAGATCGTCCCAATAGCTGTGCAAATTGGTGGAGGGATGTCTTGGCTGGAAGGGGTTGACGATACGCTGCGCATTGCCGCCGCCGTCATCATTGCCGTTCGGCCGATCGCGGCTCGCTGCGTGCAGAGGCTGATGCGCGTCGCCGATCAGATGGATCAGCCAGGGCAGCGCATAGGCCCGGTCAGCGTCGCTGCTTTTCGAGTTGCACAAGAGCTTCGGTAGCGCGGTCAATTGCAGGTCCAGTGTTCCTGGCGACCGGCGCCCCTTGCGCTCGGGCTGCACAGGGCGATCGACATAGTGCCAGGCCAGTCGCCGTTCCATGTCCGGGAAGCCCTGCAGCGTCGGCGTAGGCAGCGCACGTCCAGCGGTGTAGAAACGCCGGTCGCGGCGGATGTCGTCTGGCCAGGTCGAGGCTTCGAGAAATGCGGCGCGATCCGGATCAGGGTCTCGCGAACGCGCCTGCCAGCGTTCGAAGTCGGGGTGCTGGCGCAGCAAGCCAGCCACGGCCGACTTGCTGCGGTCATCGAGTCTTTCCCAGGCGATCAAGGCACTGATCCGATGCCCGGCCGCATTCCAGGCAATCGCCGGTGACGGGACGAGCAGAAGCAGCCCGAGTAGCGTCGTCGGTACGAACGCCGGTCGCAGCAGCAAGCGCTGCCGCGCAGCGCCGGCGCTGGGCTTAGCGGTCAAGACCGAGGTCCTGGTGCGAGGCCGGGTCCTCCAGCGGTTCGATGTGGATGAACACCGTCGCCTGCGGCAGCTCCCGACGCAGCTCGCTTTCAATGCCTTCGACTAGTTGATGCGCTCGGCTTACGGTCCATGCCCCCGGGACGAGCACGTGCAAGGAAATGAAACTGCGGGCACCTGCCGCGCGGCTGCGCAGGGCATGGTAGTCGATGCCCTGGCAACGATAGCTTTCGAGCACCTTGACAATTTGCGCCTGCTCTCCGGGCGGCAAGCTGGCGTCCATGAGTCCATTGGCCGAGCGGCGCAGCAGTCGCCAGCCGGTCCAGATGATGTTGCTGGCGACCAGCAAGGCGAGAATCGGATCCAACCATAGCCAGCCGGTCAGCGCCACGGCGCCGACGCCAACGATGACTCCGAGCGAGGTCCACACATCGCTCAGCAGATGATGGGCATCGGCTTCCAGGGTAATCGAGCGATGTCTCCGCCCGGCGAGCAGCAGGACTCTCCCGACGAGCAGATTGATCAGCGCGGCACTTGCTGACACCGCGAGGCCGACGCCGACGGCTTCAAGTGGCCGTGGATTGAGCAGGCGCTCGCCGGCTGCCACGGCAATGGCGATGGCGGCGAAAACAATCAACAGGCCTTCGAAGCCGCTTGAGAAGTACTCGGCCTTGCCGTGTCCAAAGCCGTGCCCCTTATCTTCCGGTCGTTCGGCAATCGACAGCATGGCCAGCGCCATGCAGGCAGCGGCCAGATTGACCACAGACTCGAGCGCGTCTGAGAGCAGACCGACCGAGTCGGTGAGCAACCAGGCGACGGCTTTGAGAGCAATCGTCGCCAGTGCTGCGGCGATCGAAAGCCAGACGTAGGGTTTTAGCGAGCGTGCGGACATGGGGCCATTATCGCCCCACGGCGACCAGGCCGCCATCGTCGGGCATCGTGCTAAACTCGGCGCACACTCTAAAGCGAAGCATCCTTGGCCTTGTCGACTTCACCTCCCTCCCGATCTCCGTCAGCGCGTGCGGTGCGCGTACGCAAGCCCGCAAAGGCGCCGCAGGCGGCGGTCGGGCGCGGTAGCGAGTCGGCCTCTTCGGCGCTGGCCCCCGATTCCCTGGCCCTCAGTCTCCTCCTGGCGGCGCGGGTTGTCGCCGCAGTTCGCGCCGGGCAGAGCCTGACACAGGCGCTGAGCACGCTTGGCGGCGAACCGCCGGCAGCGCGCGCCGCTGCTCAGGATGTGGCCTACGGCAGCCTGCGTCGCTACGGCTGCGGCGAGTTTCTCCTCGGGCGCTTGCTGACGCGCGCCTTGCCCCATCCGGAAACCGAAGCGCTCTTGCTGGCCGCCCTATACCGTTTGCAGACGCGTCCTGATTCCGCTTACATGGTTGTCGATCAGGCGGTTGCGGCTGCCGCTGAGCTGGCCGGTGGGGCATTCAAGGGCCTGGTGAATGGTGTGCTGCGTAACTATCAGCGGCAGCGTCAAGCCTTGCATGCAGCCATGGCCGACGACGATGAAGCAACGCAGCAGCACCCGCGCTGGTGGTTGGCCCGCCTGCGTCGCGCTTATCCTGATCGCTGGTCGGCAATCGTCGCCGCTGGCAACGAGCAGCCGCCGATGACCCTGCGCGTCAATCAGCGCCGGATTTCGGTCGCCGACTACCTGGCAAGCCTGCAGGCGGCGGGATGGTCCGCGCGCCTGCTTGGCGGACAGGCCCTGCTCCTCGACAAGCCGATGGCGGTCGATGACTTACCGGGATTTGCCGACGGCTTGGTGTCGATTCAGGACGCCGGCGCACAGCGCGCCGCCGCGCTGCTGACGCCGACGGCGGGCCAGCGCGTGCTCGACGCCTGTGCGGCGCCGGGCGGCAAGACCGCCCACCTGCTTGAAACGGCCGATCTCGATCTACTGGCCATCGATATCGACGGCGCTCGTACGCGTCGCATCGAGGACAACCTGCGCCGACTGGGCCTGCGGGCGACGGTCAGGCCCGCCGACTGTTGTGCGACCGAGCAATGGTGGGATGGCCAGCCGTTTGACGCGATCCTGGCCGACGTGCCCTGCTCCGCCTCGGGCGTCGTTCGTCGCCATCCGGACATCAAATACCTGCGCCGCGAAAGCGACATCAGAGGCTTCGTGCGTATTCAGGCAGAGATTCTCGATCGTCTCTGGCCGCTATTGAAGCCGGGCGGCAAGCTCCTCTACGCCACCTGTTCTGTTTTTCCGGAAGAGAACCGTGCGCAGATTGATGCCTTCGTCTTTCGCCAGCCCGACGCGCGGCGCCTGAGCGAAGAAGAACTCCTGCCGCGGCCTGAACATGACGGATTCTTCTATGCCCTGTTGCAGAAAGCGGCTTAGCGCGTTTTTCTTCTGGCTGTGGCTGCTGTTCGCCTCACCCGGCTTGCACGCAGCAGACATCAGCGCCCGCAATCCGCTGCTTTCGGTCGGTGATGACGGCTATGTCCTGTCCGCCGACTTCAGCGTCAGTCTGAATGCGCGTCTCGAAGACGCCGTTGCCAGGGGCGTCGGGCTGTACTTCGTCATCGATTTCGAGCTTACTCGCTCGCGTTGGTACTGGCTCGACGAACAAGTTGCCAATCGCAGCCAGTCGCTACTGCTTTCCTACCATGCCCTCACCCGCCAATATCGTTTGTCCAGCGGCGCCCTGCATCAGAGCTTCGCCTCGCTGGAAGAAGCCGTGCGCATCCTGTCACGCCTGCGCAACTGGCAGGTGTTCGACAAGAGCCTCGTGCAGCCGGATCAAACCTATCTTGCCGCGGTGCGCATGCGTCTCGACCTGAGCCAGATGCCGAAGACCTTTCAGGTTAATGCGCTGGCCAACCGGGACTGGAACCTTTCGTCGGAGTGGGCTCGCTGGACCTTCACTCCGGGCGACTCGGTGCAGCCCGGAGGGACGGGTACCCAGATCGTGCCGGTGGCGCCTCCCGCGCACCTGCCGGTGGCGCCAACGAGCGGTGACGGCAAATGAAAATACTGATCGTCGCCGCCGCCTCGTTCGGCGCCATCCTGCTTTTCCTGTTGGCCTCGGCGAGCGCCAACACCGCACTCTTTGCCAGCAACTACGCGTGGCTGTTGGGATTGAATGCCATCGTCGCCTTGTCGTTGCTGGCACTGATCAGCTGGCAGTTGCGCTCGCTGTGGGGAGAACACCAGGCCAAGGTATTCGGTTCCCGACTCAAGCTGCGCCTGATGTTGATGTTTGGCCTGATGGCCGTCCTGCCGGGTGTCCTGATCTATGCGGTGTCGGTACAGTTCGTCACCAAGAGTATCGAAACCTGGTTCGACGTTCGCGTCGAGAAGGCGCTTGAGGCGGGCCTGAATCTTGGCCGTAGCGCACTTGATTCGCTGCTTGAGGATCTCGCGGCCAAAGCCCAGACGATGGCCCTGGAACTCGGTGAACGTTCTGAAACGCAGCGTCGCCTCGATCTCAATCGCTTGCGCGAGCAGTATGGCCTGCAATCGGCGGCACTATTTGCGACCAATGGCGAATTGCTGGCCACCGCCACCGGCGAACTGGCGACGCTGATACCAAAACAGCCGGCAGACAAAGAGTTGCGCCGGGTGCTCAGCGAACGCCGCGTCGCGCTTCTCGAAAGCGAGGGCGGAAAAGATCTGTCCTTGCGCGTTCTCGTCGCGGTGACGCCGCCGGGTCTCGGAGGCGAGACGCGCATTCTGCAGTTGAGCGACCCGGTGCCGGCTGCCCTGGCACTCAACGCCGACAGCGTACAGACGGTCTATGCAGACTATCAGGAGCTGTCGCTGGGCCGTGAGGGCTTGACGCGCATCTACGCCATGACGCTGACGCTGACCGTGCTCCTGGCGTTGTTCACCGCGATAGCGCTGGCCTTCGTCCTGGCGCGTCGCCTGTCGGCGCCGCTGTCGATTCTTGCCGAGGGGACGCAGGCAGTGACTGCTGGCGATTACACCCCTCGCCAGGAGGTGTACAGCAGCGACGAGCTGGGCGTGCTGACGCGCTCGTTCAAACAGATGACCAGCCAGCTGGACGAAGCACGTCGTGACAATGAACGTCAGCGTGCCGAGCTGGAAGCAGCGCGTGCCTATCTGGAGTCCATTCTCGCCAACCTCTCCGCTGGCGTGCTGGTCTTCGATGCGCGCTTCGTGTTGCGCACCGTCAATGAGGGGGCGCTAACCATCCTGGCCGATGATTTTGGCGCGCTGCTCGGTAGCGCAGCCAGCGATTGGCCGCGCCAGAAGAAGCTCGGCGAGGCCATTCTCGACGCCTTTGCCGAACACGACAGCAACGAATGGCAGGAGCAGATAGAGCTCGATGCGCTTGGCAGCCTGCCGCAGATCCTGCTGCTGCGCGGTACCAAGCTGCCGAGCGAATCCCTGGGCGGCTACGTGGTGGTTTTCGACGATGTGACGCGGCTGATCGCCGCGCAGCGAAGTGCTGCCTGGGGCGAAGTCGCGCGCCGACTGGCGCACGAAATCAAGAATCCGCTGACACCAATCCAGCTCTCGGCCGAACGCTTGCAGATGAAGCTGGCTGACCGGCTCAGTGGCGCCGACGCCGACATGCTCGACCGCTCGACGCAGACCATCATCAGACAGGTCGAGGCGATGAAGCGGATGGTCAATGATTTCAGCGATTACGCGCGCCTGCCCGCCCCCGAGCTGGCCGCTCTGGACCTCAACGCGCTGATCAGCGAAGTGCTCGGCCTTTATGAAACCTCGCGGGCAGCGATCAAGCTCAAGCTCGCCGGCGATCTACCGCCCGTCTGGGGTGACGCCACACAGCTACGGCAAGTCATTCACAATCTCCTGCGCAACGCCGAGGACGCGCAGGAAATGGCCGACTCACCGCGGATCACGATCAGCACCCTGCAGCTGGACAACATGGCCGAGATGGTGGTCAGCGATCGTGGGCCGGGGTTCTCGCCTGAAGTCATGGCCCGCGTCCTGGAGCCCTACGTAACGACCAAGGCGCGGGGTACCGGCCTCGGTCTGGCGATCGTCAAGAAGATCGTCGACGAACATCACGGCCGCGTCAAGGTGAACAATCGCCAGGCGGTCGGTGCAATGGTCAGCATTACGCTGCCGCTGGCGTCCTCGTCGACGAGTAGCCACCGTTCGCACACACTTTCCTCCGAGGCCTGACATGGCGCAAATACTGATCGTCGATGATGAAATGGGCATTCGCGAGCTGCTTTCCGAAATTCTTGCCGACGAAGGGCACTCCATCACGCTTGCTGAAAATGCCACCGCAGCGCGCAAGGTCCGCGCTGCGATGCGCCCCGATCTGGTCCTCCTGGACATCTGGATGCCTGACACAGACGGCATATCCTTGCTCAAGGAATGGGCGACGAGTGGCTTGCTGACCATGCCGGTGGTGATGATGTCCGGGCATGGAACGATCGACTCGGCGGTCGAAGCCACGCGCCTCGGCGCGACCGACTTCCTCGAAAAGCCGATCGCGCTGCAGAAGCTGCTGGCGACCGTCAAGAAAGCGCTCAAACACGAAACGGTGCTGCAGAAGAAGCCCTTGACGCTAGACGCCTTTGCGCGCTCGCCGTTACTCAAGGACCTCAAACGACGTCTCGAACAGGCCGCGGCCAAAACCTCGGTGCTGCTGCTGAAGAGCGCCTCGGGCAGCATTGCGGAAATCTGTGCGCGTACCCTGCAGACGCACCGCACCCCGTGGCTGGATCTGTCCGCTGCGAGTACGCCGCTGACTCAGGAGATGCTGCACAACGCCAGCGGCGGCGTGGTCTTCATCGCCGATTTGGCGCAGCTCGGCAAGCTGCAGCAGATGAATCTGGTTTTTGCGCTCGAACGCCTGGAGCGACACAATCTGCAAATGGTCGCCGCTTCCAGTCGTTCGCTGCCGGCCCTGGTCGATGCTGGCTGGGATGCGCAGCTGGTCAGCCGGCTCGGCGAAGTGTGGGTAGCGCTGCCGCAGATTTCCGGGCACGCCGATGACGTTCCGGAGATCGCTTCCTTGCTGCTCGCCCATTTGGCCGAGCGCGGCGAAGTGCCCTTGCGCCTGTTTTCGAGCGGTGCGCGCAACGCCCTGCGCCTGCACCACTGGCAGGGCGAATGGGCTGAACTGCTGACCACCGTGAAGAATCTGGCGCTCTCGGCGCTAGATGAAGAAATCGCCGCTGAAGACGTCGAACGCCTCTTGCAGACCGAGTCGGGTAGCACCGCCGCGCCGCTACCGGCACTGTTTCTCGATCAACCGCTGCGCGAAGCCAGAGAAGCCTTTGAACGGATGTATTTCGAATATCATCTGGCTGGCGAACGCGGTAATATGACGCGCTTGGCCGAGAAGACGGGCCTCGAACGCACCCACCTGTACCGAAAGCTGAGGCAGCTTGGTCTCAATATCGGTCGGCGCGGCGACGAGCGCGAGTAAGCTCTCGCCGCATGCTGCTCAGGGAGGGAAAAGTAAATGAGGATCGTCATTCTGGGTGCCGGCCAGGTCGGTGCCAGCGTTGCGGAAAGTCTCGTCTCCGAGAATAACGATATTACCGTCGTCGACAGCGATCAAGAGCGCCTGGCCTTCCTGCAGGATCGCTTCGATCTGCGCACCGTGATCGGCAATGCCTCGAATCCTTCGGTGCTGGCCAATGCCGGTCTCGAAGATGCCGACCTGCTGATCGCCGTGACCCCGAGTGACGAGACCAATCTCGTCGCCTGCAAGGTGGCGCACAGCGTCTTCAACGTCCCTGCCCGCATAGCGAGGTTGCGCGCGCATGACTTTCTGGACAGCGAAGCCCTGCTCGCACCCGAGAACTTCGCCGTTGATTACGCCCTGTGCCCGGAACAGGTGATCACCGAGTACATCGCGCGCCTGATCGATTTTCCGGAAGCGCTGCAAGTGCTCAGCTTCGCCCGCGGACGTTTGGCGCTGGTTGGCCTGCGTGCTTACGCCGGCGGCCTGTTGGTCGGTAGCCCGATCTCCGAGATGCGCAGCCACCTGCCGCCCGAGATCGACGGACGCATCGCCGCCATCTATCGCCATGGCGGTGCGATCACGCCGACCGGCGAGACGATCATCGCCGACGGGGACGAGGTCTTCGTGCTCGCTGCCGACGAACACATCCGCACCGTGATGCGCGAGTTGCGGCGCTCGATGGAGCCCGTGCGACGGGTGATGATTGCCGGCGGCGGCAACATTGGCCATCGCGTTGCTCAGGCACTGGAAGGCAAGTGCGAGGTCAAGCTGATCGAAGTGGACCGCCGTCGGGCCGAGTTCGTGGCCAACTCGTTGAAGTCGGTGCTGGTCCTCAATGGTGACGCCACCGACGAGGAGTTGCTGCAACAGGAGGGCATCGAGGAGATGGAACTCTTCCTCGCCCTGAGCAATGCCGATGAAGACAACATCATGGGCGCGTCGCTGGCCAAGCGCATGGGTTGTCAGCGCGTGGTGGCCTTGATCAACCGGCGGGCGTACGCCGAGCTGGTACAGGGTGGGCCGATCGACATCGCCATTTCGCCGGCTCAGGTCTCGATCGGTACCCTGCTGACCTATGTCCGTCATGGTGACGTCGTGCAGGTGCACAGCCTGCGTCGCGGTGCCGCCGAAGCGCTCGAGATCGTCGCCCACGGCGACAAGAAGAATTCACGCGCCGTCGGTCGCCGCGTCGGCGAACTGCCGGTCATCCACGGCGCCTTCATCGCCGCCATCGTACGCGACCTCGGCGAGACCGATGACTTTAACTTCTTCCGGCTGGGAGCAAAGAAGCAGATCGGGCGGGTGCTCATCGCCCACAAGGACGTAGTCATCGAGACCGGTGACCACGTGATCGTCTTCTGCATCGACAAGAAGGTGGTCAAGCAGGTCGAAAAACTGTTCGAGGTTGGTTTCCACTTCTTCTGAGCCGCGGGCATGCAACGCTACTACCCGGTGGTCCGGGTGCTCTCGCTGGTGATCCTGATGTTCGGGCTGACCATGCTTCTTCCCCTGGGCGTTTCCTGGTGGCTCGACGATGGCGCCTTCGCGTCCTTCGACGAAGCATTTCTGTTGACTGTCGCTACCGGCGCCGGCCTGTGGTATGCCACCCGCAGAGAAACCCGCGATCTGACGATTCGTGACGGCTTCCTGATGGTTGCGCTGGTGTGGACGCTGCTGCCGATCTACGCCGCCCTGCCCTTGGTTCTCGAACTCCAGCTCAGTTTCACCGACGCCTATTTTGAAGCCGTATCCGGACTGACGACTACCGGCGCGACCGTTCTCACCGGCCTGGACGACATGCCGCTGTCGATCAACCTGTGGCGAACGCAGATGGTCTGGCTTGGCGGCATGGGCTTGATCGTTCTCGCCGTTGCCATCCTGCCCCTGCTGGGGATCGGTGGCCGACAGATGTTCAAGGCCGAGACGCCGGGGCCGATGAAGGACACCAAGATGACGCCACGCATCGCCGAAACGGCGAAGGGCCTGTGGATCGTCTATTCGCTGCTCTCCATCTGCTGCGCGCTGGCCTATTATTTGGCGGGAATGAGCGTATCCGATGCCATCATGCACATGTTCGCCACCATGGGGCTCGGCGGTTTCTCGAGCCACGACGCAAGCTTCGCCTATTTTGCCTCGCCGACCATCGAAGCGGTGGCCATCGCCTTCATGCTCTTCGCCGGGATGAACTTCGCAACCCACTTTGTCGCCTTCTCCGGGGGTTCGCTGCGCCCCTACCGGTCTGATCCGGAAGCCGGCTGGTTTCTGCTGGTGACTCTTGGCAGTGTCCTTGGCATCGCCGCCTTTCTCGTTTTCCATGGCGTCTATGCAAGCTTCGCCGAGGCCCTGCGCTATGCCGCGTTCAATGTCGTCTCGATTGCCACGACGACCGGCTTCGCGACCACCGATTATGCCCTGTGGCCGTTCTTCGCCCCGCTGTGGATGTTGTTCCTGTGCAGTTTCGCGACCAGTGCCGGCTCGACGGGTGGTGGCATCAAGATGATTCGTGCCCTGGTGCTCTACAAGCAGGTGTATCGCGAGTTGATGCGTGCCATGCACCCCAACGCCGTGCATCCGGTGAAGGTCGGCAACGATGCCGTGCCGCCGAACATTCTCTTCGCGGTGCTCGCCTTCGGCTTTGTGTACATGGTCTGCATTGCCAGCATGACGCTGCTCCTTTCCTTGTCCGGGCTGGAGATCATCACCGCATTTTCGGCGGTCGTCGCCAGTATCAACAACACCGGGCCGGGATTGGGAGAGGTCGGGCCGGCGAGCAATTTTGCCGGACTGAGCGACTTTCAGATCTGGGTATGCACCTTCGCCATGCTCCTCGGCCGGCTGGAGATCTTCACCTTGCTGGTGGTCATGACGCCGGCTTTCTGGCGGAAGTAGCGGGGAAAGTGGATAATCGCGCTTTCCGAGCCTCTTTCGCTCGCCGCCGGAGTTTGCCGTGACCCGCCCATCCAACGATACCTTTCTGCGAGCGCTGCTCAAAGAGCCGACCACGCACACGCCGGTCTGGTTGATGCGTCAGGCTGGCCGCTACCTTCCCGAATACCGCGAAACGCGTGCCCGTGCGGGCAGCTTCATGCAGCTGTGCACCAACCCGGGCCTGGCCTGCGAGGTGACCCTGCAACCGTTGGCGCGTTTCGATCTTGACGCCGCGATTCTTTTCTCGGACATCCTGACCATCCCCGACGCGATGGGCCTCGGACTGTATTTTACCGATGGTGAAGGGCCGCGTTTCGAACGGCCGCTGCGCGAAGAATGGGCAATTCGCGACCTCAGCGCTCCCGATCCCTGGGATCACCTGCGTTACGTGATGGATGCGGTCGTGGAAATCCGGCGCGCCTTGGGCAACTCGGTGCCGCTGATCGGATTTTCCGGCAGTCCTTACACCCTCGCCTGCTACATGGTCGAAGGCGCTTCGAGCACCGATTATCGGCGCATCAAGGGGATGCTCTACGACCGGCCGGACCTCCTGCATCACATTCTGTCGGTCACCGCCGACGCGGTCGTCGCCTACCTCAACGCACAGATCGAATCGGGTGCCCAGGCCGTGATGATTTTTGATTCCTGGGGCGGTTCCCTGTCGCCGGCAGCCTATCGCGAGTTCTCGCTCGACTACATGCAGCGCATCGTCGGCCAGTTGATCAAGAACAAGGACGGCGAGCGCGTGCCATCGATTGTGTTTACCAAAGGCGGTGGCCTGTGGCTGGAAGCGATCGCCGAAATCGGCTGTGAGGCGGTCGGCCTGGACTGGACAATTGACATCGGCGAAGCGCGCCGGCGCGTCGGTGACAAGGTTGCCCTGCAGGGCAATATCGACCCGGCGGTGCTTTTTGCCTCACCCGAAACGATCGTCAGCGAGGCCAAGAGGGTGCTCGACGCCTACGGTCCCGGTGAGACCGGCCACGTCTTCAATCTCGGGCACGGCATCTCGCAGTTCACGCCGCCGGACCGAGTCAAGGCGCTGGTTGATGCGGTACACCAACACAGCCGTGTTCTGCGCCAGAAAGGGCCTTGAATTTGCATTTATCTCTTGACTTGTTCACAGAACAGACTTCGGACTTTTTGACACAACAAAAAGTCTTTTGTAAATCAGACTTGTATTTGTAATACGCTGATTTAAAAAGCTTATTTAATCGCCTCTTTTTCCGGCAGTAGCGCTGAAACCCTTACAGAATGGCCGCTTGCGGGCTTTCTCCGCTCCCTGATCCACAGAGTTATCCACAGAAACTGTGAATGGAGCGGAAACCTCAAATAACAGAGGATCTTATCCAGCACTACGAGAAGTGGCACGAGCTTCCGCCTCTAACTAGCGATCGTTCTCACTACCCGCCTGTGAACGGCTTTCCGACCCGATGTCCTTGCCGCAAATTGCCCGCGTCGCCCTCGATGTTCCGCTGCGTCGTCTCTTCGACTACCGCGTCGCCGATGGCGAGCTGCTGTCGGCGGGCGACATCGGCTACCGCGTGCGTGTGCCCTTCGGGCGCCACGAGAAAATCGGGATTCTCGTCGAGCTACCGGCAGGCAGCGATCTCCCGCTAGCGCAACTCAAGCTCCTTGGTGAGCTCCTTCGCGACTTGCCGCCCTTGCCTGCCGATTGGTTTCGCCTCACCGAGTTCTGCGCCGCCTACTATCACGTCCCGCTTGGCCAGGTGATGCTGTCGACCTTACCGGTCGGACTGCGCGCCCTCAAACCCGTCAAGGCCAGGGCGCCGCGGCAAGTCCCGCCAGCAGCGGCCGTGGCGGCGCCGGAACTGACCGGCGAACAGCAGGCGGTGCTGACCTCGATTGCCGAGCTCGGGGCCGGTTTCCACGCCTACCTCCTGCACGGTGTGACCGGCAGTGGCAAGACCGAAGTCTATCTCCGGCTCATCGAGCGCGCCCTGGCCGACGGCCAGCAGTCGCTGCTGCTGGTGCCGGAAATCAATCTGACGCCACAGCTGGAAGGCCGCGTCGCCGCGCGTTTTCCCGGCGCGGGTCTGGTCAGTCTGCACAGCGAGCTCGGCGAGGCCGCGCGCAGCCGCAATTGGTGCGCCGCCTTGACCGGCGAAGCGCGCATCGTGCTCGGCACCCGCCTGGCCATCTTCGCGCCGCTGCCGGAGCTTGGCCTGATCGTGGTCGACGAGGAGCACGACGCCTCATTCAAGCAACAGGACGGCATCCGCTATTCAGCGCGTGACCTGGCCGTTTTTCGCGCCCGTCAGCGGGACATCAAGATCGTCCTCGGCTCGGCGACACCTTCGCTCGAAAGCTGGGCCAACGCCACCGTCGACGCCGGCCGCGGTCGCTATCGCCTGCTGACGCTGAGCGAGCGGGCGGTCGAAGGTGCTCGCCTGCCGAGCGTGCGGCGTATCGACACCCGCCTTGACAAGCCCCAGGACGGGCTCAGCAGTGCCCTGCTAGGCGCCGTCGAGGAGCGTCTGAGGCGCGGCGAGCAAAGCCTGCTCTTCCTCAATCGCCGTGGTTACGCACCGGTGCTGGCCTGCGCCGCTTGCGGCTGGACCTCGAACTGTCATCGCTGTGCCGCCAATCTGGTGCTGCATCTGGTCGACCGCCGCCTGCGTTGCCATCACTGTGGCTTCGAAGCGCATCTGCCGAAAGGCTGCCCGAGCTGCGGTAACCAGGACCTGAGCGCCTTCGGGCGTGGCACGCAACGGCTGGAAGCGGTGCTTGCCGAGCACTTTCCCCAGGCCCGGGTGTTACGCGTCGACCGCGATGCGGCGCGCAGCCGCAAGCAGTGGGAAGCGCTGGTGGCGCGGATCCACAGCGGCGAGGCCGACATTCTGGTCGGCACCCAGATGCTCGCCAAAGGGCACGATTTCCCCAAGCTCACCCTGGTCGGCGCCATTTCCCCCGACGCCGCCTTGTTCGCCGCCGACTGGCGCGCGCCCGAACGTCTCTTCGCACAGTTGATGCAGGTCGCCGGCCGCGCCGGCCGCGCCGCACGAGCAGGTGAGTTCCTCATCCAGACACAGTTCCCGGAGCATCCGCTGTACGCCGCGCTGGTCCAGCATGACTTTCCCGCTTTCGCCGCCGAGCAGCTCGCCGAGCGGCAACAGGCTGGCTTCCCACCGTATGCGCACCAGGCCATGTTGCGCGCCGAAGCACCGCTGATGGCCGACGCCCTGAGTTTTCTGAAAAGCGCGCGCGCCTGCCCGGCGGTGGGCGCCGAGCAGGCGGTGACCTTCTACGACCCGGTGCCGATGCGCCTGGCCCGGCGGGCCAGTTTCGAGCGCGGCCAGTTGCTCGTCGAGTCGCCCGCACGGCGGGCCTTGCAGCGTTTTCTTGCCGACTGGCTGCCGCAGCTGGAAGCGATCAAAGTGCCGTCGCGGCTGCGCTGGCACCTGGAAGTCGATCCGCTCGAGTTCTGATGGCCTGCTTCCCCAAGCCCTTCCACGACGCGGCGAACAGCCGTGACCGCCGTGGTGATTGATCGATTGACGAGTGTCGCGGCGGCAGGGATACTCTGCATGCATGTCCGCTGGCGATTCTACGCCGTGAGCCATTTCACGGCGGGCAGAGAGCACATCCGCTATCCTTTCCTTCACCGCGGAATGAGCTGCGCGCTGCCATGCATTGGGCCTGCCGCCAGCGGGCGGGGTAGTCAAAGCCAGTCGGCCCCCGTTTCCCGGCGTCAAGCGTCGCCGCGTGCCGCGTCGGGCACAACGCAAGCCACGGCCGCCGCCCGTGGCGGGCCGCCAGCGGCAAACGCACAGCGCGCGTGGCGGCTTGCCCGGTCGGCGCCTGTTTCTTCCTATAGCGGCAAGGAGTTCTGACGTGTCTTCCGAATTCGTAGCAGCGATCGACCTTGGGTCGAACAGTTTTCACATGATCGTCGCCCGCCTGGTCAATGGACAGGTGCAGGTCCATGACCGCTTGCGCGAGATGGTCCAGTTGGCGGGCGGCCTGGATGCGCGCAACCGGCTGTCGCAGGAAGCCCAGAAACGCGCCCTCGAATGCCTCGCACGCTTTGGCCAGCGCCTGCGCGACATTCCGCCCGAGCAATTGCGCATTGTCGGCACCAATACTCTGCGCCAGGCGCGCAACAGCGCCGAGTTCGTGGCGCGCGCCGAACAGGTTCTCGGTCACAAGGTGGAGATCGTCCGTGGCCAGGAAGAAGCACGCCTGATCTACCTGGGCGTCGCGCACAGTGTCGGTGACGTCTCCGGGCAGCGGCTGGTGATCGACATCGGCGGCGGCAGCACCGAGTTGATCATCGGCGAGAAATTCGATCCCCTCCATCTGGCCAGCCTGAAAATGGGTTGCGTGAGCATGAGCCGCGCCTGTTTTGGGGATGGGCGGCTGACCGCGAGTCGCATGCGCGAGGCCGAACTGCTGGTGCAACTGACTCTCGAGCCGGTGCGCCATGAGTATGTGGCGCGCGGCTGGGGCGTGGTCACCGGCGCCTCGGGTTCGATCAAGGCCATCCAGGAGGTCTTGGTCAGCGAAGGCTGGAGCCGCGAGGGAATCACCCTCGAAGCGCTGCGCCTGCTGCGCAGCGAGCTGCTCGGGATGCGCGACACAGCGGCGATTGCCGAGCGCTGGCAACTCGAAGCCGCGCGGGCACGCGTCTTCGTCGGCGGCTTCGTCGTCCTGCACGGGCTTTGCGAGGCGCTCGGCATCGAGCAACTCGAGGTCTCCGAAGGCGCTTTGCGCGAAGGCCTGATCTATGACCTTCTCGGGCGCATTAGCCACGAGGATGTGCGTGACCGAACGATCGCCGACGTCATCAGTCGCTTCAACCTTGACGAAGCGCAGGCGCGCCGCGTCAGCGGGACCGCGCTGGTCCTGCTGCGGCAGGTGTGCAGCAAATGGCGGCTTGGCGACGAGGAAGCGGCGCAGGTCCTCGAACGGGCCGCTCGCCTGCACGAGATCGGCTTGCTGCTGACCCACGACCAGCACCACAAGCACGGTGCCTACGTCCTCGAACATGCCGATTTGCCCGGCTACTCCCGTGACGATCAACTATTGTTGTCGGCGCTGCTCAGGCGCCATCGCCGCTCATTTCCCAGCAACGCCTTCGTGCATCTGCCGAGCACCTGGGCGCGCATGGCACCGCGCCTGTGTGTCCTCCTGCGTCTGGCGGTGGTGCTGCATCGTAGCCGCAGCAGCCAAGAACTGCCGGCCGTCGGCCTGCGCGTCGACCGGCGCCAGCTCGAGCTGCGTTTCCCGCCCGGCTGGCTCGAAGAGCATCCACTGACCCGAGCCGACCTGCAAAACGAAGCGCGCCTGCTGCGCAAAGCGGGTTTCGCGTTCCGTCTGGGCAGTCCCGACAGCAAGCTGCAGCCGGCAGCGCCCGACACGGCTGCCGCACCATGAGTGCCATGGCAGACGCGCGTGACAGCGCCGCCAGGTCACGACCGCGTCTTGCCTCCTGCATGCCACAGGCGCAGCGGCTTTGCCCTGACTGCCGGCCAGTCCTCGCGCGGCACCGGTGATCCGCATTTTCCTGATCCTGCCGCTCCTCGCTGCGGCCGTCCTTTTCTTGGCCAGCCTCGAAACGGCGCCGCTCGTCAGCCGCGGCGAAACCATTTCCCCGGCGTCGGTCGCCGAAGCCCGACAGCTGTTGCACCGCAATGACCCGCGGCGACTGCGGCGTGGCGAGCAACGAACGGCGCAGATTCCCGTGGCACTGATCGACGAAGCGGTCAACCATCTGGCCAGCCGCAAAATACACGGACGCGGAGCGTTTGCCCTGACCGACGAGACGGGTGAGTTCCGCTTCAGCGTCCCCGTCCCCCTTCCCGGTCTATCCGCTGCTCGCTATTTGAACCTCCGCGCCAGCTTCGTGGCCGAAGACGGGCGCGCACGGCTCGCTTCCGCGTCGCTGGGATCGTTGCCGATAGCACCGCGTCTGTTCGAGTGGCTGAGCGTTTCGCTGATCGAGCTTGCCGGTCTTGGCGAGCAATGGCAGCTCTTGCGGCAGGCCTTTCGTCGCCTCGATTTCGTGCCGGCGCGCAGTGCCGTCGTTTTTACCTATGCCTGGGAGCCAGGCCTCCTCGATGGGGCCCGCGCCTTCGCCTTTACACCGGCCGACACGCGGCGGGTAGAGGCTGCGCAGCGCGCGCTGGCCAGCGTGCTCATGAAGTACCCGGTCAATGCCCACGTGCCCTTGAGCGAGGTCTTGCCGCCCCTGCTAGCAGGTCCCCCCGGCGAAGAGACGCTGCAGCAGCGACGCGCGGCGCTGCTCGTCCTGGCCGCCTACGAGTCGGGGAAAAGCCTCCAGGCCCTTTTTCCGCGCGCCGGCGAGTGGCCGCGTCCGCGCCGTCTGAACCTGGAGTTGCTGGGGCGCTACGACAGCGCGCAGCATTTCGCCATTTCGGCCGCTCTGGCGGCCTGGGCGGGCGAACCGGCGGCCAACGCCATCGGCATTTACAAGGAAATCGACGACTCTCAGCGCGGCAGCGGTTTCTCGTTCGCCGACCTGGCCGCAGATCGTGCCGGGACGCGTTTTGGAGAGGTGCTGCTTGGCGATTCGGCGCGCCTCAACGCTGCCCTGCGCGGGCCTCTGCGCGACAGCGATCTGGCGCCGCCGCTGAGCGGGCTGCCCGAGTATCTGTCGGCCGCCCAGTTCGAGCGCCGCTATGGTGGCCAGGACAACCCGGCCTATCGGCGAGTGAGCGCCGATATCGAGGCGCGGGTTGCGGCCTTGCCGCTGTATCGTTGAGCACCGGCTCGGCCAGGAAAGCCGGCAAGCCGCGGCAAGGCCCCGCCCCCGAGTTCAGCCTGGGCGGGAATGAAACAGCGTCCGTGCGGACTCCTCCGTGCCACTGTTGGCGCGCAGCCAGTCCAGGCGGCCATGCAACTTCTTCTGCCAGTTGGGCGTCAGGCCGGGCGCCGCGGCCAGACGTTCCAGAGTCGCCGGATCAGGCCGATGCTCGCGCCAGGCTTGCCACAGTTCCGCCAGCGAGACAGCGCCCGGCAGACGTTCGATCAATTCGAGCCGGTCGCCGCTGCTGATCGTCGCCACTTCGAGCACCCGGTAGTACCAGCCGGTCAAGCCGCTCTCGGCGATCAGCCGCGCGACGCCCTCGTGCCCGTAGCGATGGTCGATCTTCCAGCAGGGACTGCGCGGCTGGCTGACCTGAACCCGGGCGCGACCGAGGCTGAAGACATCGCCGACGAAGACCGTGTTCTCGTCGCCCGCAGCGGCTGAAATGTTCTCGCCGATACTGCCGACGACCAATTGCGCAGCGATGGCTGGCAGGCGCTCGGCCAGGCGCCGATAGTTGTCCACGGCGTACTGATGCAGCGCCTTCTCCGCCCCGCCATGGACGCGCCGGTCGGCCTGCACATCTCCGGCCAGTCCCTCACGGCCGAGCTCAACCGGGCCGGCGACCGGCTGCTTGTAGATGCCGGTCGATTGGCCGTGTTCGTCGATTCTGGTCAAGCCGCCGCTGAAAAGCATGATTTCGCTCATCTTCAATAGGGAAGTCGCGTGCGCGACTCACGAAACTCCCTTCTCCCCTTGCGGGAGAAGGGCCGGGGGAAGGGGGCGGTCATGACTTCCATGATCGGGGGTAGCTCGACGGGTCATGACCGTTCGTTCCAAAGCCAGGCCGCGCCGCGCACGCCGGAAGAGTCGCCATGCACGTTGCGCAACAGCCGCGTGCGAATGACGTCGGAAAAGACATGTGCCGTCCATAGGCGTGGAACGGCGTCATATAGGCACGCGATGTTCGAGAGGCCGCCGCCGAGCACGATCACCTGCGGATCGAGGATGTTGACCACCAGCGCCAGCGCCTTGGCCAGGCGCCGCTGATAGCGCGCCAGGGTCTGTTCGCAGGCCAGCTCACCGGCTGTGGCAGCGGCGCAGATCTGCTCGGGGGCGAGCGCTTCGCCACCGTTGCGCAAGTGGTCGGCGGCCAGCGCCGGGCCCGACAACCAGGTTTCCACGCAGCCGAAGCGCCCGCAGTAACAGCGCGGCGGCGGCAGGCTCTCTTCTTCCGGCAGCGGCAAGGGGTTATGCCCCCATTCTCCGGCAATGCGGTTGGCACCGTTGAGCACGCCTCGATTGACGACAATGCCGCCGCCGACACCGGTGCCGAGAATCACCCCGAAAACGACTTCCGCGCCCTTGCCGGCACCGTCGATGGCCTCCGAGAGGGCGAAACAGTTGGCGTCGTTGGCCAGCCGTATCTCGCGGTGTAACAGCGCCTGCAGATCCGCGCGCAGCGCCTCGCCGATCAGGCAGGTCGAGTTGGCATTCTTGATGCGACCGTCAACGGCCGATTCCGCCCCGGGCATGCCAATGCCGACGCTGCCGGTTTGGCCAAGCTCGCTTTCCGCGGCCGCGATCAGCCCCCCGACCGCCCTGAGCGTGCCCGGGTAATCGCCCTGCGGCGTCGGACACCGCCGGCGCAGCAAGACGCCACCGGCGTCGGCGAGCGCAATCAGCTCGATCTTGCTGCCGCCAAGGTCTATTCCGAACCGTAACATGCTGTATATCCACGCATCTATAGTCAAACGACCATGGCGAGCAACACATACTTTGCCGGCTGACGTTGCACCACCTCGGGGTGGCGGAAAAGCCGCTGGCGCCGCCACCTGCGAAAGTAATCCTGAGATGTGGCAGGCCGCCTCGGTAACCGCCAGAGAGCGGCGCACGAGGCCATCTCCTTCGGTCTGCGATCGATGGCAACCGACCACCGAGGATGCTTAGGTGAGGCCGCTACCGATGTCTCGCGAGGAAGCCCGCATGCCACCGCTACCTACCATCATACAGTCCCTCCCGGGCTGCGAACGGCTGCTCTTAGTGCCCGAAGATTCATCGACCGTAGGAGTAGCAGGCGAGCCGACCGTTGCTGGCGCGTCAGGTAGCGGTCAGGAAGCGACAGTGGAGAAGTCTGCCGAAAGCGGCCAGCGAAGCGGTCTCGGTGTATGCTATCGGTCTAGCCTGCTAAGAGCGGCTCTTCGCGAACGCCATCCGCAGCGTCACGCCACAATCAGGAACACTCGTATGGAAAAGTCACTTGCATCGATGATTCAAGCAGCTAACACCGCGCTTTTCGTTGGCGGAGAACTGGATGCGATTGGAGAACACTTTTCCGCAGATTATGTCGTGCACCTGACAGGCCGTGATGTGAAAGCCGGCCACTACTGCGTCAGGGAATTCGTCACCGTGCTTCGAAGTAGCTTTCCTGATGCTCAAGTTGAAGTCGAAATTCTTCTAGAAGGCAAGACGCGAGTTGCCTGGCAAAGGACGTTTCGGGGCACTCTCAAGCGTGCGTTCAAGGGTTTTCCTGCGAGCGGCCTTGAAATCGTCTGGCGTGACATGGTAACGAGTCAATTTCACAACGGGCTTATCGCGGAGGAATGGGTGGTGACGGATCTCGCTGAGCGTTTACTGCTTTCAAGAAAGCGCTAACTGCCAAGCGGGGTCTCTACTTTTTCCCGCATACCCATACCTACCATCGGTCTTTATCACCAAGGCAAGAGAAAGACCCCGTGCGCATGAATTTCCTCGCGGGCGTGCTGGCACGCCGCTTCGCTCACCCCGCTACCACCCGGTCACGGCCTTCTGCTTTGGCCTCGTAGAGCAAGCGGTCGGCGCGCTCCAGTGTCTGGGTCACGGACTCGCCCGGACGATGTGCGGTCAGGCCGGCCGAGAAGCTGAGCTGCAAGCGGACTTCACCAAACGTGAGCTTCAGTTTGCTCACCTGCTCACGCAAGCGCACCAGGGTAGCGCTCGCGCGCGAGATATTGATGTCCGCTTGCATCAGCACGAACTCCTCACCGCCCCAGCGTGCCAGCACATCCGAACGCCGCAAGACCGTCTGCGCGGTGTCGGAGAAGGCGCGCAGCACGACATCCCCCGCAGCATGGCCATGCCGGTCGTTGACACGTTTGAAATGGTCCATGTCGAGCAGCGCCAAGCAGAAGCCCTCACCGGAGCGAAGGCTGCGCTGCGCTTCCTGCTCAAGCAGGACCTGCATGTGCCGGCGATTCAGCAGTCCGGTCAAGTCATCGTGGGCGGCCATGAGCTGAATCTGTTCGAGTGCCAGCGTCAGCTCTCGCTTTTGCTCGCCCAAACGGCGGCGAATGCGGCTCAAACGCTCGGACAAGACCGAAACCGCCGGAACGACGATAACCAGCATCATGAAATGCGCCAACTCAACCGTCGCCGGGTACTCATCAGGCTTGATCGACGACATTACCGCCATGCTCAGGCCAAAGGCCAGTAAGGCGTAAATACTGATGCCCAAGGCGCTGCCGGCGCGTAGGCCGAACATGCCGAACATCAGAATGATCAGCAGGTTCGGGAACGCAATCGCCCGTACCGGGCCCATCAGCGCATAGCCGCTCGCGCTGCAGGCAATGGCAATCGCCATCTGCGGCAAAGTGAGAGAGGGGTCCTTGAAGCGAAGTGACCAACCGCAGCGAATGGTCATATACACCATGACGATGGCGAACAACGAAGTCAGCGTCCAGAGTACGAGAGGCGCACGCGGCAGGTCCAGCGTCCACGCTGCCCACAGCACGACCGCCATGCCCATCAGCATCAACAGAAGGGCCAGTCCTGTCTGCCCCAAGCGCAAGCGCATGGCTGGGTCGGTGCCCAGCAAGAGCTCACCGAGGGATTGACTCAGGGGCACGCGGCGACGCATTGGCTTGGCATGCTCAACATATGTTCGTGAAGCCCTATTTGGCTCTGGCACAAGCCAACCGTTCTGCCTCGCGACGCGCAGCGTTCCGGCCATTTGTGGCGGGAAACCACGCAAGGCCCGCGCGTACGACGATGGCAACCCTCTTTATCCTAAATTCCTCTGTTAGCCGCTTCCATAAGCCAGCAACGGCGGCGGCAAGCCGAGCGGCCTCGCTTTCTTCGGTCTCGCCGCGAGGATCTTGCTGACGATGTAGCGGACGAGCGCCGGCCAGTGGCCGGCTTTCGGCAACTGAGGCGCAGATGCCAGAAAATGGTCAAGCCCCTTGCGGATATTGGCGATCATCGTTTTGATCTGATCTCCGGCGGCATGGGAAAGTGTGAGCAACAGACGCGACTGGCCGGCGTGCTGGGTCAGGCGGGCGACGCCAGCGAGCAACATCGGACGGCTGGTGATCGCCTCCAGGCGTGCCTTCGGGTGCGCCAGGCGGACATACCAACTCCACCAGTTGTAGATCAGCGCCACGGCCCGTGCCGACAAGTTGCAGCGCTCCAGATCATGCGTGGTGTAGCCTCCCCAGCCCCACTGATTCTTCAGCTCGTCGAAACCGTTTTCGCAATCCGCCCGATCGCGGTACAGCTGACCCATGGCTTCCAGCGAGTAGTCGGCGTTGGTGACCAGGACCACATATTCCCCGAGTTTGGCCTTGTCCGAAGCGTCCAGGAACTGCAGCTCCGGCTGCCGATTGTCGTTGCTCGCTTCGGTCGCCAGGCTGGACTTGACTCGCCGGCGTAGGACGACCACCCGTCGCTCACCACTCCAGCCAGTCAGGCGAAGCTTGCCTTCGACAGCGTCAAAGCCTTGGTCTACGCTCTGCCAGTCGCCTTGCTTCCAGAGCCGCTCGATCAGGCGCTTGACCCCGGCAGTCTGCCGGAGTTTGAAGAGGTAGGGCTGCTCGATCTCTTCCATCTCGGCCATCACGCCTTCGTTGCCAAAGGCGTTGTCACCGCGCACCAGGGCGGGACGTTCCTCGGGGACGAGCCGATCAAGGAGAAGGCGCAGACGGGGCAGACTATGTTTGGCGGCCGTGCTCTTTCCGCCTTGCACTTCAACGTCGAGCACGAGACGAACGTTGCCGATCCAATAGGTATGCAGGGTGTGGCTTGGCCGGCCAGGCTTGCTGGGGTTGTAGCCGATCTCGGCTCCTGCCTGGTGGCCGTAGAGCAGTTTGACGGTGGTGTCGGCATCGAGAATCCAGGGGGTACGCAGGGCTTCACCTGTGCTTTCGGCCAAGGCCGAGTCCATCCAGGCGGTGCTCTTTGCTAGCTGAGCCGCGCGAACCGCACGTTCTTCGTCGCTGCAGCGCTTGGCTTGCTCGGGAGCCAGATGCGCCAGCCCGCGGCGCAGGCTTTCGTCGCTGATGATCTTGGTCATACCGAGGATCTCTGGCGCGACGGCGTCGCCACCTAGCCCGGTCACATGCGCATAGCGCCGTTGGCCATCCAGTATCGAGAGCAGCCAGGTGCCCAGAATGTTGACCACCGTCGGTGCGTTCGGGCTGCTGTAGTTCGTTGGACAACCTTCCTTCCAGCGGGCGAACAGTCCGGAGACTTCGAGAAATTCGGCAAAGAACGCCAGCTGCCCCAGCGCGCTGGCGCTACCGCCTTCATCCCAGCGGACGTGAAACCGGCCGCCAGGCGTTGCCACGCGCATTTCCGCCGCCGCATGTGCAGCTTCCTGCAAGGCGCTATCCACCGCCTTGACGATCCCTTTTTGCTCAAAATTTACTTCACCCATCGGGTGATCCTCCTCATCGGCCGAAAACCCTTGTCAGCACTGAGTTTGCAACACTTTTAGAGGGTTCAACCGAGGAAAATAGGCTTATCATTGAATCCAGGTCAAGAAACAAGACTACACCGACTATGCCGATTGTGTCGCCCGAGCAAGCCAGACAGTGTGCAGGCCGCGGTCCGGATCCTCGAGCACGTGCTCGAGGACCGAGAAGCCGTTCGCCTTGAGCAGTCGCGAATACTCCGACGACGACAAGCTGCGTGCTAGAGCGGCTCCCCACGAGACGAGCCGATGCTCTCGCCGTGCGCGGGGCCGCTGGTGAACAGAAGAAGCGCGCCTGGCGCCGCGTGTCTCGCGAAGCTCGGGAACATGCGCCGCTGATCGTCGTGGGAAAGATGGAAGAAGCTGTCCCAGGCGACGAGAGCGAGGAAAGTCCAGCCAGCGCCGCTCGACGGCAAGGTGGCGGCTGCGGTCCGCGTCATAGTGATGTGCGTGGCGTTCATACAAGGCGACGATGCGATCGGAATGCTGGCTCATGAGCAGCATCGTATGCCATCGCGCATCTGATTGCACCCGGCCAGTAGGGAACGCCGGAAAAGCGGGCGCGAGGGAATCGCTGACGCCATCTGGGTGTATTCTTTCTACCCAGATACCTATTGCCGCTCTAGTCGATTACCTGCTGCCGTCTGGTAAGCGAGGGCATGCGGCGAAGAGAGAAGCGAAGTGAAGAAAACGCTGCTTTACACGCTGTTCCGCCTTGGCGCGATTCCCAGGAGATTGCTGCCAATCCTGCAGTGCGAGGGCATCGTGGTCGCTGATGAAGGAATCGCCGGGCGCTTGATTACAAAGAACGTTAGAGGTCCGGGTACGCGTTACCTCGACCGCTCGGAAGGCTTTTCGGGTTGCCTGGTGATAACTACCAAGCGAGTGGTCTGTTTCACCTATCGGAAGCGCCAGATCAATATCGCCGTCGGCGATTCCAGGATGTCAGCGTTTTGCGTCTCTCTCCCCGACGACGAGACACTGTCGCTTTCCTTTGAGTCGTCAGTCTTTCGGAATCAATGGGAAGGCATAGTTGAGTTCGAGTTCGAAACGCAGAAAGCCCGCCAGTTTCGCGATGCCCTGAAGTCCGTTGGCGCCCGGGAAGGCTCTGCGGCGGACGCGGGAAGCCTGCTGGAGCGCGCTCGGTGAGTCGAATGCGTCGGTGACCTGTTGGGTCTCGGGCAGGCGATGAAACAGCTTGACCTTGGGCCACCGCGCCCTACAATCTCCAGCGCAGCGTCGTCGCGGCGGCTCAGTCCAACCGATCTTGTCTGCCGCGCTTGGCTTTGCGCTGTACTCCGGGAATAATCCAAGCGGCAGGGTCGGAAAGGCGGCGATGAACGATATTTGCGCCAGGCAAGACAGGAGAGAAGCACATGACCACCAGCACCGTTCGTCTACACCGCGTCTTGCGGGCACCCCCGGAGCGGGTCTACCGCGCCTTCCTCGATCCTCTGGCGATGGCCAAGTGGATCCCCCCGAACGGATTTACGTGCATGGTGCATCACATGGAGGCCAGGGTCGGCGGAACGTTCAGAATGTCGTTTACCAACTTCACTACCGAGCAGAGCCACTCTTTCGGTGGCGAGTACCTCGAGCTGATCCCCAATGAACTGATCCGCTACACAGACGCGTTCGAGGATCCGAGCTTGCCGGGTATCCTGCAGGTAACGGTGTCAATAAGGGAGCTCGCCTGTGGCAGCGAGCTGACTATCGTGCAGGAAGGGATTCCCGAGGTAATACCCGTGGAAATGTGCTATCTCGGCTGGCAGGATTCGCTGGTCTCGCTCGCCAATCTCGTCGAGCCGGAAATCCGCGAGTAAGCGCCGTGGCTGCTATTCATCTGATTGAACGCCTCGGAAACATGGAGCCCGTTGATGCCGGCAGAAAAGAATGGGAAAGCGGCAAGTGGGCGGTGAGCCCGGACACTGCACAGAAATTGGTCGGCGGCAGCATCTATTTTCATCACGGTCAGGATAAGCCGTCGTATTTTGGTGGCAAGGTGATCTCCTTTCTCGTGCTCCCTGAGGAACATGGCGACATGGCTGGGCGCATCGTCTTTCGGTTTGTCCCGTCCATCGAGTTCAAGAATGTAAGGACGGAGCGGAAAGGTTGGGGAAACGAGAAGAAGATCGTCTGGTAGACCAGCGCCGGCTTCGCCTTTCGCCTTCAGCGGCGGGCTAGCCCGGTTTTCCGTCGAGCCTTGCTCGCGATAGCACCGGCCAGTAGCGAATGGCGTAGAGCGCGAAAGCGAGCGACCAACAGATTCCCGAGCCGATGAGCGTGCCCAGGTAGGCACCGGGGAAGATCATCCCGCCAAAGACGCGGATCAGTGCGGCGCAGAGAACCAGCAGGTAGGCGGCGATTTCGTAGCCGTCGGCGACCAGCGGCCGGCCGGTGTGGCCACGCGCGGTGCGCGTCATCATGCCGAGAGTCATGCCGCCGATGGCGCCGATGGTCAGTGCGTGTAGCGCGAGCGGCTCGGCGACCAGGCCGAGCGCCGCCAGGGCGCGCAGCACGAGATAGACGACGATCCAGGCATAGGCCGCATGCAGCACCCACACCAAGGGCGTGCGCAGGGTTCGCCACGGCTGCCAGAGATAGAGCCGGGCGCTGTGCGCCAGGGCCGCAACAAGCGCGATGAGCGCGATCAGCGCCGCTGGTGCGGCGAGGAGATCCGCGGCCAGCAAGAGGAGAACGCTGCCCAGGGCGAGCTTTTCGATGAGCGGATGGCGGCTCGCCTGGGTGCCCGGGATGCCGTTGTTGGTGAACATCGGGATCACGCGTCCACCCATCACGGCAATGATGAACAGGACCACATCGAGCCCGACCAGCAGGCTGGCTCCCTCCGGCCAGGCCAGCACGCCGAGCCAGGAGAGATGCAGCGCCAGCACCGCGGTGCCGAGGAGTAGCAGCAAGGGCACGAAGAAGTAGTTGCGCCGGTTGCGGCTTTTCCACAGCGGGATGGCCAGGGCGATGGCCACGGCCACCGGGAAGGCGGCGTTGACCACCGCTGCCGCAAGCGCGTAGGGCGTCAGCATCAGTAGCCGCCCGGCGACCCAGAGCAGCGCGAAAGCGAGCAGGGCGCCGCCAGTCGGCGTGGGCTGTCCGGTCCAGTTGCGGCCTGCCGTGAACAGGAAGCCGGCGATCACCGCCAGCGTGTAGCCGAAGAGCATCTCGTGACCGTGCCAGGCCGGACTGTGGGCCAGAGCGGCTGGCAGGTAGCCCGCGTACTGAGCGACCCAGAGCGGAATCGACAGTGCGGCGAAGACGCTGGCGAGCAGATAGAAGGGGCGAAAGCCCAGCGCCCAGAGAGCGAATTTCGCCGCCGGCGCCTCGCGCGGCGGCTGGCGGTCATCAATGGTGAGCGGTTTGGACATGGAATCAGGCTTCCTGCGGGATTTGGATTGGATCGAAGCGGAGCGGCACGCCGAGTGTCGCGGTGCACGGGACGGTACGTGGAGGACGATCTGAATTCAAGGCGTCCTGATCCGGCCATTGCCGACCTATGCGAGGCGATGCCCGCGCCAATTGATGCTCAGGCCTTCAAAGTCGGGTAGTCGGTATAGCCTTCGGCCCCCGGCGAATAGAAGCTGGCAGGTTTGGGCTTGTTCAGTGCGGCGCCGATCTTGATCCGCGCCGGCAGATCCGGGTTGGCCAGGAAGCTGGTGCCAAAGGCGACGGCGTCGAGCTTGCCGGCAGCCACGGCGCTCTGCGCCTCATCGGGCGTGAAGCCCATATTGCCGATCAGCACGCCCTTGTAGTTCGTGCGCACCGGGGTGACCACGTCGCCGCGCTGCTGCTGGAAGAAGTCGCTGCGCATCAGGTGCAGATAGGCCAGCTTGAAGTCGTTGAGTCGCCCGGCAAGCCAGCTGGCCAGCGCGATCGGATCGCTGTCGAGCATGCTGTTGTAGCTGTTAAGCGGCGAGATGCGCAGGCCGACGCGATCACTGCCCCAGACTTCGCTGACCGCGGCGATGACTTCGAAGAGCAGGCGTGCGCGATTCTCGACGGAGCCACCGTAGGGGCCAAGCCGCTTGTTCGCGCCATCGCGCAGGAATTCGTCGAGCAGGTAGCCGTTGGCGCCATGCACCTCGACACCATCGAAGCCCGCGGCCTGGGCATTCTCGGCCGCCTTCTTGAAGCCGGCGACGATGGCCGGGAGTTCGTCGTCGCGCAGCTCGCGGGGCAGCACGTAAGGCTTCTTGCCCTCCGGCGTCTGAACCTGATCGCCGGTGATGGCAATCGCGCTCGGCGCCACCGGCTGGATGCCGCCGTTGAGCAGGGGATGGCAGGCACGTCCACCATGCCAGATCTGCAGGAAAATCCTGCCACCGGCGGCATGTACGGCGTCGGTTGTGAGCTTCCAGCCGGCGACCTGCGCTGGCGAGTGGATGCCGGGCTCCATCCAGAAGGCCGAGTTGCCGGCCATGGCCATCGTCGCCTCGGCGATGATCAGTCCGGCGCTCGCGCGCTGCGCATAGTACTCCGCCATCAGCGCGGTCGGGACATGCTCGGCGTCCGCACGACAGCGCGTCAGCGGTGCCATGAAGATCCGGTTCGGGACAGTGGTCGCGCCCAACTGGAGCGGGCTGAAGAGAGTGGTCATTGCGGGCTTCTCGTTGCGTTGCGAAGCCGGCATCTTAGCCGAAGGCCGGCAGCGTTTACCGACGACGTGGCGCTTCACGACGGCAGAAGGGGGCACGCTTGTGCAAGGGGCTGGGTCTTGCCGCTTGTCGCCGCGATGACCGGCGCATGGCCAGTGGCCGTTGAAATGATGCCCTGGCCGTTCTGGTTCAACTTCGCCAGATGGCGGCAAACGACCCAGAGCGGACCTTCATCCAGCCCCCTGCTGAATGGCAGGTAACAAAGTAGAGCTGCCGTTCCAGGCGAGTGCTCAATGGCAAGTTCTCGGCCGAAGCGGTCGTTGGCGGCACATGGCGCGGACGACCGATATAGTGCCTTGACCGGACGTACGGGAAGAGATTGCGCCGACCGGCTGCTTCGATCTCTTCGCTACGCCCGGATCCGACCCTGAGCCGACTGATGTGGGGGAAAGCAAATGGACGCTGCATCACGGGCGTGTGCACCTCCAACATTGTCGAAAGACATGTACAGCGGCTGTGGGTCGGTATCGCGAAGGTCGCTCGGGGAGCATTCCGAGTTCCCGGGTCGGCACGTATTGAGGCTGGCCTTTGTGCTGCTCGAGCCGAGTGATGGGAAACTATCACGCTCGGTTCCTCGGGGGCTGGGCGCGGGCAACCGCGCCTGGCTACCCTCCGAGCCTTCAATGGTTGCGTCCGCTCGCCATGGGCCAAAGCCACGCCAAGATTGCGGCTACCCTTGACATCACCTCCCCTCAAACATCACACGAAACGGCCGGACACAGATCCAACGACTGTTTTTTTTCCCGAAATACTTGCGCAAGTAATGGTGGATTTCCTATCCTGCATACATCACCTTCTCGATCGAGTTGATCGAGCTCTATAGCAAATTCACGAGCGTAAGTCGTGGGCTTCGCGTCTGTTAACGCAACAATTTACGAGACGACTCAAGTGGGCGTAACGCTGCTGGTTCGCAACTTCATGCCACTTAACATGACAACCGGTTTCCGAACTAAGCGATGTGCAGCTGCCGTTCGAAGCCGGGGGTCTCAGTTTGGTAGGCCAGACTGATAACTGCGCTGTTAATTCTAGAAACAATCGGACTCCATCCCACCACTAAGCCTAAGGCCGATAATTCGACTAGGAAAACTTATATCATGAACAAGATATTTGTCAGTTTCGCGGTTTTAATTATCTTACTTGGTGCCACTCCTGCGGTCTTTAGTGCGAGCTGTACCGACCAAGATGCAGCTGACCTCGTGAAACATGCCACGGATAATTTACGCCGAGAGGTCGTCCAGCAACTTGGCACCACGTGGCTTCCGGCCGGTGGAGAAGTAGAAATGCAGTTTACGCGCAAACTTCCAAACGCTGAAAAATTGACGTTCCGAGTCTACGCAGTACCAAGAGAGGACGTGGAAGAAAAAAACAACGAAAAAGAATGGAAATTCTACCCCGTCGAAAGCACTGGGCTAGGCGAAAAAAACGATAAAAGCTTTCTCGGCATTTCGATTCCCGCTGAACTTGGCGTTTTCTGGGGCGGCTCCTATCGCTTCTATGCAGTCGCTTGTGAAATTACCAACGGCGGATCCATACAACTTGTCGCCATCGGGAATGCGCCTGTACGTGGCTTTTGGGTGCCCGCTATCGTGGCCATAGTTGTCGTCTTGCTTGCTTACGTGCTCGCCGGATTGGCAGTGCCGAAAGAAGAAAAGAAACTGGGCGTCTTCGCAAACCCTCTTCGGATCATTAAGGGACCCTTTGGGCGTGCAAGCCTCTCAAGCCTACAGATTATCTGGTTCTCTCTTGTGGTGCTTGGGGTATCCACTTACGTCCTGATGCGTACGGGTCAGCTAACGGAACTTTCGATGGACGTTGTAGTTCTCTTGGGAATTGCCGCTTTGGGTACGGCAGCTGGAAAAGCCACGGCAAAATCCAACAAGAGCGTGAACTCGGAAAGTTATCTTTTGCTTCAGCAACTGGGGCTCTCTTTTTCCCCCAACGACAAACCGAAGTCTAGTGATCTTGTTACCGAGCAGACCGGAAATCAGAGCGTCTTTGATGTCACCAAGTTCCAAATGCTCGTTTTCAGCCTCGTCGTTGGTATTGCACTGATTATTTCTGGAATCAGCGGGCTCAGCAATTTTCAGTTACCTGACGCATTCCTTGCGCTTCTGGGTGTTAGTCAAGCGGTGTACGTTGGCGGGAAAGCCATTAGCCCTCCCGCCATCGCACAACTTAACGATCTGGCTGCTGGTATAAGAAAGCTTGAATGTGAAGCACGGGATCTGACTAACGATCCCAATAATAAGCAAATGAAGATCGACGAAATTAGACAAAAAATCGTACAGCTCAAAACCGCGTATAAAGTCGTCTCTGGAATAGACCCCGACGATAGAAAACATGCGGACACCGTTAAGGCGGAGGAAAATAAGTATGTTCTTGGCATCTAAGCAAACGCTGATTCAATCGCTACATATACCTATGGTGTAATTTGCCAATAAATCCTGCGCGAGCCACCCCGATGAAACAGATCAGTTTTTCCCAGGCCGAGTTTCAACGTAAGAAGCGACGGACGCGACGCGAGGTGTTTCTTGCCGAGATGGAGCAGACCATGCCGTGGGAGGAGTTGTTTGCGGTGGTCGAGCCGCACTACCCGAAGGGCAAGCGAGGCCGCCTGCCGATTGGGCTGGAGCGGATGCTGCGGGTGTACTTCGTACAGCAGTGGAATGGTCTATCAGATGAAGGCGTCGAAGACGCCATCACTGACAGCCAGGCACTACGGGCCTTTGTCGGAATCGACCTGTCCAGAGAGGCCGCACCGGATGCGACCACCGTGCTGCAGTTCCGGCGCCTGCTGGAGCAACATGACTTGACGAAGAAGCTGTTGGACGCGGTCAACGCCGGGCTGTCCGCAGCGGGCCTCATGATGCGCGAAGGCACCATCGCCGACGCGACGATCATCGCCGCCCCGCCGTCGGTCAAGAACGAAGCCAACGCCCGTGACCCGGACATGCACCAGACCAAGAAAGGCAATCAGTGGTACTTTGGCATGAACGCCCACATTGGGGCCGATGCCGAGAGCGGGCTGGTGCACACGGTCGTCGGAACAGCAGCGAACGAGGCCGACGTCACGCAGACCGAGCGTCTGCTGCACGGAGAAGAGAAGGACGCCTTCCTGGATGCGGGCTACGTCGGCGCCGACAAGCGGAAAGAACTGAAGGACCGGGACATCAACTGGCAGATCGCCATGAAGCGCGGCAAGGTCAAGGCCGTCTCCGAAGAGAGCTCGTTTGGTCAGTGGTTGCGCAGACTGGAATCGCTGAAAGCCAGCATTCGGTCCAAAGTCGAGCATCCCTTCCACATCGTGAAGAACCTGTTCCACTACAAGAAGGTGCGTTACAAGGGGCTGGACAAGAATACGGCACAACTGCACACGCTGTTTGCTTTGGCCAATCTGATGATTGCCAAGCGAGGACTATTGGCGCTCAACAGCCAAGTTGCGTCTTGAATAGAAGGAAAGAACCGGTAATGGGCCGAAAAAGGGTAGAAAACCGCGAAATTTTTGGCCGTTTTGCCAAAAATCCTGGCGGGCTACAAAAAAATCCGCCGCCACGCGGTAGGTGACGCATCGGCGCTAATTGATCAGCGCTTCCCTATTGCGGCTAGGAATTCAAGCCGGACACCGTTGTATTTCCTTTAAGGAAACGCTGATTTAATCGCCGTATATACCTATGGTATAATTAGCCTATCAATCCTGCGCGAGCCGCCCCAGATGAAGCAGATCAGTTTTTCCCAGGCCGAGTTTCAACGGAAGAAGCGACGGACGCGACGCGAGGTTTTTCTCGACGAGATGGAGCAGATCATGCCGTGGGCAGAATTGTTCGCGGTGGTCGAGCCGCGCTACCCGAAGGGCAAGCGAGGCCGCCCGCCGGTTGGGCTGGAACGGATGCTGCGGGTGTACTTCGTACAGCAGTGGAATGGTCTATCGGATGAAGGCGTCGAAGACGCCATTACCGACAGTCAAGCGCTACGGGCCTTTGTCGGAATCGACCTGTCCCGAGAGGCCGCACCGGATGCGACCACCGTACTGCAGTTCCGGCACCTCCTGGAGCAGCATGCTCTGACGAAGAAGCTGATCGAAGCCGTCAACACTGCTCTGACCGCAGCGGGGCTGATGATGCGCGAAGGCACCATCGCCGACGCCACGATCATCGCCGCCCCGCCGTCGGTCAAGAATGAAGCCAACGCCCGTGACCCTGACATGCACCAAACCAAGAAAGGCAACCAGTGGTACTTCGGCATGAAGGCCCATATTGGCGTCGATGCCGAGAGCGGGCTGGTGCACACCGTTGTCGGAACAGCAGCGAACGAGGCGGACGTCACGCAGACCGAGCATCTGCTGCACGGAGAAGAGAAGGACGTCTTCCTGGATGCGGGCTATATCGGCGCCGACAAGCGGGAAAAACTGAAGGGCAGGGACGTCAACTGGCAGATCGCCATGAAGCGCGGCAAGCTCAAGGCCGTCTCTGAAGAGAGCGGGTTTGGTCAGTTGTTGCGCAAACTGGAATCGCTGAAAGCCAGCATTCGGTCCAAAGTCGAGCATCCTTTCCACATCGTGAAGAACCTCTTTCACTACAAGAAGGTGCGTTACAAGGGGCTGGACAAGAACACGGCACAGCTGCACACGCTGTTCGCTTTGGCCAATCTGATGATTGCTAAGCGAAAGCTATTGGCACTTGATGGCCAAGTTGCGTCCTGAATAGGACGAAAGGCCCGGAAATGGGCCAAAAAGGGTAGAAAACCGCGGAATTTTTTCCAGTCTGACGAAAATCGCGGCGGGATTCAAAAAAAAAACGCTGCCGAGCGGGTAGGTAACGCATCGGCGGTTGATTGATCAGCGCTTCCATAGGCACGCCACCCATGGGGCAGCAGCAGTCGTGTTGTACGCAGATAATGGAGTCATTCAATAGAAAGACGGCAGGTGCGGAATCTATCCGCTCTATGAAGCGGATAA
>ERZ761602.1335-NODE-1335-length-45298-cov-7.495060_pt1 | contig 45298 bp, 42 predicted proteins | sample MGYA00512165_ERZ761602 | MGnify/ENA primary metagenome ERZ761602 (study PRJEB28899, sample SAMN02445085) | bioreactor sludge metagenome | biome: EBPR sludge; isolation source: Thorneside wastewater treatment plant | place: Australia: Brisbane, Thorneside...
GGGCCGGCACTGCGCTTCTCTGTGGCCCTGTTCCAACAGGTTGCCCCGTTCCGGGCGTTACCCGGCGTCATGCTCTGCGGAGCGCGGACTTTCCTCAGAAGCCAGCTCACGCTGGCGCCTGCGACAGCCCGGCCGGCCTGGACAATGTCACTATAACACAGCGGCTTCTTCTGCCGCGCGGCCTCCTCCTTTATACTTCCTGCGATGCGCCGCTTGCGCCCTCTGCTGCCGTTCGGGATCCTGCTCGGCCTGGCCCTGCTCGCCGTTGGGCCGCTGGCCGCGCCGACGCTGACGTGCTCGGACGACGGCGCCTTCCACCTGTATCGCGCCGTGCAGCTCGGCGCGCTGCTGGAGGCCGGCCACTTCTTCCCGCGTTGGGCCCCGCACATGGCCCAGGGCTACGGCTTCCCGTTCTTCAACTTCTACGCGCCACTGTCGTCTTACGCCGTCGTCGGCCTGCACTGGCTCGGCCTGGAATACCCGGCCGCCCTCAAGCTGGCCTTCGCCCTGGCCATCTGGGGCGCCGGCTGCGCGGCCTACGTGCTGGCGCGCCGCCGCTGGGGCGAGCGGGCCGGCTTGGCCGCCGGCGCCGCTTACCTGTTCGCGCCTTACCTGGCCTATGACGCGTTGTTTCGCGGCAACCTGGCCGAGACCACGGCCTTCGTCTGGCCGCCGCTGGTGCTGTGGGGCCTGCACTATGCCGCCGACCGCTCCTGGTCCGGCGCCAGCCAGCGGCCGGGGCGGGCCTGGCTGCTGCCGGCCGTCTTCTACGCGGCCCTGATCCTGACTCACAACATCTTCGCCCTGATCGTGTCGCCGCTGCTGGCCGCCTATGGGCTGCTGCTGGCGTGGCAGCGCCGCTCCACGCTCGTGCTCTTCCGCAGCGGCCTGGCGCTGCTGCTGGGCATTGGCCTGACCGCCTATTTCTGGCTGCCGGCGCTGGCTGAGCGCGGCCTGGTGCACTCCGAACGGCTGTTGGTGGCCCCGATCTTCACCTGGTACACCAACTTCATCACACCCGCCGAGCTGCTCGCGCCGCCGCGCGTCGAAGATCCGCTGCTGCTCAACCCGTCGCCGCCGCGCACGCTCGGTCTGGTGCCGGTCTTGCTCGGCCTGCCGGCCCTGGCCCTGGCGCTGTGGGCCGCCCGCCGACGCCGCGCCGAGTTCGCCCACGCCCTGGCCCTGGCCCGTCAGGGCCGCTGGTCCTTCCTGCGCGGCCCGTCGCCGTATGATCCGGAGCACTCGCCGCTGTCCACGGGTCTGCGCGAGCTGGGCCTCTTCGCGGTGGCCCTGCTCGGCTACAGCCTGATGACGCTGCCGGTCTCGGAGCCGGTCTGGCGCCTGCTCCCGCCGCTGGAGCTGGTGCAGTTCCCGTGGCGCCTGCTCGGGCCGGCCGCGCTGTGCGCGGCGGTGCTCGCCGGCGCGAGCGTGGCCGCGCTGGAGCGGCGCCTGCCGCGCCCGGCGGCCTACGCCCCGGCCGCCGTCTTCATCGTCACGCTGGTCGCCGCCAATCTGAGTTGGTGGTATCCGCGCGCCTGCTCGACGCAGGCGACGGCGTCGCTGGCGGACTTGCTGGCCTACGAGCGCGGCAGCGGCACCCTCGGCACGACGGCCAAAGGCGAGTATCTGCCGCTGACGGTGGAGCAGTTCCCGGCCGATGAGACGCTGGCCGACGCGCTCCTGCGCGGCGAGGAGCCCGCGCGCCTGTTGGTGGCCTCCGGCGACGCGGATTTCGCCGTCGTCGACGCGCGCGATCCGCTCGACGCCACTTTCACCGTGACGGCGAACACGGCCGCCGCGCTGGTCTACCGCCAGTTCCTGTATCCGGGCTGGATCGTGACCGTGGACGGCACGGCGGTGGCCCTGCAGCCCACGCCCGGCACCGGCCTGATCGCGTTCGCGCTGACGCCCGGCCAGCACACCGTCCACGTCACTTTCGGCACCACGCCGCTGCGCAACGCGGCCAGCGGCCTCTCGCTGGTGAGCCTGGCGCTGGCGGCCGGAGCTTTCCTCTGGCGCCGCCGGCCGCCGAGCGCGGCCCGGGCCGCGCTCACGCTGGAGCTGGGTCCGTGGGACCTGGCCCTGGATCCACGGCCGCTGACTCTGGGGCTGTGGGATCTGGCCCTGCTGGCCGGGCTGCTGGCAGTCCTCAAGCCGGCCGTGATCGACCAGTTCCCCAACCCGCTGCGGCGTTCGGCCTTCGACGGCGCGGTGCTGACCACCGCCCAGATGCCGCAGCGCGTCGATTTCACCGGCGGCTTGAGCCTGCTCGGCTACGACGTGGAGACCCGCGCTCTGCCCGCCGACGGCGGCCTGGATGTGGCCGTGTATGTGGCGATGCGCGCGCCGGCGCTGCGCACGTTCTGGCCGGCCTTCCGGATCGAGGACGCGCAGGGCCGGAGCTGGAACGACCTGGATGCGGCGCTGCCGCCGCGCTGGCACCGCGAGCCGCCGCTCACGTACACCTGGCCGCCCGAGCACTACGCGCAGTGGGCGCGCCGCCTGACGCTGCTGCCGGGCACGCCGCCGGGCGAGTATGCGCTCTTCCTGTCCGTGTTCGATCGGTCCACGTTCGAGACGCTGTCGGTGCTTGACGACCAGGAGCGCGCCATCGCCCCGCGCCTCGCGCTGGGGACGCTCGTCGTCACCGGCCCGGCGCAGACGGGTGGGGCCGCGCTGCAGCCCGAGAACCCGGCCTCAGCCTCGTTCGGGCCGCTCACCCTGCTCGGCTATGACTTGCAGCCAGACCGGGCCCAGGCCGGCGACACGCTGGCGCTGACCTGGTACTGGCGCGCGGAGGCCGCTCCGGCGCGCGCCGACACCGCGCAGTTGAGCCTCCTGGACGCAGCCGGCCAGGCGGCCTACAGCGTAGCCTGGGCGCCCGTGGACGGGTTTAGCACCGAGTTGTGGCAGCCCGGCGACCAGTGGCGCGGCCAGCATCGTCTGACCCTGCCGGCCGATCTGCCTGGCGGCCGCTACGCGCTGCAGGTGACGGTGCCGGGCCGGCCCGGCGTGGGCGCGTTGGGCACGCTGGACGTGGAAGCGCCGCACCGCACCTACACGCCGCCGCCCTTCCAGACCGGCAGCGGCGCGCAGTTCGCGGAGGTCGCCGCCCTGACGGGCTTCACGCTGACGCGCGCTGAGCGGTCACTGTCGTTAACGTTGGTGTGGCAGGCCGCCGCCACGCCCGCCCAGCGTTACTCGGTCTTCGTCCATCTCGGCCAGGCGGACCGCGTGTGGGCCCAGAGCGATTCGGTTCCGGCGCAGGGCGCGCGGCCCACCACCGGCTGGCTGGCGGGCGAATACGTGACCGACGTCCACACGCTGACCCTGCCGGACGATTTGCCGCCCGGCGAGTACGCGCTCCTGGTGGGCCTGTATGATCCCCAGACGGGCGCCCGGGTGCCGGCCTCCGGCCCCGGCGCCGGCTTCGACGGCCGGACGCAGATCGCGGTCGTGGCCGTGCCGTAAGAGCGGCTATACTTGATCCACTGCCGCGCCGACGTCTCGGCCGGCCCGCAACCCGCTATGGATGACCTGACCGACACGCAGCTGCACCGGCTGGATCCGCTGACCGGCTGTGGCAATCTGCTGGGGTTCCTGGACTGGCTGTCCGCCTGGACCCAACGCCGCCCGGCCACGCCGGCCTCGCTGCTGGCGCTGGACGTCAACCGCTTCGCGGATTTGAACGCCGCGCGCGGGCACGCGCAGGGCGACGCCGCGCTGCACTGGGTGGCGCTGGTGGTGGCCGACGCCGTCGCCGCGCCGCTCTTCCGCACCGGCGGCGACGAATTCGTGGTGGTGCTGGCCGACGCCGACCTGCCCGCCCATGTGGCGCTGAGCGAGCACCTCTTCGCGCGCCTCAATCGCGAAGCCGGGCGCGTGGGGCTGGGCCAGCCGGCCGTGACCGTGGCCGTCGTCCACTACACCGGCCGGCACAGCGTCTCCCTCGGCCAGGTCCTGAGCCAGATCGAGTCCGCCCTGATCGCGGTCAAGCGGCAAGCCGACCGGCCGCCGACCGCCTTTGACGCGGCGACGTTGGAGCCGCCGCCCCAGCCCGAACGCCTGCTGGATCACGTCCTGCAGCGCATGCTGGACCTCGGAGCGCGGCTGGACGAATCGCACCGCCTGGCCCTGAGCGATCCGCTCACCGGCCTGCCGAATGTGCGCGCCGCCGCACAGCGCCTGGAGGCCGCCGCCGGCTCTGCGCGGCCGCTGGCCGTGCTGCTGCTCGACGGCGACTACCTGCGGCTGTACAACGACCTGGGCGGCTACGCCGCCGGCGACCGCATGATCCAGGATCTCGGCCAGACGCTGCAAAGCCAGCTGCGCCCCGGCGATTTCCTGGCGCGCTGGCGCGTGGGCGACGAGTTCCTGGTGCTGCTGCCAGACACCGGCCTGGACGGCGCGCGCACGGTCGGCGAGCGCTTGTGCCTGGCCGTGCGCGAGACCTCGCGCGGCTGGCTGCGCCCGGTGAGCGTGTCCATCGGCCTGGCCGCCCGCCCGGCCCACGGCGAAGCGCCGGCCGCCCTGCTGGCCGCCGCCGAGGCGGCCAAGGACGAGGCCAAGGCCCAGGGCCGGGACCGGCTCGTCGTCGCCCCGCTCCCGCCGCGGCCCCACCCGACGCCGGAGGCCCGCCCATGACCGACCGCCCGTACGCCGCCCGCCCCGCCGCCGAATTCAATTTTCAGTTCATCCGCTACGAGAAACACGCCTACCGCGCCACGCTCACGTTCAACCGGCCGGAGGTCCTCAACTGCGTCAACGGGCCGCTGCTGCAGGAGTTGAACACGGCGCTGCGCGACGTGCTCTACGACGACGCCATCGCGGTGCTGGTGCTCACCGGCGCCGGCGAGCGCGCCTTCTGCACGGGCGCCGACCTGAAGGAGCAGCAGCAGTTCCTGGAGCGCCCGCGTGACTACGCCAAGTGGATGGCCGACTTCATCGAGTGCCATGACCGGCTGCGCAACCTGGGCAAGCCCACCCTCGCGCGCCTGAACGGCCTCGTCGTGGGCGGCGGCAACGAGTTCAACCTGAGCTGTGACCTGGCCGTGGCCGCCGACGATATCTACATCCGCCACGTCGGCCCGAGCCACGGCAGCGTGCCGGCCGCCGGCGCCACTCAGTTCCTGCCGCTCATCGTGGGCGACCGGCGCGCGCGCGAGATCCTGTTCCTGAACGACGAGATCCCGGCCCGCACCGCGCTGGAGTGGGGCCTGGTGAACCAGGTGGTGCCGCGCGCCGAACTGGACGCCGCCGTGGACGCGCTGTGCGCCAAGCTCTACCGCAAGCTGCCAGAGGCCCTGCGCTACACCAAGCAGCAGACCAATACCTGGCGCGATTTCATCTGGGCCATCACCATCGGCCATGCCCGGGATTGGCTGACCGTCCACAACACCGCGCCGGAGACACTCCTGGCCGAGCGCGCCTTCCTGGCCAAGCAGCGCCCGGATTACGACGCTCTGCGGCGCCGGTACGCCGAAGACCGCAGCCCGGAATACCTGTGGGGCGCACCGACGCGGACCTGTCCGCAGTGCGGCGCCCAGAACCTGCCGGCCCAGTTCGCGTTCTGCGGGCAGTGCGGCGGCGCCCTGTAAAGCCTCCGCCGTGCGCGCGCCGCGCCGCAACCTCATCCGGCTCGCCGCCGTGGCCGCGCTCGGCCTGGCGGCCATACTGGGCCTCACCTGGCTCCGCCCGACGCTGGCGACTCTGCCGCGCCTGGCCCGCCTGCGGGCGTATCTGGCAGACCCCGGCGCGCACCCAGACTGGCTGCTGCGCGCCGGCGACCACTGCGGGGACGCGCCCTTCCAGATGCCCACGGACGGTTATCTCGGCTTTGGCTACGGCGACTCGTGGCAGCCGGGCCATCGCCACACCGGCTTAGACATCTTCGGGCCGCAGCCGCTCGGTCAGACGCCCGTGTTCGCGGCCTACTCCGGCTATCTCACGCGCCGGCCGGACTGGAAGAGCACCGTCATCATCCGCATCCCCAGCGACCCGCTCGCGCCCGGCCGCCAGATCTGGACTTACTACACCCACCTGGCCGGACCGGACGGTGCCTCCTTCGTCAGCGCGGCGTTCCCAGCCGGGACAGTGGAACAGTTTGTGGAGGCCGGGACGCTGCTGGGCTATCAGGGCAACTACTCGGGCGAGCCTGGCAATCCGGTCGGCGTCCACCTGCACTTCTCCATCGTGCGGGACGATGGCCAGGGCCAGTTCCTCAACGAACTCCTGATCGCCAACACGCTCGACCCGTCGCCCTACCTGGGCGTGCGCGCCGGCGTCTACGCCGATTGGTCGCAGCCGATCGTGTGTCAGCCGTGAGGCTGCTTTACGCCTCGCCCGCCAGGCTCTACAATTAGCGTCACCCTGGCAGACGCGACAACTTGGCTCCGTCGCGCACCGGCTGAAGGAGGCCGTCATGCTCCCGCCCCACCAGCTGGCCCGCTTGGTTGAGTTCGGCGAGGCGCGCGCCTACGCCGACATGTTCCGCCACGCGCCGCCGGGCTTGCACCTGCGCGTGGAGCAGATCGGCCCGGCCATCGCCCTGATCGCGCCCGATCTGCCGATCCTGCTCTTCAACCGCGTGATCGGCCTGGGCCTGGACGGCGCGGCGACGCCGGCCGCCGTGGACGCGGCTGTGGCCGCCTATCGTTCGGCGGGCGTCAAGCATTTCGGCGTTCAGCTCAGCCCGGCCGCGCAGCCGCTGGAACTGCCGGATTGGCTGCAAACGCGCGGGCTGGCGCCCACCAGCCGCTGGGCCAAGGTCTATCGCGCCGCGGAGCCGGACACGACGGAAACGGCGACGACCCTGCGGATCGAGCGCATCGGCCCGGACCAGGCCGCGGCCTTCGGGAGCGTGGCCTGCACCGCCTTCGGCCTGCCGCACTTCCTGCAGCCCTGGCTGGCGGCCGGCGTGGGCTGGCCGGGCTGGCATCACTACCTCGCCTACGACGGCGCTCAGCCTGTGGCCACCGGCGCGCTCTACGTCAACGGCGAGGTCGGCTGGCTGGGCATCGGCAGCACCCTGCCGACTCATCGGCGGCGCGGCGGACAGGGCGCGCTGCTGGTCCAGCGCATCCAGCAGGCGGCGCAGTCGGGCTGCCGCTGGCTGATCACCGAGACCGGCGAGGACACGCCCGCTCAGCCCAACCCGTCTTTTCGCAACATGCTGCGCACCGGCTTCCTGCTCGCTTATCAGCGCCCGAACTACATGGCGGGGTGAGGGCGGCCTTAGCCGGCGGCCTTAGCCCGGGGCGTTTGCCCGCCGCGCCAAAGCCGCGTAAAGTGGGGCCGGTCAGGAGACAGCCTGTGACTCAACACCATGACGTCCTCATCGTCGGCGCCGGCCCGGCCGGGTCCACGCTGGCGGCCTTCCTGGCCGCGCAAGGCTGGGACGTGCTGCTGGTGGACAAGGCCGAGTTCCCGCGGGACAAGACCTGCGGCGACGGCGTCTCGCCGCGCGCGCTGCGCGTCCTGCGCCAGATCGGCGCCGCCGAGGCCGTGCTGGCGGCCGGTTTCCACATCGGCCAACTGCGCCTGTTCGCGCCCAACGGCGACTCGTTCGTGTGTCCGATCCCGGGGTCCGACGAGCTGCCGGCCTACGCCCTGGTCCTGCCGCGCGTGCACCTGGACGACCTGATCCGCGGCCGCGCGCTGGCGGCCGGCGCCGCCTTCCAACTGGCCACCGTCACCGAGGTGCTGCGCGACGGCGATCGTTACACCGGCGCGCGCGCTCAAACGCCGGACGGGCCGCTGGAATTGCGCGCGCGGTTGCTGGTCTTCGCCACCGGCGCCGCCACCGCCGTGCTGGAGCGCGCCGGCCTGCTGGCCGAGCCGCCCGCCTACGGCCGGGCCGCGCGCACCTACTACGAGAACGTGCACGGCCTGTCCGACACGGTCGAATTCCATTTCGACTCCGTGCCGCTGCCCGGCTATGGCTGGGTCTTTCCGACCTCGCCGACCACGGCCAACGTCGGCGCCGGGTATTTTGCCCGCGCCGGCCGTCCGCCGCAGCGCGCCACGCCGCGCCAGGCTTTCGACGAGTTCGTGGCCAACCCCTACATCGCCGGGTTGCTGGCCGAGGCCCAGCCGACCGCGCCGATCCGGGGCTACCCGCTGCGCTTCGACTTCCCCAGCGTCCAGCCGGCCGCGCCCGGTTTGCTGCTGGTGGGCGAGGCCTGCGGCCTGGTCAACCCGCTCACCGGCGAGGGCATCGACTACGCCGTCGAGTCGGCTGAGGTCGCCGCCGGCGTGATCGACGAGGCCCTGCGCGCCGGCGAACCGGCCGCGCGCACCGCCAGCCGCCACATCCGCGCCCTGCGCGGCCGGTTCCTGCGCGCCTTCGTCACCATCGGGCGCGTGCGCGACCTGTACTTCCAGCCGTGGGTGCTCAACCGCTTCGTGCGCGTCGCCAACCACAACTTCGACCTCAAGCTGCAGCTGGTCAAGATCGCGCTGGGGCAGGCCGACCCGCTCAGCGCGTTGACGCCGCGCACCTTGTGGCAGGTGGCGCTCGGATGACGGCCGCGCTGCCTTTGAGCGGCCGCGTGGCCATCGTCACCGGCGCCGGGCGCGAGGACGGCCGCGCCATCGCGCTGGCGCTGGGCGCCGCCGGAGCGGCGGTGGTGGCCGTCGACTTGAACCCGGATGCCGTCCAGGCGACGGCTGACGCCATCACGGCGCTCGGCGGCAGCGCCGACGCGCACACCCTCGACCCGGCCTTCAAGCTGGCCGTGCAGACGATGTTGTACACGGTGCTGGAAGTGCGCGGGCGCGTGGATATCCTGGTGAACGCCGCCGCCTTCGAGCCGCGCGCCGACGCGCTGCGCCTGGACGAGGCCGAGTGGAACCGGACCCTGGACGTTAACCTTAAGGCCGCCTTCCTGGCCGCCCAGACCGTGGCGCGCGCGCTTAAGGCTCAGCGCGAGGCCGCCGGCTCGGCGGCCCCGGCCGGCCTGATCCTGAACCTGTTGCGGTCCGGCGCGGCCGCGCCGGCGGCGGTGCAGGCCGCCCGCGCCGGTCTGGCCGCGCTGACGGAGGCGCTGGCCGCCGAATGGGCCGCGCACGGCGTGCAGGTGGCCGCGCTCCCGTCCGGGCCGGAGGCGGCCGCGCAGGCCGTGGCCCGGGCGCAAGCCGTCTGGCCGTGAGGCCTTTCAAGAGTCGTTGGGAGATGCTATGAGTGTCACCGTCCGCATCGACGAGCGCCTGCGCCTGGCGGGCGCGCTGTTGGCCGCCAGCGATTGGCCGGAGTACGAGCAGACCATCAAGGCGTACAAAGCCCATCGCGTGGCGGACGCCGCGCACCGGGCACTGGCCGCGCACGGCGCCCATCCGGCCGTGGCGGCGGCGCGCGCCCTGGCCGGCGCCGGTGAGGGCCTGGCGCGCCTGTACGGCTACGCCCTCAACGGCGATTGGCCGGATGGGCTGGCAGCGTCGGTCGCTGATTTCGCGGCTGCCGCGAACGTGGCCGGATTTCTGGCCGAGCACGCCGCGGACTGGGAGCAAGCTGAGGCCGACGCCCGCGCGGTGCTGGCCCGCGCCGACCTGCGCCAGTTCCTGGTGGAGCTGACCGGCCCACAGAGCCGCGCGCTGGTCTTCGCGCCCAACCTGCTCTTCCCGGGCCGCCAGCGGGTGGCCTGCACCTCACCGGCCGAGATCGTGGTCGCCTCCCACCCGCCCATCGCCTGGGGCACCTCGCACCCGTGGCGTTACAGCGAGCGGCCGGATGAGTCGCTGGCCCTGTTCAGCGAGGCCTTCGCGCGCTGCCTGTTCGCGGAGGCCGGCCTGGCCGAGCGCGCCGAAGTGTTGGGCGCCGCCGCGGCCGTCCTCTTCCTGCGCCAGGCCGAGGGCGCCGACGCCGGCGACCAGTACATGGTGATGGAGAAGAAGGCGCGCGGCCTCAAGACCCTGCCGGCCGCGGTCGCCGCGCTGGAAACGGTGCTGGCCGCCCGCCGCGCCGGAGGCTTCCCGGCCGGGATCGCGGACTACGCCGGCCAGTTGGCGTTTTAGCGGCGCCGCCCCGGACGGTCAACGTTCATGCCCTACACCCTCAACCTCGAAGAAGTGGAAGGCCGCTGGATCGCGCACGTGGCGGATCTGCCCGGCGCCTTCGCCAGCGCCGCGACCCAGGCCGCGGCCATCGCCCAGGCGCCGCGCGCGATCGTGGACTATCTGGCCTGGAGTGACCTCGACGGGCATGGTGGACCGCCCGCCGCCGAGCCGCTGCAGCCGGTCTGCGAAGTGCGCGAGGTCATCCGCGCCTGGGAGTACGCGCCCGACTACGAAGTCAACGCCTTCTTCGCCACCGATCGGCCGCCGCTGACTGAAGACGACGCCGCCACGGCGCGCCGCCTGCTCTACCTCACGCGCGCCGAGTTGTTGGATGCCCATTTAGGCGTGGCGCCCGCCGACCTCGACCATCGCTTCCCGGGCGAAGAGCGCTCGATCAACGACCTCCTGCGCCACGTCGCCACCGGCGAGAACTGGTATCTGGACCGGCTCGGGCTGGCGCACGAGGCCGTCTGGGAGATGGCCGACACGCTCGGGCGCCTGTTCCTGGCGCGCCAGCAGCTGCTGGATGCTTTGCCGCACCTGGTCGGCGACGAGCGCGTGGAGATGGCCAACGGCGAGCTGTGGTCCCCGCGCAAGATCGTGCGGCGCGCCCTGTGGCACGAGCGCGAACACGCCGCGCAGGTCAGCGCCCTGCGCGCCCGCCTGAAGCAGGAGGCCCGCCATGTATGACCGTCACACCACGCTGGGCCTGCTGCGCCGCGGCGCGCACGCGCTCAGCCAGGAGATCGCCCAATGCCCCGCCGAGGCCGTACTGTGGCGGCCGGGCGCCGGCGAGTGGAGCGTGCACGAGGCGCTCACCCACCTGCGCGACGTCGAGCGCCACGTCTTCCGCTGGCGGCTCGAGCGCGTCTGCGAGGCCGAGCGGCCGGCGCTGCCGTACTTCGACGAGGCCGCCTATCACCGCGACCACTGGGACTCCGCCATCCCGCTGGCGCAGCTGCTGGCCGATTGGCTGGCGGACCGCGCCGCCGAGGTGGCGCTGCTGGAGCAGGCGCCGGATTGGGGCCGCGTCGGGCTGCATGAGACCCGCGGGCCGGTGACGCTGGCCTGGCTGGCTGAGTATGCCGTCTTCCACACCTGGGAGCACCTCTCCCAGATCGGGCGCGTGCGCCTGGCGTGGGAGGTCCGCCGTGACTGAAGGCCCGGCCGCGGCCGGCCAGTTGGACCAGATCTACGAGTACCGCACCCGCCTGGTAACGCGCCTGGCCGAACAGCCGGCCGAGTTCGCGGAACTGGTGGCCATCATCCCGGACGCTGAGTGGCACAACCACCGCGCGCCGGACGGCGCCACCCTGCACCAGTTGGCCGCGCACTTCCGCGACGCCGAGGGGCTGGCCTTCTGGCCGCGCGTCCAGCGCATCCTGACCGAGGACTTCCCCCGCCTGGACCCGTTCCCGCACCACCGCTGGTCGGTGGAGGCGCAGTATCGGGCCGATGAGCCCGTGGCCGCCATCCTGGAGTCGTTCACGCGCACGCGCGCCGACGTCGTGGCGCGGCTGCGCCCGCTCGACCCCGTTACCTGGACGCGCGCCGGCTTTCACCCGCCCTCCGGGCCGCGCACCCTGCAGTTCTGGGTGGAGCGCCTGTACACGCACGCCCGCGATCACCTCACCGAGATCCGGCGGCTGGCCGCCACGCTCCCGGCCTGGACCGCTTGGCTGCCCTGAGGCATGACCCACTTCCTCACCGATCCACAGTACCGCACGCTGGTCGCCCTGTGCGATACGCTCATCCCATCCATCGCCCGCGCCGATGATCCGGCCGGTTTCTGGAAACGCGCCGCCGCCGACCTGGAGGTGGCGCGCTGGGTGACCCGCGCCGTGCGCGACCAGCAGGGCGAGGCCCAGCAGCAGGAGTTCAGACAACTGCTCTCCCTGTTGGGCCGGCCGCTGACCACCGGCCTGCTGGCCGGCCAGTTCCAGCCGTTCGCGGACCTGCCGCCGGAAGCGCGCACGCGGGCTCTGCAACGCTGGGCCGTCTCGCCGCTGCCGGCCCTGCGCCGCGCCTTCCAGGGCCTCAAGCGCCTGAGCCTGACCATGTTCTACGCGGTCCTGGATGAGTCCGGCCGCAACCCCAATTGGGAGGCGCTGGGCTATCCTGGCCCGCAGCTGCCCGCGCTGACTGAGCGCCCGCCCAAGACGTTGCAGCCGCTGGCGGTGACGCCCGGCGCGACGCTCAACTGCGACGTGGTGGTGGTGGGCTCCGGCGCCGGCGGCGGCGTGGCCGCGGCTGAGCTGGCCCGCGCCGGCTGGGACGTGGTCGTGCTGGAGAAGGGCGGCTACTTCGCCGAGGCCGATTTCGACGCTGTGGAATTCACGGGGTATCAGCGTCTGTATGAGAGCCAGGGCGTTCTCGCCACGCGGGACCTGGGCGTGGTGGTGCTGGCCGGCGCGGCGCTGGGCGGCGGCACGCTGGTGAACTGGGGCGCCTCGTTCCGCACGCCGGAGCATGTGCGCGTCGAATGGGAGCGCGAACACGCCTGCGCCGGATTGGCCGGGCCTGAGTACACGGCCGCGCTGGACGCGGTCTGCGCGCGGCTGGGCGTCAACGCGGCGGAGGCCTGGGCCAGCCCGGAGGCGCGCTTGCTCGAGCGGGCCTGCGACGCGCTCGGCCTGGGCTGCGGCGTCATCCCCGTCAACCTGCGCGGCTGCGCCACCCCCGAGACGTGCGGCTGGTGCCCGTTTGGCTGCCCGCGCGGCGCCAAGCAGAGCACGCTCAAAACCTATCTGCAGGAGGCCGCCGAGCACGGCGCGCGGATCGTGGTGGAGGCCGAAGCCCAGCGGGTGCTCATCGAAAACGGGCGCGCCGTGGGCGTGGAGGCGGCAACGGCGGCCGGCGCCTTCACGGTGCGGGCGCGCGTGGTCGTCGCCGCGGCTGGCAGCCTGCACACGCCGGCTCTGCTCCTGCGCAGCGGCGTGCCCAATGCCAACCTCGGCCGCTACCTGCGCCTGCATCCTACCGCGGGCGTCGTGGGCGATTACGAGGCGCCGGTGGAACCCTGGCGCGGCCCGATGCTCACGCGCTACGTGAATCAGTGGTCCAACCTGGACGGCCGGCACTACGGCGTAGTGGTGGAGCACCCGCCCGCCCATCCCGGTCTGATCGGCCTGGGCGTGGACTGGCGTTCCGGCGAACAACACAAGGCCGCCATGCTGCGCGCGCGCCACAGCGCCTACTTCATCGCCATCACGCGCGACCGCGACGGCGGCCGAGTGACCGTGGACAAGCGCGGCCGGCCGGTTCTGGATTACCGCCTCTCGGCCTCGGACGGCCGGCATCTGCTGCGCGGCCTGCAAGAGTGCTTCCGCCTGCACGCCGCCGCCGGCGCCCGCGAGATCGGCGGCCCGCACTCCGGCCGCGAGCCTTACCGCGCTGGGCGGGAGGGCGACCTGGAGGCGTACCTGGCGCGGCTGGAACGCGCCGGCCTGGCGTCCAACCAGCTGACGCTTTTCTCGGCCCACCAGATGGGTTCGTGCCGGATGGGCGGGCGGCGCGCCGCGGCCGTGCTCACGCCGCAGGGCGAGAGCTGGGACGTGAGCAACCTGTTCGTCGCCGACGCCTCGGTCTTCCCCACCGCCTCCGGCGTCAACCCGATGATCACGATCATGGCCCTGGCGCACCGCACCGCGCAGGCGGTGAAGGCGCGCCTGTAACCGCGCGGCCGTCGAGCGCCGCCTCTCACGCTTCGGGAGTAACGCGCGTATGCCCTACCAGTTCATCCTCACCGAGACCCGCCGCAACGTCGGCCTGGTGCGCTTCAACCGGCCCAAGGAACTGAACGCCCTCAACAGCGGCCTGATGGAGGAGCTGCTGACGGCGCTGGAGGCCTTCGACGCCGACCCCGCCATCGGCGCGCTGGTGATCACCGGCGACGAACGCGCCTTCGCGGCCGGCGCCGACATCAAGGAGATGGCCGGCGCCACCGCCGTGGACATGCTCACGCGTGACAGCATCGGCCGCTGGGACCGGCTGCGCCGGCTCAAGAAGCCGCTGCTGGCGGCGGTCTCTGGCCACTGCCTGGGCGGCGGCAACGAGCTGGCGCTGACGTGCGACCTGATTGTGGCCTCTGAGACGGCGCGCTTCGGCCAGCCCGAGATCAACATCGGCGTGATCCCGGGCGCTGGCGGCACACAGCGGCTGACACGCGCGGTGGGCAAGGCGCTGGCCATGGAGATGGTGCTGAACGGCCGGCTGCTCACCGCCGACGAAGCCTACCGCTGCGGCCTGGTCAACCGGGTCGTGCCGGCGGAGGCCTGTCTGAGCGAAGCGCTGGCGCTGGCCCAGGCCATCGCCGAGCGGGCGCCGCTGGCCGTGCGCCTGGGCAAGGAGGCCGTCAACAACGCCTTTGAGACGCCGCTGACCGACGGCCTGGCCGACGAGCGCCGCGCGTTTTACCTGCTCTTCAGCACGGAGGACCAGAAGGAGGGCATGGCGGCCTTTGTGGAGAAACGCAAGCCGCAGTGGAAAGGACGCTGATGGCCGCGCGGATCGAGGCGTTGGCCTGCCCCGGCTGCGGCGCGCCCCTGCACCCGCAGGCCGGGCGAACCTTAACGGTCTGCCTGTATTGCGGCGCCACCGTGCGCGTCCAACTGCTGGACGAAGCGCCCGCCCAACTGGCCGTCGAGCGCCAGTTGGCGCCGGCCGACCTGGAGACCGTCCGCAAACAACTGGCGGCCGGCCGCTCGGACTCGGCCCAGGCGCTTTATCGGCAGCTGACCGGCGCCGACGAAGCTGAAGCGCTGGCCGCCATCGAGGATCTCGGCCGCCAGGCGGCGCTGACCGTCATCTTCCGGCAGCTGCTTAACCCGTTGGGCCTGCTGCTCGGGCTGGCCGGCCTGGCCGGCTTGGGGCTCGCGCTAGCGGGCTGGGGCAGCGGCTGGCTGCCCGGCTGGCTGGCCCTGCTCGTGGGCGGGGCGGCCGCCCTGCACCTGACGTTTATGGCCCGGCCGATGCTGACCACGCTGCGCTATCTGCCGGCGCCGATTGCGCCCGCCATGATCTTGAAGCTTGCGCCAATCGGGACGCTCAAGCAAGCCGGCGCCGATGTCTACACGTTTCGCGCCTTGCTGGAAGTGCAGCCGGAAACTGCGGCCGCCTTCCAGGCGGAAATCCCGCTGGCGGTGCGCGAGACCAGCCTGGCTAAGGCCCGCGCCGGCGCCACCGTGCGCGTCAAGTATTTCCCTGGCGACCCTGAGAGCGTGATCTTCTACGACCGGCCCGGCGCGTAGCCCCCTGGCCTGAGCAACAGTTTGGCCGTCTGGCCGGGTCAGCCTCGGGCTGCCGGCCAGACGGCCATTTCTTTTCCGGGTGAAAAAGCCCTCGCGGGCGCTGAGGCTTTCAGCCGCGCGGCTGTCCCTCGCCGGCGGCCGGGTCAGCGTCTGACGAGCGGCAGATATACCCAGGGCGCCAGGCAGGCGGGGTTGGCGTAGACGCTCACCGACGACAGGTGGTTGTCCACGCGCGTCGTGGCGTCAAACCAGTCGTTGGATAGGTCTGGGTCGCTCAACACGAAGCACACGCTGGGGCCGCTCAAGTTCGCGTCGCGGTAGACCCGCACCGACCAGCCTGCGCCGACCTTCAGCGACGAGGTCTGGTCCTCCCACTCCGCGCCGCAGTCGGTGACGTTGAAGTTGTTGACGACGTTCTCGATGCACGGCGCCGGGCCGGTGTAATCGCCGCCCTGGTAAAGCTCGACGGCCTGCGGCGTCGTGCCGTCCAGGTCGCGGATATCGGCCACCACGCCGTCCAGGACGTTGCTGTCGATGTTGATCGTCGTGGCGCCCCAGGTCTCGTTGTGGCCGCCGCTGTACTGGCGCAGCCGCTGCCGGTCCACCCACAAAGAGTTATCCAGACAGGCCAGGTTGAACAGGCTGACGGTCGGGCGGTACTGATAGGGCAGGATCCAGACCGCCGGCCAGACCACGTCCGGCACGGCCGGGTTGCTGACGAAGTCGCTCAGGTAGGAGCGGCAAGTGGAGCCGTAGACGCCGGCCAAGTTGCCGCGCGCGTGCAACTGCGCGGTCCAGCCCGCCATGAAAGACCGGGCGGACTCGCGGCAGGCGGTGTCCCCCTGCGGCGGGAAATAGGCCTCCAGGTCGTAGTACAACACGCTGCCGGTCTTGTCGGCGAAGGTCAGACCCAGCCGGGCGGCCGTCTCGACGGCGGCGTTGGCCTCGGCCACGCCCTGGTTATAGGCGACGGCCGGGTCCGCGCTCATGCGCGAGAGGAAGCCCGAACAGGACGCCTGCGGCCCCACCCAGGTAGGGATGAAGCGCCAGCCCTGCACCGCCAACTGGGCCAGGTAGTCGGCCGTCAGTGTGCCGCAGTTGGCGCGGCTGGAGCCGCCGATATACAGGTTCCAGACCCGGTACGGGCCGTTGGTGATCCAGTCCTGCATCTGCGCCAGGCTGGGCTGGGTGCAGCTGTCGAAGCCCTGGCCGGACATCGTCCGCGTGCGCGGCTGGAGCGCGGCCGATAAGCTGGCCGGCGCGTCGGCCGCCGGCGCAACCTCCGGCGGCGCGGCCGTGCGCGTCACCAGCCGTTCGGCGCCGCCGGGCAAAGCGAGCGCGGCCCAGGTGCGGCCGCCGTCCAGGCTGCGCCCCAGGCGCGCCTCGGTGAGGCAGTCCGCGCCCGGCACGCAGCGCCCGTGCGTCAACAGCGCCCACAAGATGTCGGGCGTCACCGCCGCCAGGTCTGTGATCGCGCCAGCCGGGTTGGCCGCGCCATTGTCCGCCGCGGCCCAGGTCTGCCCGCCATCGGCGGTGACCAGGAAGCCCAGGCGCTCGCCCTCGACAAAAGGCAGAGCGCCGTTGGTGGCCGTGGACAGGACCGGGGCCAGGAGCGGCCGCCGGCCGGCGAGTTGGCCGTCCAACGCGCTGGCGCGCCAGGTGCGGCCGCCATCGGCGGTGGTGTACAGCTCATCGCCGGCGACGCCGCCCACCAGCCAGCCGACCGTGGACGACGCGAAGCGCAAGTGACCGCTGACCGGCAGGCTCGACCGGGTCCAGGTGCGGCCGCCATCGCCGGTGCGGAAGAGAGTCGCCCGGCTGAAGCTGCGGCTGGTGGCGCGCTCCACCAGCAGCCAGCCGGTACGCGCGTCGATGAACTGCAGCGCCACGCGCTCGGCCAGGGCGTCCGGCTCGCCGGCCTGGAAGAGGCTCAGCGCCGCGCGCCGCCAGGTGCGCCCGCCGTCGGCGGTGCGCGCCAGCTCGAAGACGGGTTCGCCATCGGGAGCGGCCGCCAGCAGCGCCAGCCAGCCGGAGCCATCCTCTAGAAAGTGCGCGGCCGCGATCTGGGCCGGCGCCAGGTCCGGGGGCGTCCGGTCTTCCCAGGCCGCGCCGGCGGTCGTCGTCCAGTACAGGCGTCCCTCCAGGAGCAGCCATCCCGTCTCAGCGGAGGCCGCGCCCAGGGCGGTGGGCAGGCCGCTCGGTCCCGTATCCGCGGGCTGAGCGGCGACGGCGGGCGCGGCCAGGCCCGGCGTCGGGAGGCTCAGCGTCAGGGCCAGGAGGATTGACAAGCAGTCGCGCAGGGATGAGATCACGGGCGTCTTCATTAGGCGGCCATTCTGGCCGAGGGAGACCCCTCTGCCCAGAGGCGGCGGGCGCGGCCAGGTTAGAAATGCCGGCGGCCGGCGCCGTTAGGACGCCGGGTTGTTCGGCGGAGTTCCCGTTTCCGGGCCTGTGCTGAAGGCCATCGTGTACAGGTCGAAGTAGCGTCCGCGCCGCTCCAGCAGTTCGGCGTGCGCGCCGGCCTCGATGATGCGGCCGTGATCCATCACCACGATCTTGTCGGCCTTGGTGATGGTGGACAGGCGGTGGGCGATGACGAAGGCCGTGCGGCCCTTGAGCAGGCGCTCCAGCGCGGCCTGGATCAGGCGCTCGGTCTGGGTGTCCACGCTGGAGGTGGCCTCGTCCAGGATCAGGATGCGCGGATCGGCCAGCAGCGCGCGCGCAAAGGACACCAACTGCTTCTGGCCGCCCGAGAGGATGGCGCCGCCCTCGCCGACCTTGGCCGCGTAGCCGCCGTCGAGCTCGCGGATGAAGGCGTGCGCGCCCACGGCTTCGGCGGCGGCCTGGATCGCGTCCGGCGGGGCGTCCAGGCGGCCATAGGCGATGTTCTCGCCGACGGTGCCCGAGAACAGGAAGGGCTCCTGCAGCACCACGCCCATCTGCTGGCGCAGCGAGTCCTGCGTCACCGTGCGCACGTCGTGGCCGTCGATCAGCACCGCGCCCTCGGTCACATCATAGAAGCGTGAGAGCAGCTTCACCAGCGTGGACTTGCCGGCGCCGGTCTCGCCCACCAGCGCGATGGTCTGGCCGGGCTCCACGCGCAGGTTGATATCGCTCAAAATCGGCACGCCGGCCCGGTCATACTTAAAGCCGACGTCGCGAAACTCCACCGCGCCGTGGATGGGCGGCAGCGGACGCGCGTCCGGGGCGTCGGCGACGTCCACCGGCGTATCCAGGAGTTCGAAGACGCGCTCGCTGCTGACCATGGTGGCCTGGAAGGTGTTGTAGCGCTGCGAGAGGTCGCGGATCGGGTCGAAGAAGCGGTCGATGTACAAAGCAAAGGCCACCAGCGTGCCGGCCGTCAGGTCCGGGACGGGCAGGCCCAGCACCTGGCCGGCCGGGCCGGCCAGCACGGCGCGCCCGCCGACGTACAGCACCAGGGCCAGCGCCAGGCTGCCGATGAAGTCCACGGTCGGGAAGAAGATGGACGTGATCAGGGCGGCGTAGTTGGTGGCGGTGAGCAGGTTGCCGTTGACCTTCTCGGCGAAGATCTGGCGGTTGAGGTCCTCGCGGCTGAAAGACTGGACCACACGCACGCCGACGATGTTCTCGTTGAGCACGGCGTTCACCCAGCCCACGGCCGAGCGCACCTTGCGGTAGCTCTCCCGGGCACGGCGCCGGAAGATCTCGGTGGCCCCGGCCATGAGCGGCAGCACCAGGAAGCTGAGCAGCGAGAGCTGCCAGTTGAGCGCGAACATGGCCAGCGTGATGCCGAACAGGTCTAAAAAATCGCGCGCCACGGCGATGATGGCCCAGACGATGAACTCGCGGATGGTGGAGACGTCGTTGACCAGACGCGAGACCAGGCGCCCGACGGCGTAGCGGCTGTAGAAGCCGAGCGACAGCGCCTGCAGGTGCGCGAACAGGCGCTGGCGCAGGTCGTAGATGATGCTCTGGCCGGTGGTCGACATCAGCCGGATGCGCAGGAAGGTGCCGACCCAGAAGGCGCCGGCGGCCAGCCCGTACAGGCCCACGGCCTGGCCCAGCCGGGCCGCGTCGCCGCGGGCGATGCCCTCGTCCAGGGCGATCTTGATCAGGTACGGCCCGGCCACGTAACCGGTCATGGCCACCGTCATGCACAGCAAGGCGGCCAGGATGCGCCAGCGGTACGGCGCGATGTAGGTCCACAGCCGGCGCGCGATCTGCGGGTCATAGGCCTTCCCCAGGATGTCGTCGTCGGCGTTGGGGTTGGCGGGCGGCTGGGCTTTGGGGGCGGTCTGTGCTTTAGCGGCCATCGGCGGTTCGGCCACAGAGACACCGAGACGCCGAGCGCCTCGAGCCTCCGTGGAATCTCCGTGTCTCCGTGTCTCGGTGGTGCATTTACTTCAGCGCGCTCGGCCGGAGCGGCTGGGTGGCGGGCTGGACGTGCGTATCCGGGCGCTCGGCCTTGGGCTGGCGGTCGCCCGCCGCTGGCGCCCCCGGTTCGGGCGGTTCATCCAGGAACAGCATCTCTCGCTGGAACTGCTCCTGGTCCTTGAGCTGCAGGTTGTAGATCTCCTGGTACAGACCGGGCGCGGCCACCAGCTCGGCGTGCCGGCCGCGCTGCACGATCCGGCCGCCGTCCAGCACCAGGATCAGGTCGGCGCGCTTCACCGTGGACAGGCGCTGGGCGATGACGAAGGTGGTGCGGCCGCGCATGAGCGTGTCCAGGGCCTGCTGGATCAGGTACTCGGTGCGCGTGTCCACGCTGGAGGTGGCGTCGTCCAGGATCAGCAGGCGCGGGTCCATCAGCAGCGCCCGGGCGATGGCCACGCGCTGGCGTTGGCCGCCGGAAAGCGTGACGCCGCGCTCGCCGACCACCGTGGCGTAGCCGTCCGGGAGGCCCAGGATGAAGTCGTGGGCGCGGGCCGCCTGGGCCGCCGCCACGATCTCAGCCTCGGAGGCGTCCGGCCGGCCATAGGCGATGTTCTCGCGCAGGGTGGCCGAAAACAACAGCGAGCTCTGCAGCACCAGGCCGATCTGCGACCGCAAGGACTTGAGCTCGACGCCGCGGATGTCGTGGCCGTCGATGAGCACGTGCCCGGCGGTGGGGTCGTAGAAGCGCGGCAGCAGGTTGATCAGGCTGGTCTTGCCGCTGCCGGTGGGGCCGATCAGGGCGATCACCTGGTTGGGCTCGGCGCTGAAACTCACGGCGTGGAGGGCGCGCTTCTCGCCGCGATAGGCGAACGAGACCTCTGCAAACTGCACGTGGCCGCGCACCGGCGGCAGCGCCGGCGCGCCCGGCGCCACCGTGATCTCCTCGGGCACGTCCAGGATCTCATACAGCCGCTGCCCGCCGGCGATGGCCTCGCCGGCCGCGCCGATGGCGAAGCCCAACTGCTGGGTGGGCGCGGCCAGCAGCAGCAGGTACGCGTTGAAGGCCACCACCTCGCCCAGCGTCATCGCGCCGGCGATGACCAGGTTGCCGCCCAGCCACAGCACCAGCGTGGTGGCGATCATCACCAAGACCGTCATCGTCGGCAGGTAGGTGCCCCAGGTGCGCACGATGGTGATGCGCGCGGCATACAGCTCGCGGTTGGCCACGTCGAACTTGGCCACCTCGTGCGCGCCGCGCGCGAAGGCCTTCACCACCTGCACGCCGCTGGCGTACTCCTGCACGGCCGAGGAAACCGCGCCCAGGGCCTGGTCTACGCGCAGGAACATCGGCTCGACGATGCGGCCCAGCCGCAGCGAGATCAGCACCAGCACCACCAGCGGCGCGGCGCTGATCAGGGCCAGCGTCGGGCTGGCGCGCACCAGCAGGACGACCACGCCGCCCAGCAGCAGGATCAGGTTGAGCAGGTCCAGGCCGCCTTGCCCGAGGAAACGCGACAGGGCGCTGACGTCCTCGGTGCAGCGGCTCATCAGCTGGCCGGTCGGCATCTGGTCGTGGAAGCCGAAGTGCAGGCGCTGGATCTTGTTGTACAGGGCGTTGCGCAGGTCATAGCCGGCTTGGTTCACCAGCCACTCGCCCAGGTAGCGCCGGAAGAACGCAAAGACCGCGCGCAGCAGGCCGATGGCGACGATCAGCCCGGCCGCCTGGGCCATCACCGTCACGCTCTGCGTGCGCAGGCCGTCGTCGATGACGTACTGGATGATGCTGGGCGTGATCAGGCTCGTGGCGGTGACGCCGAGCAGGCAGACCACCAGGGCGAGGACGTGCCTCAGGTAGCGGCGCTGGGATTTGAGGAAGCGTAACAGGATCGCCATAGAGGGGCTCCCGAGGGGAACTGCCATTGTACCGCAAGGGTGGACCCGCCGCCCGGAGCTATGAGTCAGGGACGCTCAGCGGCTGAATAAGTTGGACCAAACCAGGCTCGGCCATTTACGCCGGCGGGGAAGGCGGGGAGGCCGGCTCGAGGCACGCGGCCGGCCTCACAGGCGCGGCCGGCTGAACTCCACCAGCGAGACCAGGAGCGCGGCTAGGGCCAGACCCAGACCCAGCGCCAGCACCGGCCAGAGGCGCCCCAGGTCCAGGGCGTAGATCAACGCCAGCGTCTCAAAGCGCAGGCGGGCCGCGTAGACATCGGCTGTCGGCGGCAGCAGGCGCCAGAACCAGACGGCCACCCCGGACGCGGCGAGCACGAACAGGCTCAGGGCGTAATCCAGCCACTCCAGCCGAAAACGGGGGCGCGCGGTCTGGGTCAGCCCGTGGATGCGCGCCAAAACCGCTGGCGCCAAGGCCGCCGGCGGCTGGGCCAGCGGCTGCCCGCGCAGGGCGGCCTCGATCTGGGCCTGAGCCATCCGTTCGCGGTCAGCGGTCATCTGCCTCACCCTCCTCGTACGCGCGCAGCGCCTCGCGCAGACGCGCCCGCGCGCGAAACAGGCCCGTCTTCACCGTGCCGAGCGGCAGGCTGGTGATGCCCGCAATCTCGTCGTAGGCCAGCCCTTGCTGGAAACGGAGCGAGATCAACAGTTGATAGCCCGCCGGCAGGCGCTCGATCGCGTCTTGCAGCCAGGCCCGGCGCTCCTGGTCTTCCACCCCGGCGGCCGCCTCCGCGCCGGCCGGCGACTCGTCCGGGATCTCGCCGATCTGCTCCTCCCCCAGGGCGTTCAGGTCGCGGCGCAGGCCCGGCAGGCGGTTGTAGCACAGGTTGGTCACGATGCGGTACAGCCAGGTCCCAAAGCGGGCCTGCCCGCGAAAGTGGGGCAGCGCCAGCCAGGCCCGGACAAAGGCCTCCTGGGCCACGTCCTCGGCTTCCTGCGGGTGGCCGAGCACGCGCAGGGCCAGGTGATACACGAAGCGTTGATGCTCCAGCACCAGCCGGCCAAACGCTTCCGCATCACCCGCTTGCGCGCGCTGGATCCAGACACGCTCATCCGCCTCCGCCACACAGCCTTCCTTATCCGGTTAGACCGGCCCGGCCCGGAAAAGTTTCACTGAGGTACTCCGCGCCGCCGGCCCAGGTTCAGCCGCGCCGGAGGTGAAACTTTCCGGCCGGCCGCCGGTCAAACTGAGCAAGACGGGACAGACAACCAGGAGGCAACGAGATGCGATATCGACGCGGGCTCATCTTCGGCTTGAGCGCGGCCCTGCTCGGGGTCTGCGGGCTGATGGTCGGCGCGGTGGCCCTCAGCCTGGCGCAGTTCACGCGCGATGGCGTGCGCTTCCAGGCCTTCTCCTTTGACCGCGTCTCGGCGGAGGTCACCGAGGAGCGGCGCTTCACGCTGGGCGAGCCGGGCCAATTGGTGGTGGACAACGAGGGCGGCGCGGTGACCGTGCTCGCCGCCGACACCGACGAGATTGTCGTTTCGATGCACAAGACGGCCTGGGCCGCCAACGCGGCCGCGGCGCAGGCCGACCTGGACGCGCTGCAGGTGAGCTTCGACCAGCAGGGCGACCGCCTGACGATCCGCTACCAGCAGCCCAACCAGGTCGTCGTCGTCGGCTCGACGCGCTCGGACACGGTCGCTCTCACGCTGACCGTGCCCCGCCAGATGGCCGTCGATCTGCGCTCCAACTTCGGCGATGTCCGTCTGGAAGGCGTGACCGGCACGGCCATATTGAAAACCGACTTCGGCCAGATCACGGTGGCGGACACCGCCGGCGCGCTGACGGCGCAGACGAACAGCGGCGCGGTCACGGCCCGCCGCGTGCAGGCGGGCGAAGGCGCCATTGAGCTGCGTTCTGATTTTGGCGCCGTCACGCTGGAGGACGCCGCCGCGGGCAGCCTCGGCCTGCACACGTCCAGCGGCAAGGTGACGGCCACTCAGGTGACGGTGCCGGGCCAGGTCAGCGCCGACACCGATTTCGGCGCCATCACGCTGAGCGCGGTCAGCGGCGCCGGCTATGATCTGCGGACCAACAGCGGCGACATCACCGTGACCGGCGCGGCCGGCCCGCTGCTGGCGCACACGGACTTCGGCGACATCGCCATCACGGACGCGCTGTCCGTGACGCTCGACCTGAAGACCAACAGCGGCCAGATCGACTTCGCCGGCTCGCTCGGCCAGGGGCCGCACACGGTGAAGACCGACTTCGGCGCCGTGACGCTGGCGCTGCCCGTGGACAGCGCGCTGACGGTGGAGCTGGGCACCGACTTCGGCCAGATCACGACGGCCTTCCCAATCCTGGTCACCGGCGAGCTCAGCCGCCAGAGCGCCACGCGCTTCGAAGGCCCGCTCAACGGCGGCGGCGAACAACTCACCGTCCACACCAACAACGGCAACATCACCCTGGAGGTTCTCAAATGAGCGGCGACTTGATCCCGTGCCTGGGTTTTCTGGGCTTCTTCCTGATGCTGTTCACTTTCATCGCCTTCAACCGCTACCTGGCCTACCGCGAGACGATCGCGCTGGCCGAGAAAGGCCTGGTGCGCCCGGAGCGGCTGCGCGGCGACGGCAAAGGCGCGCTGCGCTGGGGCATCCTCAGCACCGCATTGGGGTTGGCGCTGTGCGCGGGCTGGGTGATCGCGTTCCTGACCATCGGGCGCGCCGAAGACGGCTTCGCGCTCTTCGCCCTGATCGGCCTGTTCCCGACCTTCTTCGGCCTGGCCCTGATCCTGATCTATGTGCTGACGCGCGAGGACAAAAAGCCGGAGTCCAAGAGCGAAGCGGCCGCGCCCGCCGATCCGCCCAAGGCGGAGTGAACGCGATGAGGCGTGGGCTGGTCGGAGCGCTCGGCGCGGGTCTGGGACTGGCGGCGCTGCTGGCGCTCTCGGTCTATCTTCAGCTCGACAGCGCGGCGGCCACCGGCCCGTATGCGGTGGGCCGGACCACGCGGCGCTGGATGGACCCGGCCCGCCCGGAGCCGCTGACCGAGGCCCCCGGCGACTTTCGGGAGGTCATTGCCGAGATCTGGTATCCGGCTGAAGCGGGCACCGGTCTCCCGGCCCCGTACTTTCCGGACCTGGAGCGGCTGGCCTCAGACCTGGCGGCCAGCGGTGAGGTAAGCGCGCTGGAGGTCTTTGGCCTGCGCTACGTCCGATCCAACAGCCGGCTGGAGGCACGCGTCGCCGGCCAGGGCCGCTGGCCGGTGGTGCTGCTCTCGCCCGGCAACGGCACCAATGTCGAGTTTTACGCCGGCCTGGCTGACGACCTCGCCAGCCACGGCTACGTCGTCGTGGGGCTCAATCACCCTTATGACGTCGCCGCGGTCGCCCGTGCAGATGGCCAGATTGCGCAATTCGTGCCCGGGCCGCTGACTTTCGCCGAGCGTGAGCCGTGGGTGGCGGAACGGGTGGCGGTGCGGGTGGCGGACGCGCTCTTCGTCCTGGAGCGATTGGAAGCGCTCGACACGGCGGCCGACAACCTGGCCAGCCGCCTGGACCTCGACCACAGCGCGATCATGGGGCACTCGCTGGGCGGCCTCACAGCGGCGCAGGCCTGCCACGCCGAGCCGCGGCTGCGGGCCTGCCTGAACCTGGATGGCCTCCAGCGCGGCGGGCCGTTCTCCGTGCACCCGGGCGCGCCGCCTCCGGACCAGGCCTTCATGTTCATCACCAAGGAGACGGCCCTGCCCGCGGCGCTCCGGTCCCAGTTCGAGGCGGTCCGCGCCGGCAGTTATCGGGTGGTCCTCACCGGCGCCCACCACGACAGCTTCACGGACGGCCCGCTCTTGACGCCCGCGCTTCTGCCGGTTGCCGGCGAACCCGAGCGCCTGCTGGCCCTCACCCGGACATACTGCCTGGCCTTCCTCGACCAGACTCTGAAGGGCCAACCCAGCGCTCTCCTGGCCGGGCCGCGCGTGACGGCCGAGGCAGCGCTGGAGGTCTTCCCGGCCAACTGAGCCTCACACCTTCAAGGTCAGCCAGCGCCCGCTCTCAAATCGCCGCCAGAACATGAACGCCCGGAAGCCGAAGTCGATACCGACGGCCAGCCAGGCGCCGAAGATCCCCAGGCCCAACGCCAGGCCCAGCCCGTAGGCGGCCACCAGGCGCAGGCCCCAGATGGAGGCGACCGTGATCAACATGGTCGTGCGTGTATCGCCGGCGCCGCGCAAAGCGCCTGAGAAGACGAAGGACGCCGCCAGCAGCGGCTGCTCCAATGCCGCCGTGCGGATGACGATGGCGCCGGCCGCCAGCACCGCCGGATCGGTGGTGAAGAAGCCCAGGATCGGGCGCTCGAACAAGAACAGAAACGCGCCCATCGCCGACATCACGGCCAGGGCCATCCAGAAGGCCACGTAGGTAGATTGCCGGGCGCGTTCGGGATCGCGCGCGCCGAGCGCCTGGCCCACCAGCGTGGTGGCCGCCACGCTGAACCCCCAGCCGGGCAGGAACGACAGCGCCGTGATGCGCAGGCCGATGCTGTGGGCGGCGTAGGCGGCGGTGCCGAACTGGGTGATGATGCCGGCCAGGTTCAGCAAGGCCACCTGCAGCAACACCTGCTCGGCGCCGGCCGGCAGGCCGATGTTGAGCAGGCGGCCCAGCCGGGCCCGGTCCGGCCGCGGCACCCGCCACCCCAGGCGCAGCGCGCCGCGTCCGCGCAGCAACATCCCCAGCACCAGCAGGCCGCCGACGATCTGGCCGCTGGCCGCGCCCAGCCCCGTGCCCACCACGCCCAGGTTGGGCAGGCCGAACAGGCCGCGCGTCAGCGTCCAGGCCACGGCCACGTTGACCACGTTGACGACGAGCATCACGCCCAGCGGCGCGCGCGTGTCCCCGGCGCCGCGCAGGACGGCGTTGCCCACCAGCAGCACGCCGATGAAGGCGAAGGACGGCGCCACCGTGCGCAGCCAGGCTGTGCCGGCGGTGACCACATCCGGGGCGGCGCCCAGCCAGCGCAGCATGGGCTCGGCCAGGAACCAGCCGGCCGCGGCCGCAGCCAGGCCGAGCGTGCCGGCTAACAGGACTGACTGCCAGGCCAGGCGAATGGCCTCTTCCGGCTCCTGCGCGCCGCTGTGGCGCGCCACCAGAGCCGTGGCGCCCACGCCGACCGCGCCGAACAGGGCCGCCACCAGGTTGAGCACTTGCCCGCCCAGGCCCACGCCGGCCAGCGCCGCCGCGCCCAGGTGGCCGACGATGTAGGCGTCCACCAGGCCGATCAGCGTCACCAACGTCTGCTCGGCCACCGACGGCCACGCCAGCGCCAGGACCCGGCCGGTCACCGAGGTCTGGCTCTCGCGCCCAAACAGGTCACGCGCCCCCGCCCTCAGCCGATAGGGCAGAAAGTGCAGCAGCGACTGTGGGAACGCTGTCAGCGACAGACCGGCCTGGCGGGTATGCAGGTGTGGATCGTCGGTCGGCTCGGCCGGCGCAGCGGCGGCGGGGGTTGGGTCATCCACAGGAGAGGCCATCAGTTTGCCTCGCAGAGGCGCGGCGGGCGCCTATCCAAGTTCACCGGGAAAGCGGCTGACCAAGCGCTAGCGGCCGTCTCCGTTGGCCGAGAGGTGCAACAGCGCCAGGCCCCAGGCGGCCGGACAAGCCAGGCCCGGCATCTGGCCGCTGGTCAGCAGATCCAGGATGGCGGCCCGCGGCACGGTGTGCACGGTCAGGGCCTCGGTGGCGTCCAGGTGCTGCTCGGCCACACGCGTCAGGCCGCGGGCCAGGAAGAGGTGCGCGGCGGCGGTGCCGCGGTTGGTGTCCAGGTGATAGGCGCCCAGCGCCGTCCACGCCTCAGCCGCGTAGCCGGTCTCCTCGCGCAGTTCGCGCTGAGCGCAGGCCAGCGGGTCCTCGTCCGGCGTCTCCAGATAACCCGCCGGGAAGTCGTACACGGCCTGGCCCAGGCCATGCTTGTACTGGCGCACCAGCAGCACCTGTTCGGCGCCGGTCAGCGCCACCACCATGCTGTAGCTGCGCGCCGGTGTGAGCACATAGTCCGGGATGACGACGCCGTTGGGCAGGCGCACCCGCTGGCGGATCACGGTCAGCCACGGCGAAAAATCGGCGACGGTTTCAGAGGCCAGGACTTGCCAGGGTTGCGCTTCAGACATGGGTTTCCGGCGGGCCGGCAGCGGTCAGTAGGGCGATGGGACGGTGAAGGGGACGGTGCGCTGATCCACGATCTGCCGCTCATCCAGCTGGTCGTCGCTGGCCAGGTAGAACAGGGCCAGGTGCAAGACGTGCTCGCCGCGCGGCTCCGGGCCGCGCAGATGCAGCGTGAAATCAAAGTCCTGCTCCATGGCCTCGATCAGGCTCAGCGCGCCGACCACGTGGCCGTCGGCGTTGGTGACCCAGGCGTCCACGTTGGGCCGATCCACGAAGGGCGGGAACTTGAACTGCAGCTTGACGCGCCGGCCGTCGGCGTAGGGCTGCACGGAGACCGCTTCGAAGCGCATGTCCGCGCGCGCCACCGGTGTCGGCACGTCTTCGGGATCGTCGTAAAGGGGCAGGTCCGTCATGCCGACGATTATACGCTACGGCTGGACGTCGATCTCGAACAGGGCCGTGAGCGTATTCTGATACGTCCATTCGGCCAGCACCTGCAGGCGATAGCGGCCGGCGGCCACCGGCGCATACGCGGTGCGGTCAGACGTCGGCGTGAGGGCGGCGGCATTGTGGGGGACGCCGTTGCCGTCCAGCTCGGCCACCCACAGCGCGGCCGGCCAGGCGGCGCCGGTGATGACGATCTCGACTTCGTCGCCGGCCGGGACGCTGAGCGGCGGGCTGGCGCTGCCCGCCGCGCCGCCGCTCTGGGAGGCGTTAGCGCTGCGCCAGGTGTACGTCAACTCCACCGGCAGCGCCTGGCTGCCGGCATATTCCAGGGTGATTGTCGGGAGGACCGGCGTGGGCGCCGGTCCGGGCTGAGCGGGGCGGACCAGCGGGATGGGCAGCGGGCCGAAAACCACGCACCCAGACAGCGCCGCCGCCATGGCGGCCGCCAGCCACACCCGGACGATGACGCGGACCATGCTGGCATTATAATTCCCCCTGTCTGGTCTGGATTAGCCTCTCACCCTGGAGCCCTATGTCTTCCACAGATCACCTTGAGACCCTGGCCATCCATGCCGGTCAGGAACCGGACCCCTCCACCGGCGCCGTCATGACGCCCATCTATCAGACTTCCACCTACGTGCAGCCGGGCGTCGGCGAGCACAAGGGCTACGAGTATGCGCGCACCGGCAACCCCACGCGCACGGCGCTGGAAGCGTGCCTGGCGGCGCTGGAGGGCGCCCCGCACGGCCTGGCCTTCGCCTCGGGGATGGCCGCCATCGACACGGTCCTCAAGCTGCTCGACCCCGGCGACCATGTGTTGGCCAGCAACGACGTCTACGGCGGCACCTTCCGCCTGTTCGACAAGCAGTACAAGAAGTACGGCATCGACTTCGCCTATGCCGAACTGACCGACCTGGACGCGGTGGCCGCCAGCCTGCGCCCGAATACGCGCTGCGTCTGGATCGAGACGCCCACCAACCCGCGCCTGAAAGTGGCCGACATCGCCGCCCTCGCGGCGCTGGCCCACCGCCACAACCCGGCCATCCGCGTGGTGGTGGACAACACCTTCGCCACGCCCTACCTGCAGCGGCCGCTGGAACTGGGCGCGGACGTCGTCGTGCACTCCACCACCAAATACCTGGGCGGCCACTCAGACGTCGTCGGCGGCGCCGTGCTGACCAACGACACCGCCTGGTACGAGCGCCTCAAGTTCCTGCAGAACGCGGCCGGGGCGGTGCCGGGGCCGCTCGATTGCTTCCTGGTGCTGCGCGGCGTGAAGACCCTGGCCGTGCGCATGGACCGGCACGGCGAGAACGCGCTGGCGGTGGCCCAGTTCCTGGCCGACCACCCCCAGGTCGCGGACGTGATCTACCCCGGTCTGGAGACGCACCCCCAGCACGCGGTGGCCGGGCGCCAGATGCGCAACTTCGGCGGCATGGTCTCGTTCACGCTCAAGGGCGGCGCGGCCCAGGCGCTGGCGCTCCTGAAGCAGACGCGGCTGTTCGCGCTGGCGGAGTCGCTGGGCGGCGTGGAGAGTCTCATCGAGCTGCCGGCCGCGATGACGCACGGCTCCACACAGGGCTCACCGTTGGAGGTGGGGCCGGAGCTGATCCGCGTCTCCGTGGGCCTGGAGCACAAGGCCGATCTGATCGCCGACCTGGCCCAGGCGCTGGCCGCTCTGTGATGCGCGCCGGCCTGGACGGAACGCCGGCCTCGCCAGGAGCGCGTGAGCCGGCCGTTGCCCACGCCCGAGCGCGCCACCTCCCCAAATTGCCTCTTGACTCTCACGCAGCGTGAGGGTTTATCCTCACGGCCATGTTGAGGGTCAGCCGATGCACACTGTCAAGCAACTCTCTACCCTGGCCGGCGTCAGCGTGCGCACACTGCACTACTACGACGAGATCGGCCTGTTGAAACCATCGGCGGTGGGCCAGAACGGCTACCGCTATTACGACGACCAGGCCCTCTTCCGGCTGCAGCAGATCCTGTTTTACCGCGAACTGGACCTGGACCTGCCGCAGATCAAGGCAATCCTGGACGGCCGCGACTTCGACCTGGTGACCGCGCTGCAGAAACACCGCCAGGCGCTGCAGGCCAGGATCGAGCGCTTACAGACCCTGGTGCAGACCGTGGACACTACCATCCTGCACCTGGTGGGCGAGGCACCGATGAGCAAGAAGAAGATCTTCCAGGGGTTCAGCGAGGCGAAACAGAAGGAGTACGAGCAGGAGGCCATGCGGCAGTGGGGCGAAGCCGATGTGAAGGAGTCCATTCAGCTCTGGAACAGCTACTCCAAGGAGCGCCAGGCCGAGATCATGGAGGAGGGGAGCCAGATCTATCAGGACCTGGTGGCCGCCATGGGGCACGGGCCGCGCAGCCCGGAGGTCCAGGCCCTGCTGGTGCGCTGGCACCAGCACCTGCGCTACTTCTACGAGCCGACGCTGGAGGTGCTGAGCGGCCTCGGGAACGCCTACAACGAGCACCCCGATTTCAACGCGACCTTCACGGCCATCCACCCGGACCTGCCGCCCTTCCTGCAGCAGGCCATCGCGCACTACGTGGATGTGCTGGAGACCGAATGGCTGGAGCGCGAACTGGGCCTCCTGAAAGAGTGACCGGGCCCGCCGCGCGGTGAGGTGAACGATGGACAACGACAACGGCCCCCTCCCCGGCGGCCAACCCGCCGAGGCCGAGCCGCGCGCCCGGCCCGTCTTGCCGGGCCGCCTGGTGCCGCCGGGCGGCGCGCGTTCCCTGGAGAACGAGGCCGACGGCCTGGCCCGGCGCCTGGCGCTGTTTGCGGTGGAGACGCCGCGCCGCCGGCTGGCAGACCTGATCGTGCCGGAGACTACGCGCCGCGAGATCGCGGCCCTGCTGACCAAGGTCCGGCACCATCGGCTCCTGTACGACGAGTTCGGTCTGAGCGAGGTGGACCCCTACGGCGGGCGCACGGCCATCAACCTGTACGGGCCGCCGGGCACAGGCAAGAGCTTCGCGGCCGAGGCCATCGCCCAGGCGCTGGGGATGGGCCTCATCCGCGCCAACTACGCCGAAATCGAGTCCAAGTACGTGGGCGAGACGGCCAAGAACATCCAGGCCGCCTTCCAGAAGGCGCGCGAGACGCAGGCGCTGCTGTTCTTCGATGAGGCCGATTCGATCCTGGGCCGGCGCCTGACCAACATCACCCAGAGCACCGACCACGCCGTCAACGTCAGCCGCTCGGTGATGCTGCTGGAGCTGGACCGTTTCAGCGGGGTGACGGTCTTCGCCACCAACCTGGCCTCCAACTACGACACCGCCTTCGTCCGGCGTATCCTCGGGCACATCGAAATGCCGCTGCCGGATGCGGCGGCGCGGGCCCAGCTGTGGCGCGCGCACATCCCCAGCCGCCTGCCCGTGCAGTTGGACGCGGCCGCCTGGGAACGCCTGGTGACGGAGACCGACAGCCTGGCCGGCGGCGACATCCTGAACTGCGTGATCGCGGCCGCCGCCGCGGCCGTGGAACGCGACGGGCCGGCCTGCCGGGTAACGCTGGACGACTTCCTGGCCGCGATCGCGGCCAGCCGGCGCGCCCGGCGCGCGATCGGGACGCCGTCCCAGGCAGGGGCGGCCGCCCGCTGAGCGGTCTCCGCGCGAAAAATAAAACGGCCGGGCGAGTTTGCCCGGCCGTGGCGTTTAACCCGCTGGCTCAGTCCAGGTACGTGTACGCGCCCAACGTCAGAAACTCGGAGAACGTGTCCGGCGTCACCAACTGGTCGAACAGCTGGCGCGCCTGCTCATACTTGCCCTTGGCGAAGACCTCCGGCCCCACCAACGCCTTGATCTTCTCCATCTCTTCCGGCAGCAGCTGGCGGTACAGGTCCAGCGTGATCGGCCGGCCGTCGTCCAACCGGGCGTGCGGGTGGTGCGTCCACTGCCACACCTGGGCGCGCGAGATCTCGGCCGTGGCGGCGTCCTCCATCAGATTGTAGAGGGCGGCCGCGCCCGTGCCGCGCAGCCAGCTCTCGATGTACAGCACGCCGACGTTGATGTTCAGGCGCAGGCCGGCCTCGCTGATCTTGCCGCCGGGCACGCTGAAATCGCGCAGCTGCTCAGCGGTGACGTGCACGTCCTCGCGCAGGCGCTCCTTCTGGTGCGGCTTGTCGCCCAGCTTGCCGTCGAAGACCGCCTTGGCCGTGGGCACCAGGTCCGGGTGCGCCACCCAGGTCCCGTCGAAGCCGTCGTTGGATTCGCGCAGCTTGTCTTCGCGCACCTTGGTGATGGCCACCTCGTTGACGGCCGGGTCCTTGCGGCTGGGGATGAAGGCCGCCATGCCGCCGATGGCGTGCGCGCCGCGCCGGTGGCAGGTGCGCACCAGCAGTTCGGTATAAGCGCGCATGAACGGCACCGTCATCGTGATCTGGGCGCGGTCCGGGAAGACCACGTCTGGGTGCCGGCTGAACTTCTTGATGCAGCTGAAGATGTAATCCCAGCGGCCGGCGTTCAGCCCGGCGATGTGGTCGCGCAGTTCATACAGGATCTCGTCCATCTCATACGCGGCCAGGACAGTCTCGATGAGGACCGTGACCTTGATTGTCTGGCGCGGCAGGCCGAGTTCAGCCTGGGCCAGGTTGAAGACGTCGTTCCACAGCCGGGCCTCCAGGTGGCTCTCCAGCTTGGGCAGGTAGAAGTACGGGCCGCTGCCGCGCTCCAACAGCCGGCGCGCGTTGCGGAAGAAATACAGGCCGAAGTCGAACAGCGATCCGGACATGGGCTGGCCGTCCACCAGCACGTGCTTTTCGTTCAGGTGCCAGCCGCGCGGGCGGACGAGCAAAACGGCCACCTGGTCGTTGAGCTTATAAGTCTTCTCGGGCGTGGCCAGCGTGAGCGTGCGCTCGATGGCCGCGGTCACGTTGAGCTGCCCTTGGAGCATGTTCGCCCAGGTAGGCGAGTTGGCGTCCTCAAAGTCGGCCATGAAGACGTCCGCGCCGGAGTTCAGGGCGTTGATCAACATCTTGCGGTCGGTCGGGCCCGTGATCTCCACATGCCGGCGCTGCAGGTCGGCCGGGATCGGCGCCACCTGCCAGTCGCCGGCGCGCACCGTCTGCGTCTCCGGCAGAAAGACCGGCATCTGGCCGGCGTCAATAGCGGCCTGGCGCTCAGCGCGCCGGGCCAGCAGCTCCAGGCGGCGGGCGTTGAAGGCGCGCTGCAGCTTGACGATGAAGGCCAGGGCCTCCGGGGACAGGACTTCCGCGGTCTCCGGGGTGAGGGCGGCCCGGATCTCGACACCGGGCGGTGGCTGAATGGGGGACATAGGCGAGGTCCTTTGTTGAAAAGTGAACGGCGCCGCGTTGGGCCGTCCGGAAGGCGAGGCAGGCGGACAGGACTCAGTATAGCATGCGGCGGCGCCGCGTTGACGGGCCGCGCGTTCGCGGCGATACTCTTCTCGGCTGCCGCGCGCCGGGCGCGGCGCACACCGCCGGGAAAGCTGGCCGCATGCCCGCCACCCATCCGCGCCTCCTCATCGCCGACGACGACGCCTCGGTGCGCCGCCTGATCGAACTGGTCCTGCGCCGGGAAGGCTACCATCTGACGATGGTGTCCAACGGCCTGCGCGCGCTGGAACACCTGCAGGCCCAGACGACCGACCTGGTGGTCTGCGACCTGCACATGCCCGAGCTGGACGGCTTTCAACTGCTCTCGGCGCTCAAGGCCGTGCCCAGCCTGGCCCCCATCCCCGTCATCGTCGTCACCGCCGCCGGACAGCCCAAGGACGTGGAGCGGGCCCTGCAACTGGGGGCCGCCGCCTGCGTGTACAAACCCTTCGCGCAGACGCAGTTCCAGGCCCTGATCCGGGAGGCGCTGGCTTCGCCCCGATGAGCACCGCCGATCTCATCGACTACACCCTGTCCAGCTGGCAGGCCCTGACCGGCACGCACCTGGCGTACACGCCGCCCACGGACCTGCCGCCGGAGTCGTCCTGGCGCGTGGCCCTCGAGCACGACGGCGAGCCGCTCGGCTGGCTGAGCCTGGATCGGCCCCCGGCGCTGTTCACCGAGGACCAGGCCGTCACCGGGCTGGCGCTGGCCGGGCGCCTGCTCGGCACCGCCCTGGGCGAGCGCCACATCGCCGCCGGCCTGGCCGACGAAGTGCTGGCCGCCTGGAACCAGCTCACCTTCCTGTACGAGATCCTTAAGGTCAACGCCGTCAAGGCCTCGCGCGCCGAGATCGCGGCCACGCTGAGCCAGCTGGCGCGCGGCGTCTTCCGCTGCGAGAACGCCTTCGTCGCCTGGCGTGAGGCGCAGCGCCTGGATTACCGCGCCGCCGAGCCGCTGGCCGGCGAGAAGGTCGAGGCCTATTTCGAGCTGCTGGAGCACAGCGCGGTGGTGGTGATCAACGACAGCGCGCCGAGCTTCCTGGGCGCGCGCGTCCCGCTGACGGCGGCCGGCGAGGCCATCCTGGGCATGATCGGGGCCGAGTCGGGCGGGTTCAAGGCCCGCGACCGGCAGCTGGCCGACAGCCTGTCTGAGCAGTTGGGGACCGTGCTGGACAATCTGGCCCTGCAGCAGCAGCTGGCCGCTAACCTGCGCCTGCAGCACGAGCTGGAGATCGCGGCCCAGATCCAGGCCGCCCTGCTCCCGCGCCGCCTGCCGCAGCCGCCCGGCTACGAGCTGGCCGGCATGGTGGTGGCGGCCTCGCGCGTCGGCGGCGATTTCTACGATGTCGTCGAGCTGGCGCCGCAGCGCCTGGCGGTGCTCACCGGGGACGTGGCCGGCAAGGGCATCCCGGCCGCGATGCTGACCACGCTCATCCGGGCCGAACTGCGCGGGCAGGCCCTGGCCGGCGTCACGCCGGGCGAGGCGGTGGCGCGCGCCAACACCGCGCTGGAGCCGGACCTCAACCGGCTGGAGACTTTCGCCACGGCGCTGGTGGCGCACCTGGACGCCGCGGCCCACACGCTGCGCTTTGCCAGCGCCGGGCACACGGCCTCGCTTTACTGGCCGGCCGCCACGGGCCAGCCGGTGGAGCTGCTGAGCACGGCCTTGCCGCTGGGTATCTTCCCGGAGTCGACGCGCGCCGAGCAGGCCGTGGTCATGCAGCCCGGCGATGTGCTGGTCTTATACAGCGACGGCGTCACCGAAGCCCTCAACCCGGCCGGCGCCCTGTTCGGCTGGGGCGGCCTGGCCGAGACGCTGACGGCCGTCCACGCCGCCCCGGCCGCCGAAATCCTGCGCGCCATCCAGCAGGCCGTGGACGCCCACCGGCGCGGCGAACCTCTCAGCGATGACCTGACCGTGCTGGTGCTCAGACGCCGCCGGCCGGCCGACGCCGCCGCGGCGTGGCGGACCTTCGTCTTGCCGGCTGAGACCCGGCACCTCAAGACGCTGGACGACCTGGTCGGCGAGGCGCTGGGCGAGCAGGCGGCCGAGCCGAATCTGACCACGTGGCTGCAGGAGTTCGGCTTGGCCGTGGTCGAGCACGTCACCAACCTGGTGCGCCACGCCTATCAGGGCCAGCCGGACGGGCGCATCTACGGCTTGTTCACGCGCGCCGCCGACCGCTTGACTCTGGAGACGCTGGACGCCGGGCGGCCGTTTGACCCGGCGCGGCTGCCGACCGAACGCCCCCATTACACCCACTGGATGGACCTGCCGGAGGGCGGCTACGGCCTGCCCTTGATCCGCGCCGTGATGGACGAATTCACTTACGAGCGCCGCGCCGCCGGCCATAACTTCTGGCGGCTCAGCCGGCGGCTGCCTACGGCCAGGGCCGGCGGCCGATGACGTATAATGACGCCATGAACTTGACTTCTTCACCCTTGAGCAAACGCCAGGTGATCGTGCACGTCGACGGCCGTCTGGACGCCGAGACCTGCACCGCGCTGAAGCAGGCCTTTCACGACTTCGCCGGCAGCGGTGTGCAGTACGTCACGGTGGAGATGAAGGGCGTCACGTTCATCGACTCGTCCGGACTGTCGGCGCTGATCTCGGGCCTGAAGACTCTGCGCCAGGCGGGCGGCGGCCTCAACCTGGCCGCCGTCGGCCCGCAGGCGCGCACCGCGCTGCGCCTGACTCTGCTGGACACGGTCCTGCCGATCTTCGACACCACCGCCGACGCCAGCGCCGCGCTGACGCCCAAAGAGTAACCGCAACCTCGCCCTCGGCGCCCGGACGGCCCGCCCGTCCGGGCGTTTTTGTTTCCCGCCGCGGCGATCCGACCGGCGAAAGACCCACGCCGCGTCCATCCAAAGCCGGATGCCGTCCCTCCGCGCGGGCGCTATCCTGCTGACACTTTCATCCACCTCTATTGCCCCGTCCACATAAAAGCGATGGGCAAAGGTGTCCGGCCCAAGCAAGGCTCAGGCGGCGCCGATTCATCCTATTCACGTGGACAGGGTACAAGCGGGCTCCTTTGAGGAATGACTCTATGTTGACGACGTCCCCGACGACCACCCCCTTCGCGCAGCCAGCCCTGGATCAGTTGCGCGCGCAGCTCCAGGGCGCAGTGCACGTGCCCGGCGAGGCCGGCTACGACGACGCGCGCCGCGCCTGGAACCTGGCCATCAGCCAGCACCCGGCCATCATCGTCGCCGCGCAGCGCCCCGCCGACGTGGCGGCGGCCGTCCGCTTCGCCCAGGCGCAGGGCCTGGGCGTGGCCGTGCAATCCACCGGCCATGGCGTGGTCCGGCCCGCCGATGGCGCTCTGCTGATCCTGACCGCGCCGATGGCGGCCGTGCGCGTGGACGCCGCCGCCCAGACCGCCTGGGTGGAGGCCGGTGCGCTGTGGGGAGCCGTGCTGGAAAAGGCCCAGGCGGTCGGCCTGGCCCCTTTGCTGGGTTCTTCACCCGGCGTGGGCGTCGTGGGCTACACCCTGGGCGGTGGTTTGGGCTGGCTGGCGCGCAAGTATGGGCTGGCCGCCGACAGCGTGCGCGCCTTTGAAGGCGTTACGGCCGAGGGCGAGCTGCGCCGCGCCAGCGCCGCGGAAAACGCGGACCTGTTCTGGGCGCTGCGCGGCGGCGGCGGCGCTTTCGCCATCGTCACCGGCCTGGAGATCCAGCTTTACCCGGTCACCACCGTCGTCGGCGGCAACCTGATCTACCCCATCGAACTGGCGCGCGAGGTGATCACGCGTTACCGCGCCTGGATCGCGTCCGCGCCGGATGAGCTGACCTCGTCGGTCGTGATCATGAACTTCCCGCCCGTGCCGGACGTGCCCGAATTTCTGCGCGGCCGCTCGGCCGTCATCGTGCGCGGCCTCTACTGCGGGCCGGTGGCCGAGGGTGAGGCGCTGCTGCGCTATTGGCGGGATTGGCGCGCCCCGCTGGCGGACCTGTTCCGGACGATGCCGTTCGCCGAGGTCGCCACGGTCAGCAACGATCCGCGGGACCCGCTGCCCGGTTACAGCTCCGGGGCGTGGCTGCGCGAGCTCAGCGACGACGCGATCACGGCCCTGATCGAATACGGCGTGGCGCGGCCCGGCGTGCCCGGCGTGGTCTTCGCCGAGGTGCGCCACATCGGCGGGGCCGTCGCCCGCGCCGACCGGCGCGCCAGCGCCTTCGGCGGCCGTGACGCCGAACTGCTGCTCAGCGTGATCGGCGTGACCCCAACCGCCGAAGCGCGCCGCCAGGTGGCGGCCCATGTCGCCCAGCTCAAGCGCGCCATGTCGGCCAGCCTGACCGGCAGCGTGTACATGAATTTCCTGGACGGTGATGAATCGCGCGCGCGGACGGCCGACGCTTACCGGCCGGAGGACTACCAACGGCTGCAGCGGCTCAAGATTCAGTACGATCCGCACAACCGCTTGAGCTTCAGTTTCAACATCCCGCCGGCGGCCAACAGCTGACGCGGCGCCCGCCCTGACCGTGTCACAATCGCCCGCTACAGTGACCTCCGGCGGCCACAGAATTTCAGCGTTCCGCCGGAGGTCCACCCCTATGGCTCAGTGTGCTTACGTAATCGGAGTCAGCTCCACCGGGCTGGCGCGCCTGGCGCGGCGCTTCGCGCGGGTGGTCCGGCACATCCCCGGCGATGTGGAGGGTTTTGGACGCGCCGTGGCGCAGGGGGCTGTGATCGTCTGCCCGGTGGAGATGGCGGCCGGCGTCAACGCGCATCCGCACCTGGAGCCGTGGATCCCGGTGCTGGCCGAGCACACAACCGCGCGCGGCGAGCACTGCGGTTTTGAAGCGCTCACGCCGCCGACCCCCGGCGCCAGCACGGGCGCTCAGGCCGCGCCGCTCCGGGCACGCACCAGTTCGGCGATTTCGGCGTAGGTGGGGTGCCGGCCGGTGGCCAGCTTACTGAAGATCAGGTCGCCGTCGACGGCCACTTCGAAACGCCCGCCGCTGGACGGGATCAGGGTCACGGACGCGAGGTCGTGCTCAAACTCCTGGAGCAGTTCGGCGGTGAGACTCACCGCCCGGTCCGTATAGTGTCAGACGGCGCAATACGTGATCGTGATTTGCATGGGTCGGCTTGCTCAAGAAGCGGCGGCGTCCGCCGCCGGCCCGGGCGCGGCCTGCACCGAAACGGTCTCGGCGCCGGTGACGCGTACGATCTCGGCCGGGGTGATGCGCAGCAGCGCGTCGATGGCGCCGCCGCCGGCGAAGACTTCCGGCTGCGCCAGGACCCCGGCTTCCACCAGCGTCCGCAACGGGGTCTTGTGCCCGAAGGGCGGCACGGTCCCCACCGGAAAGCCCGTAACCTCCAGCACCGTCGGCGCGTCCGCCAGTTTCAGCCGCTTGCGCGAGAGGCCGAGGTGATCGGCCACCCGCTTGTAGTCCACGCGCCCCAGCCCGTTCGTCACCACCAGCACCGGCTGGCCGTCGGCCAGAAACAGCACGGACTTAACGATGCGCTCCACGGTGGTGCCCGCCGCGCGCGCCGCCGTCTCCACGGTCGGCGTCGGCTCGGCCAGGCGCACCACCTCGCCGGCGAGGCCGTGCGCCTTGAGGAAGGCGGCGATGTGCTCGGCGTTCACGAGAGGAAGATCTCGGCCCCGCAGTGCGCACACTGCACCACGCCCTGGCCGGCCAGGCTGAGGCCGCCGCCGCAGCGCGGGCAGCGCTGGCCGGCGCGCAGTTTCTGCGCGTCCGCCGAATACAGCATGCCCTCGCGCCAATTCAGATAGCCCGCGAACTCGCCGCGCTTGACCACCTCGTACACCCACTGGCGCAGCAGATCCCGCGGGGCGTTCAGCTCGGCCGCCAGGTCGTCAAACGTCACCTGGCCGCGCGCCTGGACGACGGCCACTAGCTGCTTCTGCTTGGCGCGCAGCGCCGCGTGCGTGTAGACGCGGCCGCGCGGGGCGTCGAACAGGCCCACGAAGCGCTCCTGGCGCAGCAATTGCTCCACCAGGTCGTCGCAGGCGGAGACCGGCAGCCGCAGCTCGGCGGCCAGCTCGGCCAGCGTCACCTCGCCGCGCGCTGTCAGCATCTGCAGCGCGCGCGTCTCGCGCTCCTCGTTCAGCGCCGCGCGCATCTCGGGCGCGGCCCGGAAGGCGAAGTACAGGCCCGGCAGGGACACCAGGCCGCCCAGCGGCAGGCACAGGCACGTGTACGAGAAGACGGCCGTGTCCAGCTGCACGTCTTCGGAGGCCGAGAGGCCGAGCGCGCCGAACAGCCCGCCGACGATCACGGCCAGCGCGGCCAGCAGCCACAGCCCGGCGCGCGGCACGCTGCGCTTCTCCCACAGCGCGGCCGCCATCAGCATCCCCACGCACAGCGGGGCCACCACCAGGCCGACCACGAAACCGAAGTTCTCGGCGAAGGCGCCGGTCTGGCTCAGCCCGTAACCGAGGCCGGCCAACACGCCCAGGAACGCCAGGCCGCCGGCGGCTGACGCCAGCGCGGCCGGGCCGGGGGCCGGCGCCGCCCGCTGCAGCCAGTCTGACCATTTCATGTGAAGGACCGGGGAGCGATGGTGTGATCCGGATGCGGCTCGTCTTCCATGTGCTCGGCGAAGAGCATGGTGAGCACGCGCGGCGCGTTCTTGGTGATGCGCACCAGGCATTGGCCGGCGGCCACGCCCGGCGGCGACTGCATCGCCGCTGTCAGAGCGGCCTTGTCCGCGAAGATCAACTCATGGATCAGGACAATGTCGGCCGGGCCGGCCGGGCCGCCCTCGACGTGGCTGACGACCACGGTTTCCAGGCCCGGCAGTTGATCGGCGAGCGGCACGAACTCCTGCGACCAGCGGTCCATCAAATCCGGCCAGGCTTCGTGGTGGTGGAAGAGCAGAATGAGTTTGTACATGCCTTTTGGGGAGCGCGTCACTGGCCGGTATTATACGTGACGGTCTCCAGCCGCGGCCAATTGAGGATGGCGGTGACGCGCGGCCCCGCCGGCGTGAAATCCAACGTCTGGACCTCGTAGCCCTGCGCCGCCAGCTGCGTCACGGTCTGCCAGTAACGCGCGGCCAACGGATCGTCGAAGCGCAGGCCGGCCGCCAGGACGGCGTCCACCGACTGAAGCAGGGTCTCGGCGGCGGCATAGTCGCCGGCCACCAGCGCCTGCTGGGCGGCCACCAGCATCGCCTCCAGCGCGATGTTCTCGGCCGCGCGCGGCCCGCGCACAAAATCGGCCACGACCCCGCGCTCGCGCGCCGCCGGGCCATCCGGCAGCCAGGCCGTCAAGAAGTAGGCCTCCGGGTCATGCGCCTGCTGATACCGGCGCAGCAGGTCAAACAGCCGGATCGTCAGCCGCAGGTCGTCCGTCTGGGCGGACTCGGCCGGGAACCGGCGCAGGTGGGTGAGCCACTCCTCTTCCAGCGCCGTGAGCGACTTGCCGTAGTGGGCCAGCAGGCCGGCATCCAGCATTTCGGCGTCGTTGGCGGCCGGCTCGAAGGACGCGAGCATGCCCCGGAAGCGCGGCCAGCCGTATTGATCCACCAGGTACTTCACCAGCGCCCCGGCCTCCAGATAGCCGATCTCGTGCTGCGAGCGGTAGAAGTCCTTGGCCAGCGGCGTCAGCGGCAGGTAGCGGTCCAGGCGCAGCAGCGCGGCCGCCCGGCGGTCCAGGTCTTCCGGCTTGTAGTGGCCGCCGGCCACATACACCGCCAGGCCTTCGGTGATCAGCGTCGGGCGCGCGGCCGCAATCTGCCGATCGACGATGTGCGTGCCCTCGTGCGCGAACAAGGTCGGCAGGTCCAGGCCGGCCGGGTTGCGGTCGATATACGTCACCGAGATCTCGGCGCTGGCGAAGCCGCCGTGGCCGAGCAGGCGGCTGAGCAAGGTGAAGGTCACGCGTTCCGGGCGGCGCACGCCCAGGACGGTCTCCACGCGCTCAAAAGCGCGGTCGGCTTCAACCCGGATCTGGTCGATGTCGCGCGCGGCGGCCGTGCCGGTGAGGTAATGGAAGAGGCAGCAGTCGCTCTCGGCCTGCGCCCACTGCGCCAGCGGTTCCGGCATCGGGCGCTGCTCGGCCGGCCGCAGTTCGGCCGTCACGGTGAGCGCATCCAGCGGCGGACCGCCGGCCGCCGACTCCACGGTGACCGTCAGCGTCTGCGGCCCCACCAGGCCGGCCGTGTCCCAGAGCCACCAGAAGGTCGCCTGCGCCCGCCCGCCGATGCCGAACGAGGCGAAGCGTTCGGTGCCCAACAGGGCCGGCGGCGCGCCGGCGCTATACACGCGGACGTAGGCGTCGCTCCAGGCCGGGTCGGCGTTGGCGGCGTCGATGGTCAGGCTGACACGGTCGCCGGAGTAGAGCTGCGGGCCGGGATGGAAGGTGATGTCTCCCGGGCGCAGGCCGAAGCCTGGCTCGGGGGTGGCCGGCTCGGTGGGCCGCGGCGCCGCCGTGGGGGCCTCCACGACCGGCGCGGTGACGCTCAGGCGGGCGGACGGCGGCGCGGTGACGCTCAGGCGGACGGGCGGCAACAGGGTGTTGCACGCCAGCGCCAGAAAGACCAGGAGCGGCAGAAACCGTTTTGTCGAACGCGGCATCCTCAACACCGTTTCCGAACGTCCACTTACCGGCGACAGTAGGCTTCAACAACCTCGTACAGGACGCGCACGCCCCACCCCAGGCCCGCAATCGGGGCGCGTTCGTCGTGCGCGTGGAACAAATTCATGAAATCAAAGCCCGGCGGCAGCTGCATCGGCACGAAGCCGTAAGACGGCACGCCCAGCGGCGCCAGGTACTTGGCATCGGTGGCGCCGGTCATCATGTAAGGCACCACCTGGGCTTGCGGGTCGTGCCGGCGGAGCGCCTCCGCCATCAACTGGTACAGCGCGGTCTGGTGGGAGGTCTCCAGCGGCGGCGACTCCAGGGTGATTTCATATTCCAGGTGCTCGCCCATGACGGCGCGCAGCTCGGCGATGAAGGCGGCCGTATCATAACCGGGCAGGTTGCGGCCGTCGATGGTCACCTCAGCCGTGGCCGGGATGACGTTGGTCTGATAGCCGGCGCTCAGGCCGGTGGGTGTGGCCGTGTTGTGGGTGACCGCGGCCAGCATCGGCTGCAGCGGGTGGTCGGCCAGGCGCGCCAGGGCGGCCGCGGCCTGGTCCGGCGTCCGCAGGCCGCGCACGGCCGCGCCCAGGTCGCCGCCCACCGCCGCGGCGATACTGTCCAGCATGCCGTCGGCCGCGGCGCACAGGTGATAAGCCAGGCCGCGCGCCGCCAGCCGGTCAACAGCGCGCGCCAGCGTGACCACGGCGTTGTCGCGGCGCGGCTGGGAGGCGTGGGCAGGCGCCCCGTGGGCACGCACCTTCATCCAGACCGTGCCCTTCTCGGCCACCTGGATCGGGTAGACCGTGATCCCGGCGAAGTCCATGTTGTAGCCGCCCAGCTCCGTCAGGCCGAACTCGGCCCGCAGCAGGTCCGGGTGGTGCTTCACCAGCCAGGCCATGCCGTACCCGTCCGCGCCGCCGATCTCTTCATCTGCGGTCGCCGCGAAGATCACGTCCCGCTTGAGCGGCACGCCCTGGCGTTTGAGCAGCAGGAACACCATCAGCTGCTGGGCCAGCGACCCCTTCATGTCCACGGCGCCGCGGCCCCAGATGTAGCCGTCATGGATCTCGCCGGCGAAAGGCGGGTGGGTCCAGCGCGCGGGCTCGGCCGCGACGACGTCGGTGTGGCCGTAGAGCAGGAGCGGCGGGGCCTCGCCGGAACCTTTCAGCCGCACCACCAAGTTGCCGCGCCCCGGCGCGGAGGTGAGTACCAGCGGCTCGAGGCCCTCCGCCCGCAGCAGGCCGGCCAGGTGTTCGGCCGCCAGCAGTTCCTGGCCGGGCGGGTTGACGGTCTCCAGCCGCAGCAGGGCCTGCAGATGGCGCACGGTCTCGTCGGTGACGGCGGTCCAGTTAAGTGGCATGGCGTTTCAGCGCGGCGGGTCAGGCCAAGGCTACGGCGCGTGATGGACCGCGTGGGCGGCGTTCAGGCCGGATTCGATGGCGCCCTGGATCCAGGCGTGGCCGAGCGAGGCGTGCTCGCCGGCGAAGTGGAAGCGGCCCTCCGGCGCCACGATGGCGTCGTGCAGCAGTGTCTGCTGGCCGGGGTCGAAGAGCGCGAAGGCTCCGCCCGCGAACTCGTCGTCGTGCCACATCCAGGAGACGCCGGCTTCAAATTCCTGCGTCACCGCCGGATGGACGACGGCGACGTTCTCCAGGGCCTGGTGCAGACGGTCGGCCGGGGCAAGCGAGCCCCAGCGCTGGGCGTCCTCGGCCCAGGTATAGCTGGCCAGCAGGATGCCGCGGCCGGTGGCGCGGCCGTGCTCGGCGTAATACAGGTTGCGGATCGGCAAATCGGTGAGCGTGCCGCCGCCGAAAATGCCGTCGTCGGTCTCCCAGAAGCGCCGCCGGCACTGGAAGAAGATCTTGGCCGAGGCGTCGTAGTGCAGCTGGCGGATGGCGCGGCGCTTGGCGGGCGAGAAGGGCTGCAGCACTTCCACGTGGCGCAGCACCGGGAACGGCACCGTCAGGATGGCGTAGTCGCCGGCCGCCTGGAAGCGCCCGGCCGCGGTCTGGTAGTGGACGACGGCCTGGTCCGGCGTCTGGTCCAGGGCGATCATCTTGGCTCCGAAGCGGATGTGCTCGCGCAGCTCGGGCAGGAACGCATACGGCAGGCGGTCCATGCCGCCCTCCAGCTGGACCATGTGGGTGTAGTAGCCGCCCAGCTCTTCGCGCAGCAGCTCCAGCAGCGACGAGTTGAGCAGCGACTCCTGGTTGAAGAGCAGGCCGAACATCTCGATCATGCCTTCGGACCAGCCGTGGACCTCCAGGAACTCGCGGACCGAGTACTGATCATGGCTGGCGGCGATGGCGGCCCAGCCGGCCGCCGGGTCGGCCTCCACCTGACGCGCCAACGGCCGCAGCGCGGCCTCCCATTGCTGGGCCGCTGTCTTCCCGCGCTCGTGCTCGGCCACCGGGAAGCCCAGCAAAGCGGGGTCGGCCTCGGCTTCGGCCGCGCGCACCTTGCGGCCGTTGAAGTAGTAGTAGGCGCGCGGGTTGCTCATCGTGAAGGGCAGCGGGCGCAGGCCGAACTGCTCCACGTAGGCCATCGTCAGCGCGTGGGCTTTGGGCAGGCGCATGGCGCCGGCCTCCGCATACAGGCCCGGCGCGAACGGTTCGCGCAGCGTCAGGATCCGCCCGCCAAGGCGGCCCTGGGCCTCCAGCACCACCGGCCGATGGCCGGCGCGCAGCAGCTCACGCGCGGCCACCAAACCGGCCATGCCGGCGCCGACGATGACCACGGTCTTGGGCCGCGCGGCCGGGCCGAGGCCGGCGCGGATCAGGGCGAGTTGGTCGGAAGTCTGCATGGCGGCCTCGGTTCACTCGACGGGGCGCAGGCGCGCCACCAGAAACGGCGGGATCTCGGCGTAGTGGGACCAGGACAAGGCGTGCTTACCGGTGCGTTCCGGCTGACGCGGCTCTTCCAGCCCATCCAGGACGAAGCCGGCCTCAAAGCCGGCTTGCAGCAGGCGGTGCAAGGGCCGGTGGAAATAATACTGCGGCGCCGGCTGGCCGACGATGCCGAGACCAAGGTGGGTCTCCGGCGTCAGGTAGCGCGCGATCTTCACGGCGTGGACCGTGGTCAGCTGGCCGTGCTGATCGGTTTCCTCGACCAGGCGCGTCACGCCAGGCGAGGAATTGAAACACGGATGCAGGACCGCAAACACAAAACGGCCGCCCGGCTTCAGCAGCCGCCGGACGGCTCGAAAAAGCGGCTCGATGACGGGC
>ERZ761602.1336-NODE-1336-length-45297-cov-7.006874_pt1 | contig 45297 bp, 33 predicted proteins | sample MGYA00512165_ERZ761602 | MGnify/ENA primary metagenome ERZ761602 (study PRJEB28899, sample SAMN02445085) | bioreactor sludge metagenome | biome: EBPR sludge; isolation source: Thorneside wastewater treatment plant | place: Australia: Brisbane, Thorneside...
GCCGGCACCACCTGCGCCGCCCGAGCCGCCGCTGCCACCTGCGCCGCCCGAGCCGCCGCCGCCGCCTGCGCCGCCCGCGCCGCCGTCGCCGCCCGCGCCACCGCCACCGCCGCTGCCGCCGTGGCCGCTGCCGCCGCCCTCGCCACCGCTGCCGCCCGAGCCGCCCGCGCCGCTCGTCGTCGTGACGGTGCTGCTCGATGTGCTCGTGCTGCTCGAGGTGCTCGAGCCGCCCGCGCCGCCACCGCCGTCGCCGGGATCGACCGGGTCTTCACAGCTCGAGCTCGAGGCGACCAGCGCGAACAGTCCGAGGAGAGGCCACGCGGCCCGACGCAAGCTCACCGATCGACGCTAGCACGCCCTCGCTTCGCGCGAGCGGTCGAGCAGTCGCTGCTCGAACGGAGCGAAGGCTGCGCTTCGTTTGCTCGAAGCGAGCGCGATCGTGCTCCGCGTCCACGCGAATCCCGCGTCGAGCGCGCGCCCGGGCGCCTTGGCATCGCGCTTGCGAAGCGTTGCTTCACCAAGCCTCTCCGGGGGGAAGCACCATGAAGACCTGCACCACCTTTACACTGCTCGCCATGCTCGGCACGCTCGCCGGCTGCTCCGCGCCTGCGGCAAGCTTCCGCGCCAGCGCATCCTGCCTCAGCGCACCGCGCTCGCCCGACGAGATCGTCGTACTGCTCGAGCAAGAGCCCACGCAGCCCTTTCGCGTCGTCGGCGAGCTCGCCGCCAAGAGCCTCGATCCGGTGGTGAGCGTGAAGCTCATGCGCGCCGAAGCCGCGCGCTACGGGCTCGACGGCCTCTACTGGGTCGACTGCTCCACGCACGTGCCCGGCCACTGCACCGCGAAGGGCTTCGTCTACACGCCCACCATGGCTCGCGCCGTCGCGACGACGGCGACGCGCTGAGCATCGCGCTCCGGGCGCTCAGGACGGATCGAAGGCGCGCAGACGGACCTCGAAGGTCGTGCCTTCGCCTTCGGTCGAGCGGACCTCGACGTCGCCGCCGTGCGCGACCGCCGCGCGTTTGACGACCGCGAGGCCGAGCCCGGTGCCCGGGATCACCCCCACGTTGGACCCACGATGGAAGCTCTCGAACAGCCGCTCGCGATCGCACTCCGCGATGCCGATTCCATGATCGGACACCGTGAGAACCAGATCCGCGCCCTCGCGACGCGCCGAGAGCTCCACCGGTCCGCCCGCCGGCGAGTACTTCACGGCGTTCGACAGCAGGTTCGAGAGCACGTGCGTCGCGAGCTTCTCGTCGACGCGGGCCTCGGGCAAGGGTTCGTCGATCGCGAGCTCGACGGGGTGCGCGTCGTCGAAGGTCGAGGCCATCGAGTCGACCACCTCGTGCACGAAGCGGGAGACGTCCATCGGCGCGGGTCGGAACTCGAGCTTGCCGGCGTCGCTCTTGCCGAGCACGAGCACGGCGTCGAGCAGCTCCTTCATCGTGTCCACGGCGCCCTTCACCCGCGCGAAGTGGTCGCTGCGTTTGGCCGGCGTCCAGCGGTCGCCGTAGGCCTCGAGCAGCTCGGCCGACGACAAGATCACGCTGAGCGGCGTGCGGAACTCGTGCGAGGTCATCGACACGAAGCGCGTCTTGAGGTCCGACAGCTCCTTCTCTCGGGCCTGCTCGCGCAAGAGGGCGTCGTTCGCGGACGCCAGCCTGCGCGCCACGAGCGCCTCGTGCTGGGCCTGGCTCCTGTAGCGCTGCACGAGGTCCGCGAGCATGAGCGCCGCCACCGCGGCGAGGCTCAGGAAGATCGCGACGCGGCGCCGCTCGGCCTCGAGCGCCTCGGCCGCGACGGCCTCGCTCGTGCGCGTCGAGAGCGTGGCGATCGCCTCACGACTGCGGGCCACGAGCAGCTCACGCACCAGCTCGGCCACGCGGGGCACGCGCTCGTTGATCGCCTCGGAGTGCATGAGCACCGTCTCCACGTCGTGCACCGAGGCGGCGCCGAACCAGGCCTCCTCGACGGCGCGATGCGCCTCGAGCGCGAGCTCTCGGTGCGCAGCGGTGGGCGAGGCCTCGTGCTGGAGCACCGCGACGAGCAGATCGTTCACGAGGCGCCCGGCGTCGGCGCCCTGCGAGCGGCGCAGCTCGTCGCGCAGCTGTCGCGCTGCCATGGGAAAGATGCGCGCCGAGCTGCGCAAGACGGCGTTCTCCGTCTTGAAGCCCTCGACGAGCGCGGCCTCCTCCCGGTGCGCGAGCGCCGCCGAGCGAGCCGCCTCGCGCAGCGCGACGCGGTGCGCCTCCGTGAGGCCGGGCGGCGGCTCCTGCAGCGCAGCGAGCACCTCGTCGAGCGCGACCACGGAGCGCACGATGTCGTCGTAATGGGTGACGAGCCCCTGGCGCGATTGGAGCACCTGCTCGTGCAGGCGCGTGTCGAGCGCCTGCGCGACCGCGATCTCGGCCCCGTAGCGCGTGAGTTGCGCGGCCTCGGAGCGCGCGCGCTCGGCGAAGACCCACTGCGCCCCGAGCGCGCCGAGGCCGGCGAGCCAGGCGATGCGGAGCACGGAGAGCTTGCGCTTCATCGGGGCGCTCCGGGCTGCTCACCGGTGAGCGCGTGCAGGAAGGCCACGATCGCCGAGACCTCTTCGGTGGAGAGGAACCTGCCGAGCTGGTACTCGGCCATGATCTCGACGGCGTCTTCGAGCGTCGCCGCGGAGCCGTCGTGCAGGTAGGGCGCCGTCAGCGCCACGTTGCGCAGGCTCGGCACGCGGAAGACGAAGCGGTCCTCCTCGCGCTGGGTGATCGCCGCGAGCCCGAGGTCGCCGGGCCCTACCTCGCCGCGATCGGCGAAGTAGTCGCGCAGCACGCCGAGCTTCTGCACCATGTTGCCGCCGACGTTCCTGCCCTGGTGACAGCTCGCGCAGCCGTAGGTCTTGAAGAGGCGATATCCCTGGAAGGCTTGGTCCCCGAGCGCGGCGCGCTCGCCTCGCAGGTAGCGATCGAAGGGGGCGTTGGGCGTGACGAGGCTGCGTTCGTAGGTCGCGATGGCGTCGCGCAGGTTCGCCTCGGTGAGCCCGTCGGAGTAGGCGGCCTCGAAATCTCGCGTGTAGCGCCCGTCGGCCTCGAGCGCGGCCCTCGCCTCGCGCAAGCTCTGGCCCATCACGCGCGGGTTGACCATCGGGGCGTCGAGCTGCGCCTCGAGCGTTCGGTAGTAGCCGTTCCAGTTGAAGCGGTCGGCGAAGGCGAGGTTGAAGACGCTGAGCGAGTTCAAGGCCGTCGGCTCGCGGCCCGGGAGCTGGGAGAGCGGGCCGCGATCGGCCCCGCCGTGATCGAAGTGGTGACAGTCGAGGCAGGCCGCGTCGCCACGCTTCGAGAGCAGGCGCTCTCCGAAGAGGCGCTCTCCGAGCGCGACGCGACGCGGGTCGAGGGCGACGCGCTCCGGGAGAGGCTCGAAGGGGTCCTCGGGCGACGCCGTCGACAGGGCGGGCAGCTCACGCTCCGCGTCCCAGGCCGAGGCTTCCGGCGCGCAGCCGTACACGAGACCCGACACCGAGAGGAGCGCTAGATGCACCAAGCGATTCATCAGGGAGCCTCCCCCTCAACGCTTCCGCGGGCGCGGAAGATCGTATTCGGCGAGGCGGCTCACGAGCGTGCGACGCGACATGCCGAGCAGATCGGCGGCCGCGGTCTGGTTGCCGTGACATCGCTCGAGCGCCTCGACGATGCGCTGGCGCTCGAGCGCGGCGAGCTCGCTGCGCAGCGCGCGATCGTGGCTGTCGGGGCCGCTGCCCCCGTTGGGCGGAGCGACGCGCGAGGAAGGCGGCGGCGTCGAGGCGCGCACGCGGCTCACGAGGTTCGGGGGCAGCGCGTCGACGCCGATCTCGTCGCCCGAGAGCACCACGGCGCGCCCGATGACGTTCTTGAGCTCGCGGACATTGCCTGGCCAGCCATGACGGAGCAGGTGCTCGGCGGCTTCTTGGCTCAAGGTGGGCGTCGCACGGCCCAGCTGTCGGGCGGCGGCCTCCGCGAAGCGGAGCGACAGCGGGAGGATCTCGCTCACGCGCTCGCGCAGCGGTGGGATCGTGATCGTGATGCCGTTGAGCCGGAAGAAGAGGTCGGTGCGGAACTCTCCCCGCGAGGCCTCGCCCTCGAGGTCGCGGTTCGTCGCGGCGACGAAGCGCACGTCGATGGGCACGGGCGTACGACCGCCGACGCGCAATACGCGGCGCTCCTCGAGCACGCGCAGGAGCTTCACCTGCACCGCGAGCGGCAGATCGCCCACCTCGTCGAGGAACACGGTGCCTCCGTTCGCCGACTCGAGCAGGCCCGCGCGCGCCTGGCTCGCCCCGGTGTAGGCGCCGCGTTCGTTGCCGAAGAGCTCGCCCTCGAGGAGCGACTCGCTGATGGCGGCGCAGTTCAAGGCGACGAAGGGGCCCTCGCGTCGAGGGGAGAGCTTGTGGATCGCCTGGGCGAGGACCTCCTTGCCGACGCCGGTCTCGCCGAGCAGGAGCACGCTGAGCAGCGCCTGCGCGGCCTTGCGCGCGAGCTCGTAGACGTCGCGCATGCCGGGGTCGGAGACGACGAAGCTCGAGTCCTGCGCGCTCGCCGGGATCGCGGGCGTGGCGCTCAGCGAGGCCTGGCGCACGATGCGCGCGCGCACCGCCTCGAGCAGCTCGGCGCGCGTGAAGGGCTTGGTGACGTAGTCGTCGGCGCCCATGTTCATGCCGGCGCGCACGTCGGCACGGTCGGCCTTCGCGCTCAGGAAGATGAACGGCACGCTGCGGGTGCTCGGGTTCTGCCTGAGCGCCTCGAGCACCTGGAAGCCGTCGAGCTCCGGCATGCGGATGTCGCAGATGACGAGCGCGGGAGGATCGCGCAGCGCGGCGTCGAGCCCGACGCGCCCGTTGTGGGCGGCGACCGCGTCGAAGCCCTCTGCGCAGAGCAGCTCGACGACGTTGTCGCGGATGAACTGGTCGTCCTCGATCACGAGCGCGCGCTTCACGTCGGTACCCTTCCCCTCGTCCCGTCCAGGCACTACCTGCTCGCGAGCTGAGCTCGCGCTTCGAGGCCCATGGTCGAGTGGAGCACGAAGCGTGCCCACGTTGGAGGGGCGCCGCGCTCGAAGAAAAGCGCACTCGGATCGAGCGCTTGCGTGATGCGAGGCGCAGCCGAGGGCCTTCGTTGCGCAGATTGAGCAAGCTTTGCTCGACCTGTGGGCGCCTCGGTGGCTCGCCTACTTCACGAGGCGCAGGTGCGACGGCCGCTTCTTGGCCTTGCCACCACCCGGCTCCTCGGGCGGCGTCTCGCCGGTGCTGGGCTCGCTCGCGGCTTCGGCGGGCTGCTCGCTCGGCTTCACCTGATCGGCCTTCGTCTCCTCGGCCTTCGCCTCCTCGGCCTTCGCCTCATCGGCCTTCGCCGCGTCGGCAGAGCCGGCCTCGGTGGGCGGCGGCACCACCGAGAAGCTGGGGCGCTTCCTCGGTCGAGACGGGCCCGCGGCGGGCGCGACCGCGAGCTCTGCGGCGTCGGATGCGTCTTCGCCCTCGGCCGCCGAGCCAGCCTCGGCGTCGTCGCCCTCGGCGCGGAAGGCCTCCTTGCGCGGGGCCCCACAAACGGCGCAGTGCGAGCCGCCTCCGAGCCAGGGCGTGTTGCACTGTGCGCAGGTGCCGTCGCGCTCGTCCTCGTCGTCGGCCTCCGCCTCGGGCTCGGGCGCAGGATCGTCGGGGCCCACGGCGCGCAGCCTCGGCCTCGGCTTCTCGGCCGCGCGCGGCGCACCCTGCGAGAGCTTGCTCTCGCGAGGGGCGTCTTCGGGCCACACCATGCCGCGCTGGTCTTCGTCGCTCACGAGCGCGTAGACCGCGGCCCACGGCACCTTCACCCAGAAGGGCCTGCGCGCGAAGCTCAGCGTGCCCGACACGGCTTCGTCGTCGACCTCGAGGTCCTTGATCGGTACGGCCATGTTCAGGCCGAACTGCAGCACGAGCTCGGGCTGACGCCGGAAGCCGTCGGGTACGACGACGCCCTGGATGCGTGGGTCGAGATGCACGAACACGCCGCTCCGTTCGAGCAGAGCGAGCATCACGTCCTTCTTGTTGGGGCGCGGCGACATGGTCGCTCCCGGTTCTATCCTCGTTGCCTCCGCGCGGGGAGGCTTTCCGGGTGCGCCGACCGGGGCGGAACCGCGACGTCGAGGTGTCGGCACGGCGAACTCGTGCCGGAGCCCTCGTCGGGCCTGCACTCGGCGCGTGTACCGACTACGCTCGGGCCTCGATGCAGCTCCGTGCCTCTCTCGTCTCGTCCGTCGTGGTCTCGATCGCGCTCGTGGGCTGCGCCACGGGGCTCGGCGGCCCGACCGACGGCGAAGGCGGCGCAGGCGGCGCACCCTCGTCGAGCCCCGCGACGGGTACCACCACGAGCTCCTCGGGCAGCACCACCTCGAGCGCTTCGGGCGGCGGCTCCACGGGCGAAGGCGGCGCGGGCGCGACCAGCACCTCGAGCTCGAGCACGACGAGCGCCACGAGCACCAGCTCGAGCACGACCAGCAGCTCCACCGGGAGCGGTGGCGGCACCGGCGACGTCTTCTTCAGCGAATACGTCGAGGGCACGAGCAACAACAAGGCGCTCGAGATCGTGAACCTGCGCGCGACGAACCTCTCGCTCTCGAGCTGCGTCATCGAGCGCTACAGCAACGGAGGCGCGACCCCGACGGACATCGCCCTCTCGGGCGGCTCTCTCCCTCCGGGTGGGGTCTTCGTGATCTGCAACAGCTCCTTCGCGCAGCCTGGCCTGTGCGACCAGACGAACAGCGGCATCAACCACAACGGAGACGACGCGCTCGTGCTCGTGTGCGGAGGCACCACGCTCGACGTCTTCGGTCGGGTCGGCGAGCAGCTCAACTGGGGCAACCCGCCCACGAGCGCCATCGACGCCACGCTGCGCCGCAAGTGCACCGTCACGGCCGGTGACACCAACAAGTTCGATGCTTTCGACCCGGCCGTGCAATGGAACGGCCACCCGGTCGACACCTTCTCGAACCTCGGCCTCTACGACTGCCCCTGAGTTCGTCGCGCGCTCACTTCGCGCGAAGCACCACGCCGCTCGACGACCCCTCGGGCGGGCCCGAGCAGGGAGGGGGCATCTGCGGGCGGAGCGCGACACGACGAGCGCGATCTGCGTCGAGCATCCCGCCGACCCGTCGCCTCATGGCTCGCGATCCTACACGCGCCGATCGCGCGCCGCCGCCGGGTCGTTCCGGTAGTAGCTCTTCAACACGTCGTAGAGCTCGGGGTGTCGCTTCCGCATCTGCACGGGTTTCTCGAAGAAGGCCTCGGTCGCCACGGCGAAGAACTCCGCTTCGTTCGTCGCGCCGTAGGCGCGCAGCACAGGGCGGTTCTCGAAGCGGTGCTTCCGGCGCAGCTTCTCGTAGGCCTCGGACATCACCTCGGTCCACGGCGCGTAGGCCGCGTGGGTCGCGAGGTCGGGGGTGCCGTCGAAGTCACCGTCGGCTGCGTCGAGCGCGTGCGCGAGCTCGTGCGTCGCCGTGTCGAGGCCGTCGGCGCCGTCGGCCAGGCCGTGGAGCACGGCCTCCCAGGAGAGCACCACCGTGCCCGGGCCAATCGCCCTTCCGAGCACGGCCACGTGCGGGTCGTGCTCGTGCTTCATGTGCGACCGGTACACGATGATCTCGACGAGCCGCGCGTAGTGCTCGTCGGGCAGGTTCATGACGAGGCGCGCCGCGGCCGCGGCGATCACGACACGCACCTCGTCGTCGATCTGCATGCCACGCGCACCCTCGAAGTACTTCGTGCGCACGAACACGAGCAGCTTGCGCTCGAAGCGCTCGCGCTCCTCGCCGTCGAGGCGCGCCACGAAAGGCACACGGCGCCGCAGGATCTCGCGCCAAGCCTCCGGGAAGGGCTCGCGGAGGGCCTGCCGGCGCCGCCACCAGTCGACGAGGAAGTACACGATCAGGGCACGGCGACGCGCTCGCTCGCGCGCAGCTCGCGCACGAGCCTCGCGAGCTCCGCGACGCGCTCGCGCACGAGCTTCTTGCGGCGGAATGGATTGAGCCGCGACAGCTCGCTCGCGCGGTAGGTCGACTGAGGCACGTGGAGCTTCAGGCCGAGCGCCGCCACGAGCCCCTGCGGCTTCGCGACGCCGAGCTCGTCGAGGATCTCCGCAGCCACGAGGCCGCCGCTCTCGGCCGCGCCTTCCATCCAGCCCTGGAAGTCGAGCGAGGTGTGCTCTCCGCAGAAGTGCACGTTCCCGTCGCGCTCGCCCTCGAGCCCGTAGAACGCCCACTGGCCGGGCTCGTAGCAGGTGTAGCTGCCGAGCGCCGTCGGCACCGTGGGCCAGTGCATGCGCACCGCGGTGCCCGTGAAGGCCGTCGCCATGCCGGGCCAGATCGTCTCGAGGTTCGGCAGCACGCCAGCCGCCCAGTCCGCCGCCGTGCCGTTGCCGCTCGCCACGCCCTGGTCGCCACCGAGGAAGTTCGTGAGGATGCCGTGCGCGCCCTCCTGTCCGATCGTGGTCTCCCAGGTCTGCTGCACGCCGAGGTCGGTCGTCATGCTGCCGCTGGTCTGGTGCGTGTCTCGCCAGACCTTGCTCGTGAAGCCGAGCATCACCTTGGCGTTGGTGCCGTAGCTCAGGCCGGCGATCACCTCGCGTTTGTCGGCGCCGAGCTCGAGGCCGCCGAGGTCGACCCCTCGCAGCACGCTGAACGGCAGCGCGAGCACGATGCGCGTCGCCTGCACGGTGACGTTGCCGCTCGGCGTCGCGAACTCCAGCTCGTAGCTGCCGGCCGAGCCGCTCGCGCGCACGAGGCGGTGCTCGAGCGCGATCTGGCCCTCGTCGAGCGCGCCCGCGAGCGCCGTCGTGAAGGTGTCGTTGCCGAGGTGCGTGTGCCAGCGCTCGTCGCTGTCACCGAAGATGCGGAACTCGTCGGGGGTGTCGGAGCCGATGAGGTAGATGAGGTTCAACACCGACTGCCGGTCGTTCTCGAGGCCGTATTCGCCGCGGTAGGCCGTCTGCAGGATCGCGTGCAGCTCCGGGTAGGTCGCGACGGGCACGTTCTCGACGAGCCAGGCGTCGAGCGAGGTGTTGTCGAGCTCCTCGAAGGCGGCGTCGTCGGTCTCCGCGGCCTCGTAGGCGGCGGCCATCAGCCCCGCGACCTCGCCGAACTGCTCGACGATCGTGGCCTCCGGCACGACGGCGCCGTTCACGAAGTAGATCTCGCGCGTGATGCCGGCGGGCTCGAGCTCCGCCGAGAAACGATCGTCGAGCGCGATGTCGAACTCGTCGGCCAGCGCGAAGATCGTCGCGTGGTTGGTGTCGATCAGCTCTCCACCGAGCTCGCAGTATTGCGCAGGATCCTCGGGGAAGGTGCCTCGCCCGGTGTACATGCGCCCACCGACCCGATCGAGCGCCTCGTACACCGTCGCGACGATGCCGGCCTGCTTGAGGCGGTGCGCGCAGTGGAGGCCCGCGATGCCCGCGCCGACGATGGCGATCTTCTCTTCGCCCGGCGTGCCCGTCGTGTCGTCGCCACAAGCGGCGAGCGAGCCCGGCAAGGCCGCGGTCGCGAGCGCTGCGCCCGAGAGGCGCAGGAAGGCGCGGCGGTTCTCGAGCGCCTCGGTGCGCGAGACCTGCACGGTGTGGACCCCCGAAGCGGACCTGTGCTTCTGGAGCTCGAGGCGGAGCCTTCGGGTGAGCGCGGCGAAAAGAGGTGTCTTCCCCATGGCGCGGCATTGTCGTTGCCCTGACGAGGAAAGTCGAGAGAGCTGCCGGGCACTCCTCGCGCTCCCGGGCACTCCTCGCGCTCCCGAGCACTCCTCGCGCTCCCGAGCGCTCCTCGCGCTCCCGAGCGTTCAGCCTGCCGGTGCTTCGCCGGCCTCGCGCAGCGCGAGCGCCTGCAGCGAGGGCAGGTCGATCTTGTTCGTCGCCGTGCGTGGCATCGCGTCGATCACGAGCACGTGGCGCGGGAGCATGTAGCGCGGCAAGCGCTGCTTCAGCGCCAGCTCGAGCGCGCGCACGAGCTGCTCACGTTCGCTCGCGTCGTCGAGCGCGAGGCTCACGGCGAGCTCCACGGCCTGGCCGAGGTTCGCGTCGTGGACGCCGAAGGCCACGGCCTCGTGCACGCCGGGCACGCTGCGCGCCGCGGCCTCGATCTCCCCCGGGCCGAAGCGGAAGCCCGACGACTTGATCATGCGCTCCGAGCGCGCGACGTACCAGAGGCAGCCGTCGGCGTCGCGGCGCACGATGTCGCCGGTGTGCAGCACGGGCTCAGGCCTGCCGAGCGCCTCGGAGGGGCGGAACTTGCGCGCCGTGGCTTCGGGCGCGTGGAAGTAGCCAGGCGAGAGCAGCGCGCCGCCGTGCACGAGCTCGCCCGGCTCACCCGGCTCCGCGAGTGTGCCGTCTTCGCGCAGCACGTGGACCTCGACCTCGGGGATGGCGTAGCCCATCGCGCCGCGTTTGTCGGCGTAGCGATCGCTCGGCAGGTAGGTCGTGCGGAAGCACTCCGTCTGGCCGTACATGAGGATGATCGGCGTGCCCGCGAGCCTCGCCTCGAGCCGGTCGAGCAGATCGAGCGTCGGACCGTCGCCGGCGTTGGTCACGTAGCGCAGGCCCTCGAGGTGCCTGCCCGTGCGCTCGAGGAAGCCCAGGAGCTGATCCCAGCCGTAGGGCACCTGCGCGAGCCCCGTCGCACGGTGCAGCTCGTGCGCCTTCACCACGTCGGCCGCGAGCATCGATTCGGGCAGGATGAGCCGCCCACCGACCTGACACATCGTGAGCAGCTGCGACATGCCGTAGCCGAAGCTCCAGCCGAGCACCCAGAGCAGCCGGTCGTCGGCGGTGTTGCCGAGGTAGCTCGACACGATGCGCGCGAAATCGACGAGGTTCTTGTGCGGGTGCACGACGCCCTTCGGCAGCCCGGTCGTGCCGGAGGTGTAGATGAGCACAGCCGGGTCCTCCGCTGCGGGCGGCGCCAGCTCGGGCAGCGTGCTCGGCGCTCCTGCGCCTTCGACGGCGGACCAGGGCGTCGCGCCCTCCGAGACGCCACCCACGGTGAGCACTTCGGCAGGGCGCGCGTCGCGCAGCTGCCTCGCGCGTACGTCGCTCGTGATGAGCACCTCGGCGCCGGCGTCGGCGATGAGGTGCGAGAGCTGCGCGATCGACCACTGCGGCGTGGCGCACACGGTGACGCCCCCGACGCGCGCCACGGCGAAGAGCGAGACCACCGCCTCGACGCCGTTCTTCAGATCGACCACGACGCGATCCCCTGGCTTCACGCCCACGTGGAGGAGCCACGCCGCGAGGCGCGCGCTCGCTTCGTCGACGTCGCGCGACGAGTAGCTGCGCTCCGTCGTGACGAGCAGGGGGCGATCGCCGCCTTCGTGCGCGAGGTGCACGCGGAGCAGGTCGAACAGCGTCTCGGGTGCGAGGCGCGGGCTCGCGGCGCTCTCCGTCATGTCCTTGCGAGCATGTCCCGGCCGGGCGGCGCGGTCGAGGTCGACACGAGAGAGGCGGCTCGGGCGACGACGGAGTAGAGTGTGGCCGTGAGCGATACCCTCGTGCGGCAGGAGATCCGGAAGTTCATCGTCGACAACTTCCTCTTCGGCGACGAGGGCGCCGCGCCCGCTCGGGATCAGCCGCTCGTGAAGTCGGGCGTCGTCGATTCCACCGGGATCCTCGAGATCGTCGATCTGATCGAGACTCGTTGGGGCGTGAAGACGAGCGACGACGAGCTCTCGGCCGAGAACTTCGGCACGATCGACGCGATCGCCGCCTTCGTCCTGCGCAAGACGACGATCGCCGCTTGAGCGAGGCGCTCGCTCAATCGCCGTGGCCCGGCGTGCCCGCGAGCGGGTCCTCGACGAGCAGCGGGCGGGCGTGCAAGTAGCGTGTGGTGCTGCGCTTCTTGTCGATATCGGCGTAGACCCAGGCCACCTGCTCCTCGCGCAGGCCCGTCGCGCGTGCGACCTCGCCAGGGTCGACGCCGTGGTTCTTGCCGTAGAGGCAGAGGTCCATCTCTCGGTAGGGCAGCGCGAAGTAGAACTCGTCCTGGCCCTGCGTGAGCGAGTAGGTGTCGGTCGTCGGCGCCCGCCCGCGCACCTCGGCGGGCACGCCGAGCTCGGCCGCGAGCGCGTAGACCTGCGACTTGTAGAGGTGCGCGATGGGCTTGATGTCGCCCGCGCCGTCGCCGTTCTTCACGAAGAAGCCCTGGTCGTACTCGAGCCTGTTCGGCGTGCCGGTGCAGGCGTAGTGCAGGCGATCGGCCCAGTAGTATTCGAGCGTCTTGCGGATGCGCTGCTTGAAGTTCGTGGCGGCGACGATCTGCAGGTAGGGCGCGAGCGGCAGGCGGTGCCGCTCGATGGCGCCGTTCGGGCGCTCCACGACGAGCGAGTAGAGGTTGTAGTCGGCGCCGGCCTCCGCGCCGGGCAGGACGATCTTCGACTTGTGGTCGGGGCCGTAGCCCGGCACGACCGAGGCGATGGCCTCGTCGCGCCTGCGATAGCAGCCGATGGCCTCGAGCGTGGGCGTGATGTCCTCGACCGCGTAGGGCATGTCGAAGGCCTCCGCGACCGAGCGCGAGAGCGCGAGCGTCGACGCCGAGGAGTCGCGCTCCGGCATGAGCAGCCCGTGGCAGCGCTGCGGCCCGAAGGCGCGCGCCGAGAGCCCGGCCACGACGCTCGAGTCGATGCCTCCAGAGAGGGCGATCACCGCGCCTCGGCGGCGCAAGACCTGCCCGACCTGACGGCGCAGCACCTCGACGATGCGCTCGACCTCCGCCCGGGCGTCGATGTCGAGAACGGAGGCGGAGAACGTCATCGGAGGCTCCTCGGCGAGAGGTGGCGGTTCACACGACCTGCACGAGCGCCGGGTCGAGCGCGCCCCGGCCGTGCACCTCTCTGTAGTACCGCAGGAACTTCGTGACCATCGCGTCGGGCTCGTCGAGGTCGAGCATGCGCAGACGCCCCGCGCTCGGGAGCTCGGCCATCAGATGGCGCACGATCCACGCGTCGATCGCGACCGGATCCCGGCCGCCCACGACACAGCGCTTCTGCGCGCAGCTCGCCGCCGCGTGCCTGCGATCCTCGCGCTCGTCGTCCCAGCCCTCGGGCGCGAAGGCCACCCACTCGGCGACGGCGAGGATCAGGTCGGGCGCGCGCACCTCCCTGGCGAAGTGCGCGAGTGGTCCCGCCATGCGCCAGCTCGCCGAGGGGCTGCCTCGCCCGAAGTAGTGCACCGAGGCCCAGCCTCGCGCGAGCGGGTGCGTGCCGAGCGCGCCCGCGCTCATGTCGACGACGCCCATCGTCGATTTGCAGGCGCCCGTGAGGCCCGTCGCGGCGTGCTCGTTCGCCGTCGTGAGGTTGATCCAGCTGAGCTTGCGACCCGCGGGCTCGAGCTTGCCGCCCTCGCGACACCGCACGCCGTCGCGAAGGTCGACCACGAGCCCCGTCGCGGGGGAGGTGAAGCGCGGCCAGGACAGGGGTGTTCGGGCCTCGTCGACCCAGCTGCGCGCGAGGTGGAAACCGCGCTCGAAGTCCCAGTGGTAGCCGTCGCGCGGGTCACCCGCGGGGATCGGGCCGCGCTCGTCGCCGCCGTAGACGCCGTAGCGCCGCTCCGGGTCGTGCCAGGCGTCGCCCGACAGCGCGCTCGGCCCGGCGTCGACGAGGCCGACGAAGGAGACGGGCGCGCGCTGCCTGCCGGCGAAGTAAGGCATGAGGTCGCCGAGCTTGGTCCAACCCGCGACGTCGACGTTGCGCTCCGACTCGGCCACCCAGGCGCGCGAGAGGCCGGAGCCGTCGGGCAGACGGAAGTGGGTGTTCTCGAAGACGATGACCTCTCCCTCGAAGCCCGGGCGCTCGAGTACCTGCTCGATGAGCCGACGGGCAGCGGCGACGTTCGTCATGCCCTGGTTCCACCACTGGGCGCTCAGCTTGACGATCACGACGTCGTCCTTGCCGACGAAGGCCTCGATGCCGCCGAGCTTGGCGAGCACGTGGTCGACGTTCGCTGCCGGGCCGAGCTCGCGCGAGACCGCGATCGTCGTGCGGTCGAGCTCGGGGTCGTGCTTCGGCTCGGAGGGCGCCTCGGTGAAGGAGCCGAGCTGCGTGACCGCCGCGACGCGCTGGATGAGCCTGTGGCGCAGCCCGAACCCGAGGGCGCCGAGCCCGGCCAGGGAGCCGGCCGCCGCGAGCACACGCCGGCGCGTCCACGGCGCTCGAGGCTCGACGCTTGCGCTGTCGTCGGCGGGCATGCGCGCATTCTGCCAGCTCGACTGGCCCCGTGGTATCTCCCGAGCCTGGCCATGAGCTTGCAGTACGAGGTCTACGCCGAGGCGCCGGAGCAGAACCGCGAGGCGCTCTGCCGGATCTGGCGCGACAACCTCGCGCTCGAGCTCGCGCCAGAGGCGAAGTTCGACTGGCTCTACCGCGCGTCGCCCCTGTCGAGCGACCAGGTCTTCATGCTGCGCGCGATCGACGAGCGAGGCTCGGCGAGCGAGGTCGGCACCTGCGGCGTGCTCCCACGCCGCTACTGGGCGGCGGGCCGGAGCGCGCGGTTCGCCGTGATCGGCGACCTCGCGGTCGACGTCGAGCACCGCCGGCTCCTGCCCGCCCTGCAGCTCACGCGCGCCGTGCACGCGGCGGCCTCGCGCGACTACGACGTCGCCTACGGCTTCCCCAACCCGAAGGCCGACCGCACCATGCTGCGCGCGGGCTTCCGACTGCTCGGGCGCATGCGCCGCTATGCGCACGTGCTCCACCACGAAGGCTACGTGCACCGCGTCGCCGAGCGTCTGCCTCGACTGCCACCGCTCGCCGTTCGCGCGCTCCAGCGGCCGCGCGTCGCTCGGCTCGCGGGTGCGCTGCTCGACGTGGTGGGGCTCTCGTCGAAGGCCCGAGGCCTGCTGCTCAGCGCGGCGAGCCACCGCCTCGACTGGTCCGACCATTTCGACGAGGGCTTCGATCGACTCTGGGAGGAGGCGCGCTCCGAGTATGCGATCGTAGGCGAGCGCACGAGCGCCTTCCTGAGATGGCGCTACCCACGCGCCACGATCGCGAAGCTCTCGAGGCGCGCGCCGGCGCCCTCCCGCGAAGGCGCGATGCTCGCCTACGCGGTCGTCGAGCTCGACCGCACGACCAAGACGGCGCATCTGCGCGATCTCTTCGGACACCAGGGCGCCTATGGCCCGCTGCTCGACCTCTTGCTGCCTTCGCTCTATGCGCGCGGCGCGGCGAGCGTCTCGGTGCGCCTGCTCGGCGCGCCGGAGGTCGTGCAGGCGCTCGAGGCTCGAGGCTTCGAGCTGCGCGAGGAAGACCGCATCGTCATCGTCGCCGTCGGGGCGAGGCAGTCGGAGCATCGCGCGGTGTTCGAGGAGCCGCGCCACTGGCACCTCTTCGACGAAGACGAAGACGTGGGCTGAACGCCGCTCGGCAGAGCGAGGTGGCGCGCGTCGACGCGCGCCGCGAGGCGTCGAGTCCAGATGCGCGAACCTGGTTCGATCGTCGCGCCGTGTTTCGGGCTGGACATGCGAGATCTCCGTGGCTTATCCGTCGGGGCATGCGCCCCTGGATCCCGCAACTGCTATGTGTCGCATCGATTCTCTCCGCCGGCTGCGACCTCGCCAAGAAGGCCGAGGGCAAGAGCGAGGAGAAGGAGAGCGACTCCAAGTCCGCTCGGACGGAGGGCTCGAAGAGGTCGGAGGGGCCGATCGCGCCGCGCGCCGCGAAGTGCAAGCCGGTGGCTTGGAGTGGGCTCCAGCTCGTGGGTGAAGCGAAGCTCGAAGGGGAGGCGCTCAGCTTGCTCCGGCAGCAGTCCCAGGTGAGCGGCGCCTGGCTGCCCGGGCGCGTCGACACGAGCGAGCTCGAGCTCAGCGCGGTGCTCCTCCAGGGCGCCAAGCTCGAACAGTTCGCCGACGGTGTCGCCATCACCTTCGTCGACGGTGATGCTCCGACCGAGCCGGGTGGCGGTGGGCCGGCGCTCGGCGTGCCGCAGAAGCCGATCGTCGCGGCTGGCATCCACTTCCCCATGGAGCAGCCCTTCTTCTACGCCGAGCTCTGGAAGGGCCAGGAGGGTGTGCCCTTCATGGACGAGCCCCCTGCGCGCGAGAAGCTGAAGCGTGCGCCCGGCGAGCGCCTCGTCGAGCTCAGCGTGAAGGGTGGGCTCGTGACCCTCGCGGTGCACGAGGGGCCCGATCCGAGCTCGCCGGCCGCGACCGTGAGCGCCAAGCTCGGGCTCAGCGGGAGCCGCAGCCTCGGGCTGACCGGCTCGTCGGGGGTCTACATGGCGGAGCTCGGCTGGAAGGAGCTCAGGGTCGCGGTCGGAGATCGCTGCCTGCCCTAGCTTCTGCGCAGGCGCCTCGTCGCCACGACGCCGCGCCACCAGGCGTGTGCTTCTCGGCACACCAGATCGATCGCGCGACGCTCGCGCCGGCTTCCACGGTGCGGAGCTCGATCTCCAGCTGGTGCTCGTCGAGGCGCACCGCGAAGAAGCCGGGGCGCTCCAGGGCGGCGCCTCCGACACGCTCGACCTCGGCGGGGTCGCGCGCGAGCGCGCTCGTCTTGCCGCCCGCGCCCGAGACGACCGTCGCAGGCTCGACGCAGCCCTCGCGCTTGGGCCTGAGCTCGAGGTGATGATCGTGACCATTGAAGATCACGTCGACCTCGGGGCCGAGCCGCTCGTAGAGCGTGCGGATGCGCCGGCCCTCGTCGTAGCCCTCGATCCACGCGTAGGCGCCGGCCTCGCCGTGTTTGCCGATCGAGCGCAGGGGGTGGTGGGTGTAGAGGAAGCGCCAGGGCCGCTGGGCGAGCTGGTGCAGGTAGCGCCTCCCGGTCACGGTCTTCGCGGCGAGCCTCCAGCCTGGCCGGTCCCAGAGCAGCGGCGTCGTGTCCAAGGCGATGAAGCCCGCGAGGCGCGTATCCACCGCGTAGTCGAGCGCGGGCATGCACCAGGCAGCGGCGCTGCGACCACGCGCGCCGAGCGCGCAGCGGGCGAGCTCGTCTTCGCCCGGACGGCCCATGCCCACCTGGAGCAGCGCCGTCTCGAAGGCGTCACTCGCGCCGAGCGCGTGTCCGAGTGAGAGCCCGAGCAGCCCGTGATCGTGGTTGCCGACGACGACGTAGAAGGGCAAGTCGAGCCCCGCATAGGGCGCGTAGAAGCGTGCTTCGAGCTGTGCCGCTCGCTCCTCCGGATCACCCGAGAGGCCGCTCCAGTAGATGTTGTCGCCCAGGTAGAGCGCGAGCTCGCAGTCGCCGACGGCCTCGCAGTAGTCGCGCAGCGCGGCGCCCACCTCGGCCTGCGCCGGGTAGCCGGTGCCGGCGTCGCCGAGCACGACGAAGCGCATCGAAGGCTCGCCCCAGGGCCCGCCGATGGGCGCTTCGGCGGGCATCGAGTCGCGCAGGTCGAGCGCACAGGCTGGGGGCATCGCGCCCCCCGTGCACGCGGCCGTGCACGGGGCGAGCGAGCCGGCGAAGAGCAGGCCGGCCCGCGCCATTGGACGCGAGAGCGTCAATTGAAGAGGTCGGTGTTCACGAAGTCGCTGCGCACGAGGGTCCACCAATCGACGGCGAGCCCCTCTTCGACGTAGCGGTAGGGCAGCCAGGCATAACCCTTGTCACCCCAGTCGGGGCCCCAGGAGTTGCGCACGAGCAGCGCGCCCTGATCGGGTCCGATCATGCGCTCGTCGTCGTAGCCCACGGCCATCAGGGCCTGACCGCCGAGCATGCGCTCGCCGGGCTCGGGCATGGTGATCTCGTGGCCCTCGCCAGCGAGCGGGAAGGAGCTGTAGATCGACAGCCCGAAGACGGCCGGCATGCGCGCGGCGAGGCAGCGGCGCAGGTTGAGCAGGGTGGCCTTCGGGTCGGCGAGCGAGGCGTCGAGGCGGAAGTAGCGCATCGTACGGAACTGCTCGTCGAAGGAGTAGCAATGGGCGGGCGGCGCGTCGGCCTGCTTCTCCGGTAGGTAGGGGTAGAGCTGCGAGGAGGGCACACCGAAGGTCTGCAGGGCCTTCAGCGTGCTGCGCAGCTCGGCGCCGTCGTCGCCCGAGATGCCGAGCAGGTCGCGCGTCGCGCGGTAGAGGAAGAGCGCGGAGTAGTCGCTGTGCTTCGCGAAGGCGCGGCGATCGAAGTACTCGATGAGGCCCGTCACGGCGAAGGCGGTCGAGGCGTGCAGCGCGCCCTGGTGGCGGACCCGGGTGCACCACTTGCGCAGGTCGATGCTCGCGGGCAGCACCGCGCCCGGCGAAGTGGCGGCTTTGTACGGCGTGGAGATGCGGAAGATGCCCTGGATCTCGTGATCCTCGAAGCTCAGATCCCGGAAGTCCGGGCAGTCGCGACGAAACCCCAGCCCATGTCCGATGGCGCTCAGCATGGGCGCGGATGGTAGCCTCTCGAGGGCGCCGCGGAAGAGGCAAAGGCGGCGCGGGTCGAGGGCCGGGTAGATGCGCTACGACGACGACGACGACCGGGACATCCCACCACCGATGTCGGAGCTCGAGGCGCCGGAGGAGCGCGCGGCGCTGCCCGTGCTCGAGCCGGTGCGCGTGACGCGGCCGGTGGGCTCGCTCGGCACGCACCTGCTCGCCGCTGCCGCGGGGGCGCTGCTCGGCGCGCTCGCGCTGGTGGCGGCGGCGACGCTCTACGGTGCCTGGGAGCAGCGTCGGTACGAGGAGCTGGTCCAACAGGTGGAGGTGAGGCCCGCGCCCGCGCCCGCTCCACCGACTTCGCCCGCGCCACGCGGTCTACGCGCGATCGACGGCAAGGCGGTGGCCTTCGTACCCACGGGGCGCGTGCAGCTCGTCAACGTGTGGCTCGAGGGCTGCGCCGACTGCATGCCCTCCTTCGAGGCCTGGAAGCGACACGTCGCCGAGGAGCGAATCCCGTCGGGCGTGCCCATCAGCAACGTGGCCTACGTACGCGCGAGCGAGGACTACGCCCGGCGCTACAGGGTCGACGAGGGGCTCGTGGTCGACGACGGCAGCAACGTGGTGCGCCCGCTCGGCATCAGCCGCTTCACGACGCTCGTGGTCGCCGCCGACGGCACGATCTGCCACCGCGACGATCCGGCCGTGGAGGGCTACGTGGAGCGCCTGCGCGCCGCGATCGAGCGCTGCGCCCCGCGTCCTTGACCGAGCGCGCGGCGCGTGAGTCGCGAGGCGCCTTGCGCTAGCGTCTCGGACCTTCATGCCCGACACCCTCATCGAGCCGCCCACGCACCGCGGGCAGTCGGTACCACCGCACCCCTTCTTCGCCTCGCTCGCCGAGGAAGAGCGCGCGCTCATCCGAGCCTACTTCGAGCTCGTGGCGGTCCCTGCCGGGCAGGTCGTCGTGCGCGAGGGCGACGACGATCGCGCCATGTATCTGGTGGTCGAGGGGCACGCGAAGATCGTGCGGCAGGGCCTCGCGGTGGGGGAGCTCGGCCCGGGCGGGCAGCTCGGGGAGCTCGGGCTCATCACGCAGCGCTCGCGCGCCGCGACGGTGTCGGCGACGAGCGATCTCCAGCTCCTGCGTCTCACGCCTGAGCGCTACCTCGCGATGACGAACGAAGAGCCCAGGCTCGCGCTCTGGCTCGTGCACGCGCTCGTCGGAGATCTCGCCGACCGCCTCGTGGAGATGACCGACAACGTCGGTACGCTGCTGCGTGAGCGCTCGCTGCCGCGTCGCGCCCAGATCGAGGTGCGCCTCGGCGCGAGCACGCTGCGTGTGCCCACGGGCACGATCGCCGGCGCGCTCCTGCCCGACTCGGTCGACGGCCACGCGGTCGTCGCGGCGCTCGTCGATCGGCGCGCCATGTCGCTCGCGACGCCGCTCTCGAGCGACGTGGTGCTCGAGCCGCTCAGCTCTGCCCACTGGGAGGGTGAGCGCATCCGACGCCACTCCCTGGCGCTCGCGCTCGTCGAGGCAGCCCACCGCCACGATCCCACGCTGCAGCTGCAGATGGACCACTCGGTCGGCTTCGCGCAGCGCGTGCGCGTCGACGGCGTGCCGCGTGAAGCGCTGCCCGAGCTCGCCCTCGTGCTCGATCGCAAGCTGCGCGAGCTCGTGAACGAGAACGTGCCGCTGCGCGACGAGCTGTGGACGCTCGAGGAGGCGCGCGCCTACTTCACCGCCCAGGGCTGGACGCGCGCCTGCGCGTTGCTCAAGACCTGGCGAGACCCGGCCGTGCCGCTCTCGAGCTACGGCCACGCTTACGCCGTCGCCCTGTGGCCCTTCGTCGAGCGCACCGGCCGGCTCGAGGGCTTCGACGTCGTGCCCGACGAAGACGGCCTCTTGCTCGTGCACGGGCGCGACGGCGGCTCGCGTGGCTCCGACCCACCACCCCCGCTCGAGGGCATGTTTCCGCGCTCCTTCTCGACGGGCATCGCGGCGCGCGCGCGCATCGTCTCCAAGCAGGCCGCGGCCATGACCGAGGCGCAGGCGCGCTGGCTCTCGGCGCTCGGCGTCCACTGCGTGGGCTCCTTCAACGAGGCCTGCGTGCGAGGCGACGTCTCGCAGATCATCCGCGTGAGCGAGGGCTTCCAGGAGAAGCGCATCAGCCAGATCGCCGATCGCATCGCCTCGCACGCCGACGCGCTGCGCGTCGTGTCGATCGCTGGCCCCTCGTCGACGGGCAAGACGACCTTCATCCGCAGGCTGCGCGTGCAGCTGCAGGTCGACGGGCTCATCCCCGTGGGGCTCTCGCTCGACGACTACTACGTCGACCGCGAGAAGACCCCGCGCGACGAGGCCGGCGAGTACGACTTCGAGTCGCTCCGGGCCCTGAACCTCGAGCTCTTGAGCGAGCACGTCGATCGTCTGCTGCGTGGTGAGCGCGTGAAGACGGCGCACTACGACTTCTCCACCGGCAAGAGCGACCCCTCGGGCGGCCCGGAGATCCACCTCGGGCCGCGCGAGGTGCTCATGCTCGAGGGCATCCACGGCCTGAACCCCGAGCTCTTGGCCTCGGTGCCCACCTCGAGCCTCTTCCGCGTCTTCGTCTGTCCGCTCGCGCAGCTGCCCTTCGATCGCGTCTCGCGCGTGAGCGCCTCCGACGTGCGTCTCTTGCGGAGGATCGTGCGCGATCGCCACACGCGAGGCGCGACGGCCGCCATGAACATCAAGCGCTGGCCCGCGGTGCGCGCCGGCGAGCGACGCAACATCTTCCCCTTCCAGAGCCACGCCGACGAGGTCTTCGACACCTCGCTCGTCTACGAGCTCAGCGTGCTCAAGGTCTACGCCGAGCGCTACCTGCTCGAGGTGCCGTCGAGCGATCCCGCCTACGCGACCGCCTTCCGTCTGCTCTCGCTGCTCGATCGTTTCGTCACCATCTACCCGGATCACGTGCCACCGACCTCGATCCTGCGCGAGTTCATCGGTGGGCTCGGCTTCGATCGCGGCGCCTGAGCGCGCGGGCGGACCGCGCACTCGGCGGGCTTCCGCCCCTTGACCTCGGCGAAGCACGGCCTACCTCTACGCACACCCCGATGCGCTCCACGCCGTCCCCCGCCGCCGCGCTCGCTCTCACCCTCACTTCCGTCTTCCTCTCGGCCTGCTCCTCGACGACCGACGCCGCGCCCGGCGCTTCGAGCGCGAAGCAGAGCGATTCCGCACCCCAAGCCCAAGGAGTCTCCGCGATGACCTCGATCCACGACCTGGAGCTGCGCCGCCTCGACGGCAGCAGCGAGAAGCTCTCCGCCTACGCCGGCAAGGTGCTGCTCGTCGTCAACGTCGCCTCCGAGTGTGGCTACACGCCCCAGTACAAGGGCTTGCAGGCGCTGCACGAGGAGCTCGGGCCGAAGGGCTTCAGTGTGCTCGGCTTCCCGTCGAACGACTTCGGCGCCCAGGAGCCGGGCTCGAGCACCGAGATCGCCGCCTTCTGCGAGAAGAACTACGGCGTCGAGTTCCCGATGTTCGAGAAGCTCGTCACCAAGGGCGAAGCCGCCTCCGAGCTCTACAAGCGCCTCGGTACCGCCGCGGGCGCACCCGAGTGGAACTTCCACAAGTACCTCGTCGGCAAGGACGGCAAGGTGATCCAGGCCTTCCCGAGCTCGGTCGCGCCCGAGAGCCCCGAGCTGCGCAAGGCGATCGACGCCGCGCTCGCGCAGGGCTGAACGGTCGATCTCGACTGGCGGCGCGCGCCGAGCTTCGCTACCACGGGAGCAACATGGCCGCGCACGCCCCCGAGAGCACCGAGTCGCAAGGTTTCGTCTTCGATCACCCCGGCATCACGTCGATCCTCGCGACGATCGTGCTCGCCGTCGGCTTCGTCTACGCGGTGTACGCGGGCGGCACGAGCGGTGATCACAAGCCAGGCGCGCACGGTGTTGCTTCGGGCGCGCACGGCGTCGCCTCCGGCGCGCCCGGTGCCTCTTCGGGCGCGCACGGCGTCGCCTCCGGCGCGCCCGGTGCCGCTTCGGGCGCGCCCGCTGCGAGCGCCTCCGCCGCCGCTCCGGCCGCGCACTGAACTGGTCGGCGCCGAAGCTCAGCCGGGCTCGACCACCAGCTCGTGGTCGAGCATGGCGTCGGCGTCGAAGACGAAGCGACCGACGAAGCGCCTGCCCTCGAGCAGGAGCGGCAGCCAAAGGCGATCGTCGGCCCACATCTCGTCGTAGGGCAGCGCCTCGAGCGGTGTCCACAGGGGCACCGCTTCGTCGGTCTCGGTCGCGACGCCCGTGCAGCCCTCGGCGCGGAACACGTCGGCGTAGAGCGTGTAGCCGTCGACGAAGTGGAAGCTCAGCTCGCCGTGGTGCGTGACGCCGAAGGGCTCGACGCAGAGCTCCTCCTGCGCCTCGCGCAGCGCACAGGCGAGCGGCGACTCGCCCGGCTCGAGGCGGCCGCCCGGCGCGTTCACCTTGCCTGCGCCCAGGCCGCGCTTCTTGCGGATGAGCAGCACCTCGCCGCCCCGCACCACGAAGATGAGCGTCGCCCTGTCCTTGGGCTGCCAGCTCGCCCAGTCGATGTCCGAGAGGCGCATGCGCGGCGTATAGCGCAGCGCGGCGGCGCTCGCTCGCGGTTGCTCGGAGCGCCGCGGGAGGCTACGCCCGCGCGATGGATCACGTCTGGGCGCTCGCGGAGTTCGCCGGCAAGGCGCTCTTGGTCTTCCTCACCTTCGTCGCTTGCGTCGGCGTCTTCATGTCGCAGCTCCGGATGCGGCGCTCGAGCGAGCCGGTGGTGCGGCTCGTCGAGGTGAGCGAGCGCTGGCGGCGCAACGTCGAGGCGCTCGGCGCGGCGCTCGACTTCGCGCACAAACCCAAGCGCCTGTTCCGGCGCGCCCCGAAGCCGAAGGTCTTCGCCGAGCGCCCCGAAGCACGCGTGTTCGTGCTCGATTTCAAGGGCGACGTGCTCGCGAGCGAGACCGAGGGTCTACGCGAGGAGATCACCGTGCTGAGCGGCATCGCCCGCCCGGGCGACGAGGTCGTGCTCCGTCTCGAGAGCGGCGGAGGCGCGGTGCACGGCTACGGCCTCGCCGCTTCGCAGCTCGCGCGCCTCAAGCAGAAGAGCATCCCGCTCACGGTGTGCGTCGACAAGATCGCCGCGAGCGGCGGCTACATGATGGCCTGCGTCGGGCAGAAGATCCTCGCCGCGCCCTTCGCTGTCGTCGGCTCGATCGGCGTCGTCGCGCCCGTGCCGAACGCGCACCGCCTCATCGAGAAGCTCGGCATCGACTACCAAGACGTGACGGCCGGCGAGCACAAACGCCCCGTGAGCCTCTTCGGCACGATCACCGACGAAGGTCGCGCCAAGCTCCAGGAGCAGATCGACGAGACGCACGAGCTCTTCAAGCGCTTCGTCGTCGACATGCGCCCCGGCCTCGAGATCGAGTCCGTCGCGACGGGGGAGCACTGGTATGGCAGCCGCGCCGTGGAGCTCGGGCTCGTCGACGAGCTGCGCACGAGCGACGACTACCTGCTCTCACGCGCGCAGGACGCGCGCATCTTCGAGCTCGTCTGCGACCGGCCTCGCCGCCTGCGCGAGCGCGCCGCCTCGCTCGCCCAGAGCCTGCTCGCGCTCTTGCGCTGAGGCTCCTGCGGGCGCAGCGTCGCGCCCTTCGCGACCGAGACGCTTGCCGCACGGCGCCCGGTGCGGCACCTCTCGCCGCATGCTCGTCAAAGACGGTGGGCCTGCGCTCTCTCCCGGTGCGCTCGCGCGGCGGCTCGAACGCGTCCGCGCGCAGAACCCCGCCGTCAGCGCGCTCGGCGCGCGGCGCGTCTACCTCGTCGAGCTCGCGTCGCCGCTCGATGCAGCGGGCGAGGCGATCCTCGGTGAGCTGCTCGCCTTCGTGGGGCCCGAGCAGGCCCCGCCCGCCGCGGGGTTCTCGCTCTGGGTGGTGCCGCGCGTCGGTACGCGCTCGCCGTGGTCGTCCAAAGCGACGGATATCGCGCGTGTGGCCGGGCTCGCTTCGGTGGAGCGCCTCGAGCACGGCACGCGCTACGTCGTCGAGGGGCGCGTCGACGATCGCCGAGCGCTCGAGGCCGCGCTCCACGATCGCATGACCGAGTCCGTGCTCGAGAGCGAGGCGGAGCTCGCGAGGCTGCTCCACCACGATGCGCCTCGTCCGCTCGGGGCCGTGCCGCTCGCCGAACGCGGGCGCGAGGCGCTCGTCGAGGCCGATCGCGAGCTCGGGCTCGCGCTCGCGGCCGACGAGATCGACTACCTGGTCGAGGCCTTCACCGCGATGGGTCGCGACCCCACCGACGTGGAGCTCATGATGTTCGCGCAGGCGAACAGCGAGCATTGCCGGCACAAGATCTTCAACGCCGAGCTCTACCTCGACGGCGAGCGCATGCCGCGCTCGCTGTTCTCGATGATCCGCCACACCACCGAGGCGAGCCCCGAGGGTGTGCTGAGCGCCTACAAGGACAACGCCGCCGTCTTCGCGGGGCCACGCGCCACGCGCCTCGTCGCCGACCCCGAGTCGCGCCGGTACCAGCGCCTCGACGAAGAGGCCTGCCTCCTGCTCAAGGTGGAGACGCACAACCACCCCACGGCCATCAGCCCCTTCCCGGGCGCGGCCACCGGTTCGGGCGGCGAGATCCGCGACGAAGGCGCGACCGGTCGAGGCTCCAAACCCAAGGCCGGCCTCGTGGGCTTCACCACGAGCGAGCTCTTCGTGCCCGAGCTGCCGCGGCCCTGGGAGCGCGATCACGGCCGACCCTCGCGCATGGCGAGCGCGCTCGAGATCATGCTCGACGGCCCGCTCGGTGGCGCCGCGTTCAACAACGAGTTCGGCAGGCCCGCGATCGTCGGCAACTTCCGCAGCTTCGAGCTCGAAGTCAGGGGGCCCGAGGGCAGCGAGGTGCGCGGCTTCCACAAGCCGATCATGCTCGCCGGCGGCATCGGCACCGTGCGCCCGGGGCACGTGCAGAAGGGCGAGATCGAGGTCGGCGCGCCGATCGTCGTGCTCGGCGGCCCGGCGATGCTCATCGGGCTCGGCGGCGGCGCGGCGTCGAGCGTCGCCTCGGGCAGCTCGAGCGAGGCGCTCGATTTCGCGAGCGTGCAGCGTGACAACCCGGAGATCCAGCGCAGGTGCCAGGAGGTCATCGATCGATTGACCGCGCTCGGCGACGACAACCCCATCGGCTCGATCCACGACGTCGGCGCGGGTGGGCTCTCGAATGCGTTGCCGGAGCTCGTGCACGAGAGCAGGCGAGGTGCCCATTTCGAGCTGCGCGCCATCCCGACCGACGAGCCCGGCCTGTCGCCGCTCGAGCTCTGGTGCAACGAGGCCCAGGAGCGCTACGTGCTCGCGCTGCGCCCGGGCACGCTCGAGCGCTTCGAGGCGATCGCGAAGCGCGAGCGCTGCCCCTATGCCGTGGTCGGCCACGCGACGGACGACGGACGGCTCGTGCTCGCCGACGCGCACTTCGACCGCCGCGCGGTCGACATGCCGCTCGAGGTCCTGCTCGGCAAACCGCCGCGCATGGTCCGCCGCGGAGCACGCCTCGCTCCGCCCGCCCAGGCTTTCGAGCCCGCGAGCGTGGATCTCGCCGAGGCCGTGCGGCGCGTGCTCGCGCACCCCACGGTGGCCGACAAGAGCTTCCTCGTCACGATCGGCGATCGCAGCGTGGGTGGGCTCGTGGCGCGCGATCAGCTCGTGGGCCCGTGGCAGGTGCCGGTCGCCGATTGCGGCGTGACGACGACGGGCTTCGACGCGACGACGGGAGAGGTCATCGCGATGGGCGAGCGGCCGCCCGTGGCGCTGCTCGACGCGGCGGCCTCTGCGCGTCTCGCGGTCGCCGAGGCGATCACGAACCTGTGCGCCGCGCCGGTCGCGAAGCTGGGCGACGTGAAGCTCTCGGCGAACTGGATGAGCGCGGCGAGTCACCCGGGCGAAGACGCGCGCCTGTACGACGCGGTGCGCGCGATCGGCATGGATCTCTGCCCGGCGCTCGGCGTCGCGATCCCGGTCGGCAAGGACTCGATGTCGATGCGCACGACCTGGCGCGACGCCGGCGAGGATCGCGCCGTGGTCTCGCCGCTCTCGGTGGTGATCACCGCAGCGGCGCAGGTGAGCGACGTGCGGCGCGTGCTCACGCCCCAGCTCCTGCTCGACCACGGGCCGACGAGCCTCGTCGCGATCGACCTGGGCTGCGGCAAGCACCGGCTCGGCGCGTCGATCTTCGCCTACGTGTTCGGCGCGCTCGGCGTCGAGCCGCCCGATCTCGACGACCCTGCGCTCTTGCGCGCCTTCTTCGAGCTCGTGCAGCAGGCGAACGCGCGAGGGCTCTTGCTCGCCTACCACGACCGCTCCGACGGAGGCCTGCTCGCGACGCTCGCCGAGATGGCCTTCGCCGGCGGGGCCGCGCTCGAAGTCGACCTCGCGCCGCTCGGCGGCGACCCGGTCGCGGCGCTCTACGCCGAGGAGCTCGGCGCGGTCGTGCAGCTCTGCGACGCCGACGTCGCCGCCTTCCTCGCGCTCGCGGCGGAGCTCGGGCTCGGCGACTGCGCGAAGCGCATCGGCAGCGTCACCGACGGGCGGCGCTTCGTGGTGCGCGCAGGCTCGCGCACGCTGGTCGACGCCGACCGCTTCGTGCTCCGGCGCACCTGGTCGGAGCTCACGCACGCGATGCAGCGCCTGCGCGACGACCCTGCTTGCGCTGACGAAGCCATGGAGGCCCGGCTCGACGAGCTCGACCCCGGGCTCACGCTCGCAGCGAGCTTCGACCTCGACGAGAGCCCGGCGGCGCCCTTCATCGGTCGCGGCGCGAAGCCACGCATCGCGATCCTGCGCGAGCAAGGCGTCAACGGTCAGCTCGAGATGGCGGCGGCCTTCGAGCGCGCCGGCTTCGAGGCGGTCGACGTGCACATGAGCGACGTGCTCGATGGCAGCGACGATCTGTCGAGCTACCGTGGGCTCGCGGCCTGTGGTGGTTTCTCCTATGGCGACGTGCTCGGCGCAGGCGCCGGCTGGGCGAAATCGATCCTGCTGCACCCGGAGGCGCGGGCTGCCTTCGAGCGCTTCTTCCTCCGAGACGACAGCTTCGCGCTCGGCGTGTGCAATGGCTGCCAGATGCTCTCGGCGCTCGCGTCGATCGTGCCTGGCGCCTCGGCCTGGCCGAGGTTCGTGAAGAACCGCTCCGAGCGCTTCGAGGCGCGCCTCTCGATGCTCGAGGTGCTCGAGTCGCCGTCGATCTTCTTCCGCGGCATGGCGGGCTCACGCCTGCCCGTCGTCGTCTCGCACGGCGAGGGGCGCGCCTGGGCGCCGCGCCCCGCGCAACTCGACGAGCTCGCGGCGCGGAGGCTCGTCGCCGCGCGGCACGTCGACGGGCGCGGCCTTCCCGCCGAGCGCTACCCGCACAACCCCAACGGCTCGCCGGGCGGCGTCACGGCCTTCACCACACCCGACGGGCGCGTGACGATCCTCATGCCACACCCGGAGCGCGTCTTCCGCGCCGAGCAGCTCAGCTACAGACCCGCTGGCGTCGGCGCGCGCAGCCCGTGGATGCGCTTCTTCGAGAACGCGCGCGGCTGGGTGGGCTGAGCCGCCTTCATCGCAACCAGCCGATCTCGCGGGCGGTGACGGCGCCGACGGCGAGCTCGTCGAGGCGGGTGGGAGGCTTCGACTGCGTGGGCGAGAGCGCGCGGTGCCTCGCCATGACCTCGGCGCGGCGCTGAGGGTAGAGCGGCTCCTGGCGCGGATCGCCGAGCCCGTCGGGGATGAGCACGCTGCCGTCCGGTGCGTAGCGCTCGGTGGCGCCGAGCGTGTGGAAGAGCTCGTGGGTCGCGACGAAGAGCGCGAGATCCGCCATGGTCGCGTCGAGCTCGACCGAGACCACGCCGACGCGGCCACCAGCTTCGCTCGTGCCCTCGACCTGCTTGCGTCGGGCGTCGGTGGGCGGGCGCGCCACCAGGTAGACACGCGAGTCGAAGCCACGCGTCGGCAGCTTGCCCGCTTCGTCGATGCCGTTCACCCATTGGCGCAGCGCCCATTGATACTTGGCGACCTCCACCAGCTCGCCTCCCTCGGGTGGCGCGGGTGCTACGTCGTTCGACACGATGGGCCCGAGCAGCGCGATCTCGAAGGGCTTCGGGCCAGCAGGCAGGTAGCGGCGCATCTCCACCTCGAGCTGGGCCTCGAGTGGATCGATCCGCGCGGCGAGCGCCGAGCTCGTGCCGGGCTCGAGCGGCGCCTGCTCGACGAGGATCACCGCCACGCGCAGCGTGCGCTCCCAGCTCCGCCTCGACTCGCGCTGCCTCCGGTCGACGTAGGCGTAGGCGAGCACGCCGCCGAGCACGATCAAGAGCAGCGTGACGCGGAAGCGAAAGAACCAGTTCGGGCGAGGCTCCTCTTCGTGCTGCTCGAAGGCGTGATCTCGGAGCGGCATGGGGGCATGGTCCGGCGGGGGAGGGGCGGTGCGCGTGCGCCTCAGCCTGCGGCGCTCGGCCGCGTGCGGAGCGGAGCCGACGAGGGCAGCACGAGCCTGGATGGAGCAGAGGGCCCCATGTGGATCGACAGCTCGGTGGCTCGTCCGGGTGGGGGCGCGAAATGGTCGGCGTCGGCGCAGCCCACTGCGATGCGGATACGGTGCCCGAGGCGAAAGAGGTGCGAGCAGGGCAAGAGGCAGACGGCGAGCTCGACGATCTCGTCGCCCTCGAGCTCGCGCGCGTCGCGCGCTTCGTAGCTGCGTGGCACGCCCGGGGTGAGGTAGGCGGCGGAGCTCGAGCGCGCGCGGTGGCGAGCGCGCAGCTGGCCCTCGGTCACGTAGTTGATCGAACCATCGGGTGCCACGTCCTCCAGGTAGGCGAAGACCTGCCCGTCGGGTCCACGGTCGAAGGAAGCGTGGAGCACGAGCTCGGCGTGCCCGCTGACCTCGACGGGGCGCGCGAGCTCGGCGCTCTCCCAGACGAGCAGGCGCGCCTCGCGTGCTCGGCGATCGGGGTAGTCGCCCGGCACCATCGAGAGGAGCGAGCGCCAGCGCGAGCGCTCGCCGGTGCCGATCGAAGGGTCGATGCGGTGCACCACGCGGTGCTCGGTCGTGGGTGCTGGGCTGCGCAGCGCACCTCCTGCGGCGAGGTGCAGCGCTTCAGGCTCGAAGCCCGGAGGGGGCCAGCTCGACGAGGCCTTCCAGCGCTCTTCGCCGGTCGTGAAGTAATGCACGGGCCGGCCGTCGCCCACGCTCGGCCGTTCGCGCAGGTGTTCGTCGAAGAAGGCGATGAGCTCCCCGGCGTGGTCGAACTCGCTCGCTCGGCCGGTCTCGAAGGCGTGGATGGCGAGCCTGCCCGTGTGTGCCCAGGGCCCGAGCGTGAGGCGTGAGCCGGCCGTGGCCACGGCCAGGTGGCGTTTGATCGCGGAATGCGGGTACGCGCCATCGCGCCAGCCGCTGTACGAGTAGATCGCGGCGCCTGAAGCGCGGAGCTCGCTCGCGTGGTGGTGGGGGCTGAAGGAGTCGATCGTGAGCTCCGGGTGGCTCTCGACGAGGCCGAGGTCGTCGCGGTGGGTGACCTTGCGTGCGCCGGCGTGCACGTCGAGGTTGTGCGCTCGATCGGCGAGCGCGCGTGCGTCGGGGGTCCCGTCGCCGGGGCGCTCGACGTCTCGCACGCCTCGGATCGCCGCGCCGAGCACGCGCTCGGTGAGCTGCGTGAAGAGCTGCTTGTCGCGGCGGCCGAGCCAGGCGCTCAGCCGCTCGGCGCCTCGCGGCGAAGGGTCGTTCGCCGCGACGCGCGCGACGAGGTGGATCGGCGTCGCGAAGGCCTCGTGGAAGGCGTTGCGATCGAGCGCTGCGTTGTAGCGGCCCCAGGCCTCGGTGAACCACGCGAGGTGGATGCCGCCGGGAAAAGCGACGTCGGCGTAGACGTCGTAGAGCGAGAAGAGCGGCGCGACGGCGCGTACGGCGGGGTGCTTCGCGACGAGCAGCATCTCGGCCGCGGTGCCGTCGTAGGAGATGCCGAGCGAGCCGACCCTCCCGGTGGACCACGGCTGCTTCACGATCCAATCGACGACCTCGCCCGAGTCGCGCACCTGCTCGGCGTGCCACGGCGAGGTCCAGGTGCCGCTCGACGCGCCGGTGCCACGCACGTCGACGTCGACCCAGGCGTAGCCGGTGGCGAGGAAGCGCGCGCGCATCTGGGCGTAGAGGTCGAAGGTCCTCGCGACGTCGAGCCAGTCTGCGATGCGGTTCCGGTGCGCGAGCGCGCGCAGGTAGCGCGTCATGCGCAGGATGGTGGGCAGGCGTCTGCCGGCCTGCGCGTGCTTGGGCAGGTGCACGTCGATCGCGATCCGTGCGCCGTCGCGCATCGGCAGGTAGAGCGAGCGCGTCTCGATCTCGACGGGGTGTGCGGTGCCGGCGAGCGCCACCGGCCCGAGCCAATGCGCGTCGAGCGCGGAGCCCAGCGCGGGAGCCTGGAGGCGTCTCTTCGCGGAGCTCACTGATCCGAGACCCTGCCCGCCTGGGTCCCGCCCTTGCGGATGTCGGGCCAGCTGTAGGCCACACCCACCGTGGTCTCGACGAGCTCCGGGTCCTTCGTGCCGTCGGGGAAGCCGCCGTGGATCCCGAAGCGGTCGTCGAACCAAGCCACGATGGGAGCGGGCACCTCGCTCGTACCCTCGCCGCTCTTCATCGAGAGGAGCGCCGCGAGCACGTGGAAGTGGTCGGCCGCGCCCAGGCCTCCTCCGGCCTGCTCCTTCTTCGCGCGCGCCATGTGATCCTCGACGCGCACGCCGAGCTGCGGCTCGATCCACGCCGGCATCGGGGCCGCGATCTGCTTGGCGAGCTCGCGCTCGATCTTCGCCGGCGCCCACGCGCCGTCGACCGAGCAGCGGTCGCTCTCGAGCCGGAACGAGCTCTGTGTGATCGTGGCCACGATGGGCGGGCTCTTGGCGTCGTCGCTGCCCGAAGGCGCCGAGGGCAGCGCGAGGTGCGCCACGACCTCGAACGACCTCGTCTTGTCGGTGCGCTTCGCCTTCTCGACGGCCACCTGCTCGGTCGGCACCTCCTCCGCGACCGCGCGCCCCAGCTTCTCGCCCTTCTTGGTGCCGGGCGGGTAGTAACACTGCCCGTCGACGGGCTCCTTCGCGGTCTTCTCGTCGACCGGGCCACACGACTCCAGCACCAGCTCGAAGGCGAGCGAGCGCGCCGCGCCGAGCTTCTTCGCGCCAGGCAGCTCGACGGCTTTGGCGATCTCCTCGCAGCCGGGCGCCGTCTTCGCGACGCTGACCGTGTACTCGGCCTTCGAGAGGATCGTCCACTTGTCGCCCGCCGCGGCGAGCTCCTTCGGGCAGTCGGCCGAGGCCGCCACGCAGGCGTGCAGCGCGGCTGCGGCCGGCCACTGTGCGCGGAGCTCGTTGGCCTTGGACTGGTGGAAGCGCCGCGCGCCACCGACGTAGCGCGCCACCTCGCCGTCGACCGGGCAGATGCGCCCGGCGCGGTACCAGGGTGCGCAGGCGAAGGCGGCCTTGCGTGCGGCGAGATCCCAGCGGTCGTTGGCGGCGAGCTCGTCCAGATCGTCGAGCGCGGGCATCGCGAGGCGCGAGGCGATCCTGAAGAGCTCGTCGCGCTCGGCGCTCGCCGCGTCGAGCGTCGGGTCGAGCAGCGCGATGGCGGCGCGGTCGAAGGCGGCGACGGGTTTGCGGCTCTTCTCCAGCGAGAGCACGGAGCCCTGGACGCAGCCGAGGTAGTTGCCCGCGGCTTCTGCGCTGCAGCTCTTGCCAGCCGGGCAGCTCGCGCGCTCCTGGGCGCAGCTCCCCGGGTCGAGCGCCGAGCTCGGCAGCTCGCTCGCCGAGGGGCTCGCCGCGGAGCAGCCCACGCCGAAGCCGAGCAGGGTGAGGGCTGCGGAGCCGAGGAAGCGGAAGGAGTACGACGAAGCTCTCATGCGCGGGACGTTAGCATCGCATGCACGCAGACCGCTTCATGCCGCCTCGGCCTGTGCTATCCAGCGCCGCCGCGGCCTGCTCGGTGAGAGCTGCTCCACACGCGCGCACGGCCTCCGCCCCTCCATGACCCAAGCGCGCGATACGAGCCCCTCCGCGAGCCCTCGCCTCGAGTCGCTCGGGCTCGACCCGCGCATCGTGTCTCTGGTCGCGGAGCTCGGCGGCTCGCTCGAGGACCTGGGCCGCGTGGTCTCGGAGCGGCGCGGGCGCTACCTGGTCGCGACCGAAGCGGGCGACGTCTTCGTGCCGGCGCCGCGCGAGGCCGAGCGCGCGCTCGTCGTCGGCGACTGGCTCCTGCTCGGTGAGCCCGGGGCGGAGCCCGGGTCGCGGCGGCTCGGCGAGCGCCTCGAGCGCCGAGGCGCGATCGTGCGCCGCGCGCCCGGCAACGACCCCAGGCCGCAGACCGTGGTGGCCAACGTCGACGTGGTGTTCGTCGTCTCCGGCCTCGGGCGCGACGTGAACGAGCGGCGCCTCGAGCGCTTCCTCACCGTGGTTCACGACGGCGGCGCCGAGCCCGTGATCGTGCTCAACAAGGTCGATCTCGTCGAAGACGCCGCGCCCTACGTCGAGCGCGTGAGGCGCGTCGCGCCCGGCCTCGAGATCCGCCTCGTGAGCGCGCTCTCCGGCGCGGGCCTCGAAGGCCTCGAGCCCTGGCTGCGCCCGAAGACGACCGTGGCCCTGCTCGGCACCTCCGGCGCGGGCAAGTCGACGCTCGTGAACCGCTTGCTCGGCAACGAGGCGCGCACCACCGGCGGTCTCGACGCCGAGGGCAAGGGCCGGCACACGACCTCGACGCGCGACATCGTCGCGCTACCGAGCGGCGCGCTCGTCATCGACACGCCGGGCCTGCGCGAGATCGGCCTCTGGTCGGCCTCCGAGGGGCTCTCGCTCGCGTTCCCGGAGCTCGCCGAGCTCGCAAGTCGTTGCCGATTCGACGACTGCAAACACGCGGCCGAACCCGGCTGCGCCGTGCGCGAAGCGCTCGAGAGCGGGGCGATCGAACGGGTGCGCTTCGAGTCGTGGCAGCGCCTCTCGCGCGAACGCGACGACGCGCTCTCGCGAGAGACCGGCGCCGGCTCACAGGAGCGCCGCGGCCGTGAGAAGCTCGCGACGCGCGCACAGCGCCGCCGCGCCCGCGACAAGCCGCGCAGGTGAGCGTCGCCGCGGGTGGAGCGCCCGGTGAGCCTCAGCGCTTCGCGGGCGCCCTGTCCACCCGAAGGCCGCCGAGCGGAGACGAGCGCTTCAGCACCTCCGCCACCTTCGTGAGCGGCTCCGCGAGCGGCGAGCTGGGCCTCCAGCCGAGCACGATCGTGCGGAAGGGCGCCGGCTCTGCGAAGGCCCGTGTGCGCAGCCCTGCGCGCCCTGCCTCGACCTGCACCGCCAGCGAGGGCAGCAAGGTCACACTCCGGCCGTCGCCGACCATCGTCGCCAGCGTCGAGAGGCTCGTCGCGCGGAACGAGGCCTCCGTCGCGCTGCTCGTCGCGCAGAGCTCGAGCGCTTGCTCGCGCAGGCAGTGTCCTTCGTCGAGCAGCAGCACCTCCGCGTCGGCGAGCGCGCCGAGCGCGACAGGCTTGGTGCTCCTGAGCAGCGGGTGCTCCGCGGCGCCAGCGAGCACGAAGGGGTCGCGGCCGATCACGGCGTGCTCCATCTGGCCGAGCGGCGCCTCGAGCGCGAGCAGCACCGCGTCGAGGCGCCCCGCCTCGAGCTCTTCGACCAGGTTCGGCGTCTTGTCTTCGACCCAGTGCACGACGAGCGAGCCGAACTCGGCGCGCAGCGCGCTCGTCGCCGAGGGCACGAGGTAAGGCGAGATCGTCGGGATGACACCGAAGCGCAGCGTGCCGGAGAGCGGGTCGACGAAGCGCCTCGCCGCCGCCACGAGGTCGTCGGCCTCGAGCAGGAGTCGCCTCGCCCTCGCGACGAGCGCCTCGCCCGCCTGGGTCGGCAGCACGCGGCGCCGGTCGCGCTCGAACAAGCGCACGCCGAGCACGTCTTCGAGCTGCGCGAGCTGCGCGCTCAGCGAGGGCTGCGCCACGCGGCAGAGCTGCGCCGCGCGGTGGAAGTTGCGCTCGTCGGCGACCGCGACCGCGTACTGGAGCTGCCTGAGCGTGAAAGGGTGGGGAGGGAGCGCCATGAGCGTCTCAAGCTATCACGATCGACGCGAGCTTCGTCGGAGGCTACCGTGTTGCGCTCGTCCCCATGTCTGCCCGCTTCGAGATCCTCCTCCGCACCGACGCCTTCGTCGCCGTGAGCAAACCCGTCGGCATCGCGACGATCGCCGAGCGCGACCTCGCCGCGCCCTGCCTGCGCTCGGAGCTCGAGCGCGAGCTCGGCGAGAAGGTCTACGTCGTGCACCGCCTCGACAAGGAGGTCTCCGGCCTGGTGCTCTTCGCGCGCACCGCCGAGGCACACCGCGAGCTGTCGATGGCCTTCGAGAAGCGCGAGGTGAAGAAGACCTACCTCGCGCTCGTGCACGGCCGCCCGTCGTGGGAGTCGATCCTCGCCGATCAGCCCATCTTCGCGTTCGGCTCCGGTCGCATGGGCGTCGACGCGCGCCGAGGCAAAGCCTCCGAGACCGCCCTCTCGGTGCTTCGGCTCGGCGAGGCGCACGCGCTCGTCGAGGCCCAGCCGATCACCGGGCGCAGGCACCAGATCCGCGTCCACCTCTACGCCGCCGGCCACGCGATCGCCGGCGATCTGCGTTATGGCGAGCGCGAGCTGCAGGCGCGCTACCCCCGGCTGATGCTGCACTCGCACAGGCTCGAGCTGCCGGCGCGCTTCGGCGTGGGCCCGATCGATTGCCCGAGGCCGAGCGACTTCGAGGCCGAGCTCGCGCTCCACCTGCCGCCGGGCTGAGCGCGACGCGAGCCCCGCTCGCGCCCGGGCCTCAGGTCCGCAGGAACTCCACCGAGCTACCGAGGTGGCCGAGCCTGCGCGCCTCGAGGCAGCAGGGTGAGCCCGGCTCGACCGTGCGACATCCCTCCGGGCGGTGCTCGTAGATGGTGCAGGGGTAGCGGCCGGGCGTCGATACGTCGAGCGCGCCGCAGCGCTCCCCCTCGTTGACGATGAACCGGAAGTACGGCGGCCGGTCCATGACGACCGTGAGCCTCCTCAGCGCCTCCTCGCCGAGGCGCTGCTCGTCCGTCTCGTGGACCTGGACCGTGCTCGGACCGTGGTGGCAGCAACGACCGCAGGCGACGCAGTCCGAGCCGTCGTCGGCGGGCAGACCGGAGAGAGGGAGCAGCGGCATGGGCCTCGGAATGCGAGCACGATTACGCCGCGCGTCACGCGATGGTCACGTGCGCGCTCGGGCGATCGGTGTATAGCCGAAGCATGGCCACTGCTCGACGCTTCCGCACCGCCTCCGTCCTCGCGTTCGTCTCCTCGCTCGCTCTCGTGGCCTGTGGCGACGACAGCTCGACGAGCTCGACCACGAGCTCGAGCTCGAGCAGCTCCGGAGGCGCAGGCGGAGAGGGCGCTTCGACGTCTTCGTCGGGCGGCGGAGGCGAGGGTGGCGCTGGCACCGGCGGCGGCGCGACGGGCGGCGGGGGCGAGGGCGGTGGCGGCGGCGCGGGTCCCTACGTCGCCCCCGTCTACGGCGAGGTCGACTGTCCCGGCACCGTGCCCGCTGCGTCGACCGGCACCTGCGAAGTCGGCACGAGCGGGACGTCCGGCTTCGTGCTCCGCGGCACGGTGCTCGGCCCGGATCAGCTCTACCGCGACGGCAGCGTCTACGTGAACGCGAGCGGCGTCATCCAGTGCGTAGGCTGCGATTGCAGCTCGGCCCCCGGATACGCGAGCGCGAGCATCGTCAACTGCGGTGAGGGCGTGATCTCGCCGGGCCTCATCAACCCGCACGACCACATCACCTTCTCGAACAACGCGCCTCACGATCCGGGCACCACGCGCTACGACCACCGCCACGAGTGGCGCATCGGCGCCGGCCCGACGAAGCCCGCGATCGACTACAACAGCGGCGCTCCCGCCAACGTCGTACGCGGCGCCGAGCTGCGCTTCGTGATGAGCGGCGCGACGAGCGCGGCGAGCGCGGGTGGTCAGCAGGGCATGCTGCGCAACGTCGACTCCGCGAGCCAGCTCCAGGGGCTGCAGGCGAAGGCCGCCGACAGCGACACCTTCCCGCTCGGCGACGCCAACGGCACGCGCCGCACGAACGACTGCAACTACCCCGCGAACCGCACGACGGCCTCCGACATCGCGGGGCTCGACGGCTACCTGCCGCACGTCTCCGAGGGCATCAACGCCGAGGCGCGCAACGAGTTCGTCTGCACGAGCAACACCAACGCGATGGTCGCCAACGCGAACGACGTGCTCGCGACGCAGACAGCGATCGTGCACGCGGTCGGCATGCGCCCGGGCGACTTCGCCAAGATGCGCGACGAGTTCGCCTCCGTCATCTGGTCGCCTCGCTCCAACGTCGCGCTCTACGGCAACACCGCGCCGGTCACGCTCATCGACACGCTCTCGATCCCGATCGCGCTCGGCACCGACTGGATGCCCTCCGGCTCGATGAACATCCTGCGTGAGCTGCGCTGCGCCGACGAGCTCAACCAGGAGTACTTCGGCCTGCACTTCAGCGACCTCGAGCTCTGGCGCATGGTCACCGAGAACGCCGCGATGGCCACGGGCACCTCGCACGTCATCGGCTCGCTGCGCCCCGGCTACGTGGCCGACATCGCCGTCTTCGACGCCTCGCAGCGCACCGACTTCCGTGCGGTCATCGGAGCCGGCGTGGAAGACGTCGCGCTCGTGCTGCGCGGTGGGCTCGTGCTCTACGGCGACGCCGCGATCGTCGCCTCGAGCACCTTCAACGGCGCGAGCTGCGAGACGCTCGACGTCTGCACCCGCCCGAAGCGCGCCTGCGTGCAGCGCGAGACCGGGCAGACGCTCGCCACCGTGCGCAGCGCCACCGAGGCCTTCTACCCGCTCTTCTTCTGCAACGACACGACGCCCACCACCGAGCCGAGCTGCGTGCCCTACCGCGCCACCTACGCGCAGGGCATCACCGCGACCGACGGCGACGGCGACGGCATCCCGGACGCGAGCGACCTCTGCCCCACGATCTTCGATCCCATCCGCCCGATGGACAACGGCGTGCAGGGCGACGCCGACCAGGACGGCGTGGGCGACGCCTGCGATCCCTGCCCGCTCGACGACGGCATCGTCTGCGAGCTCACGAGCGTGGCCGCGGACGTCGACGGCGACGGCATCTTCAACAGCATCGACATCTGCCCCGAGGCCTTCGATCCTGCGCAGCTCGACACCGACGGCGACGGCAAGGGCGACGCCTGCGACGCCTGCCCCATGGTCGCGAACCCGGGCGGCGCGGCCTGCCCCGTCACGCCCGTGCCGATCGCGACGGTGCGCAACCCCGCCGCGCCCGGCCACCCCGCCGAGAACAGCCAGGTCTCGGTGGTGGGCTACGTGACGGGCATCGCCGGCAACGGCTACTCGGTGCAAGACTCGACGAACCCCTGGTCGGGCATCTTCGTCTACACGAACAGCGCGCCGACCGGCATCGCCGTGGGCAACCAGGTGCAGGTCACCGGCACCTACGTCGAGTTCTTCAACTACAGCGAGATCACCGGCCCCTCGGTCACGGTGCTCGACCCCGGCACCACGCTGCCCTTCGCCCCGATCGACATCGCGAACCCGGCCACGCTCTCCACGGCCGCTACCGCCGAGCCCTACGAGTCGATGCTCCTGAGGATCGGCGCCGTGGCGATCACCGTGCAGAACTCCGACGCGCCGAGCGACTTCGACGAGTTCACCGTGACCGGCGGCCTGCGCATCAACGACGGCTTCTACAGCCCGATCGACAACACCTGCGCCGTGGGCTCCACCTTCACGTCGATCACCGGCGTGCTCGCGTTCAGCTTCTCGAACTACAAGCTCGAGCCGCGCAGCCCGGCCGACTTCACCGGCGCGAGCTGCACGCCGCACCCCTGAGCGGCATCGCCGGAGCGGCGAGGGGTGAACATGCGAAGCGGCCCGGGCTCCCCTGAGCTCGGGCCGTTCGCGTCGTGGGTCGCCGACTTGTCTCCTGTAGAGGACACTCGCGAATGCGCGGCGCGCTGTCTCCTGTAGAGGACACTCGCGAATGCGCAGCACATCCCGGTCACCGAGCGACGCTCAATGTCTGTCCGGAAAAGCCGAACCCAGAGGTTCGGCTCTTCCGACTTGTTGTTCGTCAGAAATCGAGAAGATGCGGAGAAATCGGGGGAGAATTCTCTGTCTTCGGCTGCCGCGCGCCGCGCTCGGGGCCCCGGCCCCAAGCGCTGTTTGGCTTTTCTGGTCACGTCTTCAGGCGTCGTTCTGGAGCTTGCGCGTGTGCTATCTCTGAGAGCGGTATGGCCGGCCGCAGCGATCCTCCCAGACCGGGGCCGACCCCGAAGCGGGGCGTCGCCGTGCGCAAGATCTCCCTCGCGTCGACGCGCGTGGAGATCGCCAAGGGCGCCTCCGAGATCGCCGTCGACGACTTCATCGACTCACACCTGCAGGAGCGGCCCAAGACCAAGCCCGAGCTCGCCTTCACACCCGAGGAGCTCGCCGAGCTGCGCGCGCCGAGGCCCGAGCCAGCACCCGGCACGCCCGTCTCGCGCACCGACGTGCGCGGCCTGCTCCAGAAGCGTGACGAGCGCATCTCTCACCTCGAGGACGAGCTCATCGCGCTCAGGCGCGAGCTCGACCAGATCCGCCGCGCCAGCCGCCCGAGCGACGAGCATGGCCCCGCTGCCTCGCTGCCCGAGCTGCTCGACGAGCCGGTCGGCGACGCGGGACGCGACGCCTCGGCGTGGCGCCGCGTGCCTCCGCCCGCGAAGCCACTCGGCGGTGCAGGCGTGCCGCCACGCGCGAAGCCCTCTCGACCCGGCACGAGCGACCCGAAGTCTGTGGGACGTGACCCACGCGCCGAGCCCGACGAGGAGCCGACGCTCGAAGACTCGGGCACTCGCCTCCGTTCGGAGACCCTGCTCGACGAGGCGGTGAAGATCCACACGAGCATGCACGGCGAGCCGCCGCGCGCGGGCTCTTCGCTCGCCCCGAAGACCGACGTGGCGGCGGCGCTCCTGGGCGCCACGGCGCCAGCCGCCCCGAGGCCGGTCGTGCTGGCGGCCGCCGCTCCCGAGCTCTCGACGGCGCCGCGCCCCGCCGTGTCCGGTTCGGCCGTGCCCAGCCCCGCCGTCCCGAGCTCTGCGGCGCTCGTCTCGAGTGCGCCCGTCGCCGACGACATGCCTGCGGTGCTCAGTCTCGACGTGCCTGCGGTGCTGCAGTTCGGTGCGCCCGGTGCGGCTGAGCGCGACGGCGGCGGAGCGATGCACGACGACATGCCGGCGGTCTTGCAGTTCGGTCCCACGCCCGATCCTGGCCCCGTCGCCGGATCGTCGGCGGGGGGCCTCGCGCAGGGCTCGGTCGCCGCACGCACCGAGGCCGATGGCTCGGCCCCAGCGATCGGGCCAGCTCAGCCGGCTCGCGCCCGGGCGCCGTGGCTGCTGCTCGGCGGGCTCGCCACGCTGCTCGTGCTCGCAGGTGGGGCGGTGGCGCTCGGCTGGGTCGTGCTGCCCTGGGCTGCCACGAGCGACGGCGTCGAGGTCTCGCCCTCGATCGATGCTGCACCCACGAAGGCTGGCGCCGCCGCCGAGCCTGCGCCCCACATCGCTCCCACCCCGAGCGCGCAACCAGCCGCAGCGCCGGAGCCAGCGGCGAGCGCCGAGCCCGCAGCGCCAGCGGCGAGCGCCGAGCCCGCAGCGCCAGCGGCGAGCGCCGAGCCCGCGGCGCCGGAGCCAGCGGCGAGCGCCGAGCCCGCAGCGCCGGGGGCGCCAGTGAAGGATCCGTCCCTGCTCTCCTTCCAGGCCTACCTCACGGTGAGCTCCGCGGTCGACGCCGAGGTCGTCGTGCAGGGCGTCGGCGTAGGGCGCACGAACCAGAAGCTGCTAGTACGCTGCGGGCCGCGCAACATCCGCCTGCGCGCCACGGGCGGCGCCTGGCTGAGCGAAGGCACGCACGCGAAGCTCGAGTGCATGCACCACACCTCGCTTCAGATCGCCGCCTCGCAGCCCTGAAGCTCCATCATCACCGAGCGTGCCTCGCGCGCTTCGGCCTCAGTCGAGGTGGCTCCCGAGCTCCTCGGCTGTGAGCTCGCTCGCGAAGTAGCGGCCTTGGGCCTCGTCGCAGCCCATCTCGGCGAGCAGCTCGGCCTGGCGCGCCGTCTCCACGTTCTCGCCGAGCACACGCAGGCCGAGGATCCTGCCCGTGCAGATCGCCGCGCGCAGCACGCGCTCCGCGCCTGCGCTCCGATCGAGACGGCGCACGAGGCTGCCGTCGAGATCGAGGCGGTGCAGCGGGAAGCGCTCGAGCTCGGCGAGGCAGGAGGAGCCACTGCCGTAGCCGTCGATGCAGACGCGCAGGCCGGCGGCGTGGAGCTCGGAGAGCCGGTGGTGCACCTCGTCGACGTCGGACGCGAGCGCCGACTCTCTGAGCTCGAGCTCCACATGGGAAGTATCGACGCCCTCGTCGCGCAGCACGGCGAGCGTGCTCTTGACGAAGTCGGGACGGTGGAAGTGCTTCGAGGTGACGTTCAACGAAACGGGCACGACGCGTCGCCCCGACTCCTTCCATGCCTGGATCTGCGCGCAGACGGCGCCGAGCACCCACGCGTCGATGACCGGAGAGAGGCTGCTCTCCTCGGCTTGCGAGAGGAACTGACCGGGAGGTAGGAAGCCACGCGTCGGGTGCTCCCAGCGCACGAGCGCCTCGAGGCCGACGAGCTCGCGCGAGGGCAGCGCGAACCTCGGCTGGTACAAGAGCTTGAGCTGCCCCAGCGCGAGCGCCCTCTTCAGCGAACGCACCAGCGTGCGCTGCTCGAAGGCGCGATCGTTCATGTCGGTCGAGAAGAACTGGTAGCGGTTCCTGCCCGAGGTCTTCGCGGCGTACATCGCGGTGTCGGCGTTGCGCAGGAGCTCGTCGAGGTCTTCGGCGTTGTCGGGGAAGACGGCGATGCCGACGCTCGCGGTGACCGTGACGTCGCGGCCCGAGATGCGCACCGGCGCGCCGAGGTCGGCGATGATGCCCTCCGCGACGCGCGCGGCGGCTCCTGGATCGGCGAGGTCGCCGAGCAGCAGCACGAACTCGTCGCCTCCTTGGCGGCTCACGGTGTCGCTCTCGCGCACGAGCGCGACGAGCCTGCGCGAGAGCTCCTCGAGCAGGCGGTCGCCCGCCTCGTGGCCCATCGTGTCGTTGACCTCCTTGAAGTGATCGAGGTCGACGAAGAGCACCGCGACGCGCGCGCGCTCGCGTCGCGCGCGCGACATCGCGACCGAGAGGCGATCACGGAGGACCGATCGGTTCGGAAGGCCCGTGAGCGGGTCGCGCTCGGCCAGGCGCTGCATGCGCTCGTCGTTGCGCTTGCGATCGGTCACGTCGCTGAACACGCCGACGAAGCGGGCGATCTCGCCGTCGGCGCCGCGCACGGAGCTGATCGTCAGCAGCTCGCCGTAGAGCTCTCCCGACTTGCGCCGGTTCCACAGCTCGCCCTCCCAGCTGCCCTTCTCGAGCAGGCTGCGCCACATGCCCTCGTAGAAGGCGTGCTCGTGCCGCCCGGACTTGAGCATGCGTGGGTTCTGCCCTACGGCCTCCTCGCGGCTGTAGCCCGTCATTCGCTCGAAGGCGCCGTTCACTTCGACGATCGTCCCGTCGCGCTGCGTGACCACGATGCCTTGATCGGTCGAGCGGAAGACCTCGGCCGCGAGGCGCAGCTGCTCTTGCTGCGCCTCGAGCTGCTTCACGCTCGCCTCGAGCGCGCGCTCCGAGCGCACGCGCTCGGTGTGGTCGCGCGCGGCACACACGAACACGACCTGGCCGTCGAGCAACACCGAGCGCACCGACACCTCGACGAGGCGCTCCGAGCCGTCGCGGCAGCGGTAGCTCGTCTGGTACATGCCCGGCGTCGAGGCGAGCTCCTCGAAGCGCCGCGCCTGCTTGTCGCGCGACCAGTCGACCTCCCAGGCAGAGAGGTTGGTCGGCAAGGTCTCGCTGCGCGCATAGCCGAGCAGCTCGTAGAAGCGTGCGTTGGCGTAGAGCAGCCCGCCTTTCGGGTCGACCACGTGCACGCCGTCGAAGGACGCGTCGAGCAGCGCTCGCCACACCGCCTGCAGCGCGCCGTGGCTCGCAGGTGTGAAGGAGCGCTTGATGCTCGGGGGGCGCACGCTCATCGCGACCTAGCTTCGCAGCACGGGCCGTGCCGAGCCTCGCTCCCGCGCCAAGCATACGGAAAGATTCGGGATCGTCAGCATCTCGGACCTCCGATGTGGCGCGTGGCCTGCGCGGGCCGCAGACCTTGCACCCCTGTGGGGTCGCCCGGCTCCCTGGTCGGCACCGACTCGGGGACCGAGCGAAGGAGCTCGGCGTCAGGGAGCGGGCAAGACCTGGAGCTCGATCGCCGGATTGGCGACGGCGCCCGGGCCGAAGGCGAAGTCGATGGGCTCGTTGCGCAGGTAGCGCGAGAGCAGGTTGTTGTAGAAGGGGCTGTCGCGGTGAAGGTCGGCGCCGCCCGGGAGCTGGTAGCGCATCTTCGGGCCGCTCGGCTCCATCTCGACGACGACGCGGATCGACGCGCCCGCGCCGTAGGCGAAGCTCCAGGGGGTGCCCTGGTTGGGGATCGAGCGGCGCGGGTTGGCGACGTTCACCGTGGACAGACCACCCGGCGCGGCGAAGGGCCCGTGGTCGTAGTCGAGGATGCCGAAGAGCGCGTAGATGCTGCTCAGCGTGAGCGTGTGCACGCGGCCCCAGCGCCAGTCGTCCGACGGGCCGAGCGCCCCGAGGCGAGCCGCCGCGAGCTCCACCGCGCGCAGCACGATGTCGTCGCGCGTCTCGACGGTGCCGGTCGTCGCGACGTCGTCCCAGAAGAGCTCGCCCGAGCTGATCGAGCCCGGGTCGCGCAGCGCGCGCGCCACGAGCTGCACGTCGTTGCCGAGCGCGCTCGCGCCAGCCTCGGCGATCTCGTCGGCGAGCGCCTGGTTCACGAGCGCGTAGAAGCTCGCGTGGAAGGCCGTGCAGCCGATCGACTCGGACGCCGCCGTGCCCGAGGCCTTCGCCGAGCCGGGCGCTTCACCCTCGAGGCCCGTGGGGCAGGTGTACTGCCATGCGGTGAGCGCGAGCACGAGCTCCTGTGCCGCTGCGCTGAGCGTCGCGCCCTCGAGCGACTCGAGCACGGCAGGCACCACGAGCTCCCCGTAGAGCGAGTAGGTGTCGCCCTGCAGCGCGATCATCGTGTCGACCGAGTGCGCGTCGCCGACGCGCGCGAGCTCGTCGAGGATGCGCTGCTGCCTCGCGCCCTCGGCGCGGTAGTAGGCCTGCAGCGCGGCCTGTCCGTCGTTGAGCGGATCGCCGTCTTCGTAGGCGCCCGTCATGTCTTGGTTGGCAGTGGCGATGACGCCGCCCGCCGGGTTCGTGAGCTGCGGCAGGTCCGCGACGGGAACGAAGCCGTCCCACTCGGCGCTGCCGTCGCCCGGCAGCGGCAGCCAGGGCGCGAGCTCCTGCGAGGCGAAGCCGCGGTTCGGGAGCTGACCGTATGGGTACCAACCGATGTCGCCGGCCGGGTCGATGACCACGAAGTTCTGGTTCGCCGAGGAGGCGTCGTTCTCGAGCACGGTGCGCGCCTCGGCGCGGCTCGCTGCGCGCGCGAGCCCGAAGAAGGCGTCGACGTCGCGACCCGCGAGGTGGCCCACCCAGCGCACGCTGATCGCGGTGCCGGCTGCCTCGTCCTCGCTGAGGATCGGCCCGTGGTGGGGTACCCAGCGGAAGGTCTTCTGCACCGGCGTGCCGGTCGAGGCGTCGGCGAACTCGAAGGTCTTCTCGAGGATCGGGACCTCGTTGCCGTCGAAGATCACCGCGCTGCCGTCGGTGCTCAGCTCCTCCACGTAGACGTCGGCCAGATCGTAGTAGGCCGTCGTGACGCCCCAGGCGATCGACTCGTTGTGGCCGATCATGATCGACGGCAGCCCGGGGAAGGTGCTGCCGGCCACGTGGTAGTCGCCCGTGCCGTTGCTCTTGGCGTCGATCTCGATCGGGAACCAGATGCTCGGGTTCGTCAGCGAGAGGTGCGGATCGTTCGCGAGCAGCGCGCGCCCGGCGCTCGTGCGCGAGGGAGCGACGACCCAGTTGTTCGAACCCTGCTCACCCGCCACGCGCTCCCCACGCCCCGCGCCCACCAGCGCGAGCTTCGCCTGGGCGTCGGCGTAGAGCTCGCGCGAGCCGAGCCACGCGCCCGGGCCCAGCAAGGCGCCGCTCTTCAGGCGTAGCGTGTTCTGGATGGGCGCCGTGTAGGCCTCGAAGAGGTTCGTCGGCGAGAACAGGTCGGCCGCGAGCGCGGGGTCGTAGGCCGGCAGGGCCTGGGCCAGCGCGAGCTCCGTGCCGGAGTTGTTGGAGAGGTCGTCGAGCACGTAGAGCCCGACGGCCGCGGAGTCCTCGGGCTCCCAGTCGCGGATGTTCTCCTTCTTGATGAGCGCGAAGTCGTACTCGGTCGTCAGCGTCGCGCCGTTGCGCTTGGCGCGCATGTCGCCGATCCAGGCGTTCACGCCGCGCGCGTAGGCGTCGAAGTGGCCGCGCGTGCGCTCGCTCGCGCTCTCGTAGAGTGCGCGCTCGAGCGGCTCGCCCTCGGGTGTCGTGAACCAGTGGCGGTTCGCGTAGTCCTGCTGGAGGACGACGTCGCCGGCGGCGACGAGCTGAGCGAGGCTCCCGCGCACCGAGTTGCGCACGAAATCCATGAAGAAGAAGCGGTTCTGGGCGTGGAAGTAGCCCATGGCCGCGTAGCAGTCGTCGTCGGTGGTGCAATCGAGGTGCAGGAGGCCGTACTCGTCGTAGACGGCGCTCACCGGGCCCGCGAGGCCGGGGATCGTGATGCCGGCATCGCCGCCGCCCCCACCGCCGCCGCCCGTGGCACCCCCGCCCCCGCCACCCGAGCCACCGCTGCCGACCGGCGGGCCTTGGCGG
>ERZ761602.1338-NODE-1338-length-45178-cov-49.673692_pt1 | contig 45178 bp, 49 predicted proteins | sample MGYA00512165_ERZ761602 | MGnify/ENA primary metagenome ERZ761602 (study PRJEB28899, sample SAMN02445085) | bioreactor sludge metagenome | biome: EBPR sludge; isolation source: Thorneside wastewater treatment plant | place: Australia: Brisbane, Thorneside...
CGCTACATGGAAGGATTGCATGAATTCGGTCTCGGCTTGCAAATCTACTTCTGATCGTCGATCCGAAAACGGCTAGCCGCCGCGCGTCACCCCATAATCGATGGGCATTCTGACGTAAAAGAGCCGAAGCCCTTCGCGCGCGAGCAATTCCAGCAGTCGATCCGCTTCCTCATCGCTGACCGCGAACATCACCTCGACGGTCAGGTTGCCCGCCAGCTCGAAAAAGTGATCTTCATGCAAGACGCCGTGCTGGCCGAACCCCGCGATGGCGCGAAACGCCGATCCGCCGTGAATGCCGGATTGCCGGGCGTGTTCCAGCAGCCATTCATACAGCAGGATGCCATGATGCCGGCGATGCTCGTGGACATAAAACTTCAGATAAGCGCCCTTCATGGCGATCCCAGGGCGAACAGCGATTTCATCACGATGATGCCCAACAATGTCATGGTCACCGAGCCGATCACGTGGATCAGCACCAGCGCCAAGGTCCAAAGATATTCCTGGCGCAACAGCAAGGTCACGGTTTCCGCCGAAAAAGTCGAAAAAGTGGTAAGGCCCCCCAAAAAGCCGGTAGTGATCGCTAGCCGGAGTTCGGGAGGCAAAACCGCGTGTTCCAACAGAAGCTGCATGGCCATCCCCATCAGAAAACCCCCTAGCAGATTGGCGGCCAAAGTGCCGAGCGGCAAGGTCGGAAAGAGGGGATTGAGCCACAAACCCAAGGCCCAGCGCAGCCAAGCGCCTGCCGCGGCCCCCGATCCGATGGCGAGAAAAGCATGAAAACCCATGATGCCTCAGAGCGGTGGAGTGGGCTCACCTAGAATGAAGGTTGAGCGCAACGGTGTGAAACGACCCAGTCGTCCCCGCTGCCGGTTGTCAAGACCGTGAGTCGCAATCGGCCGCTGGAAATCAGGCAGTTCCATCACCTTGTTTCCAAAATTACTCTAAAAGCGCGTTCGGCGGCAACCGACCTCCGGCGCGCGGCAAGCCGCAAGGACATCGGTGAAGGCATCGAAAGCCGCGATGATGGAATTCCGCGAAATTTCCGTTAGAGTGAACCGAGATGACTCTTGCCTCAGGCGGGACCATCCACCTTAAAAACCCATTGGAGATGGAATTATGAATGCAGGTCGTGCCCGTTTTTTGTCATCGAGCAAACGGTTTAACAAGGTTTCCAGGATTTTGGCGCTCGGTTGCCTGGGCTTTCTCGGTGCGATGCCGTTTGAAGCCAACGCCTACGATCAAGTCGGGCGGGCGTGCTGGTACGGCCCGAGGTTGCACGGAAGAACCACCGCCAGCGGCGAGATTTTCAACCAGAATCGCCTGACCGCCGCCCATCAAAGCTTGCCGTTTGGAACGCGGGCCAGAGTAACCAACCTCGATAACGGAAAATCGGTGCAGGTTAAAATCAACGACCGGGGGCCGCATGTGGGCAACTGTTCCATCGATATTTCGCGCGCGGCCGCAAGACGGCTGGACATGATCAAGGACGGTAACGCCCGCGTCAGAATTCAGGCGGCGGGGCGTTAAACAACCCAGCCAAACGGTCGATATCTTTAAAATAAACAGCTGATATCATGGCCGCTTGATCGCTCTCGCGCCCGCCGTCCGGCAAGCCCGCTTACAGGATTGGGTTTGCCGGGATTAACCCCGGCGGCGCGAGATCGTTTTGACGGCGACTAAAAATTGATAAGCGGATAGCGCGTCCTTGGTAGCGCCACGACACCACCAACTATGAAGGTTACAACCAGGATCGTATTGATGGCCATGATCGGATTCGTGGCGCTTTGGCTGTCGATAGGGGCCTTGGACCGTTGGACCGTCCGACCCGCTTTTCAGAAATTAGAAGAATCCCAAGCCCTTGAAGATAGCGCCCGCGCCCGCGCGGCGATCTGGGGCGAGTTGCGGCAATTAGGCAACGAACTGGGCAACTGGGCGGAATGGGATGACGCCTACGCCTTTGCCGACCATCCTGACCCCGCGTTTGTCCGCTCCAATCTCGGCAACTGGCGGGTCTTGGAGAAAAGCTCGCGTCTGAATCTGTGCGCGATCTTCGATCGAGACGGTCGGGTGCTCTATAGCGGTGGCTACGATTCTAAGTTGAATGAAGCCGCGATCCCACAAATTCTCAGCGGTGACAAACCGGCGATTTGGCCGCTGTTGCAACCGGCGCTAGACCCGCCGCGCGCCTTGAATGGCGTGCTGAGCACCGAGCATGGCTTGCTGCTGCTGGCCGCCCGTCCCATTCTGACCACCGGCGGTGAAGGGCCGGCGCGCGGCGTTCTGGTCTTCGGCCGCTTCCTCGATGCGCCGTTGTTGCGTCTTTTGGCCGAGCAAGCCAAGGTCGCGTTTGAAGTGTTTGCGGATCGGGATCCGAGACTGTCGAACCAGGAACGCGATTATTTACGCTTGTCGCCAGGCGAACCGGCATTCCAGCCGGGGCCGGGCGGGTTTCGATTTGTTTACGAAAGCTTTTCCGATCTTGCGGGAAAACCGGCGTTCTTGATTCGCACGCCGATCCGACAGGATATTTCGAACACCGCGCGCAATACCAGCCAGACCTTGATGGGCGTGTTCGGCCTCACGGTTCTGGCGCTGTTGCTCGGCGGCGTAGGGTTGTTCGGCCGAGCCGCCGCGTTGGAGATGAAGATCGACACGGCCGCCGCGGCTTGGGGGACAGCCGCGGCGGTCGTGCTGGTGGGTCTGAGTCTGACCGGCGGTATCTTTCTGGAATTTCGCCAGCGAAGTCGGGAGGCTTTGGAGCGTCGCTTCCAGACCGTCGCCGTGGAACGATCCGGGCTGATGGTGGCCCGGTTCCAAGGCAGCTTGCGCGAACTCGATGCGATCAGGCGTTTCTACAACGGCGCGAGCACCGTCAGTCGCGCCGCGTTTCACCGATTTGTCACCCCGATTCTCGATCACGGCGAGTTCCGGGCGCTGGAATGGGTGCCTAGAGTGCCGCGCGAGCGGCGCGCGGAGTTCGAGGCCGCCGCCCGTCAGGACGGCTTGGCCCACTTCCAGTTCACCGAGAACGACCCGGAAGGCCGGTTGACGCCGGCGCGCGAGCGCGATGAGTATTTTCCGGTCTACTATCTGGAACCCTACGCCGGCAATGAGGCCGCCTTGGGCTATAGCCCTGACTCGTTGCACCCGGCGCGCGGGGTAGCGTTGTTGCAGGCGTGGAACAGCGGCCAAATCAGTTTGACCGAACGCTATAGGCTGGTGCAGGAAACCGAACAGCGCTTCGCCGTGCTGGCGTTCGCGCCGGTTTATCAGGCCGGCCAAGAGCCGCGCCAAGCGGACGAACGCCGGAGGCAACTGGACGGCTTCGTGTTGGGCGTAATCTCTGTTGATCGTATCGTCGAAACGGTCTTTGCCCAACAAGCCGACGGCTTGATCGTGAAATTAGCCGATATTTCCGCGCCGGTTGAACGCCGACAGCTCTATGTTTCGAAGTCTTTTCCGCTCAAACCCGAACTGTCGCCCGCTGGATCGCTATCTCCCTATCGCCAAGATTTTTCGATGGCCAACCGCATGTGGCGCATCGAGATTCAGCCGACCCCGGCTTTCGTTTCGGATCACACCGACCGACTGTACCGTTGGGTTCCGGCGGTCGGCGCGCTGTCTACCCTATTGGCGGCTTTGTACCTGTTCGCCACGGTTTCACAACGCCGGCGAGCAGAAAAGCTAGTCGCCCTGCGGACGGCCAAGTTGCGGGAGCAGGAACAATTGTTTCGCTCGGTTTTTGAAGAGGCGAGCGATGGCGCTCTACTGCTCGATGATGGGCACATTATCGACTGCAACGAGCAGGCGATGGCGCTGCTGGGAGTCGCCTCGCGCGAGCAAATCATCGCATCGCGGCCGGAAACATTCTCGCCAGATCGCCAGCCGGACGGTCGGTTATCCTCCGAAAAAGCCCAGGATTTGATCGAGTCGGTTTATCGAAAAGGCGGGCAGCGCTTCGAATGGTTGCACCGTCGCGCGACCGGCGCGGAGCTTTGGGTGGAGGTGCAATTAACGCCCATTCCTTGGAACGGCCGGCGCATTTTGTATTCCGCCATGCGCGACATCACCGAACGGCGGCGAGCGGAGGAACGGCAGCGTCTGGCGGCGGCGGTGTTCGAAGCGGTGCGGGAATCGATTATCGTGACGGACGCCAACAGCGATATCGTCGCGGTCAATCCGGCGTTTACCGTCTTGAGCGGCTACGCGGAAACCGAGGTCCTGGGCCGCAATCCGCGCCTGCTCAAGGCCGACCGCCACTCCGAAGCCGATTACCAAGCCATGTGGCGGGCGGTGGCCAGCCAGGGCGTCTGGCAAGGTGAATTTTGGAACCGGCGCAAGGACGGCGTGTTGTATCTGGTGCTGGCCACCATCAGCCAAGTCCGCAACGCCGCCGGCGAATTGACCCATTACGTCAGCATCGCCACCGATATCACCCAGCAGAAAGAGGCCGAACAACGCATCGAGCATCTGGCGTATTACGATGCACTGACCGATTTGCCGAACCGGTCGTTGCTGGCGCAACGGGCGGAACTGGCGCTGGCGCTGGCGGCGCGTCGGGACGAGGAACTGGCGCTGTTGTTTCTCGATCTGGATCGATTTAAGGAAGTCAACGATTCCCTCGGCCACGCTGAGGGCGATGCCTTGCTGGTCCAGGTCGCGGCCCGGCTCAAAAGCCTGCTGCGCGGTTCGGACACGGTTTGCCGGTTGGGCGGCGACGAGTTCGTCTTGCTGTTGCCCGATGCCGGCCGGGCTGGCGCGACGCGCGTGGCGGATAAGGTATTGGCGGCTTTTCGCGAACCGTTTGTCGTCGCCGGCCATAGCCTGCGGGTGACGGTTTCAATCGGGGCCGCGATTTATCCTCACGACGGCGCGACCTTCGACGATCTGTTAAAGAACGCGGATACGGCGCTGTATCGGGCCAAACAGGACGGTCGCAACACCCAAGTCGCCTACGCCCGAGAAATGAACGTGACCGCCGTCGAGCGGCTTGTGCTGGAATCGGAACTGCGTAAGGCCATCGAGGCCGGAGAATTGGTGGCTTATTTCCAGCCCAAGGTTTATTTGGCCGACGGCCGGCTGGCCGGGGCCGAGGCTTTGGTGCGCTGGCGTCATCCGGCGCGGGGTTTGATTCCGCCCGGACAGTTCATTCCGGTGGCGGAAGCGAGCGGCTTGATCGTGGCGCTGGGCGATTGGATGCTGGAGGCCGTTTGCCGCCAGCTTGCCGCGTGGCGAGCGGCTGGATTTCCGCCGTTGACCGTGGCGGTCAATCTCGCCGCCCGCCATTTTCGCGATCTGGAATGCACCGGACGAATTCAAGATCTGTTGAAAGCGCACGGCCTGCCGCCTCAGGCGGTGGAGCTGGAGCTGACCGAGTCGACGCTGCTTGACGCCGGCGCGCGAACCACCGAAACCCTGCTGGCGCTCCAGCAATTGGGCATCGAACTGGCCATCGATGATTTCGGCACCGGCTATTCCAGCCTCGGCTATCTCAAGCGGTTGCCGATCGCGGCGCTGAAAATCGACCAAAGCTTCGTGCGCGATTTGGTGACCGATCCCGATGATCGCATTCTCGCCGCCACCATCGTCACGCTCGGCCATAGCTTGGGTTTGACAGTCGTGGCCGAAGGGGTGGAGACCGAAGAGCAACGGCACATCTTGTTGGAACAGGGCTGCGATCTGGCGCAAGGCTACCTATTTGGTCCGCCCGTCCCAGCCGAACGGTTCGTCGCGTGGTTCGACGGTAAGGCCGTGCGACCCCTGCCGCCCGTGGCCTCGCCGCCCGTCGCGTGATCGAACGCTGAGTGACAGCCGCCGGTCAAGGACGCCAGAACGGCTTGTGGCCTTCTTGAAGCGCATCGATTCGACTGATGCCGATGTCCTTTAACATGGCGTCGTCAAGGGCGAGCAGGGCGCGGCGCTGGCGGCGGGTTTCGTACCAACCGCACACTCGAACCCAGGCCCCGCGAACGTGAGCGGAAACGCTGACGGCCCGGTTTGATGGAAACTCCCAGCACGAACTGGCCTCGCGATACATAAGCTGATCCTCCGAAAAGCATGATTCACGATGCCATTATGTTGCCGCCTCATTAATTCATCAAACGAATAAGTTTGATATAATCAATCAAATTTATTGATATAAGGTCATGGCCATGTCGGCTCAACTGGATCCGGATTTACTGCGCACCTTTGTCGCCATCGTCGATGCCGGCGGCTTTACCCAGGCCGCAAAACAGGTGCATCGCACTCAGTCGGCCGTTTCGATGCAAGTGCGGCGTTTGGAGGAAATATTGGATCGGGCGTTGTTCCAGCGCGACGGGCGGGGCGTGCAGTTGTCGCCCGACGGTGAAGCTTTGCTGGGTTATGCGCGCCGGCTGTTGAAATTGCACGATGAAGCGCTGGCCGCGCTGACCCGGCCCGATTTGTCCGGCTTGGTGCGGATCGGCACGCCGGATGATTATGTCGACCGGTTTTTACCGGAAATCCTGTCGCGCTTCGCCCGCGCCTTTCCGCGGGTGCAGGTTGAGGTGCTTTGCGAGCCGAGTGTCAACCTGCGGCGCTTGCTGGCCGAGGAGCGGCTCGACCTGGCGCTGATCACCTGCACGCCGGGCGCGGAAACCGGCGAGGTATTGCGCCGCGAACCGGTGGTGTGGGCCACCGCCGAGCGCCATCTGGCCCACGAAAACGAACCGTTGCCGCTGGCGTTGTTCCAGCCGGGCTGTTCGTTTCGAGAGTGGGCGCTGGCCGCGTTGAGCGAACAGGGCCGCTCGTATCGGATCGCCTACACCAGCGCCAGCATCAGCGGGGTTCTGGCGGCGGTCACGGCCGGGCTGGCGGTGACGGTGCTCTGTCGCAGCGTGTTGCCGGCGGGCGTGCGGCCGCTCGGGGTGGAGGAGGGGTTTTCGGTATTGCCCTACGCGAGCATCACCCTGCACCGGGGCAGCGGGGTTTCGGCGGTGGCGGAATGCCTGGCGGGCTACATCCGAGAAGGTTTCGGCCCCGAGATCAAGCCGCCGGTCCCCGTGGTCGAACGCGATCTCGCAATCCTTTAGACCGTTCCCGACGGGACATCCTTTTAAAATTTTCCTTCTATTGAGTCATCAGACATGTCGTTGGACACTCGGATTCTGCTGTTTGCGGCGGCGCACCGATCGCAAGGATTGGATCAGTTATTCCCAAGCGTGACTTGGCTCGGGTCGTTATACGTGCTCGCGCCGCTTGCGCTCGTGATCGCGGCTGTTTTGATCCAGCTCCAAAAACGTTGGGAAGCCATGTTGCTGGTGATCGGATTGAGCGGCGCGACGCTGTTGGTGCATCTGCTCAAACTCGTCCTCGCCCGCCCCAGGCCCGCGGTGGCCGAGCGGTTGGCCGCGCTCCCCTCGGACAGCTCGTTTCCGAGCGCGCACACCATGCAAGCGACCGCCTTCATGCTGTGCATCCTGTTCATCGTCTACCGCATTTGGCCGCAGTGGGGGGCGCTGACCGCGCTGGTTGCCGCGCTGTTAATCCTGTTGGTGGGCGCTTCTCGCATCTACTTGCAAGTGCATTATCCGTCCGACGTGCTGGCCGGCCTCATGCTGGGCGGCGCTTGGATTTTACTGGTCCGCAAGCTGCTCTGATTTCGCGTGCGAAGCCATGCCGGGAGACTGTCATGCCGAACAAATTTTTTGGGGCTCGCGCTGAAGGTTATAGCCCCTTGCGCAAGCTCTAGGCCATCTTATCGGGATTGCGTTTCGCGGTGCTATACGACTTCAGCGTCGCCTACAAGTTTGTAGTGTCGGCCGTCGTCATGGTGTTGGCGTTGATCTTTCAGCAGTGGATCAACGTGGAGATGCTGCTGCTGGCGACCGGCTTGGTGTTGATGGCCGAATTGTCCAACAGCGCCATCGAGGCCGTATGCGATTTCATCGAGCCCCACCATCACGAACAAATCGGCGCCATCAAGGATATCGCCGCCGCCGCCGTCGCCGTCATGGTGGTTTGGCTGGTCGTGGTGCTCGGCGACGCGGCGCAGATCATCAAGCTGTTGGCCCAGCGTTGGCTCGGGTGAGCGAGCGTTTTCGGAAGGATCGAACAGGCGCAAGTCCGACCGATCCCAAACCGGATTATGGGGCGGTTGCGGGTTCCAGCCGAACGATTTCGCCGTCGCCGGCGTCGGTCAGCACATAAAGATAGCCGTCGGGTCCGGCGCGCACGTCGCGGATGCGGCCGAGCGTCCCGTTCAGCAGGCGCTCTTCCTTGACTTGGCGCTCGCCGTCGAAGCGCAAGCGAACCAGTTCCTGGCCGCGCAGCGCCCCGACGAACAGATCGCCGCGCCAGCGCGGGAAGCGGTCGCCCTGATAGATCGCCAGCCCCGAGGGCGCGATGGACGGTACCCAAATGTGCAGCGGCTGTTCCATGCCCGGCTTGTGGGTGCCTTCGCCGATTTTGGTGCCGATCACGTATTCGACGCCGTAGGTGATGACCGGCCAGCCGTAGTTGCGGCCGGCGCGGATGATGTTGACCTCGTCGCCGCCCTGCGGGCCGTGCTCGTGGGTCCACAATTCCCCGGTGGCGGGGTGCAACGCCGCGCCCTGCACGTTGCGGTTGCCGAGCGAAAAGATTTCCGGGCGAACGCCGGGCTGCTTGACGAAAGGGTTGTCCTTCGGAATCCGGCCGTCGTCGTGCAGCCGCACGATTTTACCCGCCAGATCGTCGGTTTTCTGGGCGCGCTCCTGCTCGCCGCGATCGCCGAGGGTGATGTAAAGCAAGCCGTTGCGGTCGAACACCAGGCGCGAGCCGAAATGTCGGCCGCCATTGGATTTGGGCTGCTGGCGGAAGATCACCTGCACGTTTTCCAGCCGGTGATCCACCAGCCGGCCGCGCGCCACCTCCGTGCCGATCCCACCCGCGCCGCGCGCGGTGTAGGACAGGTAAATCAAGCCGTTTTCGGCGAAGCGCGGATGCAAGGCCACATCGAGCAACCCGCCTTGGCCGCTCGCGGCGATCTCGGGCAGCCCCTGCACCGGTTTCGGGTCCAAGGTCCAGTCGGAATCGAGCAACCGCAGCCGGCCCGGACGCTCGGTCACCAGCCGGCGGCCATCCGGTAAAAACGCCAGACTCCACGGAAATTCCAAGCCTCGCGCGACCGCGACCGCGCGAAAAGCGTGCTCTTGGCTGCGGATGACGGATTCGGCGGCCGGAATCGCCGTGGCGGCGAGCGCCGGCAACAGCAAGAACAAGGAGCGGAGCAGCGGCATAACGCGCCTCCCATCGAACGGAAACGAGGCTCGGACGAGCGCCCGCGATCTCGGTCAGACCGGGGTTTGAAAACCCGCGTTCAACCGCCCAGCACTTCGCGCAATTTGTCCAGCCGGATCGGCTTGATCAGGGTGATCACCGAGCGCAGGCCCTTGAATTCCGCCAGCAGGCGGGCGTCCTTGGCGTAATCGGGATTGTAGCCGGTGATGATGATCAGATTGGCGTCGTAGTGCTGCTCCATCAACCACAGCACCAGTTCGTTGCCATCCATTTCCGGCATCACCATGTCCATGACGATGGTGGTCGGCCGCAGTTCGTGATAGGCCGCTTGAAAGGCGCGGCCGTCGGTGGTCACCCGGACTTCATAGCCCAATCCGGCGGCGACCTTGCGCACGAATTCGCCAATTTCCGGTTCGTCGTCGATGACCAGCAGTCGTTTGTCGCTCATGAAATCGTACCTGAATTCAGCCCGCCGAGGAGTCGATATGGTGGAGCTTCAGGATAACATGCTTCAAGGCCGGGTCGTCGTCGTCGGACTGAATCGAAAAGCCCAGGGCCTGATTGAGCTGCAACATCGGCGTGTTTTCCTTGAGCACCTCGCCGTAGATTTCGCCGATGCCGCGCGAGCGGGCGTAGTCGATGATCCGGCGCATCAACAGGTTGCCCAGCCGCATCCCGATCAGGGCCCGATCCACCAGAATCGAGTATTCGGCGCGGTCGTTATTCGGATCGGCGCTGAGGTTGACGATGCCATAAACCACCGCCTTGCCGGGCAGGCCGGGTCCGACCGCCACCAAGGCGATTTCCCGGTTGTAGTCGATCTGGGTCAAGCCGGCGGCCATCTCGTGGGACAGCTCGCGGATCGGCTGGAAAAAGCGCCGGCGCAAATCTTCGGGCGAGGCCCGCGACACCAGCGCGTGCAGCGCCGGCTCGTCTTCCGGCAGGACCGGACGCAGCAACAATTTTCGGTCGTTGGGCAGGGTGATGCTTTCCTCCAGTTCGTTGGGGTACGGCCGGATCGCCAGCCGCTGGGCCGGCGCGGCGCCCGCGTCGGCCGGCGTCAGGTGCACCCGGGCGTCCAGCGCCACCACGCCGTCTTCGTTGACCCACAAAGGATTGATGTGCAATTCGGCCAATTCGGCCAGATCGACCACCATTTGCGAAATCTTGACCAGCGTCAGCGCCAGCGCCTTGAGATCGGCGCGGCGCAGCAGGCTGTAGCGCAGCCGCTTGTAGATGCGGGTTTGCGCCATGATCTCGCGGGCCAGATGCATGTTGATCGGCGGGAGGCCGTAGGTGAAATCGTTGATGGTTTCGGCCTCGGTGCCGCCTTGTCCGAAATAGATCACCGGACCGAAGCCGCCGCCGGCGCGGACGCCCAAGGTCAATTCATAGGAGCCGTCGCGGGGGAGCATGGGTTGCAGCACGAAGCCCTCGAAACGCGCCGCCGGCGCGACGGTGCGCAGCCGCATCAGCATCGCGGTCGCCGTCTGTTGAACCGCCTCGGGCGTATTCAAGTAGCGGGCGACCCCGCCGATTTGCGATTTATTGGCGATGTCGGGCGAAAGGATTTTTAAAGTGACGGCTTGGTTCAGGCGGGCGGCGAGCTGCCTCGCCTCGTAGGGGGATTTCGCCGTCAGGGTTTCCGCCACCGGAATCGCATAGGCGCTCAGCAGTTGCAGGGCCTCGTGTTCGTTGAGGAGCCGGCGTCCGCCGGCCAGCGCTTGGGCGATGACGGCCTTGGCCATCGGAATATCGGCGGTGAACTCCTCCGGCAGCGAGGGCGGCGTTTCCATCAGCAGCGACTGATTGCGTTTGTATTGCACGATCCGCATGAACGCCTGCACCGCGTCGCCGGCGGTTTCGTAGGTCGGTATCTTCCGCCCCAGCCGCCGGCGGGCTTCCGCGCCGGTTTGCGGCCCTGGAAAACTGGCGATGACGCAGCGGTTGGTGGTGGGGCGCTGGAGCAGGGTGTCGGCGACCGCCGTGGTGTCGGTGAAGGCGCTGGGGGTTTTGATCACCAACACGCCGTCCACCCCCGGATCGGCCAGCAACAGATCGAGGGCTTGGCCGTAGGCTTTTTCGTTGGCCTGATCGCCGACATCCAGGGGATTGGGTTGCGCGCTCGGTTCGAGCAGGGTTTCCAGACCTTGTTGGGTCGCCTCGGAAAATTGCGCCAGCCGCCCGCCGAAATCGTAAAGCACGTCGGTGGCCATCAGGCTCATGCTGGAGCTGTTGCTGAGAATCGCCAGTCGGTCGTTATTGACCAGCTTGGCGGCTTTCAGCACTTCGACCATTTGAAACAGTTCGTCGCTCGTATCCACGCGCAGCAGGCCGGCGCGGCGGAACGCGGCGGCGAACACCGCATCGTCAGGCTGGTCGGGAAAGCGGCGCGGCTTCAAGATGATCACCGGTTTGACGCGCGCCGCGCGCCGCGCCGCCGACATGAATTTGCGGGCGTCGCCGATATTTTCCAGATACAGCAAAATCGCCCGAACCCGGTAATCGCCCGCCAGATAATCGAGAATGTCGGCCAGATCGATGTCGAGGCCATCGCCCAAATGGACCAGATGGCTGAATCCGAAGCTGTAATGGTTGCCGATGTCGACGGCGGTCTGGCCGATGGTGCCGGATTCAGAGACGAACGCGATCTGGCCGGGCAGCAGCGGTTGGCGGTTGAGGCTGGCGTTCAAGTGGGTGATCGGGACGTTGAAACCCTGGGAGCCCGGTCCCATCACCCGCAGCAGATACGGTTTGGCGGCGTCGAGAATGGCTTGATAAAGACGCGCTCGCTCGCCCTCCGGAATACCGCGCGCGTCGCTGTAGAGCACGGCCGCCCGCGCGCCGCGTTCGCCCAGCTGTTTGATCAACGTCGGCGCTTGAGCGAGCGGTCGGGTGATGATCGCCAGGGCGGGGGCGACCGGCAGGTCGGCGATGTCGCGGTAAGCGAGCGCGCCCTCTAGCGCGCCGCGCTTGGAATCGACCGGCATGATCGGCCCCTTGAAGCCGCTTTTCATCAAGTTGCGGGCGATCAAAATTTCGCTCTCGCCGCCATCGGCGATCAACGCGATGGCGTCGGGTTTGAAAAGGTAATCCAGATTTCGAATGGTCATGGACAAGCGCGGCTTTCGGTCGTGGCGGGTGCGCTAGAGCGTTCGCGGGGCGCGCTCGAAGGGGAATAACCATCATCCGAGCGATTGAGGATCAGCTTGTGGAACTTGCGAGTTTTAGGGCTTGCCATGCGTCTGAAAGGATTCGCTGAGTGGGCGGACGATACTATATCAGTCCTTGAAAAAGTCAGGGGATTTCCCGGTGGCCACCGCATCAGCGTCGGAGGCGACCGCTCGCGCACCGCGTGTTGATGCCGCCGCCAAATGGCTGGGAGCCGATAACAGTGGGCGCGGTCGGGGACTTCGCGCGGGCAGTCCGGCAATATTTCCCTTGGAGCGATGTTCAGCTAATGTTAATAGGATATTCCACAACATCGCCGTCGAGTCGGCCCTCGCGGTCGTTAAATGGCCGGCGTTTGTTAAGTTACGTTACATCCGAGATTTTAAGCGTTTGGAGGTTAATGATGAAACTGACCAAGACGATTTTGGCGTTGGGGGCCGTGGTGCTGGCCGGACAAGCGCCGCTGGCGCTGGCGCAAAAATGCAACGACGAGAACCAGGTCTGCCGCGACAAATCTGGACCCAATGTCGAACAGACCCGCCAGCGTTACGGCGATGATGCCGCCCGGCGCTTGGAGCGGCGGCAATCGCGGGATGACGGCGGCGCGCAAGGCGGCGGCCGTCCGGGCGGCGGCCAGAATGCGGGCGGCAACCAAGGCGGCGGCCGTCCGGGCGCGGGACAGCCTCCGGGCCAGGGTCAAAACCCCGGCGGCGGCCATCAAGGCGGCGGTCGTCCGAACCCCGGTCAGAACTCCGGCGGCGGCAATCAGGCGGATACGTTCTCGCCTGGACCTGGCATCAGCTGCATCCGCTCGGCGCAGGTTTGCTACTCGGCCGGCATGCCCAACCCCTTCCATACCGCCAGGCATTTCGGACCGGCTGCCGCGGGCCGCATCAGTCAGTAACCACGGCGCTAAAACCGTCGTTGCTGCTTTCGTCGCGCCGTCGGTCGGGGCTTAATTCCAACGGGCGGCCCGATCAATTTCGAACGTCAGGGAGCGCGGTTCATGAGCGGCTGGGGTTGTCCGCACGAACTGAATGGAGCCTGCCAGCACGTCAAGGGACAGACCTGCGATCCGGGGATGAAAGGTTGCGTGCTGGCCGGGCGTTTTCGTTTTAGCAACGATACCAAGAACCGGCCGCCGCGCCCGCCGCGGCGCGATCCGCGCCGCCCGACAGGCGCTGGTTCCAAGGGCTGATCGCCGCGCCGGCCTTCGGCGTTGGCAACCGCTCGCGCCTGGTTTCCAAAAGCCCCGCTCCATGCCGGGCGGCTTGCTATCCGGCGTTTCTCGACCAATACTCTAGAGCGGCGACCTTCGGTCGCCCTCGCTTTTTATTGCCGCCGCGCCATCGCGCCATCGGACGCCTGATGGTCCGATCCAAGCCGCTTTTTAAATCCTTTGTGAGTTTTAAATGCTGATCGGCTTTCACCTCTAATGTCGATGGCTCCGTCATGAATTTAGCGCTCGTCATCCTCGCGCCCTTGTTCGGCGCGGCGCTCGTCGCCGGCCTGTCGCGGTTTGGCCGCGCGCTCGCCGCCTGGACAGCGGGAGCCGCAACCTTGGCGTCCTTGGCGTTGCTGTTGCCGCTGGCCGGCGAACCGTTCGCCGGTCGAACCGTGATCCAGCGCTTTGCCTGGGTGCCGTCCGCCGGCCTCGATTGGGCGTTCCGACTGGACGGTCTGGGGTTATTGTTCGCCCTGCTGATTCTCGGCATCGGCCTTTTAGTGGTGCTGTACGCCCGTTATTACCTGTCGGAACAGGATCGATTGGGGCGGTTTTACGCTTATTTGCTGGTGTTCATGAGTTCGATGCTCGGCATCGTGCTAGCCGAAAATCTGATCCAACTGCTGGTTTTCTGGGAGTTGACTAGCCTCTCGTCTTTCTTGCTGGTGGGCTATTGGTATTCGCGCGAGGAGGCGCGCAACGGCGCGCGCATGGCGCTGACCGTGACCGGCGCGGGCGGACTGGCCTTATTGGGCGGGTTTTTGCTGCTCGGGCAGATCGCTGGCGGCTACGAACTGTCGGTCATTTTAAAAGCGGGCGATGCGATCCGCGCTCACGCGCTTTATGTGCCCATGCTGGTTCTGGTGTTGCTCGGCGCGTTTACCAAATCCGCGCAGTTTCCATTTCATTTCTGGCTGCCCAACGCGATGGCGGCGCCCACGCCGGCGTCGGCCTACCTGCATTCGGCCACCATGGTCAAGGCCGGCATCTTCTTGCTGGCGCGGTTGTTTCCGGCGCTGTCTGGCACGCCGGAATGGGCGTGGTTGGTGGGCGGAGCCGGGTTCATCACGCTGTTGCTCGGAGCCTTTATTTCGCTATTTCAGCACGATCTCAAAGGCTTGCTGGCGTATTCGACCATCAGCCACTTGGGCTTGATCGTGCTGTTGTTCGGCATCGGCACGCCGCTGGCCGCCGTGGCCGGCGTGTTCCACATCATCAATCACGCCACCTTCAAGGCGTCGCTGTTCATGGCCGCCGGCATCATCGATCACGAAGCGGGCAGCCGCGACATGCGCCGCGTCAACGGCTTGTGGAAATACATGCCGTATACCGGCGTGCTGGCGATGGTGGCCTCGGCGGCCATGGCGGGCGTGCCGCTGTTGAACGGTTTTTTGTCCAAGGAAATGTTTTTCGCCGAGGCGTTCGGAGCGTCCACGCAGTTGCATTTGGGGTGGTGGCTGCCGGCGGGCGTGACGCTGGCCGGGGTGTTCGCGGTGGCCTATTCGCTGCGCTTTATCCACGACGTATTTTTCAACGGCGAGCCGATCGGCTTGTCCAAAACCCCGCACGAGCCGCCGCGCTGGATGAAGGTTCCGGTGGAGGTGTTGGTGGTGCTGTGCCTGCTGGTCGGCATTTTCCCGGCCCAGACCGTGGAGCCGATTCTGGCGGTGGCGAGCGTGGGGGTGTTGCAGGGACCGTTGCCGGATCACGATTTGGCGATCTGGCACGGTTTCAGTCCGGCCTTGGGAATGAGCGTGATCGCCTTGGTCGGCGGCGCTTTGCTCTACGTCGGCCGCCGGCCGTTGTTCGAATGGCACGACCGGCACGCCGAGCGCCTGGAAGCTAGAAGGCTGTATAACGCGCTGCTGGAAGGTTTGTTCGCGCTGGCCGGCCGGGTGACCGGCGCGCTCGATACCGGGTCGCTGCAACGCTTGTTGGCGGTCGTGATCGGCTCGGCCTTGCTGTTGGGCGCGGCGGGATTCGTCGGTTCCGAGGCGCCCTTGACCGGCGGGCGCGCCTTGTTGCCGGTGGACGGCGTCAGCGCGCTGGCGGCTTTGGGGTTGATGGCGGCGGCGGTGGGGGCGGCGGCGCTGCACCGGCAGCGCCTGAACGCGCTGATTTTGACCGGCGCGGTGGGGTTGGTGGTGGCGCTGGCGTTCGTCAAATTTTCCGCGCCCGATCTGGCTTTGACCCAACTTTCGGTCGAGATCGTGACGGTGGTGTTGCTGCTGTTGGCCCTGTATTTCCTGCCGCAGCGAACGCCGGTCGAGACGGCCGCGCTCCCGAGGGTCGGTCACGTCGCGCTGGCGCTCGCGGCGGGCGGCGGCGCGGCGGCGCTGACCTGGGCAATCATGACCCGACCTTACGACAGCATCGCCGGTTATTTTCTGGCCAACAGCGTCCCCGGCGGCGGTGGGGCCAACGTGGTGAACGTGATCCTGGTGGATTTTCGCGGCTACGACACCTTGGGCGAGATCAGCGTGTTGGCGCTGGCCGCTCTCGGCATTTACGCGATGCTGGATCGCTTGCGATTGGACGGTCCGACGCGGGACGACGAGGGGCGGCCTTGGGATCCGGACCTCCGTCCGGCGATCATGGCCTCGCTGACGCGCCTGCTGTTGCCGCTGGCGCTGTTGGTCGCCGTCTTCGTCTTATTGCGCGGCCACAACCTGCCGGGCGGCGGTTTCATCGCCGGCCTGATCACGGCGGTGGCGCTGATCATGCAGTATCTGGCCAACGGCGCGGCGTGGACGCAGGAGCGGCTGCGGTGGTCCATGGACGTTCCGATCGGCCTCGGCCTGCTGGTCGCCGCGCTGACCGGATTGGCGAGTTTCGCGTTCGATCACCCGTTCCTGACCTCGACCTTCACCCACTTGCATTGGCCGGTGGTGGGCGATTTCGAGCTGGCGTCCGCCATGGCCTTCGATCTGGGCGTGTATCTGGTGGTGGTGGGGGCGGTGTTGCTGATTCTGGTGCAACTGGGGTTGCTGCACGGCGATGCGGGTCGGCCCTCGAAGAAATGCGGCGACCGAAATCGGTCGGAATCGCTTGAGACGGACGGGAAGCGTTAATGGAGCTGTTGGTCGCGCTTTCGGTCGGGGTGTTGACGGCGTGCGGCGCGTATTTGGTCTTGCGCGCCCGGACGTTTCCAGTGGTGCTGGGCCTGACGTTTTTATCTTACGCGGTCAACCTGTTCTTGTTCGCCATGGGCCGCTTGGTCGTGGGCCGGCCGCCGGTGATCGCCGCCGGCGCGGCCGGTTACGCTGACCCGGTGCCGCAAGCCCTGGTGCTGACCGCCATCGTGATCAGCTTCGCCATGACCGCGTTCGTGATCGTGCTCGCGCTCAAGGCGAGGGCCGAACTGGGCAACGATCATGTCGATGGGACGCACGAACCGTGAGCCATTGGGCCATCATGCCGGTGCTGTTGCCGTGGTTGGCCGGCATCCTGTTGCTGTTGGTCGGCCGGAATCGTCTGGGTTGGCAGCGCGGCGCGAGCGTGGTCGCGACCCTCGTGCAACTCGGGCTGGCGCTGGCGCTGGCGGCGGAGGTCGGCGACGGCGACATTTTGGTTTACGCGCTGGGCGAATGGCCGGCCCCGTTCGGCATCGTGCTGGTGGCGGATCGGTTGGCGGCCTGGATGCTGGTGGTTACCGCCCTGCTGGCGCTGTTCGCGCTGCTGTACGCCATCCGGGGAGACGACGCCGCCGGGCCGCATTTTCATATCTTGTTCCAGCTTCAGCTTTTTGGTTTGAACGGGGCGTTTCTGACCGGCGACCTGTTCAATCTGTTCGTGTTTTTCGAGATTTTGCTGATCGCCTCCTACGGCTTGTTGCTGCACGGCGGCGGTCGAAAACGGACGCGGGCGGGCTTGCATTTCGTGGTCGTCAACCTGGTGGGCTCCAGTCTGTTCCTGTTCGCGGTGGGGACGCTGTACGGCGTGCTCGGCACGCTCAACATGGCCGATCTGGCGGCCAAGGTCGCCGCCGCGCCGGCGGAAAGCGCGCCGCTGGTCAGGGTGGCGGGCCTGTTGCTGTTCGCGGTGTTCGCGCTCAAAGCGGCGCTGCTGCCGTTTTATCTTTGGTTGCCCGCCGCCTATGGACACGCCAGCGCGCCGGTCGCCGCCTTGTTCGCGATCATGACCAAGGTCGGCGCGTACAGCATCCTGCGGGTGTATCCGCTGATGTTCGGCCCGGACGCCGGCGGGTCCGCCCGCTTGATCGAGCCCTGGCTGTTGCCGCTGGCCTTGGCCACCCTGACCGTCGGCGCGCTGGGGGCGCTGGCCAGCGTCCGGCTGCGCCAGCAGGTCGCTTATTTGGTGGTGGCCTCGGTCGGTTCGCTGCTGGCGGGATTCGGTCTCGGCAGCGCCGAGGGCGTCGCCGCCGGACTGTATTATCTGCCGCACAGCACCTTTGCCGCCGCCGCGCTGTTTTTGCTGGCGGATGTGATCGCCCGGCGGCGCGGCGCGCTGGACGACCGCCTCGACCCCGGCCCGGCGGTCGCGCCGGCGGGGGTGTTGGGCGGCCTGTTCTTCATCGCCGCCGTGGCGGTGGCGGGCCTGCCGCCCTTGTCCGGTTTTCTCGGCAAATTTTTGACCCTGCGCGCGGCGCTCGGCCATCCGCTGTTGCCGTGGATCATGGCGACGGTGCTGGCCGCCGGATTGTTCGGCCTGATCGCCCTGGCGCGCGCCGGCAGCTTGCTGTTCTTCCGGCCGCTCGCCTCGCGAGCCGATGTCGGGACGGAGAGACCGCCGGCCGTGGCGGAAGAGGCGCTGCCGGTCATCGGCCTGCTGCTGCTGGTGCTCATGCTGACGCTGTGGGCCGGACCGCTCGCCGACGCGGCGCGGGAAATCGCCGATCAGGTGCTGGAGCCCAGTCATTACCTTCGAGCCGTGCTCGAGCCGGGAGGGCGGCCCTGATGCGCCGGTGGTTGCCGCATCCGCTGATCGCCCTGGCCCTGGCGGCGGTTTGGTTGTTGCTGGCCAACCGCTTTTCCCCCGGCCATATCCTGCTGGGCTTGGTGTTGGGCGTGGCGATCTCGCGGTTTGGCGCTCGCTTTTGGCTGGAGATTCCGCGCGTCCACCGGCCGTTGCTGCTGTTGCGCTTCATCGGCGTGGTGCTGTCCGACATCGTGGTGGCGAATCTCGCGGTGGCGCGGCGGATTTTGGGCAGCCCCGAGCGGCTGCGGCCGGTTTTCGTGCGGGTGCCGCTGGCGCTGACCTCGGATTTGGCGATCAGCCTGCTGGCCAACACCATTTGTCTGACGCCCGGCACGGTGTCGTCGCGCCTGTCGCCCGATCGCGCGCATCTGTTGGTGCACGCGCTCGATGCGGCCGACGCCACCGAGCTGGCGGCCACTATCAAACGGCGCTACGAAGCGCCGCTGCGGGAGATTTTCGAGCCATGATGTCCAGCGTCGCCCTTCCCGTCGCCTTCGCTTTGGTCGCCGCCGCCTTCGCGCTCAGTTTCTGGCGGTTGCTGGTCGGACCGAGCGCGCCGGATCGCATCCTGGCGCTGGATACGCTGTATATCAACGCCATCGCGCTGTTGGTGCTGCTCGGCATTCACCTCTCCAGCGCGCTGTACTTCGAGGCCGCGCTGCTGATCGCGCTGATGGGCTTTATCGGCACCGTCGCCTTTTGCAAGTATCTGTTGCGCGGCGACATCATCGAGTGACCGCGATGCTGGACGCTCTCCTCTCTTTCCTGATCCTGACCGGCGCGATCTTCACCTTCATCGGCTCGCTCGGATTGGTCCGGCTGCGGGATTTTTACACCCGGCTGCACGGCCCGACCAAGGCCACCACCCTGGGCGTGGGCAGCCTGCTGATCGCTTCGTCGCTGTTTTTCAGCACCCGAGGCGAGGGCGTGAGCCTGCACGAGGTGCTGGTGACGCTGTTTTTGTTCATCACCGCGCCGGTGAGCGCGCATCTGCTGTCCAAGGCGGCGCTGCATCTCAAATTGCATTCGCTGGCCCCGCTGCCGCAGGGCGAGCGATCGGAATCAAGCGGCCCGAATCGCTCAACCGTAAGCCAGAATAGCGAGCGCGACGCCCAATAAAATGCCCGTCGCCAGCCAGCGCCGGGCGCTGAAGCGGAAGGGATCGACGGCGGGCGGCCGGTCGGCCCGCGCGATCTTCGGACGCCAGGGCGCGCCGTTGAAAACGTAAATCGAGGCCCTGGCCTTGCGCCGGGACGAACCGCTGGCATTGGCCCCAACGCGGGCTGATCGCCGTCTCCGCCTCCTCGACCAATTCGGGTCCAATGCGCGCGTTCCAGCGGTTGTCGCTATCGCGCCACCGCACGGGGCAAGCGCCTCGGCGAGAGCGGCTTAAGGGCGGCGGGACCATCGCGCTCGCTCCCGCGACGGGAGCGGCGGTCGAATTTCGCGTGGGGAGCGACGGGGGCTTGATGGGCCGACATTCGGTGGCGAGGGGGCGGGTTTGGGTATGGAAGCTTGGAAGTCCATACTATACCATCAACCCGTTTTGATTTAGGCCGCTTGCCGGCCGTGACGGAAAATGCTGGCCATCTCATCGGATTGTGATGAACGAACTCGATCACGACAAACTGTTGGAGTCGATCGCGCGGCTGACCGAGAAACGCAACCGGCTGTCGTTGGAAATCTGCCTCACCCAGACCATGTTCGACCTACTGGAAATCGAGGGCATCGCACTCTATCGCTTCGACGGCGAACAAGCCAATTTGCTGGTCCGCATCGACCGCGAGAGCTGCTGGATCCTGGACGGGGAAATCGACGACATGGAGGCGGCGGTTCCCGTGATTCACGACACCGGCCTGCGCGCCTGTTCGCACGGCCGCGAGATGGTGATCGAATCGGTGGCCGAGGGCCGGCGTTACACCTTTCCCATCCCGCGCCAGGATCAACTGATCGGTTTCTTGCGGCTGGTGTCCACCCGCGATTTGCGCGACGACCGCCGGCTGATCGAAGGCTTCCTGCAAATTTACTGGAACTATCTGAAGCTGATCGAGGATAACGAGCGCGATAAGCTGACCGGTTTGCTCAACCGCAAGACCTTCGACGATAAATTGATGGATATTCTGCAAGCCAGCCGGCGCGCCGCCCTGGCCAGGGCCAACGCGGCGGCCAGAGGGGAGCAAAAGCCCGCCTCGGAGCGGCGCGAGAGCGACGACGGCCAATACTATTGGCTGGCGGTGCTGGATATCGATCACTTCAAGCGGATCAACGATACCTACGGCCACCTGTACGGCGATGAAGTCCTGATCCTGATGGCCAATCTCCTGCGGCGTTCCTTCCGCCGTTCCGATCATTTGTTCCGTTACGGCGGCGAGGAATTTGTGGTGGTGTTCAGAACGCGCGCCTTGGAAGACGCCGAGATAGTCCTTGAGCGGTGCCGGCAGAACATCGAGCACTACCCTTTTCCGCAGGTCGGTCAAGTCACCGCCAGCATCGGTTACACCCAAATTCTCAATTCGGAAATGACCACGGTGGTGATCGCGCGAGCCGACAAGTCGCTGTATTACGCCAAGGGCAACGGACGCAATCAGAGCCAGTGCTACGAGACCTTGATCGCCGAGGGGACGATGGCCAAGTCCGAAGGCCGTTTTGGCGACGTTGAATTGTTTTAGCGCGCTCGGTTGCGTCCCGCTGGCTTTTTTTAGAACTCCTCATGCGATTTGTCCCATCGATCAGACTCCGGCGCGCTCGGGCTGCCGGCGGGCTGTTGGCTGTTTTGTTAATGGCCAGCTGCGCCAGCCCGCCGCCCGATCCGCCGCCCAACCCCAAACCGGCCGCCGCGCCGCCCGCCGCCGGCGCGTTGAGCGAGAAGGCCAAGCAGGAACAGCGCCAGTCGATCCTCAAGGTGCGCAACGGAACCTTAAACCAGCTTTACAAGCTCAAGCCGCCGACCCGGCTTGAAATCGAACAGGCTGCCGGTTACGGGGTGTTCGAGATCAACGGCCTGAACGCGGTGCTGGCCGGCAAGCACGGGCGCGGGGTCGTTCAAGAAAAAAGCGGCAAATTCACTTACATGCAGCTGGCGCGCACCGATATCGGACCCGGCGCAACCCTGAGGCCATACTGGCAGGTCTTGGTGTTTCGCGATGCCCAGCAATTGAGCCAGTTCATCAGCGCCGGATCGCCGGCGGATGCGGCGGGCATGAGCGGCGTGACGGTCTATCAAATCGACCAACTGGGCGTTTCCACGCCGTCAAATTGGAGCGCCCGGTATTTCCGGGACCCCAACCTGAATTAGGCGCGATTGCTGATTTAGCGCAGCAGCGCCAGGAACATCCCCGCCGCCACCGCCGAACCGATCACGCCGGCCACGTTAGGCCCCATGGCCGCCATCAGTGGGTTGACCCGTCCTTCGGTGTGATCGGACACGAACTTCTGCACCACCCGCGCCGACATCGGCACCGCCGACACCCCGGCCGCGCCGATGCAGGGGTTGATCCTCTTGCCCTCCGGGAGAAACAGGTTCAACAATTTGGCGAACAGCACCCCTCCTGCGGTGCTGAACGCAAACGCCACCGCGCCCAGAATCAGAATGAACAGGGTTTGCGGGCTGAGGAAGGTATCGCCCTGCATGGTCGAACCGACCACCAGCCCGAGGAAAATGGTGACGATGTTGATCAGCGCGCCGCCGGCGGTTTTGCTCAGCCGGTCGGTGACGCCGGACTCGCGCAGCAGGTTGCCGAACATCAACATGCCGATCAGCGGCGCGCTGGACGGAATCGCCAGGGCCGTCAGCACGGTGATGAAGATCGGAAAGATGATGACCGCCGTTTGCGACACCGGCCGCGCTTGCGGCATGTTGATGGCGCGCTCCGCGTCGGTGGTCAGCAGCCGCATGATCGGCGGTTGGATCACCGGCACCAGCGCCATATAGCTGTAGGCGGCCACCGCCACCGCGCCGAGCAGGTGCGGGGCGAGAATGGCGGTGAGATAAATCGATGTCGGGCCGTCCGCGCCGCCGATGATGCCGATGGAGGCGGCTTCCTCGGCGGTGAAACCGAACAGGTAGAACGCGCCGAGCGCGGCGACGAAGATCCCCAGCTGGGCCGCCGCGCCGAGCATCAGAGTGACGGGCCGGCTGAGCAGCGGCCGGAAATCGGTCAGCGCCCCCACGCCGAGAAAAATCACCGGCGGCAGCAATTGGGTTTTGATCCCCATGTTGTAGATGAGCTGCAACAGCGGGACGGTTTGGCCCGGTTCGGCGTGATAGCCGCTCGAGGCGTCGAGCATGGCGGCCGGCAAGTTGGCCAGCATCGCGCCGAAGCCGATGGGAATCAGCAGCAGCGGCTCGTAGTTTTTCTTCACCGCCAGATAAACCAGCAGTCCGGCCACGAAAAACATGACCAGATTGCGCCAGCCCAGGTTGTGAAAGCCGCTCTGGGCGATCAGTTCCAGCAAGGTGTCCATGTCATCCGCCGAGGGTCAGGATAGGCTTGCCGGCGGAGACCTCGGAACCGAGATCGGCGTTGATTTCCACCACCGCGCCGGCGCAGGGCGCGCGCACGTCGTGTTTGGCTTTCATCGCTTCGACCGCCGCGACCACTTGCCCCTTTTGCACCGCGTCGCCGACCTTGACGTTGATTTCCACCAGCTCGACCTTGCCCTCGAACGGTGAAAAGACCGGCGTGCGCTGGCCGGTTGCGGCAGGCGCGGGCGCGGCTGTGAAAGGCTGGGGCGAAGCCGAGGCCGGCGCGGCGCCGGCGGGTGGTTCGATGGTGACCCGGAAGGTGCGGGTGACGTTGCCTTCGACCACCGTGCATTGGGTGGTCACCGGCGCGGTGAAAGCGGCGGCCGGCGCGGCCGTCGGAACCGCTGCGGGCGAAGTTTGAGCCGAGGGAGATGGCGGGGGCGCGGCGGCTTGATCCTTCGCCTTGAGCGGCAGGTTGACCTTGGCCTTGCCGGTCAGCAACCGGATGCCTTCGTTCAGTTCCATGTTCTTGCCGGGCACGATGGCGGCGGCGACCAAAAAGATGTTTTCCTCGGTCAGCGGCAGGTTGCGCTCGCGCAGCGCGTCCTCGGCCAGGGCGATGCTGTCGGGGGCTTTTTCCAGCGGGTCGCCGGCGAACGGCTCCAGTTTGAGCTGTTCGCCGGCGATCTTGATCACCTCTGGGTCCGGCGGCTCCGGGGTGCGGCCGAAGTAGCCGAGCACCGAGCGGCCGTAGCCGGGGTCGATCTTCTTCCAGCGGCCGTGCAGCACGTTGTTGAAGGCTTGCAGCCAGTATTGCTGGCTGCCCGGCGTCACGCTGGTCCACGCGCCGCCGGCGCGCACCACTTCGGGGAATTCGGCCAGCACTTCGCCGTAGCGGTGCAGGATGCGGGCCTCGGCCATCATTTGCACGTTGGGGCCGATCGCGCCGCCCGGCATCGGGAAGTTGACCACGCGGGCGTCGGCGGACGTGGTGACCGGATTGAAGGAATACTCCTTCAGGCCCTCGTCGAGCGTTTTCTCCAATTCGTCCATTTTGCCGGCGTCGATGTCCAGCGAATAGCCGGTGCCCTTGAGCGCGTGCCACATCGAGCGCACGTCCGGTTGGGAGGTGCCGGACGCCAGCGGTCGCACCGACAGGTCGATGCGGTCCACGCCGCCGGCGATGCCCGCCATGTAGCAAGCCACCGCCATCGAAGCGGTGTCGTGGGTGTGCATGGCCAGCGGCACTTCCGGGGGCAGGATTTTCTTCAGGCCCTTGGCGGTTTCGTAGCAGGTGCGGGGGTCAGTGGTGCCGGAGGAGTCCTTCATGCAGACCGAATCGAAATGCAGTCCGGCGTCCAGCAACTTTTGAATGACCCGCACGTAGAAGTCCGGCGTGTGGACCTGCTCCGATTTGTACGGCAGCCCCATCAGCGCCACGCACACCTGATGGTGCATCCCGGCGTCCACGATGGGCTTGCCGGTCTTGATCAGGTTGTCGGTGTCGTTCATGAAATCGAAATTGCGGTCGATGGTGGTGCCGTGCTTCTTCATCAGCCGCGCCTGCATTTCCAGCGCCTTGAGCCGTTGGGTGGTCAAGGTCACGCCGGACACCGAGCGGGTTAGAATTTGGAGATCGGCGCCCGCGCCCGCCGCGTCGCGCATCTTGTCCATACACATGAACGGGTCTTCGCCCGCATAGAAATAGGGGGCTTGATAGCGGGCGCCACCGCCGAACTCGAAATGGCGGACGCCCATGCCGGCGGCGGCCTGCATCGCCGGCAGCACGTCGTTGACGCGCACGTTGCCGCCGAACACGCTTTGTAGGCCATCGCGGAACGCGGTCAGCATGACGTTAATTTTTTTGGGGCTAGCAGCGTAAATCATGAGAGCTCCACAAGTTAACGGATTTCTTCGATACGGGTGACGCGGGCGCCGGGGACGACGGCGTTGGCGGCGGAGGCGATGGCGACCGCGAGGGCGGCGTCCGCCGCCGCCTCGGTCGGGGCCGGCGGTTTTTCGGGAAACAGTTCGATCAAGCCGCGCAGCGCCAAAGCCAGCACCCAGAGCAGGCCCAGCACCGCCGCAAAGGCGTTCAAACAGACTAGAAAAAGATTGGGCTCCTCCACGACATCTCCTCAAGAAACACTAGGTAAAATTTAAAATTTTGTTTCACTAAATTGTACCATGATGAGCCGACGGGGTTTCCGATCGTCCGCGAGGTGTCGGAAGCAGGGCCAGACGGGCGTTGCGCACCGGTTCGGTCCGGCCTTCGAGCACCAAGGAAAGATCGGGCAACAGATCCCTGACGCGACCTTGAGCCAGCGGCGGCGAACGCTCCAGATCGTCGCAGGCGCAAGGCCACAGCGCGACCTCGCGCCCGATGCAGGCGGACCGAGCGCGATAGCGCGGGTACAGATCGGTCGCGCCCGGCTGACGCAGGCTCTCAACCTCGAAATCCAAAACTGCCATCAGCGCCGCGAACAATTCCGGCAGCTTGCCGCGCAGCGTCGGATCGATCTCGGTCAACGCGGCGGCGCGGGGGGCGAACGCCGTCGCGGGCAGGCATGGCGCTCGTTCCAGATTGACGCCGATGCCAAACAGCGCGCGGACGATCCGTTCGTCTTCGATCTGGGTCGAGGTCAACACCCCGGCGACCTTGCCGGCGGGCAGAATCAGATCGTTGACCCATTTGATGGCCGGCGCGCAGCGGCCTTCGCTGACCCGTTCGATGCTCTCGATGGCCGCCACCGCCGGCAGCATGATCGCGGCGGCTTCGGTTGCGGCGGCCGGCAGATCGAGCCGGTAATGGGCGACGAGGTGAAGGTTGCCGCGCGCGGCAGTCCAGCCGCGCTGGCGCTGGCCGCGAAACCGGCTTCCGGTCAAGGCCAAGGCGATCGAACCGTCTGGGAGGTCGATCCCCGAACGTAGGGCGGTTTGCAGGATTTCGAATTGCGAGGCGGGCGCGTCGTCGATCAGGATCGCGCACCGCTCCAAAGCGGTGTCAGGGAAGTCCTGAAACCGCCAGCATCGCGCTCCAGCGCCCAGCAAGCCCCAGGCGGCGCGCGGGCCCGGAGGCAGATCGCCCGCCCACGCGGGCGACCATAGCCCGCCGGGGGGTAGAAACGCGGCTGTAGTATCGGGGCGGTCGGTCAGCCATAACATGAGCTAGCGAATCCTGATGCGCCGCGAGCGCTGTTAGACGTTGGCGGAAAGGTGGCGCGGCCGCCCGACTTGCATCCGGCGTTGGCTCAACTATTATCAACCTAAACTCGGTTGGTCGGCGATAACTAGAAACGCTGACCCAAATCAATAAGGGAGAGCCGCTTGCTGCATGCGCTGTTGTTGTGGGTGTTCTGCTTTGGCTTGTGGCTGTTGCTGTCCGGCTATTTCGACGCTCCCTTGCTGTTGGCCTTCGGCGCTCTCTCCTGCGCGCTGGTCGTTTTCGTCGGCTGGCGCGCCGAGGTGATCGACCCGGAGGAAAAACCGTTGCGGCTGCGGCTCAATCCGTCCTTCATCGCTTATTGGCCTTGGCTGCTGTGGCAAATCGTGCTGGCCAACCTCGATGTCGCCAAGCGCATCATCGACCCCAAATTGCCGATCAGCCCGACCCTGATCACCTTGAAACCGAGCCAGCGCGGCGATTTGGGCCGGGTCATCTACGCCAATTCCATCACCCTGACGCCGGGAACGGTGACCACCGCCTTGAAGGGCGACACCTTGCAGGTGCACGCCTTGACCCGCGAGGGGGCCGACGCCTTGCTGGAAGGCGACATGGACCGGCGCGTGAGCCGCTTGGAAGGGGGCGGCTGATGTTCGTGGCGGCGGCGCTCGGCGCGTTGGTTTGCATGATACTGGCGATGGCCCGCGCCGTATTGGGTCCGACGGTTTACGACCGGATCATGGCGGTCAATTCCTTCGGCACCCTGACCGTGCTGCTCATCGCGGTCTTGGGGTTCGTGAGCGGCCGACCCGATTTTCTCGACATCGCGCTGGTTTACGCCTTCATCAGTTTCATCGGCACCATCGCCGTGCTCAAATTTATCCGCTACGGCGACATGGGCTGGCCGGGCAACATCGCCGAGGAACCGCAGGACGATTTGTGATAGACGCGCTGCTCGATCTGCTCAGCGGATTGTCGTTGCTGGCCGGCGTGGCCTTCGCTGTGATCGGCGGGGTGGGGTTACTGCGGATGCCGGATTTTTATACCCGCCTGCACGCGGCCAGCATCACCGATACGCTCGGCGTGGGCTTGATCGTGTTGGGGTTGATCTTGCAGGCCGGTTGGACCTTGGTGACCGTGAAGCTGCTGTTGATCCTGGCGTTTCTGTGGTTCACTGGCCCGGTCGCCACGCACGCGCTGGCGCGGGCGGCGCTGGCCGATCCCGACCAGCCCGATCCGTTGTTGCACCGGGAGCCGCCGCCATCGAAACCTTAGTCGATCTGTTTCTCCTCACGCTGTTGGTGGTCGTGGCCGTGGCCGCTATCCGCCTGCGGGATTTGTTCGCGGTGGTGATGCTGTTCGGCATTTACAGCTTCGTGTCGGCCAGCTTGTTCGTGGTGCTGGACGCCGTGGACGTGGCCTTTACCGAGGCATCGGTGGGCGCGGGGGTTTCGACGGTGTTCATGCTGGGCGCGCTGGCGCTGACCACGAGCAAGGAAAAGCCCAAAAGCGCGCGAAAAACGCTGCTGCCGTTGCTGGCGGTGACCATCACCGGCTTGGCGCTGGTCTACGGCACTTGGGACATTCCCGCTTACGGCGATCCGGCCAATCCCATCCACCACCATGTGGTGCAGCGTTTTATCGAGGATTCGCCGCGGGAAATCGGCATTCCCAACATCGTGACCTCGGTGTTGGCCAGCTATCGGGGGTATGACACGCTCGGTGAAACCACCGTGGTTTTTACCGCCGCCATCGGCGTGCTGCTGCTGATCGGCGGCGCGCGCCGTCCGTCTTCCGGCCGGGACAATGCGGGATGAAGCACTACACCATTCCGCGCGTCGTAACCAAGCTGCTGTTGCCACTCATTTTGTTGTTCGCGCTTTACGTTCAATTTCACGGCGATTACGGGCCGGGCGGCGGATTTCAAGCCGGGGTGATTTTCGGCGCGGGATTCATTTTGTACGCGCTGATCTACGGCCTGGACAAGGCGCGCCGGCTGATGCCGCCGCAGGTGCTGCGCGTCGGCGTTTCGCTGGGTGTGTTGATCTACGCCGGGGTGGGCCTTTTGGGGCTGCTGTTGGGCGGGCAGTATCTGGATTACAACGTGCTGGATTCGCACGACCCGGCGCACGGCCAGCATCTGGGGATTCTCTTGGTGGAGCTGGGCGTGGGGATCACCGTGTCGTCGGTAATGGTGACGATTTTCTACGCCTTCGCCGGCCGGGGACGGTAAAAGCGCCGCGCCGCGCGCGTTAAAACGGGCCGAAGGGGGAACCGTGCAGATCCTGGGACATTTTAATTACTGGATTTTCATCATCTTGATGATGTGCGGTTTTTACATGGTCATCGCCAGCGACAACCTGATCAAGAAGCTGGTCGGCTTGGGCATTTTCCAGACCTCGGTGTTCATCCTCTACATTAGCATGGGCAAGATCACCGGCGGCACCGCCCCCATCGTGATCGACAAGGCGGTGGTCTACAGCAACCCGCTGCCCCACGTCCTGATCCTGACCGCCATCGTGGTCGGCGTCGCCACCACCTCGCTCGGTCTGGCGTTGGTGGTTCGCATTCAAGAAGCCTACGGCACCATCGAAGCCGACGAGATTCTCGCCCAGGATCGGGACGATTCGCTGTGATCGCCCATCTGCCGGCGCTGCAAGTCGTCATCCCGCTGGTCTCGGCGCCGCTGTGCGCCTTGCTGCCGGCCGGCCGGCCGGCGTGGCTGGCGGCGATGACGGCGAGCTGGCTGGCGTTTCTGATCGCGGCGTTGCTGCTGTATCAGGTGTTGGCTCACGGGCCGATTTCCTATCTGATGGGCGGCTGGCCGGTCCCGTGGGGCATCGAATACCGGGTGGACGCGCTCAACGCCTATATGTTGTTGATCGTCGCGGCCATCGGCGCGATCGTCGCGAGTTTTGGGCGAACCGTCGTCGAGCAACGGCTGAGTTTGCCGGTCAACAAGCATCCCTGGTTCTACACCGCCTATCTGTTGTGCCTGACCGGGTTGTTGGGCATCACGGTCACCGGCGACGCCTTTAACGTCTTCGTGTTCTTGGAGATCTCGGCGCTGTCCAGCTACGCGCTGATCAGCGTCGGCCGCGACCGCCGCGCGCTGGTCGCCGCCTATCAATACTTGGTCATGGGCACCGTGGGCGCGACCTTTATTCTGATCGGGATCGGTCTTTTGTACGTGATGACCGGCACCCTGAACATGGGCGATCTGGCCGCGCGCTTGCCGGCGGTGTCGGGAACCCGCACGGTGCGGGCCGCGTTCGCGTTTCTGACCGTCGGCACCGCGATCAAGCTGGCGCTGTTTCCGCTGCATCTTTGGCTGCCCAACGCCTACGCCTACGCGCCGTCGCCCGTCGCGGCTTTTTTGGCGGCCACGGCCACCAAGGTGGCTATTTATGTGATGTTGCGCTTTTTCTTTACCGTGTTCGGGGTGCAATTCTCATTCGAAACCATGCAGTTGGATAAAATCCTGTTGCCTTTGTCCCTGGTGGGGATCGTCAGTGCGTCGCTGGTGGCGATTTTTCAGACCAACGTCAAACGGATGCTGGCGTATTCCAGCGTCGCTCAGATCGGCTACATGATGTTGGGCGTCAGCTTGGTGTCGGTGGCCGGCTTGACCGCCAGCATCAGCCATCTGTTCAATCACGCGCTGATAAAGGGGTCGCTGTTCATGGCGTTGGGCTGCGTGTCCTACCGGGTCGGCGCGGCCCGACTGGAGCGGATGGCCGGGGTCGGGCGGTCGATGCCCTGGACCATGGGGGCGTTTGTGATCGGGGGCTTGAGCCTGATCGGCGTCCCCTTGACCGCCGGTTTCGTCAGCAAGTGGTATTTGATCGTGGGCGCGCTGGAAAAAGGCTGGTGGCCGGTGGCGGTGCTGGTGCTGGCGACGTCCTTGCTGGCGGTGGTCTATATCTGGCGGGTGGTCGAGGTGGCGTATTTCAAACCGGCTCCCGAAGGGCTGAAGGTTCGGGAAGCGCCGCTGGCCTTGTTGATTCCGACGTGGGCGCTGGCGCTGGCCAACCTCTATTTCGGTTTGGATACCTCCTTGAACGCGGGCGTCGCGCGCTTGGCGGCGCAAGGGCTGTTGGGGGGGGCGCCGTGACCCCTGAAAGCTTGATCGTGCTCGCGCTGTCGATCCCGCTGCTGGGCGCGTTATTCATCGCCCTCAACGACCGGCGGCCCGACTGGCGAGAGGGGGTGACGCTGCTGGCGTCGCTGTTGCTGCTCGGCGCGGTACTGTCGTTGCTGCCGGTGGTGGCGGCCGGCGCGCGGCCCTCGGTGGATCTGTTCGAGTTCGTCCCAGGATTCCCGCTGCGGTTGACCGTGGAGCCGCTGGGAATGACCTTCGCCTGCGTGGCGGCCCTGCTGTGGCCGCTTAATTCGCTGTATTCCATCGGCTACATGCGCGGCAACCAAGAGTCGCACCAAACCCGCTTTTACGTCTGTTTCGCCGTCGCCATCGCGGGCACCGTCGGCATCGCTTTCGCCGGCAATTTGCTGACATTGTTCATTTTTTATGAGGCGTTGACGCTATCGACCTACCCCTTGGTCACCCACAAGGGCACCGAGGACGCCATGCGCGCCGGCCGGCTGTATCTCGGCATCTTGATCGGCACCTCGATCGGTTTTCTGCTGTTGGCCATCGTCTGGACTTGGGCCGTCGCCGGTACCTTGGAATTTGCGCCGGGCGGGATTTTGGCGGGTAAGGTGGAAGGCCCGCTGGTGAGCGTGCTCCTGGCCTTGTACATGTTCGGTATCGGCAAGGCGGCCTTGATGCCGTTTCATCGCTGGCTGCCGGCGGCGATGGTCGCGCCGACTCCGGTCAGCGCCCTGCTGCACGCGGTGGCGGTGGTAAAGGCGGGCGTGTTTTCGGTGCTGAAAGTCATCGTCTACGTGTTTGGCATCGATTTTCTGCGGGATACCGGCGCGTCGGTTTGGTTGATGTGGGCGGCGGCGCTGACCGTGTTGCTGGCCTCGTTCGTGGCCTTGACCCAGGACAACCTCAAGGCGCGGCTGGCGTATTCGACCGTCAGCCAGTTGGGGTACGTGGTGCTGGGCGCGGCGCTGGCGACCTCGATGGGGGTGATCGGCGGCTCGATGCAGATCGTCATGCACGCCCTGGGCAAAATCACCTTGTTTTTTTGCGCCGGGGCAATTTACACCGTCACCCACAAGACCGAAATCAACCAATTGGACGGTTTGGGCCGGGTGATGCCCTTCACTTTCGGCGCGTTTCTGATCGGCGCGCTCAGCATTATCGGCCTGCCGCCGCTGGGCGGATCGTGGAGCAAGTGGTATTTGCTGGCGGGTGCCGCCGACGCCGGTCAATGGGCGCTGATGGGGGTGTTGCTGCTGAGTTCGCTGCTGAACGTGGCCTATCTGTTGCCGGTGGCGGCGCGAGGGTTTTTCGTGGCGGCTCCGTCCGACGCGCTGGCGGTCGGCGGCCCGCCGCTGGCCGTGCGCGAAGCGCCGCTGGCCTGCGTGATCCCCTTGTGTCTGACCGCGTTCGGTTGCCTGTTGCTGTTTTTCCACGCCGATTCCTTGTACGCGCTGCTCGCGCCCATCACCGATCGTTGAGAGGCCTTGATGATCGATCCCTCGCCCTCCGCCGACCGACCGGAAAAGCGTTATTGGTTGGACGAGCCGCGCAATGTCGACAAGATCTTTTACGGGCTGATCGGCGTTTGCGCGGCGCTGTTGTTGAGCGATTTGGCCTATCACAAGCACGCGACCTTCGGTTTTGAAAGCTGGTTTGGCTTTTTCGCCTGGTACGGCTTTCTTTGTTGCGTCGCTTTGGTGCTGTTGGCCAAGCAGATGCGCAAGCTGGTGAAGCGAAACGAGGATTATTACGGTGATTGACGGCCTCAATCCGGCGCTGATCCTGATCTGCGGGTCGTTGCTGGCGCTGCTCGCGCCGCAGGGCTCGATCCGCAACACGTTCATGCTGGCGTTGCCCATCCTCGGCGCGCTGCAATTGTGGGGCTTGCCGTACGGTCAGTACGCGCGGATCGAAGCTTTCGACCTGACGCTGACCACGTTGCGGCTCGACGGTCTGAGCTTCGCCTTCGCCCTGGTGTTTCACATCGCCGCGCTGCTGGCGGTCGTATACGCCTGGGGGCTGCGCGATCCCGTCCAGCAAGTGGCGGGGCTGTTGTATCCGGGCGCGGCGGTGGGCGCGGTGCTGGCGGGCGATCTGGTGAGCTTGTTCGTTTGCTGGGAATTGGCTGCCGTGTCCTCGGTGTTTTTGATTTGGGCGCGGCGCACGCCGCGGGCCTACCGCGCCGGCTTGCGCTATCTGCTGGTTCAGATCGCCTCGGGTCTACTGTTGCTGGCCGGGGTAATTTTGCACCTGCGCGCCGCCGGCTCGATCGCCTTCGAGCATCTGGGGCTAAACAGCGCCGGCGGGACGCTGATCTTCGTCGCCTTCGGGATCAAAGCCGCGTTCCCGCTGCTGCACAACTGGTTGCAGGACGCTTACCCCGAAGCGACGGTGACCGGTACCGTGGTGCTGTCCGCCTTCACCACCAAGATGGCGGTCTACGCCCTGGCGCGCGGCTTCGCCGGAACCGAGGCGCTGATCGCCATCGGCACGCTCATGGCGATGTTTCCGATTTTCTACGCGGTGATCGAAAACGACCTGCGCCGGGTGCTGGCCTACAGCATGAACAACCAGCTCGGCTTCATGGTGGTGGGCGTCGGCATCGGCACGCCGCTGGCCTTGGACGGCGCGGTGGCGCACGCCTTCGCCGACATTCTGTTCAAGGCGCTGCTGTTCATGAGCATGGGCGCGGTGCTGCTGCGCGCCGGCACGGTCAACGGTTCGGAATTGGGCGGGCTGTACAAATCCATGCCGCTGACCGCCGGGTTTTGCATCGTCGGCGCGGCTTCCATCTCCGCGTTCCCGCTGTTTAGCGCGTTCGCCACCAAATCGCTCATTTTGGAAGCGGCGGCGCGGGAAGGCCATTGGATTCCTTTTCTGTTTTTGCTGTTCGCCTCGGCCGGCGTGTTCCACCACGCGGGGATCAAGATTCCTTATTTTGCGTTCTTCGCCCACGACAGCGGCATCCGCTGTCAGGAAGCGCCCCGCCACATGCTGGTCGCGATGGGGCTGGCGGCGGCGCTGTGCGTGGGGATCGGGGTCTTTCCGGGTGCGCTGTACGCCATTCTGCCTTACCCGGTGGCCTTCGATCCGTATACCGCGACCCATGTGATTACCCAACTGCAATTGCTCGCTTGGTCGGCCTTGGCGTTCGCGCTGTTGGTGCGCACCGGCGTTTATCCGCCGGAACTGCGCTCGGTCAACCTGGATTTCGATTGGCTTTATCGCAAGCTGTTGCCCGCCGCCGCCGCCGGTGTTTGGGGGGCGGCGCTAGGCGCGTGGGAAGGCTTCAACCGCTTGTTGGAAGGGGGCGTGGGGCGGCTGATCGCGGCGCTGGCCCTGCATCACGGCCAACAGGGAATCATGGCCGCGACTTGGCCCACCACCCGCATGGTGTTGTGGGCGGTATTCCTGTTGGGCGCTTGTCTGGTGTTTTATTACCTGTAACGGACCGAAAAATCACCGCTCGGGCGCGGAGCGCGAGGCCGAGTTCGTTCACAGCTCCACCTGCGTGTCCAACTCCACCACGCGACCGTAAGGGATGCGGAAAAAGTGGGTCAGCGGTAGAAAGGAAGAATAGTGTTGCGAAGCGGGAGCGGAATCGGTTTGTGCGTTCATTGCGAGAGGATTCGCCGAGGCTGGCGCTCTAACCGAAGGTGCCGCTGTCCCAGCCCCAATTTTCGGCGCTGACGTTGCTGAAACCGAGATAAACCCGATCCGGCGAGATGCCGAGTTGATCGTGAAGCAGCGTGCAAATCCGTTCCGACAGCTTGCGGTTGACCGCGCCGTTGAGGCCGCCGATGCTGCGGATGTCGGCGTAAGCCGCCGGCGTTTCCGCGCCGCCCATCAGCATGGCGGCTTCGCTGACGGCGACCATGACGAAGCGTTCGGGTTTGCCGATGCACTCGGCGACGATTTTCGACAGCGGGGCAACCAGGTTATAGCGCTCCTGATTGGACAAGCGCAGCGATGTTTGCAGGATGAGTAGCGGCATGGTCTAAACCTCGGTTGGCGTTCTCGCCCGGCGGTTCCAGACGAGAACGCGCCAAGCGAGAGTTGAACGGACGGCGGCGGCAAAAGGCCGGACGCAAGGTCCGGCGCGGGTCCGATGAGGCGGCCCTACAGCCGGTCGCCCAATAGCGCCTTGGCTTCGCCCAAGTGCCAGGCGACATCGTCCAGGTCGCTGTGGGATTTATGCACCCAAGCTTCTCCCCAGTAAAAATTACAACTGGTTTCGGCGCGCAGCAGGTGCCAATGCGCTTCGTTGATAATCCGCGCCAGATCCGGACCGGAATCATGAGCGCGCATCGCCGCGCCCGCCACCCGATGGTATTCCCGGCTGAGATCGTGAACCCGGACCATGGTGTCGCGCTGGATCCACGACCCTTGCCATTGATGGAAATCCCACCCGTGATGGGTATCGGTGTTCCAAGCGCCGCGCCGCACGGTGACCTGTCCGTGCGCGCCGAAGCGGTTCAGATAATCGCTGATAAAAGTCGGCCGCATCGCCGAGCGCTCGGCCCGGATTTCCTCCAGCGCTTCGTGGTAGAAATAATTCCAGAAGTTGGCTTTCTCGGACACATTGCGAAACCAGCCGCCGTTGTCGCCGTCGGTGGCGGTCGCAACCAGCGGCGGGAAATCGCACCATTTGGTGCGCTCTTGCAGTTCGTGATGAAACCACCCGTAATTCATCCCCGACAGCTGCGCGTCCGACAGTTCGCGGTCGCGGACCACGATCACGATTTGCTCGCCGTCGTATTCGGCGATGTGCGGCCGGTAGCGCAACTCTTGCCAGTTCATCGGCGTCACCGGATCGACGTACTCGCAGTCCACCATCACATAGCGGTAACCCGCCTTGCGCAAATGCGGGATCATCCGCATGTCGAAACCCATTTCGGGCGGCCAGAAGCCGTTGAATTGCGTCCGCCACAGCAAATGGCCGGCGATGGCTTGCCAGCGCGCGATGTGATCGTCCCAATCATCTTCCGGAATCAGGGCGAATACCGGATGGTAGTAGCCGGTGCCGAGAATTTCGAACAATTGCTGGTTTTGTAAATGCCACAACAGTTTGCCGCAGTCCACGGAGCCGTAGACCCGGCCTTGGAAATCGGGGTTGGACAGGGTTTCCAGCAAGGTTCCAGACAGTGAAAGATGGATGCGAGCGATATCTTGATAGGCCCACAACGCGCGCGGCATTCGGTCGTAGGCAAATAAAATTTCCTTGACCTCCCACTCGTTGGTATCGAGCAAATTTTCGAGATTGCGGGGAGGCTGGTGCATGTTCAGCACCAGGGCGTGATAAATCTCTCGCATCATGCGTCTCCTCGTGAGTGATGGGATCAGCGTTGGCCCAAGGGCCTTAATGGCGTTGTTTTTAGAAAGAGTCTGAACGGTCTGGCGCTGAATCCGGCGTTGTGCTCGCCGGTGGGGCGGCCGGTCGGTGCTAAAACGCGCTTGAAGGCCGTTGCTGTCAAGGAACGGCGCGCCGTTTAGATCCGAACCGCTCGAAAATCTTGAAAAACCAAGCGGTTCCCAATCCCCAAGCGCCGTTGATCAAAAGTGCCGCGACCAGCAAGGGCGGATGCCAGCCGCCTCCCAGGGGACGGCCTTTCAAGGGCAAGACCACGAACCACGCCACCAAGGAAGGCGCCAGCGCCCCGAACAAAAAAGCCGCAAGCCAATAACCGCCGCGCGGCGGAAAACGGCGCTCGATCATCGCCAGGACAATGCCCCACACCCCGCCCCAAAACGCCAGCGAAAGCACCGCCGGCACGCCGAGCGGCGGCGTCGGGGCCAGCGAAAATGGCGCGAAAGGCGCAAGGCCCAGCGCCCACAGCGCCGCCAGTGTCAGCTGATGGAAAACCAAGGTCGCCAAAAAGCCGGCCGCGAAGCCAAACAGCGCGCGTTCGGGTTTCATCAGGATTCTCCGCGAGAGACCCCGGCATTCATGTCGGGGAGGGATAGCAAACCGTCCGCAGGACGGTCAGTTTTTAAGTGTCCATTTGAGAAATAGGTTATAATTCTCAAATGGTTAAGGTGTTCCGTTACCGCGTTAAATCCCTGAACGGCTTGTTGAATAAGCAAAGCCGTGCGGTGAACTTCGTTTGGAATTTCTGCAACGACACCCAGAAGTTTGCCCTGAAGTGGCATAAGCGTTGGCCGACTGGCTTTGACCTGAATAAGCTCACGACCGGCAGCGGCAAAGAATTGGGGCTTCACGCGGGGACGATTAACGCGACGTGCGAGCAATACGCGAAGTCCAGGGCGCAAAAGAAACGCCCCTACCTTCGCTATCGCGGTAAAAAATCCTTGGGGTGGGTGCCGTTCAAGGGGCGCGACCTGAAGCCCGAAGGCAATGCCTTCCGATTCCACGGCAACACCTTTCGCGCTTTCTACTCCCGCCCGCTGCCGGAGGGGAAAATCAAGGACGGTTCCTGTTTCGCCAGAGACGCGCGAGGCCGCTGGTTTTTGAACGTGGTGATCGAGGTGGCCGATACAGCACCGCGTGAGATTAAAACCGGCGTCGGCATTGACCTCGGCCTGAAAGACTTCGCCGCCCTGTCTACGGGCCAGAAGATTGCCAATCCGCGCCCCTATCGAACACTGGAAGCCAAACTTGGCCAAGCCCAACGCGCCCGCAAGCGCCGCCAAGTCACGGCCCTTCACGCCAAGATCGCGAATCAACGCACGGACTTTTTGCACAAGGAAGCGCTGAAGCTCGTTCAACAGTTCGATTACATCGCCGTGGGCAATGTAAACGCTTCTAGATTGGCCAAAACCCACCTGGCCAAGTCCGTTTTGGATGCCGGTTGGTCGTCGTTTCGTCAAATGCTCCGCTATAAAGCTATCGAGCGCGGGGCCTGGTTTGAGGAAGTGGACGAAAGAATGTCTACCCAGGTCTGTTCGGCGTGCGCGTGCGCGTCGGGGCCGAAAGGTGTCGCAGACCTCGGAATAAGAGATTGGGTATGTGCTGAGTGCGGTTCCAGACATGATCGCGATCAAAACTCCGCCTTAAATATCCTTCTCCGTTCGGGACATCGAACGCCAGTGGTGGGAATCCCCGTCCTTTAGGGCGGGGAGGATGTCAATGAGCCTTCCTCTAGTCGCGATGGAGACGCCCTGGGGCTTGCAAGCCCCAGGGGGACAGACCGGCTAGCGCGGTTTCTTTGCCGCTAATTCCCTATTATGCGCCATCGCGCCGTCCGCCCGGTTGCAAAATTTAGTCGGTCGTTTGGCAATGTTTTACCCGTTCCCACAGTCAAAGCAGCAGTAACAACGTCCGAGGATAACGTGGTGACTCAGCGTGTTTCATTCCGTTGGTTGAGTTTGGCTTTATTGGGCGGGCTCGCGGGCTGCGCGACGGTCCCCCCGGTCTACGATCCGATCCGGGATTCGGATTTTCGGGGGCCGACCCTGGCGGCGGCGCGCGAGCGGCCCGACGCTTTTCTCCAAACTCGGGTCCGCTGGGGCGGCGCGCTGGCGCGGGTGGACAACCGCCGTGACGAGACGTGGCTGGAGATCGTCGAACAGCCCCTGCAAGACAACGGCCGGCCCGCTTCGGCCGACGACAGCGGGGGGCGTTTCCTGGCGCGGGTCCCCGGTTTTCTCGATCCGGCCATTTACGCGACCGGGCGGCCGATTACGGTGGTCGGTGTGCTGGCGGACCCCGCGCCGGGTCAGGTCGGCGAATATCGCTACACCTATCCGGTGGTGCTGGCGGAGCGACACCAGCTGTGGTCGGAGCGGCGCGCGCCCGAGGTTATTTATCTGCCCGATCCTTTCTGGTACGGCCCTGGCTACGGACCGTTTTATCCCTGGGGCTACCGGCGCGGGCCGTTTTTTTGGTAGCGGAGCGCGCGCGCTCAGGCAGGCCGCTTGGCCAGCAGCGCCCATAAACCCGCCGCGACCAGCATCGAACCGCCCGCCAGATTGAACGGGCGTTGGGATCTTGCCGACGCCAGCAGGTTGCGCGCCGCCGCCGCGAAGCTGGTATAGAGCATAGCGTTGACCGTCGCCAGCATGACGAAGGTTGCGGCGAGCAGCCAAAGCTGCTGCGGAACCTCGCCGGTAGGATCGACGAATTGCGGTAGGAAAGCCACGAAAAAAACGATGCCCTTCGGATTTAACGCCGTCACCAAATAGGTATTGGCGAACAGCCGCCACCGCGACGGCGGCGCTGGCGGCAATGCAATATCAGCCGACACGATCTCCGCCCGAAACAGCTTCACGCCAAGATAAAGCAGATAGGAGCCGCCGGCCCATTTGATCGCGGTAAACCACCAAGCCGAGGTCGCCAGCAACGCGCCGAGGCCGATCAACGACAGAAACAGCGCCGTCGAATCGCCGAGCGCGACGGCCGCGATCAAGGGCAGCGTCGCCTTTTGGCCTTGGGCCACCGAGTAACTGATCACGGTCAGCACCGTGGGACCGGGGATGGCGAGCAGCACGATGGAGGCGGTGACAAAGGCCAGCCAGAGTTCGGGGGGCATGTCACCAAATCACTTTCAAGCCTAGAGACTCATAGTCGGACAGGCGTTGATCCCCGGAAATCAGAATCAATTTGTTTTGTAGGGCTTGCCAGATGATGAGTCGGTCGAACGGGTCTTTGTGAGCGACTCGGGGCAATCGGTGAAACGAAGCTAGTTCGTCGGGCGATGGCTGCAACAATTCCAGGTGCATGGAAGAGGCGACGCCCAGCAGGTCTTCGGGAGAACAGCCGTGCAGCTCCAGTTTGCCGATGGCGTATTTTAAGGAAATTTCCCAAAAGGAAATCGTGCTGAGAAGTAACACATTATTAATGTTCTGAATCAGAGCTCGGGTGTCGGCGCTCAACTTTTTGGGAGCAAAAACCGCCCACAGGAAAACGTGGGTGTCCAAGAGGGCCTTCATAATTCGAGGAACGCCGCATCGTCAAGTTCAAAGTCTTCATGAATCACGCAAGAGGCGCGATCTTGCAGTAGTCCGAGGGGGCGTTCGGAGGCTGTAATCTGACGATAGGGCACCAGCGCCGCGATTTTTTCGCGCCGTCTGCCGTGGCAAATCACTACGGTTTCCCCTTGCTTAATTTGATCGAGCACGGTGGAAAACTGCGCTTTGAATTCACCCACAGTCATGGTTTTCATGCGTCATCAGCTTGTGCGGTAGCGATTAACAACAACTTAACGTTTTCTTGACAAGTTGTCAAATCTATTGCGGTCATGCTGTTAGCAACCCTGGCAACTGCTCGCACCGAACAAATCTCGAAAAAATTTCTGTCCGACCTCTAAAGCCCCGTTCGCCATTGCCGATATTTGAGATCAAGCAAGGAGTTCACGCTTGAGACAAAAGGCCGAAAACTCCAAATTAAAACGTAGACTTCAATCTCAATAAGCGGAGAACGCAATCATGGCACTCGGAATCAACACCAACATCCCTTCAATGAGCGCGCAGCGCAGCTTGGTCGGCAGCCAGGACAAGCTGAACACCGCCATGCAGCGCCTGACCACCGGCATGCGCATCAACTCCGCCAAGGACGACGCAGCGGGTTTGGCGATCTCAGACCGTATGACCGCGCAGATCAAAGGCCTAAATCAGGCTACCCGTAATGCCAACGATGGTATTTCGCTGTCGCAGACGGCAGAGGGCGCTTTGCAAGAATCCACCAATATTTTGCAACGTATGCGCGAGCTTTCCGTCCAATCTGCGAATGATACTAACTCTGACAGTGATCGAGCTTCCCTCCAAAAAGAAGTTGGCCAGTTACAGCAGGAGTTGAACCGGATTGCCGACAATACGAATTTCAATGGCAAGAAGTTACTGGATGGGAGTTTTGTGACGCAAAAATTTCAAATTGGTGCGGATGCCAATCAAACCATCAACGTTTCGATCAGCGGAGCTCGCGCTACGCAATTGGGTGCCCATCAGGGAAGTTCGGCCAATAATATTGGAGCCCTTACCCTTGCTACAGGCGCCACTGGAGGAAACGGTGTAGCGAGCCAAAATTTGAGTGTAAACGGTGCGGTTGGGTCGGCGACGGTTGCCGTTGCAGCGAAGGCTACCGCAAGCAAGATTGCTGAGTCAGTCAACTCACAATCCGTGAATACCGGCGTTACGGCTACGGCTAAAACTTCAGCTGCTTTGTCTGTTGCCACCGCCGGCACGGTCAGTTTTTCGCTGGGAACTAGCGTGGCTGGCAGCCAAGTTAATATCTCGGCAGGCGTCACCGCGAACGACTTAACCAATTTGGCTGAAGCCATCAACGGTCAATCGGCTAAATCGGGTGTCACTGCTACGCTCAGCGGTGACAAAACATCTATCACGCTGGAGCAAGCGACCGGCGAGGATATTCAGATCAGTAACGCCGATAACAGTAGTGTCGCTGCTGCCGGTACAGCGATGACGGTGGCGGGCCAGAATTTAGTTAAGACTGATGGCGCCACTGCCACTGCCACTGACTCGCTCGTTGTGGGTGGCAAAGTCAGCTTCGAATCGGATAAAGGCTTTGCGGTGTCAAGCGATACAGGTACCACTGTAGTTGCGGCTGCTGTAACAAGTTCGTTAAGCTCTGTGGCGGGAATCAGTATTACCTCGCAGTCAGGCGCTAATAGTGCTTTGTCGGTTATTGATAAAGCGCTCAGCGCTATCTCTAACCAACGTGCTGATTTAGGTGCGACTCAAAATCGCTTCACCTCGACAATATCGAACCTGAGTAGTGTTTCCGAAAGCTTGAGCGGCGCTCGCTCGCGTATCCAGGATACCGACTTCGCGGCGGAAACGGCGAATATGAGCAAGTCTCAGATCCTGCAACAGGCCGGTATCGCGATGCTGTCGCAGGCCAACCAGAGCCAGCAGAACGTGATGTCGCTGCTCCGGTAATCAGTTAGGCAGTTAAGAGCGGGGCCTGGGCAATAAAACGCTCAAGCCCCGCTTTCGGCTCTCTTAAGGAGGGACCGCCATGAGCGATATCGGTAGTATCAGCAGCCTGGCCGGCTTTAACCCCGCGCTGGTCAGGACCGCTCCCGGCGCGCGCACGCCGCCCGAACCGGCCGCAATTCAAGGCGCGGCGGCTCAGCCGCTCACCACGCCTCAATCCTCCGTGACCCAATCTCCCGCTGCCGGCAACGCCGAATGGAAACAGAATCTCGGCCCCGACAGCCAGCGGCAAAATTCGCAAGCGGGCGCGTCGGATCGAGAACGGTTGACCGGAACCGTGGATCAACTCAACCAAAAACTGCGCGATTACAATACCAGCCTGCAATTTGAAGTAGATGATAAATACCAGGAAATGGTCGTGCGGATCGTGGATCGGGAAACCAAGGAAGTGGTGCGGCAGATTCCTTCGGAAGAAGCGCTAGCGCTGGCCAAATTCTTCGAGGATATAGAAGCCGAACAGGCTCAGGGACCACCGAGCGGAAATCCGGCGAAAGGCAAGGAAAGCGGACGGTTAAAGGTGGAAGGTTGGTTGCTCCGGGCCACGGCATGATGGCGCGGGGCTTTAAGGCTTGGCATCTGGCTCATTTTAATAAGCTCTAAGCGTTCAGACGCAAGGAGGACATGATGGCGACGATCACGGCATCCGGCATGGGTTCCGGCATGGACATCAACGGCTTGGTCACGCAACTGATGGCCGCCGAACGGCAGCCGGCCACTCAGCGGCTAGACCGCAAAGAAGCCGCGCTGCAAACGAAAATTTCCGCCATCGGTAATTTCAAAAGCGCGCTGTCGACGTTTCGCTCCGCGCTGTCTGGCCTTAAAGACGCCGATAAATTTCAGGCCAGCGCCAAGGCTGCGGTCGCCAACGACAAACTGTTGTCGGCCAGCGCCATTACTGGCGCTCCGGCGGGTTCCTACAGCGTCAAGGTCGATCAACTGGCGCAGGCGCAACGGCTGGCGACGTCCGCCGATCACCGCTTTAAGAATTTGACTGATGCGGTGGGGACCGGCACGCTCACCTTCCAGTTTGGGACCTATGGGGGTACGGAAGCCGGTCCCACCTTCGCCGCCAACCCCGATCAGTCGGTTAAGACAATCCAGATTACTAGCGAAAACAATACGCTGACTGGTCTGGTGAAAGCCATCAACGACGCCAAGATCGGCGTCCAGGCCAGCATCGTCAACGACGGCGGCGGGTATCGGCTGGTGGTCGGTTCCACCAATACCGGCGCGGCCAACAGCTTGAAGATCACGGCCACCGACGGTGACGGCAACAACGCGGATTTGGCCGGTTTGTCGCTGCTGGCGTATGACCCCACCAAGGCTGCCGGGACCGGCAAGAACATGGTCCAAACCTTGGCCGGTCAAGACGCTCGCGCCACCATCGACGGCCTGACCGTCACCAGCGCCGGCAATACGTTGAAGGAAGCCATCCCCGGCGTCACGCTCGATCTTAAGTCCACCGACAGCGCGCCGACCACCTTGACGGTCTCGCAAGACAACAGCGCCATCAGCGGTGGCGTGCAATCTTTTGTCAAAGCGTTCAACGAACTGGCTAACACCGTTAAATCGCTGACCAGCTACAACGCCGAAACCAAGCAGGGTGGAGCCTTGCAAGGCGATTTCAGCGTGCGCTCCATCTTCGGCCAACTGCGCGGCGAGCTGAGCAAAATGGTGAGCGGCGCTTCGGACAAAGTGGATTCGCTGGCCGATCTAGGCATTACCACCGAACGCGACGGCACCCTGAAACTCGACAGCAGCAAACTACAAAAAGCCATTACCGCCGACCCGCAGGGCGTCGCCGGACTGTTCGCCCGCGCCGGTCGCACCACCGATCCGCTGATCAATTATGTCGGGGCCACCAACGACAGCAAAACCGGCGACTATGCCGTAACGGTCAGCCAGCTGGCGACGCAAGGCAGCTACGCCGGGTCCGCCGTCACATTGAACGCGGGCTCCGTGACGATTGACGCCAGCAACAACAGCTTTGCCCTCAAGGTTAACGGCACCCAATCCGGTACCATTCAGTTGTCGCAGGGAGAGTTTACCCCGACCCAACTGGCCGCCGAGCTGCAAAGCCAGATCAACGGCGATTCCGCCTTACAAGCGGCCGGCGCTTCGGTCAGCGTCAGCTTTAACGACGGCCGATTTGCCTTGACTTCGGCGCGCTACGGCGCGAGTTCCAGCATCGAATTTACGACGGCTAACGCGACGTTGGGTTTCAGCGCCGCCGATTACGATCCTGTCGCTAAAACCGGTCCTGTCAAGGGACAAGACGTGCAAGGCGCCATCGGCGGCGCCGAGGCGACAGGTTCCGGTCGCAAGCTGACCGGAGCCAGTGGCGGCGCCACGGGCATCGCGCTCGAAGTGCTGGGCGGCAACACCGGCGAGCGCGGTAGGGTTTCGCTGTCCGACGGCCTTGCCCAGCGGCTGGATAATTTGCTGAACGACGTGCTCGGTGGCGACGGCCCCCTCAACAGCCGCACCCAGAGCCTTAACAAACAAGTGGACCGACTCGGCGACGAGCGTGACAAGCTCGACATGCGGATGACCTCCCTGGAAGCGCGTTACCGCGCCCAATTCATGGCCATGGACAAGCTGGTGAGCCAGTTGACCGCAACCGGTAATTATCTGAACCAGCAGTTGGGCGGTTTAGCCAACTCGAAGTAGCAGATCAAAACGGCATTCAATTTGCAGATACACCAGGACTATTACTAAAACCGTCGAGGATCCGACATGGCAACACCTAATGTTCCCAAGGCGCTACGCCAGTATCAACAGGTTAATACCCAAGCCAGCGCCGCCTACGCCAGCCCGCACCGATTGATTCAGATGCTGATGGAGGGCGCGTTCGAACGGATTGCCGTCGCCAAGGGCTGCATCCAGCGTCAGGATTCCGCCGCCAAGGGCGAACAGATCGGCAAGGCCATCGACATCATCGGCGGTTTGCGCGATGGATTGAACCCGGATGCGGGCGGCGATATCGCCGCTAATCTCGATGCGCTATACGACTACATGCAGCGGCGCTTGCTGGAAGCCAATCTGAAATCGGACATCGCCATGCTCGATGAAGTCGCCGACCTGCTGCGTCCGGTCAAGGAAGCCTGGGACGCCATCGGCGGAACGGCGAACGCCGAAGACGCCGCCGTCGCGGATGCGCCTGCGTGATCGTCACGGCGGACGACTGGACTCAAGCGATCAAACTGCTGCGCCTGATGAGCCTCGAAATGCTCGAACTGGCGCGGGCCGGCGGTTGGGAAGAAGTCACCGAATGGGAAATCAAGCGGCAGCGCTTGCTGGAAGAACTATTTCAGGAAGCGCCGCCGGCCGGTTTGGCGTCCGATCTTGAAGACGCCGCCCGTACTGCCTTGGAGCACGACGCCGAGTTAGTGGAACTGGCGCGCGAGGAACGGGACAAACTAGGCGACTACCTCAAATCGTTCGGCCAGAACCGGCGCGTCCGCCATGCTTATCAAACCTTTTGAAACCCAACCTTTCCGCGACCTTGGAGTCGAAACCATCACTGCTCGATGAATCAGGCGCTCGGCGCGGAATCCAAATCAGAATTAGAGGACCTCATGCCATTGCGAATCATAAAAAGATGGGGGGATAGCCCGGCAGTGCGCATTCCGATGGCGGTCATGAAAGACGCCGGACTCAATCTCGAACAAGCGGTTCAGGTGCGGGCGGAACGCGGCTGCATCATCATCGAGCCCACCTCGCCGGCGCTCGATGATTTGTTCCACGGCATCGCGGCGGAAGGCCGGCGCGCGGCGGAAGAGCGCGGCCAAGCCATCTCCCCGGTCGGGGCCTGAGCCCCTTAACCTGACGCCACAACCCGAACCATGACCGTCAACCCCGCTCAACCGACGGCCTCCGGCCTAGTTTTCACCGGCCGTAGGCCCCTGGCTTGGCGCGAAACGCCCGCGTTGCCCGACGCCATCGAACTGCACG
>ERZ761602.1339-NODE-1339-length-45173-cov-10.965247_pt1 | contig 45173 bp, 34 predicted proteins | sample MGYA00512165_ERZ761602 | MGnify/ENA primary metagenome ERZ761602 (study PRJEB28899, sample SAMN02445085) | bioreactor sludge metagenome | biome: EBPR sludge; isolation source: Thorneside wastewater treatment plant | place: Australia: Brisbane, Thorneside...
CAGATGGGGGTAGCGACGGGGGCAGCGACGGGGGGGCCACCACGCCCGACGAGTGCGACGGGCGACCCAGCGAGCGCTTCTGCGACGAGGACGGTCGGGACGTGCTCTGCGACGAGCGCGGCGACGTGGCCAGCCGCGAGGACTGCGCCGCCGAGACCCTCTGCACCGACGGCGCGGGCTGCCGGCCCTGCGGCTTGAGCTGGGATGCCGGCCTGGGCCCCGAGGCGACCCGCCCTGCCCTGGTGCGGCTGCGCCCCGGGGACGAGGACATCTCGACGCTACGCTTCTCCCTCCGGCCGCTGCGCCTGTCCGCCCTCGACCCTGCCCTGCAGGGCGAGCTGGTGTTGGAGGCCCTGACCGGGTCCGCCTCGGTCTGGACGGCCGCCGGCGAGCCGGTCGCCCTCCCGCTGAGCCTCTCCAGCGACGATCTGCCCCTGGACCTGCTGGTGCAAGGGCTCGAGCGCTTCGAGGGGCCGGCCCTCAGCGCCAGCGTGCTGGGCTGCGACGCCGAGCCCGCCCAGCTCGAGCTGCGGGTCGAGCCATGGACCGGGCTGGCCGGGCGCGCCCTGGACGGCTTCCCCTGGCTGGAGCGGGTCTCGGCCTTCGCGGTGGACGAGGCGCCGACCGCGGGCCTCGATCCCTGGCTGCACGGCGACCGCCTGGGCGCGGAGACCCGCCTGTACCGGGTCGCGCGGCGCTCGGCCGCGGAGTGGGCGGCCGACCCGGTCTTGAGCGACGCCGGCGGCGGAGCCCTGGCGCTGAGCCTGGTCGAGGGCGGCGTCGCCGGCAACACCTGGGCGCTGCCGGAAGGGAGCACCTGGGTGGACGAAGGCGTGGTCGGGACGGCCTGGGACCTGGTGCTGGATTTCGACGGCGACGGCAGCCTCTCGCCGGGAGACCTCTTCCAGGGTCCGACCGAGGACGAGCCGGCCTTCTGGGCGCTGGCCGACCTGACCCAGCCGGGCCCCTCCGAGGTGTCCACCTCCAGCGAGTATGGGGGACCCTGGCAAGGCCAGCTTGTGTACTACCCCGCCGACATCGACGAGCTGGTGGCCCGGGACGGGGCGCGGCCCCTGGTGGTGCTCTCGCACGGCAACGGCCACGACTACCGCTGGTACGACTACCTGGGCGAGCACCTGGCCAGCTGGGGCTTCGTCTTCATGGCCCATCAGAACAACACCGGCCCGGGCATCGAGACGGCCTCGACCACCACCCTGACGAACACGGAGTGGTTCCTGGAGAACGTCGACAGCATCGCCGAGGGCGCGCTGGCCGGCAATGTCGACGGGTCGCGGATCGCCTGGCTGGGCCACAGCCGCGGCGGCGAGGGCGTCGCGCGGGCCTACGAGCGCCTGGTGGGCGGGGCCTTCAGCGCGGACGCCTACGCGCCCGAGGACATCCTGCTGATCAGCTCGATCGCGCCGACGGTCTTCCTGGGGGTCCGCCAGAGCAACCCCCACGACCGCTTCTACCACCAGCTCGACGCGGCCGCGGACGGCGACGTGACGGGCGGGGCAAGCAGCGGCGTCGTTCAGTACCTGCGCATCGCCGAGGCCAGCACCGGCCCGCTCTCGGTCCACTACGTCCAGGGGGCCGCCCACAACGACTTCAACTGCTGCGGCTTCGACGACGGCACGGGCCCCGCCCTGATCGGCCGGTCCCGCGCGCAGGAGCTGGCCAAGTCGACCTACCTGGGGCTGCTGAGCTGGAGGCTGCTCGACGACCCGGCCACCGCGGACCTGGTGCGCCGCACAGCCACCAGCTTCCGGGACGGCGGCGTCGACGCCAGCGTCGTCGTCGCCAGCCAGTACCGGTCGGATCCGGCCGGTGAGCGGCTGGTGCTGGACGACTTCCAGACCGAGACCTCGACCTCGGTCAGCAGCGCCGGGACTGCGGTCGTGGCGACGGTCACCGACCTCGCCGAGGGCCGCTTCGACGACGACAACACCGACTTCGCCTGGTCCGACGCGGACCCGATGAACGGCATGACGCTGGCCGAGGACAGCGACGACCTCTCCCGCGGGGCGGTCTTCTCCTGGGCCGACGGGGGCGAGAGCAGCTTCCGGGTGGAGCTGCCCGAGGGCGAGACCGATGTGCGGGACTGGACCTGGCTCTCGCTGCGCGCCAGCCAGGGCACACGGCACCCCAACACGGTGGCCCTGGACGGCCCCCTGACCTTCGCCCTCACCCTGATCGACCGCAGCGGAGGCGAGAGCAGCATCCTGCTGGAGGACGCCGGGCAGTCGATCACCCAGCCCTACCAGCGCACGGAGTCCGGCAGCGGTGCGGGCTGGGCCAACGAGTGGAACACGGTGCGCCTGCGGGTGGCCGACTTCGCCGCCGAGGGCGCGGCGGTCGACCTCTCCGACGTGGTCGCGGTCGAGCTGCGCTTCGGCGCGGCCTGGGGCAGCGCCCAGGGGCGGATGGGCCTCGACGACCTCCAATTCTCCCAGGACTGACCATGATCGCGCTCCTCTTCGCTGGCCTCGCCCTCGCCGCCGCGCCGACCCTGGTGGAGGCGCGCCCGGTGCGCTTTCAGCAGGCCCACCTCTTCCAGTGGAGCGCCCCGCCTCGCCCGGTCCAGGAGGGGGTGGTGCTGGTGCTGGGGGTTGATCCCGAGCAGGCCCGCCCCCGCCAGGGTCCGCACCCGGTGCTCTACGTCGGCGACACGCCCGCCGAGCGGCTGAGCTGGTCCTCGACCGCGCCAACCCTGGTGGTCTTCGCGCCGGGGCCGGTCGACCTGGCCTCGACCCCGGTCTTCTGGGGGGATGAGCGCCTCCCCGAGCAGGTGGACGCCGCTCACGGGCGAGCCCAGCGGGCCCGAGCCGAGGCCGAGGGCGCCCGGCCCTTCACGGCGGAGCAGCTCCGCGCCGCGACCGGGGCCCCGCTGCTGGTGGACGACAGCGCCTCGCTCTACGAAGCCGTCGCCCCCATCGTCGACCGGGTCGCCCCGCTGCCCGCGCCCTGAAGCCCGGGCCTGGCCCGCCAGGGGAGAGGGATCAGCCCCCGTCGGCGGCGTCCAGGATGGCCTGCACCCGCGCCGCGCGGGCCTCGGTGCTGGGCTTCAGCTCGGCCAGCATGCGTCGGGCGCCGGTCGGGTCACCGGACTCCAGCCGCAGCCGGGCGTGCTCCACCCGGGCCGCCTCGTTCAGCGCGTCGGCGCTGCCGATCGCCGTCGCCGCGCGCTCGGCCTCGCTGTGCCAGTCGGCGTTGACCGCGCAGGTGTGCCAGAGCCGCTGAACGGTCAGCCTGTCTTCGGCCGAGGCCACCCGCCCGAGCTCGGAGGAGACCCGCCCCAGCCGCTCGGCGCAGGCGCGGTGCTGGCCGGCCCGGGCGTCGGCCGAGGCCAGCGTGTAGGCGCCTCGCCAGTCGGAGAGGGCCTCGATGCGGGGGCGCAGCGAGGCGGGGGCCAGCTCGGGGGCGCGGGCCTGGGCCTCGCCCAGCAGCAGCTCCAGGTCGGCGTTGTCGGGCCAGCGCTGCAGGCCGGCCTCCAGGATCGCCCAGGCGTCCGCGGGGCGCCCCTGAGCCAGCCGCAGCCGCACCGCCCCCGCGCTCAGCTCGGGGCCCATTCCCAGGCGGGCGTCAGCCCGGCGCAGGGCGCTGTCCGCGTCCTCCAGGCGCCCGGCCTCGACCAGCAGGCTGACCAGCAGGCCGGCCCCCTGGCGCACGCTCTGCTGCAAGGCGGCCTCGTCGGCATTGGTGAGCACCCCGCTCATCTCGCCGCTCTCGTGGACCTGGACCCAGCTCTCGGCGGCGAAGACCTCGTCGAGGTCGCGCAGGGCCTCGTCCTGCTGGCCGCGGCGGGCCTGGACAAGGGCGCGCAGGATGCGGGCGTCGACCCGGCGGGGCTCCTGGGCCAGGGCCGAGTCGAGCAGGGGCAGGGCGAGGTCGTCCCGGCCCTGCTGGTGGTGCTGGAGGGCGCGGGCGACGCGCTCGACCGTGGAGGCGCCCGAGGCCGCCGCGGTGGCCGCCGTCGCGGCGAGGCGTCCGCTGTCGGCCGAGAGCCGGGCTTCGACCGTGCTGGCGAGGCCCGGATGGCTGGCCTGGCGGCAGTAGGCCAGCAGCGTGGAGCCGGGTGAGGCGCCCTCTTCCAGGCTGAGCATCAGCTCCAGGCAGGTCTTCTCGGGGCCCGGGAGGCTGGCGCTGGCCAGGGCGCGGCGGGCCTCCCCGGTCCGCCCCAGGCGCAGCAGGACCTGGACCAGGGCGACGTGGGCGTCGACGCTGGCGGGGTCCAGCGCGGCGGCCCGGCTGGCCTGCTGGAGGGCGGCTGAGAAGGACTGCGCGGCGAAGAGGGCTCCTGCCAGGGCCGTGTGCGCCTCGGCCCGCTCCGGCCAGGCGGCGACGGCGCCCTCCAGGACCTCGCGGGCCTCGTCCAGGCGCTGCTGACGCACCAGGGCGATGCCGAGCCCCTGGGCGCAGCGCCCGCAGTCCGGGTCGGCCTTCAGGCTCGCGCGGAAGGCCTCCTCGGCCCCCTGGGGATCGGCGGCCTCCAGGGCCCGCACGCCGGCGTTGAAAGGCTCGGCGACCTCCTCGGAGGGCTCCCAGGCGGCCTGGGCGAGCCTGCAGAGCAGCAGCAGGGCGGTCACGAGGCGAGGTCCTGGGCCACGACCAGCTTGCCGACGACCTGCCGGGCTTCGAGCAGGGCGTGTGCCTCGCCCAGGGCCCTCATCGACATCACGCGGTCCAGCACCGGCCGGATCTGCCCGTCGGCGACGGCCTGCCAGGCCTGCCGCAGCTCGCCCATCCCGCCCATGGTGCTGCCGAGCACGCTGATCTGCTTGAAGAAGAGCGCGCGCAGATCCAGCGGGACCTGGTGCCCGCTGGTGGCGCCGCAGCTGACGTAGCTGCCGCCCCAGCGCAGGCAGCGCAGGCTGGACTCCCAGGTCGAGGCGCCGACGTGGTCCACGACGACGTCGACGCCCTCGCGGCCGGTCCACTCGCGGACGGCGCCGACGGCCTCCTCGTAGGGGACGGCGAGGTCGGCGCCCAGGGCCAGGCAGGCCTCGCGCCGCTGGGGGCTCGAGGCGGTGGCCATCACCTTCGCGCCGAGCAGGCGCGCCACCTGGATGGCGTAGACCCCGGTGCCGCTGGCGCCGGCCTGCACCAGGACGCGCTGGCCGGGCCCCACCCCCGCGCGGGTGCGCACCATATGCCAGGCGGTCAGCAGGGCCAGCGGGAGGGCGGCGGCCTGCTCGGGGGTGAGGCCCGCGGGCAGGGGCAGCAGGTGGGAGGCGGGCACGCGCAGCAGCTCGGCCATGCCGCCGTCGCCGCGCTCGCCCCGGATGATGTAGTCGCGGCAGAGGGCGTGCTGGCCCTCCAGGCAGCGGGCGCAGGCCATGCAGCCGTAGCCGGGCTGGAGCGCCACCCACTGATCGCGCTCCACGCAGAAGCCGACCACGTCGCTGCCAGGGATCAGCGGCAGGGGGAAGCGGTGTCCGGGCACCCCTCGGCGCACCCACAGGTCCAGGTGGTTGAGGCCCACATGGCTGACCCGGACGGTCAGCAACCCGTCGCCGACGGGCGGTTCGGGCAGCTCGACCAGCTCGATCACCTCGGGGCCGCCGTGGCGGTGAATGCGGATGGCGCGCATGAACCCCTCTCCTCGCCTTAGGATGGTCTGCGATGGCGAGCTCTCCGCGTCCTACCCTGCACCGCATCCTCAGTCGCCTCCTGGCGCCCGGGCGGGGCGAGGTGCGGGCGATGGAGGACGCCCTCCACCTCGCCGGGGTGCTGCGCTTCGTCGGGATCTTCCTCGCCACGATCGTGCTGCCGGCCTTGATGCTGGGCTGGATCGGCATCCGCTCCATCCGGGGCTCCGAGCTCGACCTGCAGGCCGACGCCCGCCGGCAGGGCGAGGTCGCCGCCCGCGCCTTCGCCGACAGCCTCGATCGCCGCTTCGTGGCCTTCGAGCAGGAGCTGACCACCCGCCTGGAAGCTGGCCGCTTCGGCTTCGACTCGCCACGCGAGCTGCACCCCGACCTGGTCGTCAGCCTGGGCTTCGACGCCGATCTCCAGCTCGACGCGCCCTTCCGCGCCGAGGAGCCCCTGCGCACCCTCAGCGGTGGCCCCCTGGACATGCGCGCCTGGCGCGCGGCGGATCGCATCGCGCGAGAGGACGGCGACCCGCAGCGCGCCGAAGCGGCCCTGCTCCAGGCCGAGGGCCTGCTGGCCCGCGCCGACGAGCAGGCCCGGGCTCGCTTCGATCGCGGTCGGCTGTTGCTGCTGGGGGAGCACGCGGCCCAGGGCGAGGCGCTCCTGCGCCAGCTCGCGCTGCAGCACGGCGCGCTCCGCGATCCCTGGGGCTTTCGGTACGCCGACCTCGTCGCCCTGAAGCTGGGCGAGCGCGCCATGGCCCAGGACCCCGACCAGGGCGGGGTGGCCATGCGCGCCCTGGTCGACCAGCTCCTGGCCGAGCCCTGGACGGTCGGCTTCGGCGGCGAGGGGGCCATCGCCCGCCGCGCGCTGTCCCTGGCCGAGGCCCACCAGGACGCCGACTGGGTCAGCAGCGCCCGCGGCCGGGTCGCCAGCCGCTCGGCCATGCTGTACTGGACCGAGCAGCTCCTGCCGGAGTTCGACCCGGCGGCGGCCTGGACGGATCTGGAGGGCATCCGCCCGGGCACGGCGCGCTGGCGCACCGGCTCGCGGGCCCTCTGGGCGGCAACCCGCTGGGAGGATGGCCTCTACGCCCACGCCTTCAACCTGGAGAGCCTGACGGCCCGCCTCGCCACCGAGGCCCGCGTCTCGATGCCCGCGGACTCGCCCATCAAGCTGCAGCTCCTGGGGCCCGACGATCCCGAGCCCGCCGAGCTCGTCGAGCGGCGCTCGCTCCAACCCCAGCTCGCCGGCTGGTCGGTGGCCGTGACCCTGCGGGACCCCGCCGCCTTGCGGGCCGAGCAGGGCCGCCAACGGGTGCTGCGCTTCGGCATCGTCGCGCTGGCCGTGGGCACCATCGCCCTGGGCTTCACGACCTCGATCCGCATGATCGGCCGGGAGCTGGACGTCGCCCGCATGAAGGCCGACTTCGCCGCCAGCGTCAGCCACGAGCTGCGCTCGCCGATCACCCAGATCCGGCTGAAGGGCGAGAGCTTGATGCTGGGCCTGGCGGACACCGAAGAGGAGCAGCAGGCCGCCTACCACGCCATCGTGCGGGAGAGCGAGCGGCTCAGCCGGCTGGTGGACAATGTGCTGGACTTCGCGGCGATCGAGCGCGGGGCCAAGCGCTACACCCTGCGGCCCGGCGAGCTGGGGGAGAGCGTCCGGCGCGCCCTGGTCAGCATGGAGAGCAGCCTGGAGTTCAAGGAGATGAGCCTGGAGGTGATCATCCCCGACGACCTCCCCGACGTCCACCACGACGCCGACGCCGTCGTCCAGTGCGTCATCAACCTGGTCAGCAACGCCGCCAAGTACTCGGCGGACGGGGAGACCGTCCGGATCGTCGCGCGCGCCGCCGAGGGCGAGCTTCGCGGCAAGGTTCAGCCCCTGGTCGAGGTCTCGGTGATCGACAACGGCATCGGCATCGCCGCGCACGATCTGCGGCAGATCTTCGAGCCCTTCTTCCGCTCTCGCGACTCGTTGGCCCGCCGCCGCAAAGGAACAGGTATCGGACTGACGATTACGCAGTACATCATGGAGGCGCATGGAGGAGACATCCAGGTGACCTCCAAGCCTGGAAAGGGTAGCACCTTCACCCTGCGCTTCCCCCTCGAACCGCCCCCCGAGGACGCCGCCTCTGGCCGCGCTCCTGCCCGACCCTCTGCCCGCCGCAAGCCTACCGGAGCCTGAACATGCCCCGCATCCTCTTCGTCGAGGACGAGATCGAGGTCCTCTCCACTCTGCTCAAGTTCTTCGAGCGCCAGGGCTATGTCGTCCACGGTGCCCAGACCGGGGCCGACGCCATCGACATCGCCCTGCGCAACCCGCTCGACATCGCCGTGCTCGACGTGATGCTCCAGGAAGGGCCGGCTGGTGTGGACGGAATGGACGGCTTCGAGATCTGCCGCAGCATGCGGGACAACGGCTTCGACCGGCCCGTCATCTTCCTGACCGCGCGGGCGACCGAGCAGGACAAGCTGATGGGCTTCGAGCTGGGGGCGGACGACTACCTGACCAAGCCCTTCAGCCTGCTGGAGCTCAAGGCCCGGATCGAGGCCAACCTGCGGCGGGCGGGCGGGGCCAAGAGCCAGTACCGCTATGGCGACGTCATCGTCGACCTGGACGCCTACGAGATCCGCCACGGCGAGGAGATCGAGCGCCTCAGCAACCGCGAGCGCGACCTGCTGCGCTACTTCATCGAGCACCCCGGCAAGATCATCCCGCGGGAGGAGCTGCTGCGGAAGGTCTGGGAGTACAAGAGCGGGGTGGCCACGCGGACGGTCGACACCCACGTCCTGACCGTGCGCAAGAAGCTGCGCGACGAGGCCGGGGCGCCGCGCTTCATCCAGACGCTGCACGGCGTCGGCTACCAGTTCATCGCCCGAGAGTCGACGTGATCCTGGGCCTCGCCCTGCTCCAGGCGCTCGGTGGGGGCGCCGCCCGGGCCGCCGGCCCCGAGGTCTGGTTCGCCCTGCACGACGCCCGCCTCGCCGAGTCGGCCGATCGGGACCTCACCGCCGCGGTCGGCATCTACGAGACGCTCCTCACCCACCTCTCTCCGGGCGACTCCTTTCAGGGGGAGCTGCTGCTCAACCTCGCCCGCGCCCGCTTCGACGCCGGAGACCTCGAAGGCAGCCGCGCCGCGCTGGTCCAGGCCTCCGGCGATCTCATCGTCCTGGGCCGCGCCCGCGCCTGGAGGGCCCAGCTCGATGCCTGGCAGCGTCGCGTAGTCGGCCTGCCCCTGGTCTGGTCTCCCGAGATGGGGGCCGGCCCGCTGGTGCTGGGCTGGAGCGCCTCGGTCGACGCCTCCCTGGAGGTCGACCAGGACGCGCTGGTCTGGCGCACGATCGTCCGGGACAACCGCGACGACACGCTGCTGTGGGCGCTCTCCGACGAGATCCAGCCCCTGCGCTCGGTGGGGCTGCAGGTCGAGTCCGAGGACGCCGTCGCCCACCTTCGCCTGATCGTCGAGGACTCCGGCGGCCGCCGCTGGGCGACGCCGATCATCCCGGTCCAGCCGGGCCTGCAGGCCGAGCTGCTGATCTCCCCCGCCGAGCTGCTCCCCACCCACTCCGGCGGGCCCAACGAGCTGCAGGCCGACCAGGTTCGGGTGATCATGCTGCAGGACGTGACCGCCTTCCACTCGACGACCCGGGGCCCCAACCACCTGCGGATCTCGTCCTTGGAGTTGCGCTGAGCCCGGAGACCCGTGGTGTCTGGCCGCTCAGGGCCCCGGGGTGGTCGGCTCGCCCGCGGAGCCGCCGACCAGGACCGACCAGCGATCCACCACCGTCATCAGCGGCTCCCACATCGCGATCGCCCGCGGGTCGCTGCTGTCGTAGATGTTGGTCAGCTCGCCGGGATCGGCTTCCATGTCGTAGAGCTCCTTGTCGCCGGTGTTCCAGTCGTAGATCAGCTTGGTCTGGCCGACGCTGACGGCCATTCGAGGGCCCCCACGGCTCCAGGACTCGGCGATGATCGGCCGCTCGGGGTCGGCCAGCCCGACCGGCTCGCCGGTCCACTCGGCGCCGGGGATGAGGCCCAGCGCGGAGACGATGGTGGGCGCCAGGTCGATGTTGTTGGTCGGCTCGTTCCAGGCCTGGGCCACGATGTTCTTGGACCAGAAGATCGCCACCCCGTCGTTCTCCTCGCGGTACAGGCCCCAGACGTGGGTCTGCTGCTCGTGCTCGAAGAACTGCTCGCCGTGGTCGGTCCAGAACACGACCAGCGTGTCGTCCAGCAGGCCTCGCACTTCGAGATCGGCCCAAATCTCGGCCATGGTGTCGTCCAGCCAGCGCACATCGCCGCGGTAGCGTAGCCAGAGGTGCGACCGCAGCGTCTCCTGCTCCTCCTCGCTCATGATCGGCCAGTCGGGCAGCAGGCCGTAGTGCTGCTCACGATCGGCCAGGTTGACGCTGATCGGGGGCAGGTCCTCCAGGCCGACCAGGTACTCGGACGGCGGGTTGTAGGCGGCGTGCGGCTCGATGAAGTGCAGGTGCATGAACCAGGGGGTCTCGTTGCCCGGGGTTCGGTTCTCCAGCAGGCCCACGCCGGTCTCGGCGACGCTGGTGGCCCGGTTGACGTCGGGCTGAACGGTCGTCTCGTAGCCACCGTCCAGGCCGGCATCGAGCAGCCAGCCGTTGCTGGTCACCAGGTAGGTGTCGTAGTCCTGGGCAGCGAGCATCGAGGCCAGGGTCGTGCGCGTCGGGCCGGCGCTCTGCTCGGCCAGCCGCGGGATCAGCCCCCACTGGTAGCTGTACTGGCCGTTGACGGCGCAGGCGACGCCGCCCTTGGTCCAGTTGCTGCAGGTCGTGTGCCGGTCCAGCGACATGCCCGCCTCGGCGATGGCGTCCAGGAAGGGCGTGTTCCAGGGGTCGCCGCCGTGCCGGGCCATCAGGTCGCGGCGGAAGGTGTCGATGCTGATCACCAGCAGGTTCTTGGGACGCTCGCCGTAGAAGGCGGGGTACTCTCCTACCTGGGGCAGGTCGGAGGTGTCCTTGGACTTCGGTTCGCCGCAGGCGAGCAGAAGCATGGCGAGAGGGAGCATGTGCGAGCCTTGGTGTGTGTCCGTGCCCGTGCAGCTTAGCCCTGAGGCTGTCCACCCGCGAGCGAGGGGTCAATGGGCGGGAAGCGCTCCAGCAGGTGGAAGTCGGGGCGCTCTCCCCCCAGGGCGGTCCAGGCCAGGTAGCGCCGAGCGGCCCCAAGTCCGTGGATCGCGTAGGCGTTTCCCCTCCAGGGGCCGTCGGGGAGCAGGGCCCAGGGCAGGGAAGCCCGTGCCGTCCAGCGCCCGGATTTGTGCAGGATCTGCACGTCCAGCGGGAGCAGGCGCTCCCGGACCTGGCGTGGGCCCTGGAGCCGCAGGACCAGGTGGTGGCCATGAGGACCGATCTCCACCTCGGTGTAGCGCTGCCCGGCCCCCAGCAGGAAGAGCTCGACCACCTCGTGCTCCCACAGGCCCCAGGTCGGACCGGGCGGTCCCGGGGGAGGGGGGTCGCCGTGGAAGGGCGCGTCCAGCTCCAGCCGCAGGCCCTCCGGCTCGGAGGAGAGCCAGAGCTCGACCTGCTCCTCGGCAGGGAGGGGCTGGCCGTCCCAGGTCTGGCGGATGGGGAGGGCGAGGCGCATCCGCCGCGGTTATCCCGCCCCGCGATGCAGCCGAAGCCCGTCATCGTCCAGAAGTACGGAGGGAGCTCCGTCGCCGACGTGGCGCGCATCCGCCAGGTCGCCGCGCGGGTCGTCGCCAGCGTCCAGGCCGGTCACCGGGTCGTCGTCGTCGTCTCGGCCATGGGCAACACCACCAACGAGCTGCTCTCCCTGGCCCGCGAGATCAGCCCCCGGCCCGGCCGCCGCGAGCTGGACCTGCTGGTCAGCGTCGGGGAGCGGGTCAGCATGACCCTGCTGGCCATGGCCATCGAAGAGCTCGGCCTGCCCGCCGCCAGCTTCACCGGCAGCCAGTCCGGCATCATCACCGACGAGCAGCACGTCGCCGCCCAGGTCATCGAGGTCCGCCCCCACCGCGTCCGCCGGGCGCTCGACGAGGGCAAGGTCGCCATCGTCGCCGGCTTCCAGGGGGTCAGCCGCACCGGCGAGGTCACCACCCTGGGCCGCGGAGGCTCGGACACCTCCGCCGTCGTGCTCGCAGCGGCGCTCGGGGCTCAGTGGTGCGAGCTGTGCAGCGACGTCGACGGCATCTTCAGCGCCGACCCGCGGGTCGTTCCCCAGGCCCGGCGGCTCGACGTCCTCTCCCTCGACGCCGCCGCCGCCCTCGCCCAGGCCGGCAGCCGCATCATCGCCGCCGACGCCGTCGAGATGGCCCGCCGCTGGGGCGTCGTCCTCGTCAGCAGCGAGACCGCCCGCCCGTCCGGCAGCGGCACCCACCTCCCGCCCGGCCCCGTGCCCCTGGCCGTCGTCGGGATCGCCTGCGACGGCGAGGTGTTGTGGTTGCCTGACGCCCGGCCTGAAGCCGAGGGCGCGGTGATCGCCTGGATCCCCGGGTTGGGCGTGCTGGTGGACGGGAGGAACCTGCACGGGGTCCTGAGCGGGCGCGAGGTCGCCCGGGTCAGCGCGGTGGGGAGGGGGTTGGTCGCCTCGCCGCGGCAGGTCGCGCGGGCGCTGGAGGCGGTGCCGGGGCGGCTGGGCTGGTGGGCGACGGGGGAGGTGCTGAGCGTGATCGTGGAGCGGGCGGAGGCGGGCGAGGCGCAGCGGGCGCTGTATGGGGCGGTGATGGGCTGAGGGGGGCGGGTGCAGGACGCCCCCCGCAAGCGGTGGGAGGGGGAAGGCCCATCACCCCTCCTCCCGCGCGCGGGGGGAGGTGGCCCGCAGGGCCGGAGGGGGGGCAGCGGCGGACATTTTCGCCCGATTCGATCTCAATCCCCCGAAAATGTCCGCGCCCGCCCGACTGCCGGAGCCCCCTGACGGACTTCCGGCGGCCCAGCCGCCCAAACTACTGAAACCCCGTGGGAACGCTTCCTGCTCGTCCCTCGCCCATGGCTCTCGGCTGGCAGATCATCCTCCGCGCCCAGGACAACCGCGTCCTCTCTCCCACGCTCGCCTCGCGGCGGGCCTGGTCCCGCATCATCGCGCAGGGGGCGCTGGGCAGCCCGCTCCTCGCCCACGGCCTCGCCGACACCCACGGGCACCTGCTCGTGGTCGCCTCGCGGCCCGAAGCCGGTCGCCTCGCCCGTCGCCTCGCCCACCGCCTCCACCTCGCGCTCCAGCCCGGCGTCCCCTGGGAGCCCGCCCGCCTCTCGCCGATCGTTGACCAGCGGCACCTCCAGCACGCCTTCTTCTACGTCCTCGGGCAGCAGGAGCACCACGGCCTCGACCTCGATCCCTGGCAGGAGGGATCGGCCCTCCCCGACCTGCTCGGCCTGCGCCCGGCGGGCGCCTGGATGGCCGCCAATGTGAGGGCCCATCTGCCGCGCGTCCAGCGCGAGGAGCTGCTCGCCCGCCTGGGCGCAGATCCCTGGCAGGCAGGGCCCCGCTTCCTGCCCCTGCTCGCCGCAGCTGCTGCCGCCGCCGTCGCCGTCGAGCCTCTCACCGGCGCCAGCCGCGACGAGCGCCTCGCCCGCATCGCCGCCGTCCACCTCGCCCGCGAGGTCCAGCCGCAGCTGCTCGCTCCGGTGCTCGGGCTCGGAACCCGCCAGCTCCGCCGCCTCGCGAACGACGTGCCCACCCCCGCCATGCTGCGCGCGGTGGAGGGCTGGTGGAACCTGCTCTCAGGGTCTCAGCCGACCCACTCCCGCTCATACAAGATCTCCGCCTGCGGCTGAGGAACCTCGCCCTCGGGCAGCAGCGCGCGCAGGATCACATAGCCGGACAGATGCCCCGCCGGGTCCAGCCGGCACACGCCCGGCAGCGCGTTGGGGGCGATCACCACCTCGAAGCTGCCATCGTCCCCCTGGGGGATCTGCGCGTCGTTCAAGCAGATCGTCCGCTGATCGTAGTCCAGCGACTCCATCCAGGCGTTGTACAGACACAGGCTCCAGTAGCGCGCCCGGGGCGCCGTGCCGCGGATGCGCATCACCTGGTCGGGGCCGAGGCGGAACCAGCAGACCTGGTACCGGTTGTCCGGCGTCGGGAAGAGCTGGTCGCCGCCGATCGGCACGAAGCGGTTGATCGCTATCACGCGGACCATCTTCCAGGCCTCCAGGGTGCGGGTGAAGACCGCGTCCAGGTTGCGGCGGGCCAGCTCCAGGGCGCGGGAGAGGGCCTGCGCGTCCACCCCACCCGGCCCCGAGGCGGGCAGCCGCTCGATGGCGAGGCGGATCGGCGCCTGCGTGGCCCGATCGTGGAAGTACTGGCGCACGAAGATCGCGGTGGTGTCCTCACCCGCGCGCAGCTCGGCCCCCTCCTCGCTGCCCAGCAGCAGCGAGAAGCGACCGTCCTCGCCGACGAACTGCGTGTCGACCAGGTGGGCGCCGACCCTCCCCCCGCGGCCGTAGGCGAGGATCCCCACATAGGTCGTGCCCGCCGGCACCTCGCCCGAGAGGCGGTAGCTGCGGCCCGGCCCCAGCCGCACGGGCGCCCGCCAGTAGTCGGCGTCCGGGCAGTCGGCGAACATCTTTCGGCTGCGGCCCTCGGCGTGCTCGAAGCGCGGGTGATCCGGGTCACCGTTCTCCATGAACAGATCCAGGCTGGCCGAGGTCATCCGCAACAGGAAGCGCTGCCCTTCCAGCTCGTCGAGCTCGGCGGGCATCTCGATCTGGCGGGAGAGCTCGCCCACCCGGGCAAGCAGATCGCCCAGCGAGGCCCGCACCGCGGCCGCCGGAGGAGGAGCCAGGGCGCCCAGATCGTAGCCGAGCTCGCGGGCGAGGCCGTGCGTCTGGGGGCTGACGCTGGCCGGATCGAAGCTGGCCAGCCAGCTCTCGGCCAGCTCGGGCTGCAGGCGACCGCGACCGGCCATGTTCGGATCGCCGACCGGCCGCGCGCCCGGAGGCCCCTCGCGCATCCGCTCGCCCTCGTAGGGGTCCAGCATCCGCGGGTCCAGCTCCAGGCCCAGCACCGCGCAGACCGGCCGCAGCGCCGCCTCGGGATCGCGCACCAGCTCCTCGTAGCGCACCATCGCCTGCTGACCCGGAGGAACCGTCGCCAGGAAGCGCCGGATCACCGTGTTGCCGTCGTGCCAGATCGAGCGGGCGTCGGGCGCGTAGCCCTGCAGCAGGACCTCGGCCATCGGCATGTTCTGGACCGAGCGGGTCACGCTGCCCGGGTGGCGCACGATCCAGACCCAGCGGGCCTTGGGGAACCAGCGGGCCAGCCGCTCCAGCGCCTCGGGGGCGGCGCAGAGGTGAGGGCACTTGTCCACCAGCAGCCGCTCGCCCAGGCGCTCCTGCAGCCAGGCGTAGACCTCGGGCACCGTGCGGTCCTCCATCGAGGCCTCCGTCGCCTTGGCCTCGTCCACCTCGACCCCGCACAGCTCCATGATCGCCCGCCGCAGCCCGCCGCGCTCCCAGAAGCGCTCGTCCAGGCGCGCCTTGCGCTCCGCCATCGTCGCGAAGGGCGCCAGGATCATCTCGGGAGGCGAGAAGAGGGCCGGGTGGCCGGCCAGCATCACGCGGAGGAGGGTCGTGCCGCTGCGGGGCACGCCGAGGACGAAGACGGGATCGGGCATCGGAGCCGCCGGAGTGAGGGGGAGGCCAGGATTAACCGGGAGCGGGACTCCAAATCCGGTTGTGCTTGACTAAAATGGATAGTGTCAGTATACAACGAATGTGCCCGCTCTCCGTCGCAGCTACGACTCCTCCTCCCGCGCCGCCGCCGCCGAAGCCAGCCGCGAGCGCATCCTCGAGGCCGCCTTCGCGCTGCTGCGTGAGCACCACTACGACGCCGTCACCATCAAGGAGATCGCCGCCCGGGCCGGCGTCAGCGCCCAGACCGTGGTCAACCAGGTGGGCGGCAAGGCCCAGCTCATCGAGGCCGTCTTCCTCTGGCACCAGCCGCGAGAGGCCAGCCTCCGCGCGGTCCCCTCGGGCGACCCGCACGACGCCGCCCTCGCCATCTGCGGCCGCTACGAGGAGCTCGGCCCCGCCACGCTCCGCCTGCAGGCCATCGAAGAGCGCGAGCCCGTCGCCGCCAGCCTCCTCGAGGCCGGCCGGCGCGAGCACACCGCCTGGGTCGAGCGCACCTTCGGGCCTCGCCTGCCGGCCGAGGCCTCCGCCCGCCGCCTCGCCCTGGCCGCCCTGACCGCCGCCTACGACCTCTCCACCTGGGCCGTCCTCCGCCGCGCGCTGGACCCGGCCGAGACCGTCACCGCCATGGCCGCGCTCGCCCGCGGCGTCCTCGACTCCCCCTCACCGGGTCTCTCATGAGCCGCTTCCTCCTCGTCACCTGGGAGGGGGGCGGCGTCGTCCCCCCCGAGCTCGGCCTCGCCCGCCGCCTGATCGCCCGCGGGCACACCGTCCACGTCCTCGCCGACGCCTCCATCGAGGCCGAGGCCCGCGCCATCGGCTGCAGCTTCGACGCCTTTCGCCAGGCCCCCTCGCGCGCCTCGCTCCGCCCCGAGCACGAGGTCTTCAAGAGCTGGGAGGCCGGCAGCCCCGTCGCCGAGTTCAAGGGCTTCCTGGAGCACGTCATGTGCGGCCCGGCCGAGCGCTACGCCGCCGATGTCTTCGAGCTCCTCGACCGCCACGCCTTCGACGCCGCCCTGGTCGACATGAACCTCCTCGGCGCGCTGATCGCCGTCCAGGCGCGGGGCCTGCCGCACGCCGCCCTCGTCCCCAACATCTACCTGCGCCCGGCCCCCGGGATCCCGCCGGTCGGGCCCGGGCTCCTCCCGGCCACCGGCCCGCTCGATCGCGCCCGGGACGCCGCTCTCGGCTGGGTCTCCTGCCTCCTCTGGCGCGGCGGCCTCCCCCCCGTCAACGCCGCCTGCGCCAAGGCCGGTGTCGCGCCGGTGCGTGAGATCTTCGAGCTCTACGATCGCGCCGACGCCGTGCTCGTCCTCACCGCGGCCGCCTTCGACTTCCCCGCCACGACGCTGCCCCCGAATGTGCGCTACGTCGGGCCGCTCCTCGACGATCCCCGCTGGGCGGGCGAGGAGCTGGAGCTGCCCTGGGTGGCCGAAGACCGCTCACCGCTGGTGCTCGTCTCGCTCTCCTCCACCTTCCAGGGGCAGGTCCAGACGGTTCAGCGCGTGGTCGACGGGCTCTCCGGCCTGGAGGCCCGGGTGCTCGTCACCTTGGGCCCCGCCCTCCAGGCCGAGGACATCCGTTCGAGCGCGCCAAACGTCGTCTGCGTGCGCGGTGTGCCGCACGGGCGCGTCCTCCCCCACGCCCGAGCCATGCTGACCCACAGCGGGCACGGCACCACCATCAAGGCGCTCGCCCACGGCGTCCCCCAGGTCTGCATGCCGATGGGCCGGGACCAGGCGGACAACGCCGCGCGGGTGGTGGCCCGGGGCGCGGGCCTGAAGGTAGCGCACACCGCGGCGCCGAAGGCCATCCGCGCCGCGGTGGAGCGTGTCCTGCGCGAGCCCTCCTTCGGGGAGGCGGCCCGTGGGCTTGGCGAGGCCATCCGCGCCGAGACCCGGGTCGACCCGGCGCGGATCGTCGAGGAGGTCCTGCTGCGCGGCGGGCGCGGCGCGGACCTGGCGGCGCTATGAGCTGAGGCATGCCCCTGCTGTACTACTGGCGCCGCGACAACTACGAGCACGACCTCGACTTCGGCGTGGGCTACCACCTCAACCAGGCCAGCGCGCGGCTGCACGACATCGACGAGGGCCCCGGGCTGGCCGCCGAGCGCCGCAGCTACCTGTACGAGACCTCGGTCAGCCGTGCCCGGCAGCACACCCAGGCCCTGCGCGAGCGCTACCAGGACCGCTGCCAGCTCTGTGCCTGGTGCGGGCGGGAGCACTACCGGCACGCGCTCTGCGAGGCGCATCATATCCAGTGGATCTCCCGAGGGGGCGCGGACGCGCCGGACAACCTCGTGTTGTTGTGTCCGAACCACCACCGCGCGGTACACGCCGCGGACGCGGTGCTCGACTTTGCGGACATGGCCTTCGTCTTCGAGGAGGGTCGGCGGGAGGTGTTGCGGGAGCCGGGGCACCTGGTGGGCTGAGCGCTGGGACGCTCCTCAAGGCGCCGCGTAGCTCCGCACCTCGGAGAGGTGGACCTCGGTGGCGTAGCTGGCGCTGGCGGCGCCGACGAGGTGGAGGACCTCCGCCCCGCCTGGATCCCAGCCCACGCTGCTGGGGCCGTCCGGGCGCACCGCCAGCCAGAGCTCCTCGCCCGCGAGGCTCTCGTCCACGGCAAGCCGCCCGGTGTCGGCGATCAGGGTGCCGTCCTCGTCGGTCAGCAGCGCCCGGACCGCCTCGCCGTCGAAGCCCAGGGAGACGGTGTAGTCGCCGGGCGCCAGCGCCGCGGGGAGGAGGTCCTTCACCTCGGCGCCGGCCGGATCGACGTGGGAGAGGCTCAGACGGGCCTGGTCGCTGCCCAGGTCGATGTCGTCCTCGCCTTTGTACAGGCTGAGCCAGAGCAAGGCCTCGCCCGTCCGCAGGCCCAGCCCGACGAAGCCGTAGATCTGGGAGCGCTGCACCTGGAGCTGGGCCTGGAGGGCGAAGGTGTCCGCGGGCAGGGGCAGGCTGGCGCCGGCCAGGCCGCCTCCGTCCAGCTCCAGGGCGAGCTCGGGGCGGCCCGCCAGCACCTCGGTCGAGGTGGCCCCGCGGACCAGGTCCTCCCACCACGTCGCTGCGTCCTCGGCGTCGGGTGTCTGTTCGCGAGGGTCGACCCACCGCAGCCAGGTGCTGTCCGCGTCGAGCTCCAGCTCGACAGAAGCCGCCGCGGCGCTCGACACCGCCACGACCGTCTCGCCGGCAGGCAGCCCGCCGAGCTCCTGCGACTCCAGCAGGCCTCCCTCCTCGTCGAAAAAGCGCACCGTGACGGTGCCGGCGTCCTGTCCGCCGACGTTCCTCACTGTGGCTGTACGATCCAGCAGCTCGACCGTCAGCGCGGCGCGCAGCCAGGCCTCTTCCACCAGGGAGTCGAGGGAGGAGGCCAGCGCCTCGCTGGGGGCGTTGCCGTAGAAGGCGATGCCGGGCAGGTCGGGGAAGTGATTGCGCAACCAGTACAGCTGCCGCCGCAGCTCGGCCTCGTGCGTCGCCTCGTACAGGCTCACCGCGGCGACCGCGCTGTCGCCCAGCCCGGCCGCCACCACCTCGCCCAGGCGGCTCTCGAAGATGTCGTAGGCGCGGAAGTCGGCCGGGTAGGTCTCGACCAGCACGAGGTCGCTGGCGCGGAGCCCGGCGATCATCGAGGCGCCCGAGGCGCCCTGCGTGTACGGAGCCAGGAAGAGTGCCGGCTCGCTGGCCGCCACCATCTGCAGCGCCTGCCCGACCACCTGGTCGCCGGCCGTGCCGGTGAACATCTCGTCGACGACGACACCGCTGGCCCCCTCGCTCAGGGTCGACAGGTAGGCGGCGAAGGCCGTCGCGTCGCTGCCCGCGTAGTCGTCGCCCTTCCAGGTCAGGACCTCCGCCCCGCGCTCCCGCCAGGCCAGGTCCTCGCCCGGCTCGGCGCCAAAGGCCGTCGGCGCCAGCAGCGCGCTCACCCAGTGGTGCAGCGCCGCGTCGGCGTACCAGTGGTGGACGTGCAGCAAGGTGGGCGTGACGGCGACCCGCGGCCCCTCCGTCGTGCCCAGGATCGTGGAGTCTACCTCCGCATCGAGCTGCAAGGTGCGCAGGCCGAGCAGGTGCGGCTTCCAGGACAGCGCCAGGCCCGCGTCCTCCACGGGGAGCTCCGACCAGCGTGCCAGCTCGGTGCTGAGGCCCTCGTCGGTGGTCCCGCGCAGGACGAGGTCGAGGCCGCCAGGTGCGGCTTCGCTGACGTTCAGCGTGACGGAGAGCTCGACCTCGTGGTCTTGCGCCAGCAGCGGCCGGATCGGCCCCAGCGAGAGGCTGACCGTGGAGAGGACGGCGGTGCCCGTGTCGGTGGCGGTGTCCGTGCCTGCGTCACCGGCGTCGGTGCCCGCGTCACCGGTGCCGGTGTCTTCGGCAGCGGTGTCGGCCGGGGTGTGCGGGGGCGTGGGGGTGCAGGCGGGGAGGAGGAGGTGCAGCATGCGAGGGCGTAGCACGTCAAGGAGCGGGGGCTGCCTGCTACGGGATGGCGATCCACGCGATACCCACCCAAGCATGCACACCGCGATCGTGGCCGGCACCCGCGTCGAGATCCTCGTCGGCGCCATGGAAGGCGACCATCCCGCTGCGGAGAGGGGGGGCATCGAGCATGGCGCGTAGGCAGGCGAGGAACCTGGAGCCCGAGAGCTTCGGTCCGGTCTATACGACCGGCACCTCGTTCCGCGCCCGAGCTGAGGCGCGGCAGCGCCGCTACCGCGCGGAGGTGCTCCAGGAAGGCTGGGATCGGCACGGACATTGGCTCGATGCGGAGGCGGTCGGGCGCGGGGCGAACTTCGTCGTCCCCGCTGCGCACGCGGCCGCGATGCGGCGACGGGATGCCGGGAAAGGCGTCGGCGAGCGCACCTTTCGCAACATGCTCTCCAGTCAGGCGATGTGCTTCAACCTCTTCGCGCCGCTCGCCGCCGACACCGACCTCGCGACGGCCGTCCTGGCCCCTCTGCTGCCGGGCCTCGTGCGCGTGGACTCCATCATCATCGAGCACACCCCCGCCGCAGACGTGTTCGGGGACCAGACAGGCCGCGGCGGCGTCGACTGCGACCTGCTCGTCGAGGCCACCTTCTCAGAGGGCGCCGCGGTTGTCGTCATCGAGACGAAATTCGTCGAGGAGGAGTTCAGCTCCTGTGGATTCCGCAGGGCTGGGCGCGCGGCTCGTGGGCAGGTCGTCTGCCCCGAGGACGTGCCGGTCCGCGACGACCGGGGGGCCTGCGCGTACCAGGGCGTCAAGGGCTACGGATACTGGCGGCGCTCGGAAGAGCACCGGACGCTCGTCGAGCTGCCAGCGAAGGGCTGCCCCTTCGGCGGGCCGTTGTGGCAGCTCTGGGTCAACCACGCCCTCGCCCACGTCGAGGCCGCGCGCCGAGGCGCCGGCCGCGCGTTGTTCCTGGTCTGCGCGCCGAGCGACAACGAGGCGCTGCTCAGCGGCGGTCGGGTGCTCGACGAGTTCCGCGCGCTCCTCCGCCAGCCGGGCACGGTCGGGCTGCTGCCGCTGGACGCGCTCATCGACCGCGTCGGCGCGGTCGCTGGCGAAGGGTCGGAGTGGGCGCGCGGGCTGCGGGACCGCTACGGGCGCATCTGAACGGCGCTCAGGTCGAGAAGCTGGACGATGCCGGCGTGGGCCTCGCGGGCACCGGTGAGGGGCATGCAACGGTGGGTCCATCCGGTGGAGACCTGGTGGAGGTGACCCTCCGGAGACGACTTCGCCCGGCGGGTGAGGCCGGGCGAAGCTTGGTCGTAAGTGGTGGAGGCGGCGGGAGTCGAACGGGGGAGGGCGAGGACCCCTAGGAGGAGGGCGTGGCCTGGCTGCTTGACCGAGGGGTGCTGGTGGGGCGAGACGATGGTGCAAGGCGGAACGCCTACCGCTATCAGGTCGCCCACCCCACCCACTGGTCCTGGCCATCGGACGGTGCGTGCGGCGGCTGGCCGGCGTGTAGGGGGGCAGGATGGACGACTTCTTCGCCTGGCACGATCGCGTCCAGATCGGCGAGCGGGCTTGGGGGCTCTCGGCTGAGAATGCGATGACGGGCACACCTGCCTTGGTGGACGAGGCTGAGGCGCTCGTGGCCCGCGCCGGGGCCCTGGGCCTCTGGACGGACGCAGCGGAGGCTGAAGTCTCGCCCGATTCCCCGCTACCCCAGCAGCCCTCGGATCACCTCGATGGCGTACCGCTTGCGCGAGAGGCGGTGCATGTCGGGGGCGTAGGCTTCTTCCAGCCGCGCGAAGACGTGGGGCACCTGGGCGTGCAGGAAGGTGGCCCCGCGGTCCTCGGTGAGCTCTCGGGCCCGCTGAACGTCGGGCGCATCGTCGGGGCTCCGGTCGACGGCACAGACGTAGTCGCCCGGACGAAGTGTGTGGCCGTGTCCTCCCAGGAAGTTCACGATCTGGTGCAGGTGGATGGCGCCGGCCTCCAGCTCGATCCAAGCGACGGCGCCCCGCTCGCCGGCGGCCAGGTAGGCTTCGCCCTGCTCTTCAGCGCTGGCGTCCGCCGCCAGGAGGATGTCCAGCCTCCCTCGACCTCCGCCGGTCTTGGCGTGGCCGGGCTCGTTGACCACGGCTGCCTGTCGGAAGGTCTCGCGGAATCGGCGCGAGGCGCCGTCTCGGTCCTCTCCCACCAATGCGCGCCAGCCCACGATGTCGACGCACAGCTCAGAGTCGTTGACCAGCAGACGGTGGTAGTCCTTCTCCCTCCCGACTCGATTGGGCAGCTTCACGGTGTCCCCTGCCAGCCGCTCCAGCCGCCTGGTCCGGGTCTGTCGCCGAGCGATCACGTCTGCGACCTGCTGCTGGACGAGGGTGCGGTTCAGCTCCCGGTAGGCGCTGAAGACCCTCTCGATGACCTCCCGGTTGAAGGGCTCCTGGGGCCACTCCTTGCCGTCCATGATGTCGCGTCGCAACCAGCCCCAGGTGGACAGGAAGAGCATCACCCCCGGCTCCTCCCAGCCTTCACGCGCCCAGCGCCAGGCAAAGGGGAGGTGCTGGCCATTCGCCGCGATCCACGCGACCGGCCCGCCCCGGGTGTCATGGCCGCCCTTGTCACGCTTCCACTCGCACCTTGCGCCGAGCTGGAATGTCTCCAGCTCCGTCAAGACTGTCGCAGTGGCGGCCTGTTCGCCATGCAGGAAGGCGACCTTACCGATGACCGCGGGCATAGCGGGATCGGTCTCGAAGCCCTCCCACCCTCGGCCAGCGGCGCGCTGGCCGTCCGCAGGGAGGTTGAAGGCCTTGTCCAGGCACACCACGACCCCACCCGCAGCCCGGTATGCGCGCAGGTGGCCACGAAAGGCCCACCAGGCACCCCAGTCCTTGTTGACCCATCCTCCGCACAAGGCAGGGAGCACCAGCACAGACGGGGTCGGCAGCGTGGCGATCCAAGTGGTGTCGAGTCCCTCGGCAGGCACCGTGTCCAGCGGTCCGAAGGTGCTCCGCATCTCCTCGGCCTGCGCCCTCAGCAGGCCCTGGTAGTAGTGCTGGGCGTGGGCGATGTTGGGGCCGCCGTCGGCGAAGTAGACGGGGATTGGTAGGTTCAGGGGCATGGGGGGTGCTCTCCGCCGAGAGTCAGATCTGCGGCCGTGGACTACCTGCGGACCAGGCGCAAGCTGACCGTACCGAGCGCGATGGTCTGCCCCTCGTTCACCACGACACCTTCGCCGGGCGCAAGCGGCGTTCCATCCAGGCGGGTCCCATTGACGCTGCCCAGGTCCCGAAGGACCCAGCCCTCGCCGGTCACGACGAGCTCTGCGTGCCTCCGACTCACCCCGTCGTCGCCGACCTCCACGTCGGCACCGACGCCCCCGCCCGCTCGACCCACGAGGAGCCGGGAACCAGTGAACGGCCAAGCGCAGTCGGGACCCTCCAGGAACAGCTGCCCGCGCTCTGTAGGCACGGCAGCGGAGACAGCGGAGCGTCGCCCGGACGCTTCGGTCGAGGAGTCACCCCGCCGTTGGGGCACAGGTGATGAGATCCCCTTGCGTTCAGCCATCTTCTTCTCCTCCCCGCAGCGCATCCACCGCGGTCTCCCGGTCGTCCTTGCTCAGCGATGCGCCCCCGTCCAAGCGGTTGAGCTCGGCCTGGATCCGCCTCGTCGCGCGGGGATCATCCAGTCGGCTGGCAAGATCGGCGAGCTGCCGGGTCAGGCGGATCTGGTCGTCCCACTCATCCGCGGACGCTCTCACCTGTGCTGTTCGCGCCAGCTCGACCTTCACCCGGAGCCGGTCCACGGCCTCGTTGAGCAGCATCCGCTCGCTGGAGCCGGGCGCCACCATCGTCAGCACGAGCGGCACGTTCGCCTGGGCCCCGCCGTGCTGGCGCGCCGTCAGGGTGCCCACGACGCGCTCGCCGCGCCTGGCTCCCAGACCCTGAACCAGCCGCACCCGGAGCAGCAGGGCCCCCTCTTCGCCAATCGGGAGCGCCGCCCCAGCGCCGTCGAGCGTTATCGGTTGCACGCGGGGTTCCACCCGCCACGCTTCCACGACGGACAGCTCAGAAGACTTGAGAGAAACGTGGACCACGGCGGCATCACCCGTTCCGGCTCGCATGGCGGACAAGGTGCGGTCCCTGAGCAAGGCCGGCTGGACCCCGACCACGGCCACCCCGCCCGCGGCATCCGCAATCGCACGGAGAAACGCGGCGTCGTAGCCATCCGTCGAGCCCAGACCGACCACGGTGAACCGGAGTCCGTCGCGACCCAGCAGCCGCATTCGCTCGACGAAGGGGTCGTTGGGGACCCTTCGGCCCTCTGCGCTTGTCGGATCGCCGTCTGTCAGCAGGAGCACGTGCGTGCGGCCGTTCTGACTTCGCAGCCAACGCTCGGCTTCGTCCAGAGCGAGGTCGAGCCGGGTCTTTCCGCCTGCGGCCAGGCTCCGCAAGGCGTCGCCGATCTCGCTCCCGCCTGCGCCCTCGAAGGCACGCACCACAGAGCTCCCGAAGCCCAACACGAGCGCCCGGTCGATTGGCTGAGCGGCGCGCACGACGGCCTCCACGGTCGCGCAGGCCCGAACGAGGCGGTCACCCACCATCGATGTGCTGGTGTCTACCAGAATGGCCAAGGCCATTGGACTGTCGACGCCCTGGACGCCCCGGATCGACAGCGAGAGCCAGTGCTCGCTCTCGCCCGAGGACGCGGGCCGATCCCAGGCAACGGTCACATCGAGGCTCACGAACGCGCCTCCACGACGAGGCGATCACCCTCGGCTCTCACCAGGAGGTGCCGACCGGGGTGTGCGAGGACCGCCCGATTGACCGGCGCGAGCACGCGGCTCTGTACGAAGTTCCGGATCCCGCGACCTCCGAGGGCGATGACTGCGGGCCGCTCACACTCGCGCGCGCCGAGCCGGATCATCGTGGGGTCGAACTCCACCTCGACCCGGTACTTCTCCCTCGCAGAATCCGCGATGCCCCGGAGGAACTTGGCGAGGATGGCCTCGATGTGTGCCTCCCGCAACCGATCAAAGGCAATGACGCGCTCCTCACCGATGCGCCCCAGGATCTCGGGCCGCCCGATCCGAAGGAAGTGGTCGCGAACGGCCAGGCGGTAGTGTTCACCCAAGGCCAGTGGGTCCAGCGAGGGGTCGACCGCGGACACGATGCGCTCGGAGCCGTCCGCCATCCGTTCGGTCCGTGTCGAGCCGATGTTGCTGGTGAAGATCAGAAAGGCCTGGCCGAAGTGAACGGTGTCACCCAGTCCGTCGGTCAGCCGGCCGTCGTCCAGGATCTGCAGGAAGCGGTCAAGAATGCGGGGGTGCGCCTTCTCGACCTCGTCGAAGAGGACCAGGCTGAATGGGCGATCCTTCATCCGATTCGTGAGCTGGCCGCCCGCTTCGTAGCCAACGTAGCTGGGAGGGGCGCCGGTCAAGCGTTCGGCGGCGTGCTCCTGCGCGTACTCACTCATGTCGAAACGCGCGAAGGCGGTCGGATCGTGGAACACGAGCTCGGTGACAGCTTTGGCGAGCTCCGTCTTGCCCACGCCCGTCGGGCCCACGAAGAAGAGCACCCCCTTGGGCCGCGGTGAGGGTCTCGCGCCGTCCAGGCCCACACCTCCCCGCGCCATCGTCAGCACGTCGAGCACCGCGTCCACCGCGGCGTCCTGCCCCACCACCTGGTGGGTGAGACGGTCCTTTGCCTGCCCCAGCACCTCGACACTCAGCTGCTCCCAAGGGTCCTCGCGTGTGCCATGAAGGAAGACGTCCAGCAGCTTCCGCGTCTCGCCAACGGCGATCTGCTCGAGGTGGGAGGCCAGGCGCAGGGCTTCGAGGTCCCAGAATGACATCCCATCGGTGAGCGCGGCGAATGCGTCCATCACGTCGATCGGGGGCTGTTGGCCATCCGCGCCGAAGAAGCCGGTCCACTGGCGCGACAGGAACGCCTCACGATCAGGGCGGTCGGGCCGAGCGACGCCGATCACCTGAACCAGGGGGTGTTCCCGGTAGAGCCAAGGCGGTACCTGCCCGAGCACGGGCGCCACGACGACGAGTGCGTTTCGCATCCCGGCCATGGCCCCGCCCGTGTGTCGCGCAGCCTCCTGCATGACCAGCTGCATGGAGACCAACAGCGCCCGTTCGTCCGCCGGCTGTTGCTCTCCGAACATGCGATCCGCGAGGTCCAGCACCAGGGAGGAAGACTGCGCCTCCGATGCGAGCACGCGACGGCCCGAGGCCAGCGCGAGGTGCGGGGCCACGTGGAGGACGGCTTGCGGAGGCGGAGCTTGCGCAGGGGCAGGAGCGGGGACGCCTGCCCGTTGGGGCACGGTGTAGGCGCGCCCGCGAGGGGCTTCTGTCAATGCGGGGTCCCGCTCCAGCTCTTCCCAGCGTCCCCGCATCGAAGGCTCTGCGAACTGGAGCCCGTCAGCCTGGTTCCAACGGGCACGGAGACCGTAGCCGGCCTGCTCCAGGGCGGCGTCCAAGGCATCCGCGAAGGAGAGGGGGACACCCTCGTACATCGCGAGGTCGCGCACATTGCCGTGGAGGAGGACGTGCCGTCCCCGGCCCAGGTGCGACACCACCTCTCGAATCCACCGCGCGGTCGTGCTCATGGTCAGCTGATCCTCGGAACAGGGCTCACAAGGTTCATGGCAAGGTTCTTGTTCTTCGGCGCTGCCGAGCCGGCGTCAGAGATCCATGCCTCGTTCAAGTCCTTGAGGAATCCCACTGCGACGTTGCCGAGCGTCTGAGCGAGCAGGCCACCAAGGGTCTTCGGGTGTTGGGCAGCGGCCTGTTGCCGCTGGCGATTGGCCAACAAGGGGTTTGCCTTCTGTGCCGCCTTGGCGGCAGCCGCAGCAGCCTGTTGGGTTGCTTGTTCACGCTGCCACTTGATGCCGTCGTATTCGAACATCGTTGGCCAACGCAGATCCTCTGCCTGATAGCGAGCCCTCAATGTGGTAAGGACGACGTTGGCCGTACCAGCCGGTGCCATCGCCGTATCGTCGAGCTTCAACCCTGGCGGCGCCTGCTGATTGGTGATGGCCGACCACTCCCGAACGGTGATGGGCTGGGCGCTGAACCAGACCCCGGTGAGGGTCGCCTTCTGTGCGCCCATCGCCTCCATGACCTTTGTGGTGGGCCGAAAGATCTTGTCCAGCGGCGCGTAGACCATGAGGTGTTGCACGCCGCCGCCGAGTGGGAACGCGCGAGTTGCGCCGAAGCCCTCTGGGTAGAGCCTCTCGATGTAGGAGTCGCGGATTTTCGCAAGCGCGCTCTCGTCGCTGGCATCGTTCACGTTGACCTGGTCAAGGAAGTCGGCCCAGTCGGGAGCGCTCCATCGGCGCCCGCGGAGGCTGACCACCCATGCACCAACGCGACCAGTCAGCTCTTGCGCGGTGAGCTGCGCCGCAGTCACCTCGGGGAGTAGCTGTCCGGCTCGGCGGATCAGGTCGCGCTCGGACAGGCCGTGTTGTCGGGCCGCGGGGTCGGCGGCGGTCATGAAGCTGCGCCAGGCCTCGGAGTCCCCCCAACGCTCGCCATGGAGAACAAGATGGCGCCGCAAGGCCGGATCAAGGGGGGTGGGCGTTGCGCTCGTTTCGCCAGATGATGCCGGGGGACGCGGCATTGGCGCTTGGACGGTCGCCGGCGCAGGTTCGGGAGTTGAGGGGGCAAGGGGCGGTACGTGTTCGACGCGCGGCGGCGTAACGGCCGCCTCAATGGCAACCGGCGTGAAAGCCGCTTGTGGTGTTGACGGGGGAGTCTCCAGCGTCGACTCGTGGGCCACTGCCGGTCGATGTTCCTCGTCCACCCAATGGAGGATCTGCTCAACCGTCCAGCGCCGCTCTGGTTCCTTCTCTGTACATTGACGAATCATCTGAACGAAGGCGGGTGGCATGTCGGCGGGGAAGGCGATGTCCGCGCTCAAGTGCTTGTTCATGATCTCCGTCATGCTCCCATCGAAGGGCAAACGTCCCGTCAGGAGCTCGTAGACGGTGCAGGCCAGCGCATACACATCGACGCCCGGGCCGAACTTGCCCGAGTACATCTCCGGCGCTGCGTAGGCGAGGCTGGCGGTCGAGGTCGCCCGTGCGGTGGATGTCAACAACCGTGCAGTTCCCACGTCGCCGAGCTTCGGCACGCCCCGAACGAACAGGATGTTCGCCGGCTTCACATCACGATGTACCCAGCCCTGTTGATGAAGGTGCCCAAGCCCGGCAGCGACGGCGCGGACGATCTCCCGCACGTCTTCGACGGGCAGCCCGTCCGGCCATTCGCGAAGGCGAGCGGCCGCGTCGCCTCCATCAGCCAACTCGGTCACCAGGCATACCTCCCCGTCGTCCTCGACCACGGCTCGATAGGCGAGTACGGCTGGATGCGAGATTCCGGCCAGCAGGGCCACCTCTCGTCGGTCGACCTCGGCCGTGAACACCTTTACCGCAACCGTCGCGACGGGCTCGCCTGCGAGCAGTTCTTCGGCGCGCCACACGACGCCAAAGCTGCCTCGGCCCAGTCGGTCCTTGAGCCTGTATCTGCCACCGATGATGCGACCTGTGGTCATCGACTACCCCTTCTTCCGAGTTGCTGACGGGCCCCCAGAGGGGAGAGAATTGGCGTTGCGGCGTTCGCGAAGGGGGTCCTTCGACTCCCAGAACAGCTCGCCGGCCTGGATGCCGAATCGCTGAGCCAGCTCGGCGTGCAGAGCCTCAAGCCGGGCCTCCGCCTCGTCGCAGCCCGTGTAGACCAGCCCGTCGCTGCCGCCCTCTGTGATGCGGTCGGTGCCGTCCACGTCGTAGAAGACGTGCCCTTGCAGCGGGACGTTGACCTCCACCCAGCGCCGGTCGACCCGGCTCGCGCGGAAGGCGACCTCTCCTTCACCCACGCCGACCAGGGCGGCGTCGCCAACCTGGAAGCCCTGCTGGCGCAGGCCATCCTGCAGGGAGGCCACGATGTAGGCCCGCCGCTCCTCGGCAAGCTGTCGCACCTGGGCGTGTTCCAGCGCGGCGTCGAGCCGACTGTGGAGTCCGCGGGCCCGACCCGAGGGGTCGGGGGAACGCTCGATGTCGACGAGTGCGGCGCCCACAGCCTCGACCTCGGCCGAGGACCAGGCCATCGCGACACCGTCGGCCCGGATGCCCTCCAGGCGTGCTTGCAGCCCGGTCGAGGCGAGGAGCGCCTGACGCTGGCGATCCGCTTCCTTCGATTGCTCGACCTGCATGAGCCGACGGGCTTCGGCGTCGGCCTCGCGCCGGATGTCGTCCTGTTCCGAGGCCAGCGCGGCAGCGCTCCGAGCTACCTGCCCCCGCAGCGACGCCACACTCCCGGCCATCACCCGGAGCTTGCCCAAGGAGGCGGAGAGCGCTTCGGGGCTGTCGACAGCGCGCCGCACGGCCTCGATCTCGGCTTCGATGTGGTGGATGGTGAAGGGGCATCCCGACGCCTCCGTTTCGCTCCGTAGGGCGGACACGGCGGCACGAAGCTGGGCAGCCTCCTGGTTCAAGGTGCCCCTGAGCTGCGCGACCAATGCGATTTGGGCGAGGCGCTCTGCTTCCTCGCGACGGCGGCGCTCTTCCTCAGCGCGGCGACGGCGCCCTTCTACGAGACGGCGCTCTTCGGCCTCGCGCATCTGGATCTCGGCGTACTTTGGCGAACCGCTCATGCCCACACTCCATTGCTGTCGGCCAGTCGGATACCTCGCTCTTGCGCCGCCTGCCGCAGACCAGCGACGAAACCCGCGGGGGGGACCCCAGCCCAGAACAAGTGGCCCGTGTCGTCCACGCGGACTTCTACGCCGACGCCCGGCAGGTCGACCGGACCGCTGGCGCCCGGGTAGCGAGACGAGAGCAGGTGGATCCGCTGATTGGACGACCCGCGCCAGAGCAGGTCAGCCTGGTGTGCCAGCTCAAAGGGTCCATCCACCAGGATGTCCGTCGCGGCAAGGAGTCGTGCGACGGCGGGCTCGGGGTGGGCCCGCAGCTCTGGCAGGGTGTTGCCGGTGTAGACCATGACCGAACGGCCCGCGTCGCGGAGGGCCACCGCGGCGTGCACGAGCGCTGCGGCTTGCTCGAAGGGCTCACCGCCGGAGAAGGTGACACCCTCGTCCGCCGTAGCCAGCACCAGCGCGACGAGCTCGTCGGCCAGCAGGTCGAGCGCGGGCCCGTCGTCGAGGATGGGGGCTGCGATGCAACCGGGACAGCGGCGCGCGCAGCCTCGGACCCACACCACGGTCCTGCTGCCAGGACCGAGGGTTCGGCAGCCATGGATCAGATGGGCGACGCGGATTCTCCTCATCACTCTGACCCCACGACCACCTCAAAGGGGACATCGAACTGCCCGAGGTACTTCTTCGCCCGCCGGATGATGTCGCCTCGGGACAAGTTCAACTCGACGAACACCCCCGGTACAGGCTCCTCGGCGCGGGTGAACTCATTGCCACTCGGATGAACGGGCGTTGTTGAGGCGACGTAGCGCCTCTTCCCGCCCTGGATCGGGAGATCGGCGGGCTTGGCGCGTCCGTGCACGAACAACCAGCGCCATAGGGCGACATAAAACTGAGCCGCGCTCGTCCCCCAGACGAGCTCTGAACCGACGCGGAACGCGACACTGGCCTCCTTCGGCACGCCATCGCCGTCGTTGCCTTGCCTCGCCGGGTCGCCGGTTGGTGTCGTCCGAGGCTCCGCGGCAGGCCCTGGGTCGGGTTGCGTCGGACCCGGGCTTGGGATGCTGCCCCCCATCCGCTGCGAGAGCCTACCCTCGATCTCGGCAAGCCCACGCTCGATTCGCTCCTTCAACCGCGCTTCGAGGTTGTCAAAGCGCACATCCAGCCCCTCGCCCTGACGGCTTTCTGCCAGGAGCTGCACGGCCTGCTCCAGGTCCGCTGGCGTCAGATTCGCCTCGGCGATCTGTCCGAGCATGGCCCGCAGGTCTTCGGCGCGTCCCGCAAGGTCGGTTTCCCGCACCCGCAGCAGGAGCAACTGCTCGGTAGCGCTCACAGGGAAGTAGTGGACGTTCTTCTTGGACTTCATGTGGGTTCCTCGCTCTCGGCACGTAGAAGCTTCAGTACGGTCTGACCGCCTGCCATGGACAGACGTGGTGCAGGCTGCCGAATGTCCAGCTCCCCGCTGGTGTGGAGCTCGTCGAGGTAGCCATCGACCCGGTCGGCCAGGTGGGAGTCGTTCTCGCGCTCCTTGGCGAGCCACTTGGCTAACGAGTCCGGAAGGCGGTCCGTATCCTGGTGACCGACGACGGGGAGGTGGAGAGGCCAACGGTCGGCTTCCACTTCTCGGCTGAGGTTGAGTGGACCGTCGTACCCCTCGGGGAGGCGCGGATCGACCGCCACAAGCTGGCGAAGAACGGCGAGCTTTACGAGGGTCTTGTCGCTCGCCACACCAGGCAGGTCTGAGAGAGACGGAAAGCGGAGGCCGCTCGTTCGGTCGCGCAGAACTGCCATCTGGATGAGCAGCACATCGCCGTCGAAGTCGGGGTAGCTGTACTTGCCGCCGTCGTCCTCATAGATCACCGCGGCGCGCACGCGCATACGGAACTGCCGCGACATCAGATCAGCGAACTTCCGCGCACGTTGTATGGCGATGTAGTAGTCGCCTTGCTGGTTCGCCGACTTCCGCTCGACTTCAACGACCCACGCATCTTCGCCGTGCGGATGGCCCAGCGAAGAGCCCACCGAGAGGAACAGCGCATCGACCTCGGTGTAGTCCTTGTTCGCGAAGAACATGGTCTTCACGCCGTCGCCCCTGAAGCGCGCGTTGCGGAGTACGGTCGCCGTCCGCAGCATCGCGCGGGGGCGCTCAGGATCGAGGACGCGGGCGGGTAGCGTGAGCAAGCCCCAGAACCGCGTGACGGCCTCTCGCTCGAAGCTGCGGGCCTGGTCGTGCCAGGCCTCGTCCATCTGGTTCGCCAGCGTCAGCGCGTCCGGAAGCATCACGCGCTCACCTCCAGATCCCCGAGTATCTCCTCGATCTGCACCAACGCCACCCGCAGGTCCTCCGCGATCTCCTGGGCGAGCACGTCGGGCTCGGGCAGGTTCTCGGCGTCGAGCAGGCTGTCGTCCTTCAGCCAGAACAGGTCCAGGCTGCACTTGTCGCGGCTGATGAGATCGTCGTAGTCGAAGCTCCTCCACCGCTCGCTCTCCTCGCGAGGGGTGGCCTGGTAGCTGGCGACGAACTCGTCGAGATCGGCGCGCTTCATCGGGTTGGTCTTGAGCGTGAAGTGGCGGTTGGTCCTCAGGTCGTACACCCACAGCTTCCGCGTCCACGGCTTGGGGCTGGCCGGCTTGCGGTCGAAGAACAGCACGTTCGCCTTCACTCCCTGGGCGTAGAAGATGCCGGTGGGCAGGCGCAGCAGGGTGTGGACGTCGCACTCGTGCAGCAGCTTGCGCCGGATGGTCTCGCCGGGCCCGCCCTCGAAGAGCACGTTGTCGGGCACGACGACGGCGGCGCGGCCGTGGATCTTGAGCAGGGACTTGACGTGCTGGACGAAGTTGAGCTGCTTGTTGGTGGTGGTCGCCCAGAAGTCCTCGCGGGCGTAGGTCTGGCCCTCGCGCTCGGTGCCGCCGTCCTCACCCACGACGAGGATGCTGGACTTCCGTCCGAAGGGCGGGTTGGTGAGCACCAGGTCGAAGCGGTCAGAGCCGAGCTCGCGCAGGCCGTCGTCGGTGCGGACGGGCAGGCGCTTGTCGATCTCGGCGTCGGCCTGCTCGGGGCGCTTGCCCTGGGCGATGAGGGACTCGCGGAGCTTGCCCAGCTCCTGGGGGGTCGGGCCGACGTTGTGGAGCAGCAGGTTCATCGCGCACATGCGGGTGACGCTGTGCACGATCTCGACCCCCCGCAGGGCGTCGAGGCGCAGGTGCTCGCGTTGCTCGCGGGTCAGCTCGGGGTGCTCCGTCGTGAGCCAATGGTGGGCGGCGAGCAGGAAGCCGCCGGTGCCGCAGGCGGGGTCGACGACGGTCTCGCCGGGGCGCGGGGCGACGGCGGCGACCATCGCGTCAATGAGGGGGCGCGGGGTGAAGTACTGCCCGGCGCCGGACTTGGTGTCCTGAGCGTTGCGCTCCAGCAGGCCCTCGTAGGCGTCGCCCTTGATGTCGGCGCCCACCATGACCCACTGCTCCTTGTCGATCAGGTCGCTGACCAGGCGTTTGAGCTTGGCGGGGTCCTGGATCTTGTTCTGCGCCTTGCGGAACACGAGCCCCAGCAGGCCGTGCTGCTTGCCGAGGTGCTCCAGCAGGGTGCGGTAGTGGTGCTCCAGCTCCGCGCCGTCCCGGGCGGTGAGGCTGGGCCAGTCGTAGCCAGCGGGCACGGGCGACGGCCGCCGCCACGGTGGCTTGGTCTGCTCGTCGGCCATCTTCAGGAACAGCAGGTAGGTGAGCTGTTCGAGGTAGTCGCCGTAGGACAGGCCATCGTCGCGGAGGACGTTGCAGTAGGACCACAGCTTGTTGACGATGCGGTTGGCTTCGGCGCTCATGAGTCGGAGTCCTTGGGGCGGGCGGCGAGGCGCGCCGTGCCTGCCGGGGTGAGGCGGTACTTCTGGAGACGACTGTTCGGCTTGTCGGGCAGCGTCATCTCGACCAGGCCCGCCAGGAGCGCAGGCGCGAGGTAACGATCGCGAAAGTTGGCCTGGCTGGCAAGTCCGAGCGCTCGCTGAAGCTGCCCGCGGGTCATCTCGCCGGTGAGGACGCCCAGCAGGCGAGCGACTTCACCCGTGACTTCGCCTGCGACTTCACCTGTGACTTCGCCTGCGACTTCACCTGTGACTCGGTCGGTCTGCTCGGAGCTCGGCTCCAGGTGGCCGATGTCCAGCACCAGCCGCGTCTCCTGGGCGTCGAAGTCCTCGCTCACCTGCGGCGCCGGCCAGCCCTCCTCGCGCCACGCGAGGGTGATCTTCGGCACGCCCGAGCCGGCGCGGTCGCCGAAGCCGACGAGCTGGAACATCTTCTGCAAGCTCGGGTTGCGCGGGTCGCTCGCGTTGCCTTGGACGGCGACGGACCACGGGACACGCAGCAGCCCGGGGTTGATGAACTCGAACGACCGCCGCCGCTTGAACACGCGGATGCCCCGCGTGCCGGTGTAGTCGGCGTGGATGAGCGTGTTGACCAGGGCCTCGCGCAGCGCCTCGTGGGCGGGCGTCGAGTCGATGCGCTGCATGTTGGGTGCGAGCTTGAAGGGCACCTTCAGGTCAGCGACCAGCTTCGGCTCCACCCGCAGGAAGAACGAGAACACGTTGCCCGACCACTTCCCGTCGATGGTGACGCGGTCAATCCAGCGCAGGTCGGGCCGTCGCTCGTCGAGCTCTCGGTAGTCCAGTTGATACCAAGGAAAGCGATCGAGGATCGGACGCTCACGACCGAACATCAGCAGGCCGGCGATCGTCGGCCCCTCCTGTCCCGCCTTCGTGTCCGTGCGCCACGCGCCGATGCTCCGCAGCATGGCGAGCACGTCGCCCTGAAGGAACGGATGCCGCGGCTCCACCGCGCTGAACAGGTTGCGCCAGACGTCAATCGTCCCGGTGTCCAGCGCGTCGAGGCCGTAGCCCTCGACGATGGCGCTGTCGGCGGGCACGTCGCTCGCGTCGGCGATCATACGGCGCACCTCGGGCTCGGTGCAGCGCCGGTCGCCCTGGCCGGACCGCCGGAAAGTGTTCATCGGGTTGCCGCCGAGGAAGACCGGCCTCGCCGTGCGATGTGCGCGCGGGACACGGATCACGAGCACGTCGCGCTCGACGTGCCGCTCCACGGTGACGTCACGTCGAGCGAGCACATTGACGCTGACCTTCTGCCGGTTGTCGAGCTGGTCCCATAGCTCCTGCTCGACCCGCGCCGCGTCGCCGAGCCCCGCGAGATCGAAGCTGCCGTCTTTGCGCTCGGCCAACCCGAGCACGATCACGCCGCCGTCGGTGTTGGCCATCGCCGAGTACGTCTCGAAGAACGACGCGGGGACGGCACCGCGGCCGTCGCGCCCGGCGGCGAGCTTGGCCTCGAAGTCCCAGCCTTCGCGGAGCGCGGCGAGGTCGAGCTTCACAGGCTGGCCTCGGCTCCGTTCCGCACCTGTTGAGACGACAGGTCGTTGGGCTTGACGATGCGGTTGGCGTCGGCGCTCAAGGCTCGCCCCCGTCGTCGTCGTCTGCTGACAGCGGCGGGCCATCCTCGTCGTCTATGGGCTTGCTGGACAAGGGCTGGAGGTGGGGACGCATCGCACCGCAGATGCCGTCCTCTTCCCATTCGTCGAGCATTCGGGCCACCCAGTCGAGGAAGGTGCGCCCTGGCTCTACCGCGTCGAGCAGGACCGACGAGGAACAACGCGCCGAGAGTTGCGCCCATCCCGCCGGGTCCCATGCGCGGACGGCGTTGTCGCCGTTCCGCCTCGTCCACGCCTCGGCCGCTTCGGCCATTGCGGGGTCCGCGCGGAGGGCCGTGTGCAGGGCCTCCCCGGGGCGGCAATGCCAGAACAGGCGGAGATCGGGAAGCCCCGGAACGAGCAGGGGGAGACTCGGGTGGCCCATGTAGAAGCCGGCGAGCACACCCGCGTAGGGGTGGGCCTTCCACGGCGCTGGCCAGGCCCACGCGACCTGCCGCCGATAGGCACGCTCCACGTAGCGCCTTCCTCGCTTTCCTTGTTTGACCACCCACGTGACGCCGTCACCCGACAGCCGTGCCGCGACGAGGTCACTCGCCTCCTTGGCCCATGTGAACACGGTGTCCTGGGCGTCGTAGGACGCCTGCAGACCGACAAGTGCGGAGACATCTACAGGAGGCATGGCAACTCTCAGAGCGTGTGCGAGGTGGACGAACTGGCGCCACGCGAGTGGGGGCGCGGCCCAGGGGATACGGACAAGGTCGGCCCACGTCGTCGTGCCGACGACAGATGGGTCGGCGTAGCGCCTGGGCGTGCTGGCAAGGCCGATGATCTGCACGCCGGGCTCGACGTACTGCTTGAGCTGGCCCGCGCTGGGAGCGGGGCCGGCCTTCAACTCCAACACCACCTGTTGCCCGTCGGCGAAACGCAAGCGTAAGTCGGAGCGACCGTCAGGTACGCGATCCTGGGCGCTGAGGACGAACGGTCCGATTGGCACCGGCCAGCGAAAGTGCGCGACGAGTCGCGGCCAGGCGTCGGTGGCCTCCAGCACCATCGCGAGCGCGTCCTCCAGGAAGCCCTCGCGCTGCGTCTGGACGGTCTGTGAGCGGTCCCAGGCACGGGCAAGCACGCGTTCAGCGAGCATTCGCGGGCTCCGCAGGCACCAGGCGACCCTCGAAGGCCCGCTTGAGGATGGCCTGACGCAGCCGGGCGCAGCGGGCGAGGTTGGCGTCCAGGGTGGTGTCGAGGGCGTCGAGGACGGAGAGGCGGCGGTCGACTTCGGCGACGATGCGGTGTTGTTCGGGGAGGGGGGGGAGGGGGACCGAGGCGGCTCGAACGTCCTCCATGTTCAGTGTCTTTCGCGCAACCTCGTGCGCGGCACCCGCCAGTCGATGCTTTGTCGCCGGGCTTCGAATCGCGTGAACCACGAACTGCGAACTCACACTATCACCAAGCGGAAGCACTCCGACAGCCCTGGCGACGTTGGCACCCTTTAACCTCTCCGATGCGATGCCCACGCGCCCGATGGTCCCGACGATCGAGAGCAGCAACTCGCCGCCTTGTAGGTAGGTGCGCTTGAATTTGTCCGCCACGGCTCGCGCGATTGACTTCTCCGGGCGGTCGGCAACCTGGCCTTCCCCAATGTCGCCCACTCGCACGAACGGAACGCCATCAGGCACGTCGGGTCCTGGCACAAGGACCCCGTAGGCGAAAGGACGTGCGCCGTCGCCAATCTGTTCGAGCGTCGCCCGACACCACCCCTCTGGAAGCCCCGGCAAGCCCTCCGTCTCCGGCTTCACCGGCTCCTGGTACTTGCCGCGGGCGCCGCTGGCGGCCCAGGCGGCCTTGCGCTCGGCGAGGATGCGGTCGAGGAGCACCGACGCGGGCTCGTAGGGGCGGCCCTCGGCGCGGGCGAGGGCGGCCTCGGTGGGCACCAGCCGGCCCTCGACGGCGGCCTTGAGCACGCTGGCGCGGGCGCGCTTCACGTTGGCCTTGGCGCGGGTCAGCGAGGCGACGGCGGCGTCGAGGCGGGAAAAGTGCGTCTCGATGGCGGCGACGATGCGGTGCTGGTCCGGAAGGGGGGCGAGGGGCATCGACAATCCGCGGAGTACAGTCTGGCTGATGTTCAGCTGTGTGCCCCCCTTCCCCATGCGGAAGAGAGCAGTCCGCTGCGACATGAGCCAATAGAACAGGTAAAGGCTGCCTATTTGTCGTGTATTTGGGACACAGAACGCGATGGCTTGGTTCGTCGTCAGGGGAGCAGTGGCGATTCCGAGCTTCCCGATAGAACCATACATGGCAACCAGTACGGCGCCCGCGGGGATCAGCTTGGCGGAACTCTCCGCGATGGCGCGCTCGGTGATCTTCTCCTCGCTCTCGCCAGTGGGGCCGTCCGTCAGGTCGCCGATCTTTAGCCAAGGAATGGGGCCGCCGTAGTAGCCATCAACGCCGCGCCGGGGCGTGCCGCCGCTACCCCAAGTACCCACGTGCTCAAGCTGGATGCTCCGCCAATGCTCAGGGATCACGCCACCAACTCCCGGTTCAACTCATCCACGATTCCCTCGATCTCCTCACCGAACAAGGTCCACACCTTGCCCAGCCCGCCCCTCTCGGCGAAGGGCATCTCGTCGAAGTCCTCCATCCGCACCTCCAGGTCCACCACGATCCGGTCGCGGATCAGCTCCAGCCAGCCCACCTGCTCCCCCGTGAACGTCCTTCCCTGCTGCGCCTGCTGGCGCAACCACCCTGCGAAGCGCACACCGGCCTGGTCGGCGTAGCTCACCAGCTCGGGCTCGACCCCCATGGCGTGCCGCGCCAGGCTGATCAGGTCGGTCATCAGCCGCCCGCGCGAGGCGCCCCGCACCCGGTCCTTCTCGACCCGCTCGTAGGCGGCCCACAGCGCCTCGCCGGTCCACTGGCGAGGGGGGCGCTGGATGGCCGCGACCAGCTCCATCAACTGCTTCCGGGTCAGGCGCTGGGCATAGGGGCGGGCGAAGAGCACCATCAGCGCGTCGAGCTCGTCCTTGTGCTCGTGGCAGAAGCTCTCCCACTCGCCGATGAGCAGCCTGTCCGCGTCGTGGTCCATGGCCAGGTCGGGGCGCAGGCCGCTGCGGGTCACCTCGTCGAGCGTGACCACGTCCAGGGTGACCTCCTGGGCCTTGCGCACCTCCAGGAGGGCCTCGCACAGCTTCGGGGCGTAGGCGATGGGCGCGGCGGCCTCCTCTCGCAGCTCCTGCTGGGCCGCCTGCACCTGGGCCTCGGTCGGCTCGGTGCCTTCGGGCAGCCCGGCCAGGGCGCGGGCGCGGCTGTCCTCGATGTCCGGGTCCAGCCGGTCGAGGATGCCGGCGACCAGGTCATGCAGCGAGACGCCGCCGCTCTGGGCCTCAAGCTGCTCGCGCTGCGCGGGGGAGAGCTGGCGGTCCATCCGGTCCAGGCGGGCGGCAAGGGTCGCCAGAACGTCCTCGTCGCGGTTGCCGGCGCGCACCATCTCCAGCAGCTTGGGGAAGCTGATCCCCCGCTCGCGGTCCAGCGGCGGGTCGGACTTGCCGTCCTCCATGACGCCCACGCAGTCGACGATCACGAAGTGGGTCTTGTGCTTGCTGTCGGGGGTCACTGCCTGGAAGTCGGCGTCCTTGATGACCCGCACCCCGCGGCCCTTCATCTGCTCGAACAGACCCCGCGACTTCACCGAGCGCAGGAACACGACGCATTCGAGCGGCTTGATGTCGGTGCCGGTGGCGATCATGTCGACGGTGACGGCCACGCGGGGGTGGTAGCTGTTGCGGAAGGCCTGGATCAGCTCGTCGGGCTTGTGCGACGCCCCCCGCCGCGCCAGGTCGCCCTCCTGCCGCTCGGGCTTGTAGGTCACCTTGACCGCGGCCTGGTTGCTCAGGGGCCACTCCTCGCGCAGGATGCGCAGGATGTCCTCGGCGTGGTCGTCGGACTTGGCGAAGATCAGGGTCTTGGGGATCTCGGTGCGGCCAGGGAAGATCTCGGTGAACATCCGGGCCTTCAGCTCGCGGACCACGGTGCGGAGCTGGTCGGGCACGACGACGCTTCGGTCCACCTGGGACGCGGTGTAGGTCAGGTCCTCGTCGAGCGCCTGCCAGCGGACCTGCCGGGTCTGGCGGTCGCGCTTGCCGACGACCGTGTCGGGCTCGGCGACGAGCACCGCCCCGCCCTCGGTGACGCGGGTGCGGATCTCGTAGACCTGGAAGGGCACGTTGACACCGTCGCGCACGGCGTGGGTGTGCGTGTACTCGCTGACGACGTTCTTGTGGAAGAAGGCGTAGGTGTGTTTCGCCGGCGTGGCGGTGAGGCCCACCAGGGTGGCGTCGAAGTACTCCAGCACCTGGCGCCACAGGGCGTAGATCGAGCGGTGGCACTCGTCGACCACGATGACGTCGAAGAACTCGGGCGGCAGGAAGGGGCTGTAGGCGACCGGCGGCGGCTCGCGGACCAGGGCCGAGCCGCTGCCGGTGAAGGCCGAGCCTTCCTCCAGCTCGTCGTCGAAGGACTCGTCGCCGCGCAGGATGGAGTAGAGCCGCTGGATGGTGGTGATGACGACCTTGTTGACCGGGTCGATCTTGTTGTGGGTCAGGCGCGTCACCGTGTACAGCTCGGTGAACTTCCGGCCGTCGTCGGGCGTGGTGTAGGCCTCGAACTCCGTCAGGGCCTGCTTGCCCAGGTTGCCGCGGTCGACCAGGAACAACACGCGCCGGGCGCGCCCCTCCTTCAGCAGGCGGTAGACGGCCGAGATCGCGGTGAAGGTCTTCCCCGCGCCGGTGGCCATCTGGATGAGCGCCCGGTGCCGGCCGTCGCGGAAGCTGCCTTCCAGATTCTCCACGGCGCGGATCTGGGCCGGCCACATGCGCGCGGCGTTGAGCGGCGAGGCCAGGCGCATCCGGCCCTTCAGGGTGGGGGCGGGCAGGGCGCCCGGCTTGCCCTGGCGGCGGTCGAGCTCAGCGTCCAGCCAGACTCCCAGGGTCTCGGGGCGGTGGAAGGAGAACACGCGGCGGGCGGTGGGATCGGGGTCCAGGCCGTTGGTGAACCAGGTCTCGACGCCGGTGCTCTCGTAGAGGAAGGGCAGCGGGCGGACGGGCACCTGCAAGGGCTTGGGGGCCCTCTCGGCATAAGCGAGGGTCTGGGCCTCAACGCTGGACAGGGTGACGCCGGCCTTCTTGGCCTCGACGACGCCGACGAGCAGGTTGCCCAGGAACAAGAGGTAGTCAGCGGGGCCGGCGTGGGTCTGGAACTCGCGGATGGCGACGCCTGGGGCGGCGCCGAGGTTCATCGCGGAGCGGTCTTGCACGTCCCAGCCGGCGGCGAGCAGCATCGCGTCGATCTGGCGACGGGCGAGCTGCTCGGGGTTCTGGGCGTCGGGGGGGGGCATGAGCGGGGTAGCTGCTCCGGGAAGGGCCCCAGTGGGGCTTCGGGCCGGGGCCGGCGGCGATCAACAGCCGGACAACCAACCAAGGGGTTCGGGGCCGGGAGCTTAGCACTGCGCAGCAGGTGCCTGGAGGGGAGGGGGCTTCGGTCAGACGGCCGCAGGGCATTCGGAAGCAGGATCCCGGCAGGGTGCTGAGCCGAGCGGAGCGCGAGGGACTTGAGCTCGACCTGGAGCGCGCCACCTTCCTTCGCTCCCGCTTCCGTAGAATCTTCCACCCCATGTCCCATTTTCTTTGACAGGTTCCGAGGGCGTCGAGCAGGCGATGCTGCCGAAGCACCTCGGTGTACGTCACGGACTTCTGGCCCTCGTCGCCGCTGGGATCGCCGGTCTGATCTCAGCCCTCCGGCTCCACATCCGGGCGTTCCTGCACCCAGGCGCTCACCATGTCGCCCTCTACGAAGACCCGGTCGCCGATGCGCACCACCCTTCCACGCTGCCGCAGCGCATCGCGTAGCGCCGCGTCCCTTGGCCCGCCGGCGGGGCAGTACGGCAGGAGCTCTCCGCCGCAGGCCTCGATGGTGGCCCGGTTCGGCCAGCCAGGCTCGGCTCGCACCCCCGCGGGCACCTCGGCGACCCGCTCGGCCCGAGCCTCGCCCTCCTCGTACCCCTCGGCATCCTCGTGCAGCCGCGCCGCCTGACGGGCGGAGGGGGCCACCATGAACCAGTCCTCGTCGCCGTCGTCGGTGGTGCACCAGTAGAGGTGGAGGCTCGACCGTACAGCGCCGGCCCCGGCACTGGACCACGGCGGGGTCGGTGATGTGCCAGGAGTCTGTTGGGGGCTAGGTTTCCGGGGGGATGAGCGGTCATCCCGCCACCAACTTGGATTGAGGCCAGGTTACGAGGGGGATGAATGGGTATCCTGGCAGAAACCTGGCATGAGTCCAGGTTTCCGGGGGGATGAGCGGTCATCCTGCGATGATCTTGGCGTCGTGAACCGCCCGACTTCACCATCAGCTCTTCGAGCTGCTCAGCGCGACCACGCGGCATCCCGATGCAGGGGCGACCGGGGGAGGTCGAGGGTGTGCGGGTGGTGCTGAGGACGACGGGCGGCGCGGAGGGGTGGAGGCGGTGGCTGGCCGAGGGGCGGTACCGGAGCGGGGCGGAGCGGGCGCGGGCGTGCGGGGTGAGCAGGGAGACGGTGTCGGCGGCACTGAGGCGACGTGAGCAGGCGGAGCCTCAGGCGCCCGCCGAGCCGCGCGCCGAGGCCGGTCCGGGCGCTGCGCGGCGCCAGGTAGCGGTGGCCGAAACCTCACCCGTTCGCTATACTTCAGTGGCACATTGAGGTATTCGTCTCGACTGGACATTCCCGATGACCCGCCGCAAGCCATCCCGAGCCCCGAACCGCGCCGAGCAGGCATTCCTGGATGTCCTTCCGCCCGCCGTTCGGTTGAAGGTCAGCGCCGGACCTTTGGGCCCCGACTTCGTCCTCGGTGAACGGGTCATTCAGGTGAAGTGGGTCGGCGAAGGAGACCTTGGCGACGTTCGGCGAGCGCTGGACGCCTCCGAGCGTCTGGACGTCGTCGTAGGGCGGCACCTGTCGCCAGGGGCTCGCGACGCGCTGGCGAAGGCCGGCGTGTCCTGGGTGGACGAGACCGGGGCGGCCGAGGTCGCCCTGGGCACCATCATCGTCTCCAAGTCCGGGCATCGCGCTCCGTCGTCGCCCGCACAGGCCCGGTGGACGCCGGCCGTTCTGGCCGTGGCGGAGAGCGTGCTCTGTGGCGCAGAGCCCACCGTGTCGAAGACGCGGGAGGCCACCGGCCTGTCGACCGGGAGCTGCACCACCGCCCTGCGCTCGCTCGCCGAGCTGGACCTGCTAGAAGCCGACGCTGCGCGTGGGCGCGGATCCGCGCGGCGGGTGCGCGACGCGCGGGCGCTGCTTGCAGCGTACGCCCAGGCGGCCGAAGCGCTTCGACCCGCGGTGAGCCTCCAGATCGGTGTGACCTGGCGCGATCCCGTGGCGAGCCTCGTCGAGGCGGGCCGGAAGTGGACGAGCCGCGAGGTGGGCTGGTGCGCGACGGGGGCGGCCGCGGCTGCGGTGCTGGGCCCCTACCTGACCGCCATCGGCGCCACCGAGGTCTACGTCGACAGCGACACCCTGGCGGGCCTCGAAGCCGCCGCCAGCGAGGTCGGACTCCGGCCGATCGAGGGCGGCCGCCTCACCCTGAGGCCCATGCCGACCCAGGGCGTGCGACACCTGGCGACCGAGGTCGGCGGCCTGAGGGTCGCGCCCTGGCCGCGTGTCTACGTCGACCTCCGGACCGTGGGCGTTCGAGGCGAAGAGGCAGCAGAGCACTTGTGGGAGGTGATGAATGGCCGACGAGCCTGAGCGCAGCCGGGCCGCGCGACGCGCCGCAGAGCGCGCGCTGGTGCGTGTCGTCCACCACTACGGCGGGCGCCCCGAGTTCGTCGTGCTCGGCGGCCTCGTCCCCGAGCTGCTGTGCACGGGGAGTGGCTACCAGCACGCGGGCACCACCGACGTGGACGTCCAGGTCGATCTCGAGATCGCCTGCGGCTCCGTCCAGACGCGGAGGCTGGAGCTGGCCATGCTGAACGCGGAGTTCGAGCCCGACGGCGAGCGGATCTGGCGCTGGAAAGCCGACGGTCCCGAGCAGGGCGCCGTGATCAAGTTCGAGCTGCTGGCCGACCTGGAGGACCAGGTCTCGGGCGCTCAGATCGTGTTCGACGGGTGCGAGTCCCTCGGCGCGGCGAACCTGCGCGGGACGGGGTTCGCCGCGAAGGACATCCAGGTCCGCAGCCTCGCAGCGAAGATCGGCGGCGTGCGACACATCGCTGAGGTGAACGTCACCGGGCTGGCCGGGTTCCTCCTCGCGAAGTGCGCGGCGGCCTACTCCCGCCGCAAGACGAAAGACTGGTACGACATCGCTTTCGTGCTGCTCCACAACGACCAGGGCGGGCCGGAGCAGGCGGCCCGGAGGGTCCTCGACCTGTTCCGGGGCGACCTCGGAATGCTGCGCTCGGCGCTCGGCGACCTCCAGGCGAACTTCGGCACCCCTGGTGCCCAGTGCCCCGAGGCCTACGCGGATCAGATGCTTATTGACCACAACGATCTCGACGGCACCACACTTCGAGCAGACGCGGTCCTCGCCGTGGGGAGCTTCTGTTCGGCGCTCCTCGCGTAGGCCTTGGCGTCGCCCGTGCACCTCGCAGGCACCGCCCGAACGTCCTCTACCCAATTGACTCCGCCCGGCGGGTGAGGCCGGGCGGAGCTCATTTGCAAATGGTGGAGGCGGCGGGAGTCGAACCCGCGTCCGAAGCTGCCCGATGTCGGCGTCTACGTGTGTAGGTCCTGGAGTTCGACGCCGGCCAGGTCCAGGACCACGCCCTAGACCGACGTTGTTGGCGAATTGTTGATTATTTATCGTCCCCCATCGCCACGCCACGTGACGGATCGGGACTATCCAGGATTGTTTACGCCCGGTTCCCCCCACCCTGGCGCAGGGGGGCCGAACGACTCAAGCGGCCTTGTTAGGCGGCGAGAGCGAAGTGCTTGTTGTTGTTGGCACTTATGGTTTTTTGCTTCGAGTTTTACGAGGGCAAAGCACCTCGACACGCAGCCTCGAAAGGTCACAACCCCGTCGAAACCGTTGCGCCCCCAAGATGGAACAGTCACCTCCCAGCTCCAGGCCTTGGGGAGGCCCGGGAGAGGTCAGCGCTGTCAGAGAACGAGTACAGCATCACCACCCTGGACGCTCCCGTCAAGGCGGGCCGGACATTGAGCGAGGGGACACGGCGTCCGCACTCTGCTAAGAAGGGCCGAGCAAGCAGGATCCCGCATGGCGCCGACCCTCGACCCCTCGATCGAACAGCCGCTCCGCTCGACGCCCCTCCTGGCGGGCCTCGATCGGGCCGCCCAGGACTCGCTGCTCTGGCGCTTCCGCTCGCTGCCCTTCGAGTCGGGCGACGTGCTGATCCGCGCCGGGGACCGCAACAGCGACCTCTTCCTGCTGCTGGAAGGCTTCGCCGACGTCTACGCCCGCGCGGGCGACAAGCGCTACCTGGTGGCGATCCTGGACCCGGGCTCGGTGCTGGGCGAGGTCAGCTTCTTCGACCCCAGCCGCCCCCGCACGGCGGATGTGGTGGCCTCCAGCCCCGGCCTGGCCGCCCTGCTGCCCCGGGCGGCCTACGACGAGCTGATCGCCGAGCAGCACCCGGCGGCCGAGTCGCTGGAGCGGGCGGTGCTTCAGGCGGTCTCGCTGCGCATGCAGTACACGAACGAGGCGCTGGCCGAGCTGTTGGACACGCACAAGTCCGGCGGATTGCTGGACGAGCTGATGCGCATGTACCAGAAGGAGGAGAGCCCATGAGCGCCGATGTCCTGGCCTCCCTGGCGGGCCTGCGGGAGGCCGGCCCGACCGCGCTCGGCCAGCTCGCGGCCCAGTTCGAGTCGGCCTCTTTCGCCGATGGCGAGCTGATCTGCCACGAGGGCGCGCCCGCCGACACGCTCTACGTGCTGGCGCAGGGCACGGTGCAGGTGCGCAAGCGCAGCAACAGCGGGCGAGAGCACATCGTGGCCGAGCTGACGGCCCCCTGCTTCTTCGGCCATGTCGGCGTGCTCTCGGTGACCGACCGCACGGCCAGCATCCGCGCCCAGGGGCCGGTGACGCTGCTGCAGATGTCGGCCCGCCGCGCCCGCGTGATCATGCGCACGGGCGAGTTCGAGGTGGCCTCGCCCTTCCGCCGCGCGCTGATCGTGGCGATGTGCCAGCAGCTCGCCCAGGCGACGGCGGCCGTGGCCAGCCTGGCGGTCGACGCCAACGTGGCCGAGGAGTGGCGCGAGGGAGACGACGAGGACGGCGACGCCGAGGACAGCATTCTGCCGGACGACGCCGAGGAGCGGCTGCTCAAGGGCTTGTCGCAGGTCTGAACCCCGGGCTCTGCCGGCTGGGTACCCGTGGCGCCGGGGCGCCTCCCAGGATCACGCATCAAGCCAGGGATCTGGCGCCTCGGTGACAAGGGTGACGCGGGGGTTGGGGGGGGCGGCCGCAGGC
>ERZ761602.1340-NODE-1340-length-45170-cov-63.560700_pt1 | contig 45170 bp, 42 predicted proteins | sample MGYA00512165_ERZ761602 | MGnify/ENA primary metagenome ERZ761602 (study PRJEB28899, sample SAMN02445085) | bioreactor sludge metagenome | biome: EBPR sludge; isolation source: Thorneside wastewater treatment plant | place: Australia: Brisbane, Thorneside...
AAACATCAACCGAATACCTGATCAACATATTTGCACAACTTGACGCACACAACTCAGATGTTGGCGAGTGGGTATTGGCGAGTGGTGAAGTGCAGGCGGTGACTCGTTGGCGTGCAAAATGGTGCACCGCCTGCGGGCAAGGCTGCCCGATGCCGGAACGTCACCCGGCAACGCCGCGTCAGGGTCGGATGGCTATCGCTGCTGTCGGGCACGGCGCGACGCAGGCCCCACACCCGGTGCAGCTGTCCTTGTCGATGGCGGGAAGCGGGGAGCCCCCCAAGCGCGGTGCGAAGCGGATGGCGCGCGCATCGCAGAAGTCGCCGCAGACCCGGCATTCGCTACCGTGCAGCGCCAGGCAGGCAGCGCCGACCAGCGCCTTGTACGGCCATGCCGGCAGACCGTCGTGGCGGACCAGCGCCGATGGCTGGCAGGCGGTGGCGCAAGCGCCGCAGAAAGTGCATTCACCGCGAGCGAAATCGACCGTGGGAAAACCGCCGTCGCCGGCAACGAGGATCTTCTGCGGGCACGCCGTCAGGCAATCGCCGCAGCGGGTGCAGCGCTTGCTGAATGCCGGTTCGGGCAGGGCCCACGGTGGCCGGATTACGGCCTTGGGGCGCGGTCGACCGCGCAGGAAGCCGCGGCGGCTGGCATCTACCATTCCCGCGGACCTACTTTCCCTGCTTCATCTTTTCTATGCCGCTGCGCAGCAACTGGTCTATTTCCGAGCCCGGCTCGACCTGCGGCAGCAGCGCTTCCCAGTAGGCGATGCCCTTTTTGTTGTCGCCGGTTTCCATGGCAGCGGCGCCGGCGAGGAAGAGCGAGTGCGGATGCCGGGGGTCGATCTCGAGCGCGCGGGCGATGAGCCGGCTCGGCTTGCCCTTGAGGCCGTTCCCGGTTGCCATGGCGATGGTTTCGGCGTAGCTGGCGAGCAGTTCGGGATCGGCGTCGATGACCTTCTCCGCCCTGGCGTAGGCGGCGACGGCATCTTCGTAGCGGCCCATCGCCTTGTACGAACGTGCCAGCATCAGCCAGCCCTGCATGTCGTCCGGGTTGGATTGCATGCGCTCGGCGAGCTTGGCGACCATGGCATTGATCTGCTCCGCCGTCATTTTCGGCGCGGCGGAGGTCCGGGCCGGATCGAGGGCTTTCGGGTTGCCGAGGATGCCGTAGGCCAGGATCGCGAGGCTCGGCAGCAGCACAAGCAGGGCGACCGCAGTCTTGCGGCTCGGCCCGTGAATGGCCGCAGTGGCGGAATCGTCGGTCGCCGGTTCCACTTCCTCGAGCAGGCGGCGCTGCAGTTCGCGCCGGGCCTGGTCGAAGTCGGCCTCGGCCAGCGTGCCTTCCGCCTTCTCGCGCTCGAGCTCGGCGAGCTGGTCACGGAAGATGGCGAGGTTGGCGGCCTTGCGGTCGGCACGGGCTCCGGGGGCGCGCAGGCCGAGCCACAGCGGCGGCAGGACGAACGCGGCGGTCACCGCGACGAGCAGCGCGGCGAAGATGGCAAACTGGGTCATTGCGGGTCGGCTTCCTTCAACAGCGCTTCGGCGCGGCGCGCATCCTCGGCCGAGAGCGGCTTGTCCTCGGCGGCAACGCGCTCGGCGCGGCGGCGCTGGTAGCGGACCAGCGCGAAGAGGCCGAGGGCGAGCAGCACCAGCGGACCGCCCCAGAGGAGCAGCGTGGCGCCCTTGACCGGTGGCCGGTAGAGGACGAAATCGCCGTAGCGGACGACCATGAAATCGATGATTTCCTTGTCCGACTTGCCGGCGCCGATCATGGTCCGGATTTCGCGACGCAGGTCCTGCGCCAGTTCGGCATTCGAGTCGGCAATGTTCTGGTTCTGGCAGACGAGGCAGCGCAATTCCTCGGACAGCTTGAGCAGGCGCTTCTCGGCGACCGGGTCGGCGGCCAGCGCGGCCTCGGTGGCGCTGCTCGAGGCGAAGGCTGCGGTCGACCCGGCAAAAAGGGCTAAAACCAGGGCGCAGACGGCGAGGAACGGGCGCGTCATTTGTTCAGCTCCGCCAGCAGCGGCATGATCTTCTTGCCGAGCACGTCGGGCGTGATCGGGCCCGTATGCTTCATCCGGATGACGCCTGCCTTGTCGATGACGTAGGTTTCCGGCACGCCGTAAACGCCGAAATCGATGCCGACGCGCCCGTCGAGGTCCATGACCGTCAGTTTGTAGGGGTCGCCGTGCTCGGCCAGCCACTTGTTGGCGCGCTGCCAGGCCAGTTTCCTCTCCTCGTCGGCCGGCATCTTGGCCATATCGAAGCCGCCATCGCCGCGCACCTCCTTGTAATTGAGGCCGATCAGGGGGACATCGGCCTTCTTCGAGAACTCGACGAGGATCGGGTGTTCCTGGCGACAGGAGACGCACCACGAGGCCCAGACGTTGAGCAGCCAGACCTTGCCCTGCATATCCTTGGGAGACACCGTCTTTTCCGGTTCGGAGAGCTTGGCCAGCGTGAATGCGGGGACCGGCTTGCCGACCAGCGGTGAAGGCACATCGCGCGGGTTGAGACCGAGCCCGATGGCGAGCAGGGCGACGAGGCCGGCGAAGCCGACCAGGATCCAGACGTAACGGTTCATGCTTGTTGGCTTCCGGCAGGGACGATGGCAGCGGCGCGCGACCTGACCCGGTAGCGGCGGTCGAGCATGGCGAGCAGGCCGCCGAGCGCCATCAGGACGCAGCCGCCCCAGATCCAGTCGACGAAGGGCTTGTAATAGACGCGCACCGCCCATTCGCCCTCGGGCTTGTCGCGGTCGATCGGTTCGCCGAGCGAAACATAGACGTCGCGCAGCAGGCCTGCGTCGATCGCCGCCTCGGTCATCGGCATCGCGGACGAGTGGTAATTCCGCTTCTCCGGATTCATCTTGCGCACGAATTTTCCGTCCACCGAAAGGTCGAAAACGCCCTGCGCCGCCACATAGTTCGGGCCTTCGACCGCCTTTACACCGTGGAAGGTGAAGTGGTATCCGGCCACGTCGACCGATTCCCCGGGGGCCAGTTTGACGTCCTTCTCATCCTGGAAGCTCGACACCATGGTAACGCCGACGACGAAGACGGCAACGCCGATGTGGGCGATGTGCATACCGACGAAGCTACGCGGCTGCGAGAATGCCGTCGCGACGATGCTGCGTCCGGCGCGGGTCTGGCGGACACGTTCAGCGAAGTTCAGCACGCCGCTGGCGACGATCCAGCCGGCGAAGAACAGGCCAAGTGCGGTCAACGCGCTCCACTGCCCGTAAATGAGCGGTAGCGCGACCGCGACGATGATGCCTGCGGCCAGCGCCCATTTTAGGGCGCGGGCGATCTCGGGGATCGAGGCTTCCTTCCAGCGTGCGAAGGGGCCGACGCCGATCAGGAACAGGATGGGGATCATGACCGGCACGAATACGGCGTTGAAGTACGGCGGCCCGACCGAGATCTTGCCGGCGCCCAGCGCGTCGATGAGCAGCGGATAGAGCGTGCCGAGCAGTACCGTCGCGCAGGCGACCACTAGCAGCACGTTATTGGTGAGCAGCGCCGACTCGCGCGAAACCAGGCCGAAGCGCCCGCCGAGGCCGACCTTGGGCGCGCGCCAGGCGAACAGCGCGAGCGAGCTGCCGATGACGGCGACGAGGAAGATCAGGATGAACACGCCGCGCGTGGGGTCGGTGGCGAAGGCATGCACGGAGGTCAGCACGCCCGAGCGGACGAGGAAAGTACCGAGCAGCGACAACGAGAAGGCCGAGATCGCCAGCAGCACCGTCCAGTTCTTGAAGCTGCCGCGCTTCTCGGTGACCGCCAGCGAGTGGATCAGCGCCGTGCCGGCCAGCCAGGGCATGAACGAGGCGTTCTCGACCGGGTCCCAGAACCACCAGCCGCCCCAGCCCAGTTCGTAATAGGCCCACCAGGAGCCCAGTGCGATGCCCAGGGTCAGGAACGCCCAGGCGACGTTGGTCCACGGCCGCGCCCAGCGCACCCACTGCCGCTCCAGCCGGCCCTCGAGCAGGGCGGCGATGGCGAACGCGAAGGCGACCGCGAAACCCACGTAGCCGGCGTACAGCATCGGCGGATGCACGATGAGCCCGAAATCCTGCAGCAGCGGGTTCAGGTCGACGCCGTCGGGCGGCGCCGGCAGCAGCCGGGTGAACGGGTTGGACGTGAACAGGGTGAAGCTCAGGAAGCCGATGCTGACCAGGCCCATCACCGCCAGCACGTGGGCGGCGAAGCGCTCCGGCAGGTGGCCGCCGAGCATCGCCACGGCCAGGGTCCAGCCGGCCAGGATCAGGGCCCACAGCACCAGCGATCCCTCGTGCGCGCCCCAGACCGCGGAGAACCGGTAGTACCAGGGCAGGTCGACGTTGGAGTTCTGGGCGACGTAGGCCACCGAGAAGTCCTGGACCACGAAGGCCCAGGTCAGCACGCCGAAGGCGAGCGCCACGAACACGAACTGGCCGACCGCGGCCGGTGCCGCGACCGCCCGCCAGGCCGGCCGGCCGATCGCGGAGGCGAGCAGCGGCAGCGCCTGCACGGCGCTGAGCAGCAGGGCGAGGATGAGCGCGAAGTGGCCGAGTTCGGGAAGCATGGGGATCGCCGGGTGCGGGTGGGGGAGGGTCAGTAGGCCTTGGCGGGCGAGGCGCCGTCGCCGCGCGCCCGTTCCATCGCGTCCATCACTTCCTTGGGCATGTAGGTCTCGTCGTGCTTGGCCAGCACCTTGTCGGCCTCGAACACGCCGTCCTCGCGAAGCCGGCCGTGGGCGATCACGCTCTGGCCCTCGCGGAACAGGTCGGGCAGGATGCCCTCGTAGAACACGGCATGCTCGTTGACCCGGTCGGTGACGGTGAAGCCGACTTTCAGGCCGCCCTGGCGCTGGATGCTTTCCTCGAGCACCACGCCACCGAGGCGGAAGCGGGCGCCCGGTTCCAGCCCCTCGTCGCGCACCGCGGTCGGGCTGTACAGGTAGCTGACGTTGCCGCTCAGCGCGTACAGGGCCAGCGCGGTGGCGGTGCCGGCACCCAGCACGATCAGGGAGATGGCGAGCAGGCGGCGCTTCTGCTTGGGACTCATGGCGTCGTCGTCGGGTTGTTGGGCGTCGGCGGCGGCCGACGGGGCTGGCGTCGGCGCAGGGCGCGACGCTGGCGGAGCGGTGCGCTGGCGTCCCAGGCGAGCACCACCGCGGTGACGGCGTAGGCGCTCCAGACGTAGGCGCCGTAGCCGCCCATGGCGAGGAACTCAGACATGGCCGCGCGCCTCCAGTTCCCGGCGCACCCAGGCGCTGCCGGCTTCCTGCTCGAGCAGGGCGACGCGGGTCCGGGCGAACAGGCTGCCGGCGAAGTACAGCTTGCTGGCCACGGCCATAGCCAGCAGCGGCCAGAGCATCGACGGATGGATCGAGGACTCGCCGAACATGCGCACGGTGGGACCCTGGTGCAGGGAGTTCCACCAGGTCACGGCGAAATGCACCACCGGCACGTTGACCACGCCGACCAGGGCCAGCAGGCAGGCGGCGCGGCGGCCGGCCCGCCGGTCCTCGAAGGCCTGCGCCAGCGCGATCACGCCCAGGTAGAGGAAGAACAGGACCAGCTCGGAGGTCAGTCGCGGGTCCCAGTCCCACCAGGTGCCCCACATCGGCCGTCCCCAGATCGAGCCGGTGACCAGGGTGATCAGGGTGAAGGCGGCGCCGGTCGGGGCGGCGGTCAACACCAGGGTTTCGGCCAGCTTCATGCGCCAGACCAGGGCGACGAAGGCGGCGACCGCCATGAACACGAACACCGCCATCGACATCCACGCGGCCGGCACGTGCACGTAGATGATCCGGAAGCTGTCGCCCTGCTGGTAGTCGGGCGGCGCCAGCACCAGGCCGGCGTACAGGCCGTAGACGGCAAGCGCCGCGGCCAGTCCGTAGCACCAGGGCTGCAGCCGGGCGGCGAAGGCGTAGAAGGTCGGCGGCGAGCCGAGGCGGTGGAACCAGAGCGGCAGTTTCATGGCGACGGCAGGCAGGCGGGAAGGCCCGGGGCAATGATCGCACGGCGCGCGTCGACGCCGGTTTGACGAAGGTCAAGGCTGGGCCGGGCCGGCGGGGTCATCGCAGCCCCAGGCGCAACGCGGCGGCGCAGACGAAGGGACCGGCCGAGCACGCGGCGACCAGCCCGGCGCCGAGCAGCAGCAGCGGCGGCAGCACCGGCAGGCCCTGACGGCCGGCGTCGAGGGTGCCTACCGCCAGGATCAGGACCGGCACCGCCAGCGGCAGCAGCAGCAGCGCCAGCAGCGCGCCACCGCGACCGGCATGCACGGTCAGGGCGGCGCAGATCGCGCCGATCCAGGCCAGGGTCGGGGTCGCCAGCAGCTGGGTGAGCATCAGCAGCGGCAGGTCGGTCGCCGGCAGCCGCAGCATCACGGCGAACAGCGGTGCCGCCAGGATCAGCGGCAGGGCGGCGGTCGCCCAGAAGGCGGTGACCCGGGCGACGGCCAGCACCGGCAGGGGCGCCGGCGCCACCATCATCTGTTCGAGGCTGCCGTCCTCGGCGTCCGGTCGGAACAGCGTGTCCAGCGCCAGCAGCAGGGCCAGCAGCAGGGCGATCCAGTTGACCGCCGGCGCCAGGCGCGCCAGCAGCGCCGGTTCCGGGCCGACCGCCAGCGCCACCAGAAGGCAGACCAGCAGCGCGAAGAACAGCGGCTGCAGCAGGTCGAAGCGGCGCCTGGACGCCAGCCGGAGGTCGCGCAGCAACAGCGCGAACAGGGCCCGCATCACGCCGCCCCCTGCAGGTCGAGCACCTGGCGGGGGCCGGCGAACCCGGCCTGGCCGGCGCGATGCACGCTCAGGACCACGGCGCCGCCGCCGCGCAACTGATGGTCGACCAGGCGATCGACCAGGCGGCAGCCCTCCGGATCCAGGTTGGCATAGGGCTCGTCCAGCAGCCACACCGGAGCGTCGACCAGCAGCAGGCGCGCCAGCGCCACCCGCTTGCGCTGGCCGGCGGAGAGCTCGCGCACCGGCACCGCGGCGAAGCCGTCCAGGCCGACCGCGGCCAGCGCCGGGTCGCGCCCCATGCGCCCCCGGCGCGGGTAAAGGCAGGCACCGAAGGCGAGGTTCTCGGCCACCGTGAGTGCCGGTTTGAGGCCCAGGGCATGGCCCAGCCAGGCCAGCGCCACCGGTTCGCCATCGGCCTCGACGGCGCGTTCGACGCCGCCCTCGTCGGGGTCCAGCAGGCCGGCCAGCAGGCGCAGCAGGGTGCTCTTGCCGCTGCCGTTGCCGCCGTTGAGCACGAGCGCCTGGCCGGGCCGCAGCGCCAGGGTCAGCCCCTGGAACAGCGGGTCGCCGGCATAGCCGAAGGCCAGCGCGCGGATCGCCAGCAGCGCCGGCAGGGGCGCGGCATGCAGGGCCGGATCGTTCATCGCGGCCACTGCCAGCGAGGGTCCTCGCCCAGCAGCGCGTGCCAGTCGTCGCGGTACAGGCGCAACCGGGCGATGCCGTCGGCGCCCACGCAGACCGTAGCGGCCTGGCCGAACTCGCGGGCGAGCGCGTCGAGCAGCCCGGCGTCGACGTCGGGCAGCCAGCACGAGGGCTCGGGCCAGCCGCCGTCCGCCGCGCTGTTGGCCGCCGGGTGCCAGGTCAGGTCCAGTTCGGCCAGGCGTACCCGCAGCCGCGCGGCCCGCGCCAGGTTCGCGGCGGCATCCAGGCGCTGGGCGCCGGGATTGAACGCGGTCAGCAGGCCATGGACCCGTCCGTGCACCGGCGCCGGCACCGGCGCCGGCCGGCCCGGCACCAGGCGCAGGCTGCCGGCGGCGCCGACGGCATCGGCGCGGATCCGGTAGATCGCCTCGAGCCAGGCCTCGACCAGCGCCTGGCCGTCCCGGGCCGGGGCGCCGCTGGCCGGTACCGTCGGCTTCATCCGTTGCCCGGACCGCCGCCGCCGCTCTCGCCACCGCCGCCACCGCCGCCGGGCTTGCCGCGGCCGCGGCGCATCGGACCGCGGCGCTTGCGGCCGGCGCCCTCGCCGGGCGGTGTGCCCGGCGTGCGATTGCCGGCGTTGTCGGGCTTGCCCGACGGCGCGCCGGACGGGCCGCCCTGGAGATTGCCTTCGCGCGGGCGGCGCTGGCCGCCGGCCGGCTTGCGCCGCTTCCTGGCGGCGCCCGGTGCATTGCCGCCGGGCGCCGGCCCGTTGCCGCGCTGTCCCCCCGACGGGCCGTCGATGCGGTTGCCGATGTCGTCGTCGAAGTCGGCCGGCGGGCGACCGGCCGTGTTGCCGGGGCCCTCGCCCGGATACCAGGTCCGGAACAGCATCTCGTTGCTGTCCATCGGTCCGGTGAGTGCGCGCGGCTTGCGGCGACCGCGGGCGCCGGGTGCCGGGGGCTGGCCGGTGCCGGCGCCCGCGCCGGCGCCGGCGTTGGGCAGCGCCCGGTTGCCGCGCTCGATACCGCCACCGCCACCGCCAGCGCCGCCACCACCGCCGGCGCGGCCGCGCTGCGGGCGCGGCCCGCCCTTGCCGGCGGGCTTGCCGCCGGCGCGCTTGCGCGCCGGGCCGGCCTTGGCGCCGGGCTTGCCGCGGCGCCCGCGCCGGCCCAGGGTGTCGTCGAGCAGGGGCCGGTCGAAGGCGCGCAGTTCGCGCGCCTCCTCATGGCTGGTGCCGGTCCAGGCGCGCTGCTGCCGGGGCTCCGGACGGAATTCGTTGCTGCGCACCGGCGCCCGCCGCTGCCCGACCACCGGCTCCAGGGTCAGCGACTGCGGCGCGTCGCCCAGGCCGACGCTGTGCCGCAGCGCCTGCACCTGGTCGGCGTCCAGGGCCCGGTGGTGGCCCCGGCGCAGCTCGCGCGGCAGCTCGACCAGCCCGTAGCGGATGCGCTTGAGCCGGCTGACCGTGAGGCCGAGCGCCTCGAACAGGCGGCGCACCTCGCGATTGCGGCCCTCGCGCAGGCTGACCCGCAGCCAGGCGTGCTTCTCGTCGCGGTGGATCTCGACCACCTCGTCGAAGGCGGCCGGCCCGTCCTCCAGTTCGACGCCGGCCTTCATCTGCCGCAGGTGCTCGTCGGTCAGCGTCCCGAAGATGCGGCACACGTATTCCCGCTCGACCTCGCGGCTGGGATGCATCAGGGCGTTGGCGAGCTCGCCGTCGGTGGTCAGCAGCAGCAGGCCGGTGGTGTTGATGTCGAGCCGGCCGACGCTGACCCAGCGCGCGCCCTTCAGGCGCGGCAGCTTCTCGAACACGGTCGGGCGTCCCTCCGGGTCGTCGTTGCTGGTGACCAGCCCCTCGGGCTTGTTGAACATCAACACCCGGGTCTCGTCCGGGGTGCACGGGGTGGCGACGAAGCGGCGGTTGTCGAGCTCGACGCGGTCGCCGTTCTCGATCTGCGCGCCGACCTGCGCGATCTCGCCGTTGACCCGGACCTCGCCGGCGGCGATCCGCTCCTCGAGGCTGCGGCGCGAGCCCAGGCCGGCATTGGCCAGGACCTTGTGCAGGCGCTCCTGGATCAGCGGTTCGCCGTCGGATTTGCGGCGCAGGGACAGGACTTTGCGTTCGGTGGTCATTTTTTCTGGCTGTCAGGAGCGGCCGGTCCGGCCGTCGTCGTCGGGTTGCGCCGGGTTCGGCTCGCCGCCATCCACCGCCACTTCCGGCGGCGCGCCGGTGCGGACTCCGGGGGCGGGTTCGGTTTCGGGATCGGCATCGCCGGGAACATCGGCGTCGGCGTCGGCATCGGGGCCGGCACCGGCATCGGGATCGTCGTCGAGGCCGGCGTCGTCGGCCGGCGCCGGCGCGTCCGCGGCGGCATCGGGGCCGGCCGGCGCCGGTCCGGGCAGGTCGAAGCCGAGCTCGGGTTCGATCGCGTCGAGGTCGCGCAGCGCCGACAGGGGCGGCAATTCGTCCAGGCTGCGCAACTGGAAATAGTCGAGGAAGGCACGGCTGGTCCCGTACAGGGCCGGACGTCCGGGGACGTCGCGGTGGCCGACCACGCGCACCCACTCGCGCTCCTCGAGGGTGCGCAGGATGCTGGTCGCCACCGCGACGCCGCGGATCTGTTCGATCTCGCCGCGGGTGATCGGCTGCCGGTAGGCGATCAGTGCCAGGGTCTCCAGCAGCGCGCGCGAGTAGCGCGTCTGGCGTTCCGTCCACAGTCCGGCGATGTGCGGGAAGACCTCGGCCTTGACCTGGAAGCGGAAGCCGGTGCCGACCTCGGCCAGTTCGATGCCGCGCCCGGCGCAATCGGCCGCCAGCGCCAGCAGGGCCTGGCCGATCTGGTCCAGGCCCGGCCGCGCCGGCTCCTCGAACAGCTCGGCGAGCTGCACCGGCGTCATCGGCGCCGGCGCGGCCAGCAGGGCCGCCTCCAGCAGGGGTTTCAGGCGCTCTGCGTCCATTGCGTCTCGTCGGAGGGAGGGGTGTCGATGCCCGGATCGGGCACGGTGGCGGCATCGGCATCGGCCTCGCCGGCGGCGCGCAGCCAGATCGCCGCCAGCGGCTGTTCCTGGACGATCTCGAGCAGTTGCTCCTTGGCCAGCTCGAGCAGCGCCATGAAGGTCACCACCACGCCGCGCCGGCCCTCGCCGGGGTTGAACAGGCTCTCGAAGCGCACGAACGCGCCGCCAGCGAGCCGCTGCAGCACCTCGGTCATGCGCTGGCGGACCGACAACGCGTCGCGCTGGACCTCGTGGCGGGTCAGCAGTTCGGCGCGCTTGAGCACGTCCTTCAGCGCCAGCAGCAGCTCGCGCAGGTCGACCGGCGGCGGCAGCCGCACCACGGTACGCTCGCCCGGGTCGATCCGGACCGGCATGAAGTCGCGTTCCTGGCGCGGCAGCGCATCGAGGTCCTGCGCGGCCTTGCGGAAGCGTTCGTACTCCTGCAGGCGCCGGACCAGCTCGGCGCGCGGGTCGTCCTCCTCGGTCGCCTCCACCGGCGGCCGCGGCAGCAGCAGGCGCGACTTGATCTCGGCCAGGATGGCGGCCATCACCAGGTACTCGGCGGCCAGCTCGAGCTTGAGCTCGTGCATCAGGCCGATGTAGTCCATGTACTGGCGGGTGATCTCGGCGACCGGGATGTCCAGGATGTCCAGGTTCTGCCGGCGGATCAGGTACAGCAGCAGGTCCAGCGGGCCCTCGAAGGCCTCGAGGATGACCTCCAGCGCGTCAGGCGGGATGTAGAGGTCTTCCGGCATCTTCAGGAAGGGCTGTCCCTGGACCACGGCCAGCGGCATCTCGCGCTGCTGCGGCAGCGTCGCCGCGGTCGGCGCCTGATCGGTCTGGGACTGCGCGGGGGTCATCGGGGGCAGGGGCCTTCCGGGTACGCTGTGGCCGCGGGCACCGGGCCCCAGGGGACACGGTGCGCGGCTGGGCCTGGACTGGAGGGCGCCAGTTGGCTGGCGCCGGTCGCTGGAGGCGACGCCGTCCGGTGGACGGGACGGAAGACGGGGACGCCCGCGTTGCGGGGTCGACGTTTCGCGGCCAAGACTAGGGGGCGCCAGGGGCCTTGTCAAAAGGTCGGCCGGTCCCGGCAGGCGTGGCGGGGTTCGGGGCGTTCCCGGCACCGGCGCCCGACGCTTGCGGGTGACGTCCGCATCTCGCCGTGGAATCATCGTCGCCGGCAACGTCACCGGGAGCAGTGCGCGCATGTGGTACCTGATCCTCGGCCGGGACCGGCCCGACAGCCTCGCGGCCCGCCTGGCGGCGCGGCCGGCGCACCTGGCCCGGCTCGAGTCGCTGCGCGATGCCGGCCGCCTGCTGCTGGCCGGACCGCTGCCGGCGACCGATGCCGAGGATCCCGGGCCAGCCGGTTTCACCGGCAGCCTGATCGTCGCCGAGTTCGAGGACCTGGCGGCGGCGCGGGCCTTCGCCGACGCCGATCCGTATGTCGCCGCGGGGGTCTACGCGGAGGTCGAGGTGATGCCGTTCCGGCGGGTGCTGCCGTGAACCGGGTGGCGGCCATCGAGGCCTGCCTGGCGGCCGCGTTCCCGGTGCTGGAGCTGGCCGTCGAGGACCAGTCGCACCGCCATCGCGGCCACGCCGGCGCCGCCGACGGCCGCGGCCATTTCCGGGTGCGGCTGGTATCGTCGGCGTTTGCCGGCCAGCCGCCGCTGGCGCGCCACCGCGCTGTCCACGCCGCGCTCGCCGGGTTGATGCAGACCGAGATCCACGCCCTGGCGCTGGATCTGCGCGCGCCCGGCGAGGATCGCCAGGGGAACCGCGCGCGGTCCTGACTGTCCGATCCTGCCGTCCCCTCGAAGGTCCACGCATGTCCCTGCCCCTGCCCGTCCTGCTGGCCATCGCCCTGGCCGTCCTGCTCACCGGTTGCCGGGCCGAGCCCGCGGCCGCCCCCGGCGGGGGCGAGGGTCCGGCGACCCCGCTGGCCGTTTCCGGCGCGGCCGAGGTGGTCGCCCGGGTCGACGGCGTGGCGATCGACCGCCGCTGGCTGGAGGCGCTGGCACGCGGCCGGGGGCTGGACCTGCAGGACCCGGCGCAGCACGCGCAGCTGCTAGACGAGCTGGTCGAGTACGTGGTCCTGGTCGAGGCCGGCCGGCGCGATCCGGCCCTGGCCGACCCGGCGGTCCGCGCCGAGATCGAGCTGAACGCCCTGTCGGCGCGGGCCAGCGCCGTGATGGCCCGGATCGCCGCGGTCGAGGACCCCGGCGAGGCGGCCCTGCGCGCCGAGTACGAAAGCCAGCGCCAGATCAACGGCGCCCTCGAGTACCAGGTCAGCCACCTGCTGTTCGCCGACGAGGCGGTGGCGCGCGAGGCCGCGGCGGCGCTCGCGGCCGGGCAGTCGTTCCCGGCGCTGCGCGCGGCCTATGGCGACCGGGTCCGGCCGCCGGTCGAGCTGGGCTGGCTCAAGCTGGGACAGTTGCCGGAGGGGCTGGCCGGCGCCCTGCGCGGCCTGCAGCCGGGCAGCACCACTGCCGAGCCGGTGCAGTCCTCGTACGGCTGGCACCTGCTGCACCTGGACGGCACCCGGCCGTTCGAAGCGCCGCCGTTCGAGCAGGTGCGCGAAGGGATCCGGCGCATGCTGATCGCCCAGGCCAGCCGGGCGCGGGTGGACGCCCTCAAGGCGGCGGCCCGGATCGAGCTGCCCGGCCAGTGACCGGGCGGCTGGCCGGCCCGAAGCGCCGGCAGCGCCGCTGACCGTCCGGCGGCGCCCCCGCGGCGCCCCTGCTATCCTCGCGCGCCCGGTCGGCGCTGCCCGGGCGCCTGCGGCGCCGGGCCGGCCGGCCCGCCCGGCGGCGCCGACGGCGTCCGCCCTCCAGCCGATCCCACGCCCATGCGCCTGTCCACCATCAAGCTGGCCGGATTCAAGTCCTTCGTCGATCCGACCACCCTGCACCTGCCCACCAACCTGACCGCCATCGTCGGCCCGAACGGCTGCGGCAAGTCCAACATCATCGACGCGATCCGCTGGGTCATGGGCGAGAGCGCGGCCAGCCGCCTTCGTGGCGACCAGCTCACCGACGTCATCTTCTCCGGATCCACCGCGCGCAAGCCGGTGGGCACCGCGACCGTCGAGCTGGTGTTCGACAACGCCGACGGGACCATCGTCGGCGAGTACGCGGGTTTCGCCGAGATCTCGGTCAAGCGCAGCGTTTCCCGGGACGGCACCTCGGCCTATTTCCTCAACGGCACCCGTTGCCGCCGCCGCGACATCACCGACCTGTTCCTGGGCACCGGCCTGGGTCCGCGCAGCTACGCGATCATCGAGCAGGGGATGATCTCGGAGATCGTCGAGGCCGCCCCCGAGCAGCTCCGCGTCCATCTCGAGGAGGCCGCCGGCATCTCCAAATACAAGGAGCGCCGGCGCGAGACCGAGAACCGGATCCGCCACACCCGCGAGAACCTGGAGCGGCTGGACGACCTGCGCGAGGAGATCGGCAAGCAGATCGAGCACCTGCGCCGGCAGGCCCGCGCAGCCGAGCGCTGGACCGAGCTGAAGGGCGAGCTGGCCCGCCGCCAGGCCGAGCTGCACGCCCTCGAGCTCGGCCGCCTGGAAACGGAACTGGCCCGCGACGCCAGCGCCCTCGCCGAACGGGAGACCGCGCTGGAGCGGACCGTGGCAGGACAGCGCGCCTGCGAGGCGGCGCTGGAGACCCTGCACGAGCGCCAGGCCCAGGCCGGCAGCCACTTCAACCAGGTCCAGGCCGAGAGCTACCGGGTCGCCGGCGAGATCACCCGGATCGAGCAGACCCTGGCGCACCAGAAGGACCTGGCCGAGCGCCTGGCGCGCCAGCACGGCGAGACCGAGCAGGCCCTGGCCGAGGTCGACGGGCATATCGGCGCCGACCTCGCCCAGGTCGGGGAACTCGGCGCCGCGATCGCGGCCGCCGAGCCGCGCCTGGCCGAGGCGCGCACGCGCGCGGAGGCCAGCCGCCAGGCCCTGCAGGCCGCCGAGGCGGCGCTGGCCGACTGGCAGTCGCGCCAGGACGCGCATGCCCGCGAAAGCGGCGAGACGGCGCGCACCGCCGAGGTCGAGCGTGCCCGCATCGAACTGCTCGACCGCCAGTGCCTGGAGGCGGATCGCCGGCTGGCGACGCTGGCCCAGGAGCGGCAGGGCAACGATGCCGAGGCGCTGGCCGCCGCACTGGTCGAGATGGAAGGACGGGAAACCGCGCTGCGTGCGGCGGTCGAGGAGGCCGGTGCCCAGCTCGAGGCGCGCCGGCAGGCGCTGGCCGCCGCCGAGCGCGAGGAGCAGTCCCTGCAGCAGCAGCTGGCCGACCTGCGCAAGCAGGAACAGGGCGAGCGCGGCCGGCTGGCTTCGCTGGAGGCCCTGCAGGGCGCCGCCCTGGGCGACGACCAGCCGGCCCGGCGGGCGGTGCTGGAGCGGCTCGGGCTGGCCTCGGCGCCCCGCCTGGGCGAGGCCCTGCGCGTGCAGCCCGGCTGGGAGGCGGCGGTGGAGACGGTGCTGGCCGGCTGGCTGGATGCCGCGATCCAGGACGATCCCGCCGCCCTGCTGGCGGCGATCGCGGCCGAAACCGGCCAGGGCCTGACCGTGGTCGACGGCCGGCCGGCCACTGCCGCCAGCGCCGGCACCCTGGCCGCGCACGCCTCCGGTCCGGCGGCCGCGATGGTCCTGCTGTCCCGCGTGCATGTCGCCGCCGACGCAGGCCAGGCGACCCGCCTGCTGCCGAGCCTGGCGGCCGGCGACTCGGTGATCACCGCCGACGGCGTCTGGCTGGGACACGGTTTCGTGCGCACGGTGCGCGGCGACGGCGCCCAGGCGGGGGTGCTGGCGCGGGAAAACGAGCTTGCCGGCGTGCGCGCCGCCCTCGAGGCCACCGCCACCGCGCTCGCCGCGCTGCAGGGTCGCCTGCTGCAGGCGCGCGACGACAAGCGCGCGGCCGAGATCGAGCGCGACGACGCCCAGCGCGCGCTGTACCAGGCGCACCGGGCGCTGAGCGAGATCGGCGGCGCGTTGAGCAGCCAGCGCGGCCGGCTCGAGGGGGCGCGCAAGCGCATCGCCGAGCTGGCCGAGGAGGATGCCGGGCTGTCCGCCCGGCTGGCCCAGGACCAGGCCGAGGTCCGGGCCGGCCGCGCCCGCCTGGAGCAGGCGCTGGCGCGCATGGCCGAGCAGGAGGCGGCGCGGCTCGGGCTGGACGGCGAGAAGCGTCGGCTGCTGGACGTCCGCGAGCAGTGCCGTGGCGCCGCCGAGGCCGCCCGTTCGGAGCTGCACGCCGTCGATCGCGAGCTCGAGGCCCGCCGCTCGGCGCTGGCCTCCCTGGAGCAGGCGCTGGCCCGCCTGCAGGGCCAGCGCGGACAGCTGGTCGAGCGCGTGCAGTCCCTGGACGTGCAGATCGAACAGGCGCGATCGCCCCAGGACGAACTGGCCGCCGCCCGCCAGGCGGCGCTCGAGCAGCGCGTCCTGGTCGACCGCGACCTGGTCGCCGCGCGCGAGGCGGTGGAGGCCTGCGAGGCCGAGTTCCGTCGCCAGGAGCACGCCCGGCACGGCCTGGAACGCGAGGCGACGGAACTGCGCGACCGGATCGCGACCGCGAGGATGCAGTCGCAGGCGCTGCAGCTGCGCGCGCAGCGTCTGGTCGAGGAGATCGAGCAGGCCGGCTTCGACCGTGCCGCGCTGCTGGATGGACTGGAGGCGGACGCCGACCCGGCCGGCTGGCTGCACGCGATCGACGACCTGGAGCAGAAGATCCGGCGCCTGGAGCCGGTCAACCTGGCGGCGATCACCGAGTACGAGGAGCAGGCCCGGCGCAAGGAGTACCTGGATGCCCAGAATGCCGACCTGACCGGCGCGCTGGAGACCCTGGAGAACGCCATCCGGCGGATCGACCGCGAGACCCGCAGCCGCTTCAAGGACACCTTCGACCGCGTCAACACCGGCATCCAGGCGCTGTTCCCGCGCCTGTTCGGCGGCGGCCACGCCTACCTGGAGCTGACCGGCGACGACCTGCTGACCACCGGCGTCGCGATCATGGCGCGGCCGCCGGGCAAGCGGGTCGCCAGCATCTCGCTGCTGTCCGGCGGCGAGAAGGCGCTGACCGCCGCGGCCCTGGTGTTCTCGATCTTCCGGCTGAATCCGGCGCCGTTCTGCCTGCTCGACGAGGTCGACGCGCCGCTCGACGAGGCCAACGTTGGCCGGTTCTGCGAGCTGGTCAGGGAAATGAGCGAGGGCGTCCAGTTCCTTACCGTGACCCACAACAAGGTCACCATGGAGTCGATGCGGCAGCTGTGCGGCGTGACCATGCGCGAGCCCGGCGTCTCGCGGCTGGTCAGCGTCGACCTGGCCGAGGCCGCCGAGCTGGCCGGCGCGGCCTGACCGGGCCGTGCGGCGTCGGCGCGGACCTGCGATCATGCGACGGTCGACACAGGTGGGGCCATGAACGACAAGCTGATGCTGAGCCTGCTCATCCTGGCGGTGGGCTTCCTGGTCGTGCTGCCGCTGATCTACTGGCTCGGAAGCCGGGCGCCGCGGGCCCGCGCGCCGGCGCCCGGGCCGGCGCGTCCCGGCCGCAACGGGCGGGTCGAGCCCTTGCTCGGCGCGGACGGCGCGGACGCGCCGGCCACCGATCCCGTCGACGCCCTGGACCCCGACCTGCGCGAGCAGCTGGCCGAACTCGGCCAGCTGCTGTCCGGCGACCGCGACGACCCGGAGCAGGGCGAGTTGCTCGACGACGAGGCCGGACCGGCGGCGGATGGCGGCGTCGCCCCGGCAGCGCCCGCGCAGCCGTCGGGTCCGCGCCCGGGCAGCCGGCCGAACCGGCCGTTCGACCGGATCGTCAGCCTGTTCGTGCACGCCCGCGACGGTGGCGTCCTGCGCGGCGACGACCTGGTGGTGGTCGCCGACAAGGTCGGCCTGGTCTATGGCGACATGGGCATCTTCCATCGCCTGGTCGACGGCCGCGAGACCGACGGACCGCTGTTCAGCATGGCCAACATCGCCAAGCCCGGCAGCTTCGACCTGCGCGACCTGCCGCGCCTGACCAGTCCGGGACTGACCTTCTTCATGACCCTGCCGGGGCCGATGCCGGCCCTGGACGCCTGGAACTCGATGCTGCCGGTGGCGCAGCGGGTCGCCCAGCTGCTCGACGCGGAACTGCTCGACGAGTCGCGCAACCCGCTGGTCGAGCAGACCGTGGCCTACATCCGCAGCGAGATGCGGCAGTACGACCGGGACGCCGAGCGCAACCAGATCCGGACGCGCTGGTGACCGGTCCGGCCGGGCCGGGGAGGGACGCACTCGATTCGCGTTCCGCCGCCCGGCCGGGGTGTGGCGCAGAATGGCGCGCGCAGCCCCCGGAGACCGCGCCATGCCCGCCCCCGCCGCCTCGCATCGCGACCGCTACCACCCGCTGCGCATCGCCCTGCACTGGCTGACCCTGCTGCTGGTGATCGCGGTGTTCGCCTGCATCGAGCTGCGCGAGCTGTATCCGCGCGGCAGCGACCCCCGGGAGGCGCTCAAGGCCTGGCACTTCACCCTGGGCCTGAGCGTGCTGGCGATCACCCTGGTCCGGCTGGCGGCGCGCCGGGCCAGTCCGGCGCCGCCGATCGTGCCGTCGCCGCCGCGCTGGCAGCACCTGGCCGCAGGCGCCGTCCACCTGCTGCTGTACGCCTGGCTGCTGGCCATGCCGCTGCTGGGCTGGCTGCTGCTGAGCGCATCCGGCAAGGCCATCCCGTTCTGGGGGCTGGCGCTCCCGGGACTGGTCGCGGCCGACCCTCAACTCGCCGACCGCCTCAAGGATCTCCACGAGACGCTGGCCAATGCCGGCTATCTGCTGGTCGGCATCCATGCCGCAGCCGCCCTGGCCCACCACGTCCTGTTCCGGGACGACACCCTGCGGCGCATGCTGCCGGGCGGGGGCCGCGGGCGCGGCCGCACGGAAGATCCCGGCTAGAGCACCTGCGCCAGCAGGTGCGACTGGGCGGAGTGCGGCATCGACTCGCCGGGCGTGATCCGGCGGTAGCTGCCGTCGGACTGCAGCAGCCAGGCCTGGCTGTTGTCGGCCAGGTAGTTGTCCAGGCATTCGGAGACCACCCGCGCGGCCAGCGCCGGGTCCAGGATCGGGAAGCACGCCTCGATCCGCCGCAGCAGGTTGCGCTCCATCCAGTCGGCGCTGGAGCCGAACACCTCCGGGTCGCCGGCGTTGGCGAACCAGTAGACCCGAGAATGCTCCAGGAAGCGGCCGACCAGGGAGCGCACGCTGATGCCCTCGGAGATGCCCGGCAGGCCGGGTCGAAGGGCGCAGGCGCCGCGTACGATCAGCTCGATCGGCACGCCGGCCTGCGAGGCGGCGTACAGGGCCTCGATGATGGCCGGCTCGGTGAGCGCGTTCATCTTGGCGCGGATGCCGGATGGCCGGCCGGCGCGGGCGTTGGCGGCCTCGCGGCCGATCCTGGCCAGCATCGCCTTGTGCAGGGTGAACGGCGACTGCAGCAGCCGCTTCATGCGGATCACCGAGCCCAGGCCGGAGAGCTGCTGGAACAGCTTGCCGGCGTCCTCCGCGAGGTCGGCATCGCAGGTCAGCAGGCCGATGTCGGTGTAGGCCTTGGCGGTGCCGGGATGGTAGTTGCCGGTGCCCAGGTGCAGGTAGCGGCGCAGCCCCTCGGCCTCGCGGCGGACGATCAGCATCAGCTTGGCATGGGTCTTGAAGCCGACCACGCCGTAGACCACCTGGACGCCGGCCTCCTGCAGGCGGTTGGCCAGGGCGATGTTGGCCTCCTCGTCGAAGCGCGCGCGCAGCTCGATGACGACGGTGACCTCCTTGCCGTTGCGCGCCGCCTCGACCAGGTTCTGGACGATGGGCGAATCGACGCCGGCCCGGTACAGGGTCTGCTTGATGGCCAGCACGTGCGGGTCGTGGGCGGCCTCGCGGAGCAGCTCGACGACGGTCGCGAAGCTGTCGAACGGATGGTGCAGCAGCGTGTCGGCGCGGGCGATGTCGTCGAACAGGCTGCCGTCGTCGCCGGGATCGATGGCGATCCGGGGCTGGAACTTCGGGTACTTGAGCTCGGGCCGGCTGACCATGTCGTAGACGGCGGCCATGCGGTTGAGGTTGACCGGGCCGTCGCAGCGGTACACGGCCTGCTCGTCCAGCTCGAAATGCCCGGTCAGGAAACTGGCGATCTCGCGCGGGCACGACTGGGCGATCTCCAGGCGTACCGCGCGCGCGTAGCCGCGCTCGCGCAGCTCGTCCTTCAGCGCGTGGGCCAGGTTCTCGGCATCGTCCTCGTCGACGAACAGCTCGCCGTTGCGGGTCACCCGGAACTGGTAGGAGCCCCTGACCTGCAGACCGGGGAACAGCTCGTCCATGAACTCGGCGAGCACCGCGGCCAGGGTGACGAAGATGTTCTCGCCGCCGGCGATGCCGGCGGGCAGCCGGAACACCCGCGGCAGCGAGCGGGGCGCGCGGACCAGGGCCATGCCGGCCGGACGTCCGAAGGCGTCCTTGCCCTTCAGGGACACCGCGAAGTTGAGGCTCTTGTTGAGGATGCGCGGGAACGGATGGGCCGGGTCCAGGCCCAGCGGCGACAGCACCGGCAGGATCTCGGCGCGGAAATAGTCGTTCAGCCAGCGCCGCTGGCGGGCGTTCCAGACGTCGCGCCCGAGGACCTTGATTTCGTGGGCGGCCAGTTCCGGCAGCAGCACCTCGTTCCAGAGCCGGTACTGGGCGTCCACGAGTTCCAGCGCGCGCTCGCGGATCCTGCCCAGCAACTCGTCCGGCGAGAAGCCGTCGGGACCGACCGCCGGCACGCCCAGCGCCTTCTGCTCGAGCACGGTCGCGGCGCGGATCTCGAAGAACTCGTCGAGGTTGGTGCAGGTGATGCACAGGAAGCGCAGGCGCTCCAGCAGCGGCACCGAAGGATCCTGCGCCTGCGCCAGAACCCGGTGGTTGAACTCCAGCTGCGACAGTTCGCGGTTGATGTAGAGCGCGGGGTCGCGCAGGTCGATGGCGACGTCCTCGGCACGGTGCTGGTTCATGGTCTCGGGCGCCTCGGGGCGGCAGCGGGGACGGATCCTGGAAGGCGCCATTGTTCCACGGGCGCCGAGTCGCCGGCGCCGCGCCAGGTCGCCGCCGGCGCCGTCGATGCGCGCCGTTCAGCGTTCAGGCGCCGGTCCCCGCGCCGGCGCGGGCCAGGCTGGGCTGGACCCGTTCCGGGCCGAACACGCAGGCGAACCGGCTGCCCTTGCCCGGCTCGCTGGCGATCTCCAGCCGCGCCTGGTGCAGCGCCAGCACGTGCTTGACGATGGCCAGGCCCAGGCCGGTTCCCCCGGAGTCGCGGGAGCGGCTGTTGGAGACGCGATAGAAGCGCTCGGTGATGCGCGGGATGTGCTGCGCGGCGATGCCCTGGCCGGTGTCGACGACCTCCAGGACCGCGCCGCCGCCGGGATGGCCGCGCCAGTGGATGGCGATGCGGCCGCCCGCCGGCGTGTAGCGCACGGCATTGCTGACCAGGTTGGAGAACGCGCTGTGCAGCTCCTTCGCGGATCCGACCAGGTCGGCGGGCAGGGCGTTCTCCGCCTCCACCGTGTGCCGGCCCTGGCTCAGCGCCTCGGCCTCGCGGCGCAGGGTCCTCAGCATGCCGTCCATGGCCACGCGGTCGTCGTCGACGGCGCTGCCCGCCTCCAGCCGCGACAGGGTCAGCAGGTCCTCGACGATCTGCGCCATGCGCAGCGACTGCGTGCGCATCTCCACCAGCATGGGCGCCAGGCCCGGCGCATCCTCGGGATCGAGCAGGTCCAGATAGCCGTGCAGGACCGTGAGCGGCGTCCGCAGCTCGTGGGAGACGTTGGCCACGAAGTCCCGCCGGACCTGCTCCAGGCGCATCAGCTGGCTGATGTCGCGGATGATCAGCAGTTGCCGCCCGGCATGTCCGTAGCGGATCAGCCGGAAGCTCAGCCGGCGCGACTCGTCGTCCGGCGCCGGGATGTCGAACAGCGGCTCGGCGGCGCCGCCGGCAAGCCAGTCGGAGACTTTCGGCGAGCGCAGCAGGTGGGTGACGCCGACGCCGATGTCGCGCGGGTGGCTGAGCCCGGCAAGGCGGGTGGCGGCCGGGTTGAACCAGAGGATCCGGAAGTCCTCGCTGAGGTAGATGAGGGCATCCGGCAGGGCCTCGGCGCCCTCCCGGAAGGTGGCCAGCAGGGCCAGCAGGCGGCGCTGGCGACGGCGCTCGTCGCGCTTGCGGCGCCGGAGCAGGGCATGCAGCTCGTACCATAGCCCGTACTGCTCGGGCGGCGGCTGCTGGCGCCGGGACAGCAGCCAGGCATGCAGCCGGTACAGCTTGGCCAGCGTGTAGGCCAGCACCAGGGCGAGGGCGGCCGCCAGGGCCGCCCAGGCATGGCCGGCCAGGGCGCCGGCCAGCGTCGCCAGCGCCAGCAGGGCGAGCGTGCGCCCGAGCAGGCGGGTCCAGACGCGTTCGAGGCGCTCGTGCATGGCCGGCAGATTAGCCCGTCAGCCCGGTGCGGTGCCGCCGGGCGCGCGGTGGCCGGCGCCCGGGCGGCGCGACCGCCGCCACCGCCGCCACCGCCGTCGGCGGATGCTGGTTGCCGCCCCCGGCCGGGCCGGGGCCGCAGGCCGTTCCATCCGGCGTCAGTACGACGTCGAGAATCGGTAGCCGGCGCCGCGCACGGTCTGCACCATGGCGTCGAGGCGGTGCGGCTCCAGGGTCTTGCGCAGGCGCCTGATGTGGACGTCGACGGTCCGCTCCTCGACGTAGACGTTGCCGCCCCAGACGTGGTCGAGGAGCTGGCCGCGCGAGTAGACCCGCTCCGGGTGGGTCATGAAGAAGTGCAGCAGGCGGTACTCGGTCGGGCCGATCTGCACCGGCGTGTCGTTGGCGAACACCCGGTGCGCCGCGCCGTCGATGCGCAGCTCGCCAAGTTCCACCGAGCCGCGCTCGTCCTCGGCCTGGCTGCGCCGCATCACCGCCTTGATCCGCGCCACCAGCTCGCGTGCCGAGAACGGCTTGACCACGTAGTCGTCGACGCCGGATTCCAGGCCGCTGACGCGATCGTTCTCCTCGCCCCGTGCGGTGAGCATGATGATCGGGATTTCCCGGGTCAGGTCCTCGCGGCGCAGCCGGCGCGCCAGGTCCAGGCCGCTCTGGCCCGGCAGCATCCAGTCGAGCAGGATCAGGTCGGGCACCTTCTCCATGATCGCCTCCTGGGCGGCGCGGGCATCGCCGGCATGGACCGCGTCGAGCCCGGCCTTGCGCAGCGCGAACGCGACCATGTCGCGGATCGCGGGTTCGTCTTCGACGATCAGGATGCGCTTCTGCATGGATCCGGCGTGCCTGGCTGGGACAACGGCGGCATTATTGCGTCGGTTGTATGACAGCCCGGTGACATGCGCCACCGGCGTCGCCGTGCCGCTTGCGGTCAGCCGGTGCCGCGGTCGCCGCGCCGGCGCACCTCGAGGACGATCGGCGTCAGTTCCGTGATCCGGGCCTCGACCCTGGCGCGCTGGTAGTAATCGAGGTCGTCGCGCCGCTGCAGGCGCTCGAACTGCACCATGGAATCCTCGAACCGGCCGTTGTAGGCCGCCGACAGGGCATGCGCCTCCGCGGCCCGGATCGGCTCGCCGGCGAGTTCGTAGGCGCGCCCGACCAGGGCATAGAGCTGGGCATGGTCGGTGTCGCGGTCGATCAGGGGCCGCAGCAGCCTGGCGGCGATCCGGGCCTGGCCGGCGTCGCCCTTGCGCAGGAGCAGTTCGGCGTAGGGCGCCAGCACCGCCGCGCGGTCGGGATGGCGCCCGTCGAGCGCCTGGTAGCGGGCGAGCGCCTCGGCCTCGCGGCCGGTGCGGCCCTCGATGTCGGCCAGCAGCAGCGAGAACGCCAGGGTGTCCGGGTGCGCCTGGAGCAGCGCCTGCGCCAGCTCTTCGGCCTCGCGCCAGGCTTCCTGGCGGGCCAGCACCAGCGCCAGACCGTAGCGCTGGAAGGGATCGTCCGGCGCGCGCGCGACCTGCTCGCGGTAGCGGGCCAGCTGGTTCTCGCCGGCCGGCGCCAGCAGCACGCGCATGCGCTCGCGGAACAGCTCGAAGCGGTTGTCCAGGGAGCGCTGGCCGGCCGGATCGGGGGGCGTGATGCGCTCGCTGCGCCGGGCCGCCTCCTCGGCCCTGGCTTTGGCCTCGGCGATGCGGGTCGACTCGAACGGGTGGGTGCGCAGGATCTCCGGGGGCGACAGGCCGTAGTTGCGCGCCTGGCGGCCCATGCGGCCGAACACGTCTGCCATGCCCAGGGGATCGAAGCCGGCCTGGGCGAGGGTCTGGATCCCGATCCGGTCGGCCTCGTACTCGTTGCTCCGGGTGTAGTTGATCTGCAGCTGCTGCATCAGGCCCATGCCGCTGACGATGGCCGCCTGCGCCGCCTCCCCGGCCTGCGCGCCGCCCGCCTGGCTGGCGGCGACCAGCGCGGCCAGCATGCCGATCATGATCGGGATCGAGGCCTTGCTGGCCGACTCGTAGCCGCGCAGGGCATGGTGCTGGGTGATGTGGGCGATCTCGTGGGCGATCACCGCCGCCAGCTCGTCCTCGGACTCGGTCATCATGACCAGGCCGGCATAGGTGCCGATGTAGCCGCCGGGCGCGGCGAAGGCGTTGACGTTGCGGTCCCGGATCAGGAAGAACCGGAAGTGGTGGTCCGGGCGGTTGGCGTGGGCCACCAGCCGGAAGCCGAGGGTCTCGATGTATTCGTCCAGCAGCGGGTCGTCGAACAGCAGCCCGGCCTGGCGGAACGAGCCGAGCATCTGCCGACCGAAACGGCGCATTTCCTGGGGCGAGGCGATCGCCTCCGCCGACGAGCCGAGGTCGGGCAGGTTGACGCTGCCCTGGCCGCGCACGGCGCCGGCGCCGCCGCCGGCGGCGAGCAGGCCTACAATGAGCACGATGAAGATTCGCACGGCGGGATCATAACCGGTGGCCGGGTCGGGTCAGACCCCGCCGGGGGGCGGCGGTTCCGCCCGGTTCGGCCCGGTTCATCCGGACGCCGGCGCCACCTGGCGCGAGCTGGCCGGCCACCGTGTGGCGGTGGATCGGGGCGGGCATCTGGTCGATCCCGGTGCCTGGCATCCGGCGCTGGCGCAGGCCATGGCCGCGGCCGACGGCCTGGCCCTGACGCCGGCGCACTGGCAGGTGATCGACTTCCTGCGCGACTGGCACGGCCGGCACGGCCGCAGCCCGGCGATGCGCGTGCTGGTGCGCGAACTGGCGCCGGTGCTGGGCGCCGGGCGCGCCGACAGCCGGCTGCTGTACCGGCTGTTCCCGCAGGGGCCGGCCAAGCAGGCCGCCCGCTACGCCGGGCTGCCGCGGCCGGCCAGCTGCATCTGAGCCGCCCCCCCCGGCGGGCACGGCCGCTGCCGGCGCCGCGGGCCAGCCACTATGCTGGTCGCACCCGATCCGACCGCCACCTGCCCGCCGACATGCGCAACGCCACCGTCTACACCTCCGCGATCTGTCCATACTGCGTCGCCGCCAAGAACTTCCTGCGCAGCAAGGGCATCGGCTACGAGGAGGTGCGCATCGACCTCGACGCCGATCGCCGGCGCGAGATGCTCGAGCGCAGCCAGCGCACCAGCGTGCCCCAGATCTTCTTCGGCGACGTCCATGTCGGCGGCTTCGACGACCTGGTCGCCGCCGAGCGCAGCGGCGCGCTGGCACGCATCCTGGAGGACCAGGCATGAGCGATCGCGCGACCGAGTTCGCGGCGTTCCGGCAGCGCCTCAACGAGCGCATCCTCGGCCACGACAACCAGGTGGTGCGCCGGTTCTTCGCGCTCGACACCCAGACCTACCGCGAAGGCGTGCTCGACGTCCGGACCAAGGAGATGCTGGGCCTGGTCGCCTCCCTGGTCCTGCGCTGCGACGACTGCATCGCCTACCACATCGGCAAGTGCCACGAGGCCGGGGTGGACCGCGACGCCCTGTTCGAGGTCTTCTCGGTGGGCCTGGTGGTCGGGGGCAGCATCGTCATCCCGCACCTGCGCCGCGCGGTCGATTTCCTGGACGCGCTCGAGGCCGGCGCCGCGGATGCGGCGTCCGCCGCCACGGAAGCGGCCGACGGTTGAGCGCCGGCCGGCGTCGCGGTGGGCCGCAGTCGCCGCATGCGCCATAATGACCGGCTTGGCGCCCCGGCCACGGGTCCGGTCGCCCCGGGTCCGGGGCGGGCTTGCCCGGGCCGCCCGGTTCCGCCGCCCCCTCCCGGAGATTCCCATGTCGCACAGCATCGCCGTCATCAAGGGTGACGGAATCGGTCCCGAGATCATGGACGCCACCCTGCACGTGCTCGATGCGCTGGGGGCCGGCCTCGACTACGAGTTCGTCGAGGCGGGTATGTCCGCGCTTCAGACCAGCGGCAGCCTGCTGCCGGCCGCCACCCTCGAGGCGATCGGCCGTCACCGCGTTGCGCTGAAGGGGCCGCTGACGACGCCGGTCGGCGAGGGCTTCAGCTCGATCAACGTCGAGCTGCGCAAGCGCTTCGACCTGTACGCGAACGTGCGCCCGGCGATCACCTTTCCCGGCACCCGGGCGCGCTATGACGGCATCGACATCGTCACCGTGCGCGAGAACACCGAAGGCGCCTACGGCGCCGAGGGGCAGGTGCTCTCGCCCGACGGGCAGTCCGCGCAGTCGCTGATCCGGGTGACCCGTCGCGGCTCCGAGCGGATCGTGCGCTACGCGTTCGAGCTGGCCCGCACGGCCGGCCGGCGCCGGGTGACCGTGGTGCACAAGGCCAACATCATGAAGACCACGTCGGGCCTGTTCCTGAACGTGGCCCGCGAGATCGCCCGCGAATACCCGCAGATCGAATGCCGGGAGATGATCGTCGACAACACCTGCATGCAGCTGGTGATGGATCCGGAGCAGTTCGACGTCATCGTCACCACCAACCTGTTCGGCGACATCATCTCCGACCTGTGCGCCGGCCTGGTCGGCGGGCTGGGCCTGGCCCCGGGCGCGAACATCGGCGCCGAGGCGGCGATCTTCGAGGCCGTGCACGGCTCGGCGCCGGACATCGCCGGCAAGGGCGTCGCCAATCCCTGCGCGCTGCTGCTGGCCGCGGCCATGATGCTCGACCACCTGGGCCAGCCGGAGCAGGGCAACCGCCTGCGCGGCGCGATCCGCGCCACCCTCCAGGCCAAGGACCGGGTCACCCCCGACCTCGGCGGCGACGGCAGCACCGCGCGCTTCGCGCAGGCCCTGGCCGAACGGCTGTCCTGAACACCGGGCGACGCCGGGCCGGGCGCCCGTCGGCCGCTCCGGCACGGCGCCCCGGCCGGGCCGGGGGCCGTGCGGGGCGCGCGCCCACCCCGCCCGGGTCGGCCTCAGCCGCCCGGTGACGAGACGCCCAGGCGCGTCAGCGGGATGCTGGGCCGGCTGAAGCTGCCGGTGCTGCCGGCGCCGTTGAAGGTGGCGTTGAACTCGACCGTCCCCGACCCGTTGGCCGCCGGGGCGATGCGCAGCTGGCCGATCTGGGTCGGCACGGCCCCGCCGGGCGGCTGCGGACAGGTCCGGCAGTACCCCTGCAGCTGGAACAGCGGCTGCGGCTGCCCGGGCTGGAAGGTGTCGGTCTGGGCGGCGGCCCAGCGCGGCCGGCCCTGGCTGTCGGGGAAGTAAAGGATGGTGAACAGGCCGCTGCCGGCGTTGCCGCCGTAGCTCAGCGTGGTCAGGCCCCAGCCGCCGTCCTGCTGGCTGGCCGCGGCCCAGTGGCCGGTGAGGTCGGTGGCCGGGCGGGACGCCTGCGGCACGATCGCCTGCAGGCACCAGCGCAGGTTGAAGTCGCTGCCCAGGGTGAAGGTCATCAGGGCCAGCGGGCCGGTCCGGGGGGTGCCGTCGTTGCACGCGGGCGCCCGCGCCGCCTGGTTGAAGTCGATGCGGATCTGGCCCGGCACCGAGGTGTCCGGCTCCTGGGACGGCGGCGTCCCGAACAGGTAGCGGGTCCGCCACAGGCTGTTGCCGTTGGCGTCGTTGCCGGGCCGGAACACGCCGTCGACGATGCGCCCGATCGCCAGGTACCACTCCGGCAGGCCGTTGGCGTCGAACGTGTACAGGGTGAGGATGTAGGTGTCGGCGGTGCCGCTGACCCGGATCAGGTCGAGGCCGTGGTTGCCGCGCGCGGGGTCGAACCACTGGCCGCCGAACGGCCGGGCGTACTGCGGTGCCGGCAACGGCTCGCTGTTCCAGCCGATCGCCTGCAGCATCGGCCGGGCCAGGCCCAGGGCGCGGGCCCCGGCGACGATCTGCGGCCCCATCTGCTCGCTGAAGTAGGTGTTGGGGTCGAGGTGCGAGAGGGTCGACCCGGGCTGCAGGTTCGGCGGCGCGTAGACCGGCGGCAGGTTGAGCGGGAACGGCTGCGGCCGCAGGACGTTGCCGGGCGCCTCGACCGTCGCCGGGTCGGCCCAGCGCAGGTTGAAGCCGGAGGTCAGGGCCGCCGCGCGCAGGTCCAGCGGCAGCTCGTTGAACGGCGCGACCGTGTTGCCCTGGACCACGACCAGCTCGTCGGTGTAGGCGTCGTTGTGGCCGTCCGGCTCCGGCACGCCGTTGAAGGTGGCGCGGAACTTCTCGCCGATCGGGCCCTGCTCGGCGCGCGTGTTGGCGAGGCCGAAGAAGCCGAGGCCATGGTTGATCTCGTGCATCGCGGTGGCGATGAAGTCGAGGTTGCCGCCCGGCGCCGGCACGTCGTAGCCGTAGTGGAAGCGCCGGTTGCCCAGCGCCGAGCTGCCGTCCACCGCGCTGTTGAACTGGATGAACACGTCGGGCGCGTTGCAGTTGCCGGAGGCGGCCCGGCAGGTCGCGGTGCCGGCCCGCTGCGCGATCGCCGGGCCGGCGTACCAGGTGTAGAGGCTCGGCAGCGAGGGCAGCTGGAACAGGGCGCGCTCGGCGGGGCCGCCGGAAAAGCTGTTCAGGCCGTCATCCCGGTAGACCGCGGTCGGCCCGGCACTGGCCAGGGTGGCGCTGTTGGCGGTGCCGCCGAGGTCGCGCCAGCAGGCCAGGATGCGCACCGGCGCGGTGCCGGGCAGTTCGGTGCGCAGCTGCTCCATCGCCCGGGTGAAGGCGTTTCGGCGCTGTTCGCCGACCGTGGTGCCGGGGTTGCCGCCGACCGGGGTCGCGGCGGTCGCCTCGAACCACGCGAAGGTGTTGGCGCCGCGGGCGCTGCAGCCGGCCTGGTCGTCGAACACCACCGTGAAAGGCGCCGGCCCCGGATCCTCCTGGGACAGCGTCGCCAGCACGGAGAAGTCGGCGGGCTGGCCGGCGTAGTTGATCACCGCCAGGTGCCAGCGGCCGGCGCGCACGGGCTCGTGCTGGGCCCGGCTGACGGTGATGCGTTCGCTGCCGGTCGGGCTGATCGAGCGGTAGTGGGCGTGCTCGATCAGCCAGTCCAGGCCACCGAAGACGCCGGCGTTGCCGTTCAGGGGGAAGGGCTCTCCGAAGCGCAGCAGCAGGTCGACGTCGGCGTTGCCGACGGTCTGCAGTTCCAGGTGCAGCTGCCGGGTACCGGCGGGCACGTCGATCGCCAGCTCGGTGCTCAGCGCGTTGGCCGGCAGCTGGAACTGCCGGGACTGGCCGGGCGTCAGCAGCACCTGCGCCAGGGCCGGCAGACTGCCGGCGGCCAGCAGCAGGGCGGCCAGCAGGCGGGGCAGGGCGCTCATCGCTGCACCTGCGCGCCGTCGCGCCCGCCGGAGATGCGGAAATCCCTGCGCCCGGCGTCGCGGCAGCCGTACATGACGGTGCCGTCGGGCAGCACCGTCGCGGTCCGCTCGAAGCGGACGTCGGCGTCCACCGGCGTCGCCAGGGGCTTGGCCGGCTCGCCGGCGGCGGCCTTGCGCTGCAGCTCGGCCACGACGACCGAGGCCAGCGGCTCCGGTGCGGCCAGCGCCGGAAGCGCCGCCAGCGCACCGGCAAGCAGAAGGATCATTCTGTTCATTGTGGACTATCCCCGTCTGGCGTTTCCCGCGCCGATTGTATGGGAACTCGCCGTCCCCGGGGGTGACGGCGGTCGCGATGGCCGGGGCTTCGGTGGGATACTCGTCGCCGACCCGCCGCGAGGAACCCCGACCGTGACCGCCGCCGCCAACGCCGACCCTGCCGCTGCCGGCGATCCGCCGGTGCTGGCCGTGCACGGCGCGGCCGGGCGCATGGGCAGGCAACTGCTGGCGGTGGCCGCGAGCCAGGGCGACCGGGTGCGCGGTGCCTGGGTGCCGGCCGGTTCCGTCCTGCTCGGCCGTCCGGTCGGGCCGGACTGGCCGGGCCTGGTCTGGGCGCGACCGGACCGGGCCGCGGCACCGGAGGTGGTGATCGACTTCAGTCGCGCCGACGCCTTCCCCGAGATCCTCGCCTGGTGCCGGACGCACGGGGTGGCGCTGGTTTCCGGCACCACCGGACTGGATGCCGGCCAGCGCGCCGAGATGGCGCGCGCCGCCGGCGACGTCCCGGTGCTGTGGTCGGCCAACTTCGCGATCGGGGTCGCCGTGCTCGGGCGCCTGGCCGCGCTCGCCGGCAGCCTGCTGCCCGGATGGTCGGCGGCCATCGTCGAGGCCCATCACGCCGGCAAGCTGGACGCGCCCTCGGGCACCGCGCTCGCGCTCGGCCGGGTGCTGGCGCAGGCGCGCGGCGCCACCTTCGACGAGGATGCGGTGCGCGCCGACCCGGTGCGCGGCGACGCCGGCACCGGCTTCGCGGTGGTGCGGGCGGGCGACATCGTCGGCGAGCACAGCCTGATGCTGGTCGGCCCGGGCGAGCGCCTGGAGATCGTCCATCGCGCCGGCGATCGCGGGGTGTTCGCGCGCGGCGCCCTGCATGCCGCACGCTGGCTGCGTGGCCGCCCGCCCGGGCTGTACCGGATCGACGACTGCCTGGATCCGGCCCCGGCCTGAACGGCCACGGCCGCCGCGGGATGACAGGGCCCGGCCAGGCGCCTACAATCCCGCCTCGCCCCCGACCGAAAGCCCCGGGCCTCCCCAGCGGAGGGCCGCGGGTCTCGTCGCACCCGATCCAAGGCGAAAACGTGACCGATCCAGCCCTCCTGGTCCTTGCCGACGGCAGCATCTTCCGCGGCCGCTCGATCGGCGCCATCGGCAGCGCCGTCGGCGAGGTCGTCTTCAATACCGCGATGTCCGGCTACCAGGAGATCCTCACCGATCCCTCCTACAGCCGGCAGATCGTCACCCTGACCTTCCCGCAGATCGGCAACGTCGGCTGCAATCCCGACGACGCCGAGTCCGCCGGCGCCCATGCCGCCGGACTGGTGATCCGCGACGCCTCCCGGGTCGCCAGCAACTGGCGCTCCCAGGAGAGCCTGCAGGCCTGGCTGGCCAGGCACGGGGTGGTGGCGATCGCCGAGGTCGACACCCGCCGGCTCACCCGCATCCTGCGCAGCAGCGGCGCGCAGTCCGGCTGCATCGTCGCCGGCGCCGGCGCCGGCGACGTCGAGGCCGCCCTGGCGCAGGCGCGCGCCTTTCCCGGCCTGGCCGGCCTGGACCTGGCGCGCGTGGTCAGCACGGGCGCGCCCTATGCCTGGCGCGAGGGCAGCTTCGATCTCGACCGCGGCGCCTTCCGCAGCAGCCCGGGCCGGCTGCGCGTGGTCGCCTACGACTTCGGCGTCAAGCACAACATCCTGCGGCTGCTGGCCGACCGCGGCTGCGAGATCACCGTGGTGCCGGCCACCACGCCCGCCGCCGAGGTCCTGGCGATGGCGCCGGACGGCGTGTTCCTGTCCAACGGGCCGGGCGATCCGGCGCCCTGCGACTACGCGATCGACGCGATCCGGCAGTTCCTGGCGGCGCGGATGCCGCTGTTCGGCATCTGCCTGGGCCACCAGCTGCTCGGCCTGGCCGCCGGCGCCGCCACGGTGAAGATGAAGTTCGGCCACCACGGCGCCAACCACCCGGTCCAGGACCTCGAGACCGGCAAGGTGATGATCTCCAGCCAGAACCACGGCTTCGCGATCGACGAACCGACCCTGCCCGCGAACGTCAGGGTCACCCACCGCTCGCTGTTCGACGGCTCCAACCAGGGCATCGCCCTGGCCGACGCGCCTGCGTTCTCCTTCCAGGGTCACCCGGAGGCCAGCCCGGGGCCGCGCGACGTCGAGGGGCTGTTCGATCGGTTCGTCCAGATAATGCAGAGGGAGCAGGGGAAAGGGAGCAGGGAGCAGGATGGATGATCCGCAGCTTTCGCGACCTGGACGTCTGGCGCCGAAGCATGGCACTGGTGAAGTCCGTTTACCTTGTGGCCGGGCAACTTCCGTCCACAGAGCGGTTCGGCCTGGTTCCCCAGCTTCAACGGGCAGCGGTTTCGGTTCCTGCCAACATCGCGGAGGGCCATGGGAGGGAGTCGACGCGCGACTACCTCCGTTTCGTCTCCATCGCGCTTGGATCGATCTCGGAACTAGCTACGCTCCTGGACTTGGCAATGGAGCTCTACTCGCTGGAAGGCGAGTCCTACGAAGAAATCCGCGACGAAACCGAGCAGCTGCGTCTGATGCTCCGGTCGTTGCAGGGTAGCCTTCGCGCACGCATCCCTGCTCCCTCTTCCCCGCTCCCTGCTCCCTGACGGCCATGCCCAAGCGCACCGACATCCGCAGCATCCTCGTCATCGGCGCCGGGCCGATCGTGATCGGCCAGGCCTGCGAGTTCGACTATTCCGGCGCCCAGGCCTGCAAGGCGCTGCGCGCGGAGGGGTTCCGGGTGATCCTGGTCAACTCCAACCCGGCGACCATCATGACCGACCCGGACACGGCCGACGCCGTGTACATCGAGCCGATCAACGCCCGCATCGTCGAGCGCATCATCGAGAAGGAACGGCCCGACGCGCTGCTGCCGACCATGGGCGGCCAGACCGCGCTGAACTGCGCGCTGGCGCTGGCCGACGCCGGGGTGCTGGAGAAGTACGGCGTCGAGATGATCGGCGCCTCGCGCGAGGCGATCCGGATGGCCGAGGATCGCGAGCTGTTCCGCCAGGCGATGGCCCAGATCGGCCTGGAGTGCCCGAAGGCGCGCATCGCCCGCAGCTTCGACGAGGCGGTCGCGATCCAGTCCGAGGTCGGCTACCCGACCATCATCCGGCCCAGCTTCACCCTGGGCGGCACCGGCGGCGGCATCGCCTACAATCGCGAGGAGTTCGAGGAGATCGTGCGTCGCGGCCTGGACCTGTCGCCGGTCGGCGAGGTGCTGGTCGAGGAGTCGGTGCTCGGCTGGAAGGAGTTCGAGATGGAGGTGGTCCGCGACCGCGCGGACAACTGCATCATCGTCTGCTCGATCGAGAACCTGGACCCGATGGGCGTGCACACCGGCGACTCGATCACCGTGGCGCCGGCGTTGACCCTGACCGACAAGGAGTACCAGCGCCTGCGCGACGCCTCGATCGCCGTGCTGCGCAAGATCGGCGTCGACACCGGCGGCTCCAACGTGCAGTTCGGGGTCAACGCCCAGACCGGCCGCGTGGTCGTCATCGAGATGAACCCGCGGGTCTCGCGGTCGTCGGCGCTGGCCTCCAAGGCCACCGGCTTCCCGATCGCCAAGGTCGCCGCGAAGCTGGCGGTCGGCTACACCCTGGACGAGCTGCGCAACGAGATCACCGGGGGCGCGACGCCGGCCTCGTTCGAGCCGGCGATCGACTACGTGGTCACCAAGATCCCGCGTTTCGCGTTCGAGAAGTTCCCGGCCGCCGACGCGCGCCTGACCACCCAGATGAAGTCGGTCGGCGAGGTGATGGCGATCGGCCGCTGCTTCCAGGAGTCGCTGCAGAAGGCCCTGCGCGGTCTCGAGATCGGCGTCGACGGCCTGAGTCCGCGCGGCGACGCGCCCGACGAGGAGGGCCTGGTCGAGCTGCGCCGGCAACTGCGCGAGCCGGGCGCGGACCGCCTGTTCCATGTCGCCGACGCCTTCCGGGCCGGGCTGTCCGCCGACGAGATCCACGACCTGACCCGCATCGACCCGTGGTTCCTCGCCGAGATCGAGGACCTGGTGCGGACCGAGAAGGACGTCAGCCTGGGCGGTGTCGCCGCGCTCGATGCCGCCCGCCTGCGCGCCCTCAAGCGACAGGGCTTCTCCGACAGCCGGCTGGCGCGGCTGACCGGCACCGACGAGGCGGCGATCCGCCAGCTGCGCCGTGCCTATGGCGTGCGCCCGGTCTACAAGCGGGTCGACACCTGCGCCGCGGAGTTCGCCACCACCACCGCCTACCTCTATTCCTGCTACGACGAGGAATGCGAGGCCGAGCCGACCGGGCGCCGCAAGATCATGGTGCTGGGCGGCGGTCCGAACCGGATCGGCCAGGGCATCGAGTTCGACTACTGCTGCGTCCACGCCGCCCTCGCCCTGCGCGAGGACGGCTACGAGACGATCATGGTCAACTGCAACCCGGAGACCGTGTCGACCGACTACGACACCTCCGACCGCCTGTACTTCGAGCCGCTGACCCTCGAGGACGTGCTCGAGATCGTCGAGACCGAGCGGCCGGAAGGCGTGATCGTGCAGTACGGCGGCCAGACGCCGCTCAAGCTGGCGCGCGCCCTCGAGGCCGCCGGCGTCCCGATCATCGGCACCTCGCCCGATTCCATCGACCTGGCCGAGGACCGCGAGCGCTTCCAGAAGCTGATCGAGCGGCTCGGGCTGCGGCAGCCGCCCAACCGCACCGCGCGCAACGCCGACGAGGCGCTGGCCCTGGCCCGCGAGGTCGGCTATCCGCTGGTGGTGCGGCCCAGCTACGTGCTCGGCGGCCGTGCCATGGAGGTCGTCCATTCCGACGCCGACCTGGCGCGCTACGTGCGCGACGCGGTCAAGGTCTCCAACGACTCGCCGGTCCTGCTCGACCGCTTCCTCGACCACGCGATCGAGGTCGACGTCGACCTGGTGGCGGACTCCACCGGCGCCAGCATGATCGGCGGCCTGATGGAACACATCGAGGAGGCCGGGGTGCACTCGGGCGACAGTTCCTGCTCGCTGCCGGTCCACTCGCTGTCGCCGGCGATCCAGGAGGAGCTGCGTCGGCAGGCCCGCGAGATGGCCCGGGCGCTCAACGTCGTCGGCCTGATGAACACCCAGTTCGCGGTGCAGGGCGAGGACATCTTCGTGCTCGAGGTCAATCCCCGGGCATCGCGCACCGTGCCCTTCGTCTCCAAGGCGACCGGCCGGCCGCTCGCCAAGATCGCCGCGCGCTGCATGGCGGGCGCCTCGCTGGACGGGCAGGGGGCCAGCGTCGAGGTGGTTCCGCCGTACTTCTCGATCAAGGAGGCGATCTTCCCGTTCGCCAAGTTCCAGGGCGTGGATCCCATCCTCGGTCCGGAAATGCGCTCGACCGGCGAGATCATGGGCGTCGGCGAGAGCTTCGCCGCGGCGTTCGCGCGGTCGCTGGAGGCGGCCGGCATCCGGATGCCCCAGCCCGGCCAGGTGTTCGTCAGCGTCCGCGACAGCGACAAGCCGCGCCTGCTGCCGCTGGCCCGCGAGATGATCCGGCGCGGCTTCACCCTGGTCGCCACCCGCGGCACCTGCGACTACCTGCGCGGCCAGGGCGTCGACTGCGCCTTCGTGAACAAGGTGATCGAGGGCCGGCCGCACGTGGTCGACCTGATCAAGAACGGCGACATCACCTACATCGTCAACACCACCGAGGGCAAGCAGGCGATCGCCGACTCCTTCTCGATCCGGCGCGAGGCCCTGCAGCACCGGATCACCTACTCGACCACCCTGGCGGGCGCCCGCGCGCTGGTCGGGGCGCTCGACCATGCCGGATCGGGTACGGTGCACTCGTTGCAGGAACTGCACGGGAGACTGACCGCATGAAGCGCATCCCGCTGACCGCCGAGGGCGCGATTCGGCTGCGCGCCGAGCTGGAGAACCTGAAGGGCGTCCGCCGGCCGCAGGTGATCGCCGCGATCGCCGAGGCGCGCGCCCACGGCGATCTCAAGGAGAACGCCGAATACCACGCCGCCCGCGAGCAGCAGGGCTTCATCGAGGGGCGCATCCAGGAACTCGAGTCGGCGCTGTCGCTGGCCGAGATCATCGACGTCGCCAAGCTCAACGCCGGCAGCCGCATCGTCTTCGGCGCCAGCGTCGAACTGGTCGAGCTGCACAGCAACGACGAGCTGCGCTACCGCATCGTCGGCGAGCTGGAGGCCGACATCAAGCGCGGCCTGATCTCGGTGGCCTCGCCGGTGGCGCGCGCCCTGATCGGCAAGCACGAGGGCGACACCGTCGAGATCCAGACGCCTGGCGGCACCCGGCGCTACGAGATCGCCGCGGTCAGCTACGGCTGAGCCGGACGCCAGGGCATGGCCGCGACCAGGCCGCGACGGAACCTGGTGGTCCTGGCGCCCGGCCAGCCCGGCGACGCCGGGCTGGCGGCCACCGTGTCGGCCCTGCTGGCGCGTGCGGACCGGCTGCCGGCGCCCGACGCCGGCCTCGAAGGCCTGGTCGGCGACCTGTTCGGATCGCCTGCGGCCCCCTGGCCGACGGCGGCGCTGTGCCGGCAGCACGATGCCGGCGATGCCGCCGGCCACCACTGGCTCCACGCCGATCCCGCGCACTTCCGGCTGGAACCGGCGGCGCTGCGGCTGCTCGCGGTCGGCGAGCTCGGCCAGGACGCCGACGAGACCGCCGACCTGGTCCGGGCGCTGGCGCCCCTGTTCGGGGACGCCGGCTTCGAGCTGAGCGCGCCGCTGCCCCGGCGCTGGTACCTGCGCCCGTTCCGCGCCGGCGGCGGCGCCGAGTATCCGCGGCTGCCGGCGCCGGAACAGGCGCTGGGCGCCGACCTGTTCGAGCTGTGGCCCGAGGATGCCGCCGGCAGGCACTGGCGGGCCCTGCTGGGCCAGGCGCAGATCGCCCTGGCCGCGCACCCGGCCAACGCGCGCCGGCAGGCGCAGGGGTTGCCGGCCATCAACGGCCTGTGGTTCTCAGGCGCCGGGATGCTGCCCGGGCCACCGGCGCGGGCACCGGCGCGGCTGGACACCGAGGAGCCGGCACTGCTCGGCCTGGCCGGCCTGGCTTCCGCCGGCGCGGCGACGACGCAGGAGTTGCACGACCTGCGCCGCCGCAGCGACGCCGACCGGCGCCTGGCGGCGCTGCTGTCCGCGGTCGCCGATGGCGATGTCGCCAGCCTGGACTGGCGCGCGCCTGCCGGACGCTGGCTGTGGCGACCGCGACATCGCTGGCGGTTCTGGCGACGCTGAGCCGCTGTCCCGGATCCAGGGGCGGCCTTGAGGTCCGGCGTCGCGGGGCCCGTCGCGCACGGGCGAAGTTCCGCGGGCTGCTAAACTGCGCGGCCGCGGCAACGCCCGCCTCCGGTGCCCTGCCTGCCGTCGCGGGCAGGGCCGCCGTCCCGCCCCCTCACCGATCCGGCGACGCCCGCCGTCGACCGCCAGCCAGCCACGCCGATGCCATGGAACTGAACCCGATCTACGCCTCGCTCGACGACCTCAAGGCGCGCACGCTCGCGCTCAGGGGGTATCTTTGACTACGACCGCCGCCGGGAACGACTCGAGGAAGTAGGTCGCGAGCTGGAGCACCCCGAGGTCTGGAACGACCCGGAACGCGCCCAGGAGCTCGGTCGCGAGCGCGCCCGGCTGGAGGCGGTGGTCACCGAGCTGGACCGCCTGGCGACCGCCCTGGACGACGGCCGCGAGCTGCTCGAGCTCAGCGCCGCCGAATCCGATGCCGAGGGCGTGGCCGCGGTCGCGGCCGACGTCGAGCTGCTGGAGCGTCGGGTCGGCAAGCTCGAATTCCAGCGCATGTTCTCGGGCGAGGCCGATCCCCTGCCGGCGTTCGTGGACATCCAGGCCGGTGCCGGCGGCACCGAGGCGCAGGACTGGGCGAACATGCTGCTGCGCATGTACCTGCGCTGGGCCGAGTCGCGCGGCTGGAAGACCGAGCTGCTGGAGGTTTCGGAGGGCGAGGTCGCCGGCATCAAGAGCGCCAGCCTGCGCATCGAGGGCGACTACGCATACGGCTGGCTCAAGACCGAGACCGGCGTGCACCGGCTGGTCCGCAAGAGCCCGTTCGACTCCGACAACCGCCGGCACACCTCGTTCTGCTCGGTGTTCGTGGCCCCCGAGATCGACGACAACATCGACATCGAGATCAACCCGGCCGACCTGAAGACCGACGTCTACCGGTCCAGCGGCGCCGGCGGCCAGCACGTCAACAAGACCGAGTCTGCGGTGCGCATCACGCACGTGCCGACCGGCATCGTCGCCGCCTGCCAGACCGAGCGCAGCCAGCACGCCAACCGCGACCGCGCGATGAAGATGCTGCGCGCCCGCCTGTACGAGCAGGAACTCCAGCGGCGCAGCGCCGAGAAGCAGCGCCTGGAGGATGCCAAGGCCGACATCGGCTGGGGCAGCCAGATCCGCAACTACGTGCTCGACCAGTCGCGGATCAAGGACCTGCGTACCGGCGTCGAGCGCAGCGACACCCAGAAGGTGCTCGACGGCGACCTCGACGAGTTCGTCGAGGCGAGCCTGAAGATGGGCCTGGAGGCCGGCGCCGGCCGCATCTGAGGACGACACGAGATGGAAGCAGAACACAGCGCGCCGACGCCGACCGCCGGCGACGACAACCACGTGATCGCCGAGCGCCGGGCCAAGCTGCGCGCCCTGCGCCAGGACGGCGTCGCCTTCGCCAACGATTTCCGGCCCGACGCCCTCGCCGGCGACCTCCAGGCCGCCTACGCCGATGCCGGCCACTGGGACGCGACCGCGCTGGACGCCCTGGGCCGCCGGGTGCGCCTGGCCGGGCGCATGATGGCCAAGCGGGTCATGGGCAAGGCCAGCTTCGCGGCGCTGCGCGACATGACCGGCGAGGTCCAGGTGTTCCTGCAGCGCGATACCCTGGCCGCGACCTACGAGGCGTTCAAGGGTTGGGATGTCGGCGACATCATCGCCGTCGAGGGCGTGCTGATGCGAACCCGGACCGGCGAGCTGTCGGTCCGGGCGACGGCGGCGCGCCTGCTGACCAAGTCGCTGCGGCCGCTGCCCGACAAGTGGCACGGTCTGAGCGACACCGAGACCCGCTTCCGGCAACGCTACGTCGACCTGGTGGTGACGCCGCGCGCGCGGGAGATCTTCCGGCTGCGCTCGCGCATCGTCCGCTACATCCGCGACTACCTGGAGGCGCCGGAGCGGCGCTTCATGGAGGTCGAGACGCCGATGATGCACCACATCCCCGGCGGCGCCACCGCGCGGCCGTTCAAGACCCACCACAACGCCCTCGACCTCGACATGTACCTGAGGGTTGCGCCCGAGCTGTACCTGAAGCGCCTGGTGGTCGGCGGCTTCGAGCGCGTCTACGAGATCAACCGCAACTTCCGCAACGAGGGCGTGTCGACCCGGCACAACCCCGAGTTCACGATGCTCGAGCTGTACCAGGCCTACGCCGTGCACAGCGACCTCATGGACCTCACCGAGGACCTGCTGCGCTCCATGGCGCTGGAGCTGTTCGCCGACCGCGAGCGGCCCACCGTGCTGCCCTGGGAGGAGATGCGGATCGACCTCGGCCAGCCGTTCCGGCGGCTGCCCCTTGCGCAGGCGGTGCTGGAGCGCAATCCGGAGATCCGGGAGGCGGACATCCGCGACCGCGACGCCATGGCCGGGCACTGCCGGCGGCTCGGCATCCCGGTGCGCGGCGGCGAGGGCTGGGGCAAGCTGCTGCTCGAGGTGTTCGAGAAGACCGTCGAGCACGGCCTGATCGCGCCGACCTTCATCACCGACTATCCGGCCGAAGTCTCGCCGTTGGCGCGCCGCAACGACGCCGACCCGGAGATCACCGACCGCTTCGAGCTGTTCGTCGGCGGCCGCGAGCTGGCCAACGGCTTCTCCGAGCTCAACGATCCCGAGGACCAGGCCGAGCGATTCCTGGCCCAGGTCCGCGCCAAGGACGCCGGCGACGACGAGGCCATGCATTTCGACGCCGACTACATCCGCGCGCTCGAATACGGCATGCCGCCGACCGCGGGCCTCGGCGTCGGCATCGACCGGCTGGTCATGCTGTTCACGGATTCGGCCTCGATCCGCGACGTGCTGCTGTTCCCGTACCTGAGGCCGGAGGCGCGATGAGGGCCGCCGCCGGCGCCGCCATGCGCCGGGTCCCCTGTGCCCGGGGCGGCGCAGGGTGTAGAGTCTTGCGCATATGGACTCCGGGACACCCGTCCCGGGGCGGTGCCGGGCCAGTGCGCGCGTGAACGTCCTGATCGTCGATGACCAGCTGTCCGCACGCACCATGCTGCGGCACATCATCGAGGGCATCAGCCCCGACATCCGGATCGCCGATTTCGGCGACCCGGAGGAGGCGATGGCCTGGTCGCAGCAGGCCAACCCCGACCTGGTCCTGCTCGACTACCGGATGCCGCGCCTGGACGGCCTGGAGTTCGCCCGCCAGTTCCGTCGCGACCTCTCGCACCGCGACGTGCCGATCATCCTGATCACGGTGGTCGGCGACGAGCCGGTCCGGCAGGCGGCGCTGGACGCCGGCGTCATGGACTTCATGGTCAAGCCGATCCGGCCGCGCGAGCTGCGTTCGCGCTGCCGCAACCTGCTGCTGCTGCGGCAGCAGGCCGAATCGGTCAAGCGCCGCGCCCGCTCCCTCGAGCAGCAGGTGATCAGCAGCCAGCACGAGACCGAGCAGCGCGAGCGCGACATCCTGTTCCGGCTGGCCAAGGCCACCGAGTCCCGCGACCTGCACGCCGGCGCCCACCTGGAGCGCATCGCCCGCTACAGCGCCCTGGTCGCGGAGGCGATCGGCCTGCCCGACGACGAGGTCCGCCAGATCGAGGCGGCCGCGCCCCTGCACGACATCGGCAAGATCAGCGTCCCGGACAGCCTGCTCAACAAGCCCGGACCGCTGGACCCGGCCGAGATGGCGTTGATGCGCCAGCACCCGCGGCTGGGCTGCGAGATCCTGGGCGAGAGCTCCAGCCGGTTCGTCCAGCTCGCCGCCGAGATCGCGCTGCGCCACCATGAGCGCTGGGACGGCAGCGGCTATCCGGACGGCCTGATCGGCGAACAGGCCCCGATCAGCGCCCGCATCGTCGGACTGGCCGACGTCCTCGACGCCCTGACCACGCGACGCCCCTACAAGCCGGCCTGGCCGATGGCGCAGGCGCTGGAGTGGCTGCGCCAGCAACGCGGCGTGCTGTTCGACCCGCGTCTGGTGGATGCCCTGCTGGACAACGCCGACCGCGCCGAGGAGATCCGGCGTTTCTTCGCCCCGCTCGAGGGCGAGGGCTGAGCGGGCGCGGGGCCGTGGCCGCCTGGCGCGAGCGGCTGGTCGAACTGCGGCGCCGCCTGTCCGAGCGGCCGGACAGCGAGCACGGCCAGGCCATCGTCCGGCTGCTGATCACGGGCGTCTTCGTCGCCTACCTGCTGGTGGTGGACCGGGTCGAGGGCCCTGGCGGCATCCCGCTGACGGCGGCCCTGGCGGTGGTCGGGATCGAGGCCCTGGTCGGCGTGCTCATCATCGCGGCCATCCTGGCGCGGCCGGCGGCCTCGCCGTTGCGGCGGACGGTCGGCATGCTCGCCGACTACGGCAGCACCGGTGCCCTGATGGTGCTGCTCGGGGAGCCCGGGTCGCCGCTCTACGTGGTGCTGCTGTGGGTGACCATCGGCAACGGCCTGCGCTACGGGCGGCCGGCGCTGGCCCAGGCGATGCTGCTGGCCGCCCTGGCCTTTGCGGCGGTGATCTGGAGCACGCCCTACTGGCGCGAGAACGGCGCCCTGGCGGGTGGCCTGCTGCTGGGCCTGGTGGCGGTGCCCCTGTACCTGTCCTCGCTGCTCGCGACCCTGACCCGGGCGACCCGGGAGGCGCGCCAGGCCAGCGAGGCCAAGAGCCGGTTCCTGGCCAACATGAGCCACGAGTTCCGCACTCCGCTGAACGGCATCGTCGGCATGTCGGCGCTGCTCGCCGGCACCCGGCTGAGCAGCGAGCAGCGCGAATGCGCCGACGTCATCGAGAACTCGGCGAAGAGCCTGCTGGCGCTGGTCGACGACGTCCTCGACATCTCGGCGATCGAGGCCGGCAAGCTGCGCATCGAGCGCGTGCGTTTCGACGTCGCCTCGCTGGTGGCATCGGTCACCGGCATGTTGCGGCCGGGTGCCCTGGGCAAGGGCCTGGAGCTCGCCTTCGAGATCGACGACGACGTTCCCGCGCAGGTCCATGGCGATGCCGACCACCTGCGCCAGGTGCTGCTGAACCTGCTGAGCAACGCGGTAAAGTTCACCGACGAGGGCCGGGTCGTGCTCGCCGTCAAGCGTCTCGGCGACGCCGGCGACGGCGCCCTGCTGGTCCGGTTCAGCGTCAGCGACACCGGAGTCGGCATCCCGCTGACGGCCCAGCAGCGCCTGTTCGAGGCCTTCGAGCAGGGCGACGCCGGACGCGCCCGCCGCTTCGGCGGGACCGGCCTGGGCACCACCATCGCCAAGAGCCTGACCGAGGCGATGGGTGGCAGCATCGCCTTCAGCAGCGTCGAAGGCGAGGGCTCCACCTTCTGGGTCGATCTGCCCTTCGCGCCGGTCGCGGACTGCCCGGCTGCCGCCGGGGAACCGGACCCTGCGGCGCAGGCCGCGGCGGTCGGAAGCGGTGCCCAGGTGATCGCCTTCGACGATCCCTTCGTCCGGCACCGGGCGCGGGTCCGTTCCCTGCGCGTGCTGATCGCCGACGACTACGAGGCCAACCGGGTGGTGCTGAGACGCATCCTCGAGCGGGCCGGGCACCAGGTCGTGGTCGTCGGCTCGGGAGAGGCGGCGCTCGAACTGCTGGTCGAGGATGCCTTCGACCTGGTCGTGATCGACCTCCATATGCCCGAGGTCAGCGGCCTCGACGTCCTGCAGCAGGCGCGCGCGATGCTGGCCGGCCGTCGCCAGCGGCTGCACTTCATCGTCCTCAGCGCGGACGTCACGCCGGCCGCGCGCGAGGCCTGCGAGCGGGCCGGGGCGGCGGCGTTCCTCGGCAAGCCGGTGCTGGCCGCCCGCCTGCTCGACGCGATCGCGGCGCTGATGCCGGCCGAGTCGCGGCCGCAGCGGACCGAGGCCCCGGTGGCGGTCCGCGGCGACGAGGAGATCGACGCGTCGGTGCTGCGGGAGCTCGGCGCCCTGGACGACGGCGAGGGCTTCCTCGAGGGCTACATCCGGGCCTGCCGCAACGACATCGAGGGTTGCCTCGAACGCATGGACGCCGCCATCCAGGGCAGGCACTGGGACGAATTCCGCGACCAGGCGCACGCGCTCAAGGGTGTCGCGGGCAACCTCGGCCTGAACGCCGTGGTGGTCGCGGCGGGCGAATGCATGGGGCTGGCGGCGGGCGCGTCCGAGCGCGAGGCCCGGGACCGGATCGAGGCCCTGCGCGGCCGGATGCGCCGCCTGGGCCCGCTGCTGGCCGGCCTGGCGGATGCGGTGGCGGCGACCGGCGACCGCGGCCGCGCCTGAAACCGGCGTCAGCGGCCCGGGACCTGCGGCGGGCCCGCGCGGTGCCCCCGGGGCGTGGCCGGCCGGGGCGGCAACCGGCCGCCATGCAGTCCAGGAGGCGTCTGCCCTCAGCGGCCAGCCATGGCCGCTCCGCGAAGCGGCTGCGCAGCCACCCGCTTGCCCGCGACCCGTCCGGACATGCACCGGACGGGCGACCTCCACGACCGGGATCGGTCGTGCGCCTACCGGCTCAGGCGCGCAGGGGCACCGCCACCTCGCTGGTGGTGCGGCGCTGCTGCGCCCGTACCAGACGTTCCATCGTGCGCAAGGCGCGTTCGTCCAGGGCCAGCGCGGTGTCGACCCAGATCTCGGTGATCCGCATCAGTTCGTCGAGGCTGACCGGATGAACGATCTCGCGGACCTGCTGCACGGCGCAGCGGGCGCGGGCGGTGCGCTGGTTGCGGCGGATGATCGCCTCCACGGCGGCCCGGCCCTCGCCGCGCGGGACCAGGACGTCGACCACGCCCATGGCGTGCAGGTCCTGCGCCGAGTGGATGTCGCCGGAGAGCAGCATGCGTTCCGCGCGCGCCGGTCCGATGCGGCGCGAGAGGAAGGAGTAGGCGCCCATTCCCGGGAACAGGTCGAACAGGATCTCCGGAAGGCCCATGCCGACGCCGTCCTCGGCGACGATGGTGTGGCAGCTCAGCGCAGCCTCGAAGCCGCCGCCGAGCGCATCGCCCTCGACCAGGGCGATGGTCTCGGCGCCGGCCGACAGGCCGGCATGGAAGCAGTGCACGCCAAGCACGCACTGGCGGGCGTAGTCGAGCAGCCGGGCCCGGTCGCCGGTGCGGATGCAGTGCGCGAACAGGGCAAGGTCGCCGCCGAGGTTGAACACGTCGCTGTCGGAGGCCAGCACCACGTGCGGAAGGCGGCCGGCCTGGCTGTGCCGCCTGAGTTCCGGGGCCAGGCCCTGCTGCCAGTGGCCGATGGCGGCGACCAGGTGCGGGGTGAAACAGTCTCGGCCGCCCGCCGCCGAGCGGGCGGCGTCGTCGCCGTGCATGTGGCACCACCAGGTCAGGCGGTCCTCGTCGGCGACGCAGCGGATGGGGGAGGTGGCGAGGCGAAGGGTGTTGGCGGCGATGGCGGACATGGTGGCGCTCCCGTGGAAAGGATGGAGCCGCCGTCCGTGGCAGCCCAGGACTGGGCAGTGCGAGCGTGTCGCTTCGCGGGCTGCTGGCAGGGACCATACTCCGCCGCCATGGCCGGCGCCAGTGAACGCCGGCCGCGCACTTGACCTTGCAAAAGGCTCAGGGTTTACTGCGCGACAACATGTCATTTGCACCCTGTGCGCGGGGCCTGGGGAGGGCCCGGCGCAGGGACGCTGCAAACGTGATCGGCATCACACTGTCGAGGAGGGGATCCCATGATCCGGGTGCTGCTCATCGATGACCACGCCATGATCCGGGAGGGCTGTCGGCGCGTGCTGGAGGCGGCAGGCGACGTCGCGGTGATCGGCCAGGCCGGCAGTGCCGAGGAGGGACTGACGCTGGCGCGCAACCTGCGACCGGACGTCGTCGTGCTCGACCTGCGCCTGCCGGGCATGAGTGGCCTGGAGGCCACCGAGCGCCTGCTGGCGGCCTGCGAGGGCCTGCGCATCCTGGTCCTGAGCATGATCGACCAGCTGCCGATGCCGACCCGGCTGATCCAGGCGGGCGCCAGCGGCTACCTGACCAAGGACGCCCCGGCCGAGGAACTCGTCCGTGCGGTCCGGGAGGTCGCCCAGGGCCGTTCCTACCTCTGCCAGCGCGTGGCCAGCGACATGGCGCTGGGGCAGCTGCGCAACGGCGGCCGGAGCTCGCCGGTGGAGCAGCTGACCAGCAGGGAACTGGAGGTCGCGCTGCGCCTGGCGACCGGCGCCTGCAACCGCGACATCGCCCAGCAGCTGCACATCAGCGAGAAGACGGTCAGCACGCACAAGACCCGGGTGCTGGAGAAGCTGGGGGTCGCCAGCACCGTCGCACTGGCCAGCATGCTGGTGAGCCATGGCCTGGTGGTGCCCGACCGCCTCTGAGGCGGAACCCTGGTTGGCGGCGGCCAGGACGGGGCAGGGCCCCGGGCTGGCCTGGCAGTGCGTCCGCCGGGTGCCCGGGCAGGCGCACTGCCCGGGCCGAGGCCGGGCGACCCGGGCTCGGGCCGCCCAGGTCGCGGTCGACACCGGTGCCGGCGCGTGCCTCAGTCGTCGCCGTCGTCCCTGACCGGGGGCCTGCTCGCCGAGGGGTCCCGGAACAACGGCGCCTGCGCGGGAGCCTGCGCCGGAACCGGAGCCGGAGCCGCAGCCGGAGCCGGAGCCGGAGCCGGAGCCGGAGCCGGAGCCGGAGCCGGAGCCGGAGCC